>Ga0182014_10006370_pt1 | contig 12727 bp, 11 predicted proteins | sample 612S2DmetaG_FD_120489 | JGI IMG/M metagenome (GOLD analysis project Ga0182014, IMG submission 120489) | Permafrost microbial communities from Stordalen Mire, Sweden - 612S2D metaG | ecosystem: Environmental > Terrestrial > Soil > Wetlands > Permafrost | place: Sweden: Stordalen | collected... | reverse complement strand
TGCCTATCGGTTGGCTATCAACACGCTTTGAGGTGGCTTTGATGTCGCATTGATGTCGCATTGGGGTGGCTTTGCCGTCGGGCAATTGTCCAAAAAGCAGACACGGAGCGGGGTGTGAGATACAGGCTGGTTCCACGCTCGGCACGCGTTCAATGGAAGCTGTGCCGTCCGAGTGTCGAAGCCACGTTCGCAAAAGAGAGTCCCGCGCCGTTTCTGACCTAAGCGTGGTGCGGCGGACATCGCTGGCGCGCGGATGCAGTCGCCCGAGACCAGGATCTCGGCGTTTGGAAACGTGGCGGGGATGCCGGACGGGATTACGGTCTCGGCTTTTCTGAGGCTTTGGGCAATGGACAGGATCGGTTCGAGAAGCTGAGCCAGCAGGTCATTTTCGACGGAAAGCCCGTTGGCGGCTTGACGGCGGCGGCTCGGTGTGGGAATATCCCATTATGAAAAGCGCAACGCTTGACGACAGGCGCCGGTTGGTCATGCCGCCAGAATGTCCGCCTGGCTCGGCAGTGACCATCCAAGAGTTGGACAAGACCACTTGGTTGGTCAAAAGGCAAGTGCCGTCCCGGAAGTTCAAGACCGTGGTGTTTCCGGTTATTGACCGGCTGCCGGACGATCCCGAGTGGGAAAAGACGGAACTGGCTTTCGCCAAACACGCGGCCAGGAAGCTTCCGCCCTTTGAGGAATGAGTCCTTTTGACATCTACCACTGGCAGCCGCCTGGCTGGCCAGAGCCTCACCCCTGCGTCATCGTCTCGAACCCGGATCGTGCTATCCGCAAAAACCCCGTTGAGGTCATCATGTGTTCCACTCAGCGCGCGACGCGCAAAGCAGCGCCGCACGAAGTCATCCTGGACGAAGCGGACGGCCTGGACTGGCCAACGATCTGCAAGTGTGACCTGATTTATGCCGCGACCAAGGACGAATTGAAGCCGCGCAAGGGCCGCGTAACGGATACCCGGCAAGCCCCCCTGGTGCGTACGATTATCGCCGCCCACGGCTGGGTCGCTGTCCTTTAGGTGATCTTCCCGCCACACCGGGCGGATGGACGACCTCCATTTAACCCATCCCACTGCTTGCAGCCAATGCTGCGCCCGAGACGGGCGCACGCCGGTGGTGAGATCATGCGCCTGACCACTCCGCCAGCACTCGCTGGATTCCCTTCCGCACCAGTGCGCGGGCGTCAAGCCGTGCCGTGCCGCGCATCAAGAGCGCATCGTAATTCGTATGCGCGTGACGGATATGAGCCATCACGGCGAGGTCCACCGCTGTCGCATCCAACGCGCGGCCGGCCGCGGATCGGCCCACTCGACCACTGCTGCGGCAACCGGTGTGCTCGGCAATTCGGCGGGCGGCCTCGTGCGGACAGGCGGGGTAGCGCTGCAATATCGCTCGGGCCAGGGAGGCCACAAATTCACGGTCTTCCGCCTCGCGCGCGACCGCGGCACGGGCGCGGGCAGCGGCGCGCGCCGGAGCGTCGGCGGCGCATTCCTCCTCCGCGCGAGCCACGGCTTCCTCGGCCACCAGGAGCCCCTGCCGCTCGTAGCGTTTGCGCGCCTGGTTGAAGCGCACCACCACAGCCGCGAGCGGACTACGCTTGCGCGCCCGCCGCGACAGCGCCGCGTCACCCGCGGGCAGAAACACCAATTGGTCCAGGTCCGCGCACGTGAGGCAAAGGGGCTGCTCTTTCTCCATCAAAAGGAAGGCTCCTTTGGGCAACTCCGTGCCGCACTCGCTGCAGTTGCCGTCGTCGCTCACTTTCTCGAACACGACCAGTTCGGGCGGCCGGTTTAGCTTGGCGGCCACTCGCGCGGCTTTCTTTTCCGGCAAATCCGCCGGCGCGTAGTGCGTGCGGTAGAACTTCTCCCATTCCGGATCGCCGTCCTCGGTGACCTGCAATTGCTCGATGCCGCCCGCCCCACGGCGCGTGTAGGTGGCCTCGATGGGCCGCAAGCCATGCTGTTTCACCCACTCCTGGAAATGGCGAATGGTCTGTTGAAATTTCTCCGGCCCGACCTGAATCCAGGGTTGGAGCACCCGGTAATATTCGTTGCCCTTGCGCCAGCCCTCGACGTGGACCGGTTGCAGGAGCCGCATCTCCTGGAACAGTTCAAGCGGGCCGACACTGCCGTTGCGGTTCAGGGCCGTCTTGGCCGCCTGCTCGACGCGTTCCTGGAGGCTGCTTTGCATGTGAAACTCGATTCATCTGATGCCATCAAACAGGTGCTATGGTCAAGCAGGCAGGCGAGCTCCCTCGACTGCCCGATCATCCATGGATTTCGATTGCCGGCCCTCGGCGAATGTGGGAACGAATGGACGATGAAAGTTGGACGCAATGATCCCTGTCCTTGCGGCAGCGGCCAGAAATACAAGAAATGCTGCCTGCCAAAGGACCAACTTGTCCCCATGGCTCCGCCGCCAACAACTGAGGCCCCCGAGCCCATCGCAGATCCGGTCGAGGATGATTGGCAGGAAGCTGAGACATTGGCTGAAGTCGAAGCGGAAGAGCCGGGGGATATCGCCGATGAGCCCGAACGACCCCCCTTGCATAAATACCCGCGCCCAGAGACGAAGCTTCCAGACCTGCCGCCGGAACAGGAGAAGATCATCGAGGATTGGTGGAAGGAAACCTCTCCAGGATACAGAAAGCGGGATGCCGACCAAATGATCAAGCGCGTGGAAATGGCGCTGACGGAGTTCCCCAGCCTGTTCGTGCATTTAGGATTGGATGAAGAATTCCTGTTTGAGCTGGGCGGTGAGTTGGAACGGCGAGGCAGGATGCCAGATTACATCACGCTTCTGAAGCGGTTACGCCGCGAGCAACGGCAAATGTACTCCTTTTCATACGGGGCCTTTGATTCGGATGTGATTGCTGAATTGGTCGTCACCGGGCAAGTGGAGCAAATCCCGGCTTATCTGGACCTCTTTAAGCAGTATCCAGACGCTCAGCCAGACTACTGCCACCAGATTTGCAGCCTGCTGGCGTGGCGCGGCCTTGCCGAACCGCTCTACCTTTTGTGCGAGGCAGTCGCCGGCCCCATGATGACCTCTTCGGAAGTGATCGGCGGCAATTTCGCCCTGGATTGGTTGCTTCGACGTGAAGAAATCCCGTTCTATGAAGGTGGGGACGATTCGCCCGGCGCGCTGGAAAGGACCGCAGGCTCGATAAGCCGGTTGGGGGAGCAAGTCCAATTCCCCCTCAAGCCGAATGCGGACTGGCTCCGTGCCGGATTGAAGGCTTGCCTCGAACCCCCGCGGGCCGGCCTACGCGGCACTCTCAGCGACCTGGCTCAGCGCCGGCTTGGGTTGAATTTCGTTTCGCATTTGCGCCGCGCTCGGCTGGTTCCCTGGGTCCAAGGGTTTCTTTTGGACGACCTGTTGCAGGATTACCTCTACTGGTGTCGCCGGGAAAGAATACCTTGGCTGCGGCTCCAGAAGAAGGACATCGAGGCCTTTGCCGTATATCGGTCGAGGCAGTTCTTTTGCGTCGGCGGCGTGACCGTGCTCGCCATAATACAAGGCATGGTTTGGTTTGCCGAGTATCTGGGACTCGCCACTGCGATATCCGCCACGGAAGCGGAACGGATCAAACAGGATTGTCGGCAGCTTTTCGAGGCCGGTCGTAAGGCGGTGGATTCAAGCGATCCCGCCTACCGCATTTGCCCAACATTTGAGCAGTTAACCGTGATTTCAGCGAGTTGACTGGAGCGTGGCTTCGGCTCGATCGATCTTGCCAGTAGCTTTTTGGGCGAAGCGGACGGCCTGGACTGGCCAACGCTTTGTTTGACAGGTGGTTAGCATTGTCCTAGCCTTGGCTTACGACAATTGCTCTGGCCAAAAACGTGGAAGCCTTCTTGCAAGAACAGGTACGGGCGGGGGCTTGCACTAACCCCACCGAACTGGTCAACAATGTTCTTCGCTCCCTTAGTGGTCCCGGTCACAAATCCTGTGGCGTATCCTGAACCAGCGCAGCGCGGGTTCCCAAGCCCCCTATGGGATGGCTTTAAGGGAGCCTTGGGTAAGCTCCCCGGGCGGCTTTGGGGCTCAGCCTATCAGCAGGCTCGAGAGCCTCAGGGTAGCCTCAGGGTGGCCTCAGGGTGGCCTCGGGGTGCCTACCGGTTGGCTACCAGAGAGCCTGAGGGTGGCTTCAGGGTGGCCGTGAACCTCTGGCATCAGGGTCTCGGGGTTTGGAAAGGTGGCGGGAATGCCGGGCGGGGTTACAGCTTCGGCATTTTCGAGGCGTTGGGCGACGGCCAGGTTCAGTTCCAGAAGCTGGGCCAGCAGGTCCTTTTTGGCGGAAAAGCCGTAGGCGGCGAGGACGGCGGCGTCCAGGGCGGCGTGGGCGTCTTTGAGCGGGTTCGCGCCTGGCAGTTCGAGGGTGCGGTAGAGGGCGCGCAGGCCGCCTTTGATCGCTGCCAGCTTCGTCCGCAGCGTGATAGACGCGGCGTCCTCTTCAACCCTGCGCCGGGCCGGAGCCTGAGATCTGCTCAATTTGAGCGGCGAGCCATCCCGGCTGGGGCAAGAATGTTCCGCGACTCAGGCGGAGCCTTCGCCAGTCGAGCATTCCAGTTCGAGCATCCAGGAGATCGCCTTTCTAACTCTCTCAATCACCGCAGGCTCGAAACGTCCCGCGCGCCGTTCCAGGCGATGATGCTCGACGAAAGTGATGCCCTGGACATTCGCCACGCCTTCATCCGCACCCGGCATCCAGCGCACGCGGGGAACAGGCACCTCATAGTTTCCGCCGCGAATCCCCGTGGTGAGCGGAACACAGACGGCCAAAGCTCGCTCAGCCTGTGTGTCTTCACGCGAGACCACCATCAGCGGCCGGTGTTTGGCCGCCATGCCAAGGTCAACCCAATACACCTCACCAGGCTTTGGACTTATCATAAAAGCTTTCCAAAGTCGCGGCGCGCTTCTCCCAAGCTCCGGCGATGGCATCGTCCTGGCCGGCGTCTAGTTTCAGCGGCACCTTGCCGGTCCTGGCCATCTGCGTAACAAAGATGCGGACCATTTCTGAGGTGGACGTGCCCAGCCGCTTGCTTACGCGGTTGGCCTTGTCTAAAAGCGGCTTCTCGATCCGACAGCGAAACAGCACAGTCATGCTTCAATTGTGCCTTACCCCTCGGCTGGGTTCAAGTCCGGTAATTTCGGAAGAGGTCCGTGCCGCGCCTCTTCATTTCGACCAGCACCACGGGTTTCCAGACAAGGTCGGCGAAGGCGGTGACGCCGCCGTCCTCAGCGGCTTTGCGCAGGCGGAATTCGATTTGGCCGCCGACATCCAGCACGCCCGGCTGACCGAAGGCTTGAAAAAGCCGGTCGAGAGAGATTTGGGCCTGCCCTTTCTCGTCGCCGGTGATGTTATGCTGAACCCAGGCGGCGAATTGAGAAAGCTGTGCCTCGCGCGACATGGGCGAACAGTACAGGAGAGGGCGCGGCTGTGTCAGCAAGCAAGTGCCGGCCGTACCAGCTTGGCAGTTAGCCCTTGACCATCGCCCTGGCCAGAGACGGAGCTGCGTCACGCTGCAAATGTCGCACGCGCGCTCAAGCCGGCCAACCGAATGGTTTTGGCTTTGAGGCGCTATTTCGGCAGCCGTCCCGCCGTCGAGACATCCACCGGCCGCAGCCCCAGCTTCAATGCGGGCGAACCGGGGCGGTAGCGGAAATCTCCTTGCGCGCGATCCACAAATTCCGGGTCGGCCACCACGCAGTTGGGCGGGGCATTAGTCACCTTGCCCACCTCGGAATACTGGTTGAGCGTCGTACATTCAAACTGCCCCTTGCCGGAGTAAAGCAAGTTGTCTGTCCAGGTGCCCACCGCATTCGTGCCCTCAAACCGGATTTTGCCAGTGGCGTAGAATACATTGCGCGCAAAGGTGTATTCGGTCGAGCGGGCAAAGGCGATCTTGGCATCGCCCTCCACCACAAACAGATTGTCGCGGATGATGTTGTTGGTAGCCATGTGGTTTTGGGAGGGCCAGTTGACCCGCAGCGAAACATTCCCCTCCACAACGCAGCCGGAGCATTGCTCGTCCAAATAGTAGGCGGACGCCCCGTAGCCGCCGGAATCGGCAAAATCCCGCGCCAGGTTCCCGCGCAGCACGGTGTTCCTGGCCCCGAACACATAAATCGCCGCGCCGTCGTGCAGCACCTTCATGCAATCATAAAGCAGGTTGCCCTCGATGATATTGCTGTGGCCGCCGTAATTAATGGCCGAATAGGTGCAATCATGCACCTCGTTATGACTCACCAGGCATTCGCTGCCGCCGCGATAAATGCCGACCGCGCTGGGATAACTCCGTCCCACCTGGCGCACATGGTTGTTGCGGATCACCAGCTTTGTGCCGCCGACATATACGCCTCCCGCTCCGCAATCCGCGATGTCGCAATTCTCCACCCGGACGTTGCGCAAGCCGTCCCCATTGATCGCATGCCCGGCCACGCCTTTGATTACCAGGCCCTCCAGCACGCAATTCTCCGCCCCCGAGAGGGACACCGCGCCATCAAAACTCGCCGCCGCAAACCCGCCCGCCACCAGCGGCACCGTCGTTGCGGATAGCGTCAGCCCGCGCAAAGTGATGCCCCGCGCCGGTCGCTGGCGGGTGCCTCGGATGGCAAACAGGACCGCGCGGCTGGGCGCCACCACCGCTGCCCGTTGCATGTCCTCCCCCGGCCGCGGCCAATACACCAGGCGCTGGCGGGCACGGTCATGATACCATTGACCGGGACTGGTCATCCCTTCCTTGATGTTCCACAGCACATACTCCCTCACGCCAAACGCCCCCGGCGGATGTCCCAGTTCCGGCGCCAGCTTCAGCGTCCGGCTGGCGAGGTCATGCCCCACCACCCCCACGCAGGATTCATCCCACATGTGGAAGACGGTGATCTCCGCATTAGTCGTGTCCAACCAGTCGCCCAAATCGCCTGTGCGATATTGTAGCGTGGTCAATTCCTCATGCGTGGGCCGGCGTTGCCAGCCGCCGCCGGTGGAGGACATCCAAGGCACGTCAAAATGGGTTTCATGCGGCAGGGTGTTGGTTGCCGGAAATCGGGCGCGCGGACGGCTCTCGCCATTGACCAGCAACAGGCGGGGCGCCAACCCCTTGGCGCCCGAGGCTTCGGGAATCCGGGCCATCTGGAATTTCCCTTCCGCCTCCCACCCTGTCACCAGTTCGCCGCCGTAGAAGATAGGCACTTCCCCCGTCACATTCTCAATGGTCAACCCGGAATCCTCCGCCGTCAGTTGGACCTCTGTACTGTAATAGGCGCCGCCATGCACCAGGATGCGGCGCGGTTCTCCAAGTGGCAGCGCGCGCGCTTCGGCAAGCGCAGAGGCGATGGTCGGGTGCAGGGAATCTCCACCCACGTAAATATCTTTGGCCGTCGCTGGTCCTGAGGACAGCGCCGCCAGCAGCCCGCACAGCACGCCTGTCTGCGCCTTTGAATTCAACTCGGGGAATCTTTGTTGCTTAGCGTTCATCCTGCCCAGCATAGAGTCAGCCGAATTGACTTCAAGCCGCCGGTTTTAGCACTGCGGTTGTGAGAGGCAGCCTAATTGGATCGCCCCAGGGTCAGAAACAATACGGCGTGAGCGGGAAGGGTACAGGTCACGGCGCTGGCTTCCTGGGCGACGGGAAAACTCATCACTGCGTCTTCTTTCCGGTCGAGCAGTGGTGCCCCATCGAGATGGTCGTTGGTTAGCAGGACACCCGCCACGTGGCCCACGGCGAAATTCCGCAGCCCTATGCGGCACGGCACGGAGCGCGTCCACGAGCCGTTGGCGATGACCAGATAGATCTCCCGTTCGTCCTTGCTCAGCGTTGCCAGCACCGGCGTCAACGGGCCGCCGAACCGGGCGCGGTCCGCTTCCTGCTTCGGCTCGTAATAAGGCGCGACACCATCGGTGGCCAAGGCCCATTCGCCCAGGTGGCGGTTGAAGTAATAGTAAAGCCAGTAGAGCATGAAGCGTTTGTCGGGCGCCTCCTGCGCGAGGATGCCGAAGCCGGAGGCGTTGATTCGACTGAGCATCTGCCACCCGCTTGCTCCGCGCAGAATATCCTCACGGGCATAGTAGATCAGCCGCACGGCGCGATGCAGCGTGCCGATGATGTTCGCGTTGCGCCCTTCGAAGTCGGCGTCCTTGCCATTAGGCGCGTTGCAGATCATTCCCCATTCGGTGTCATCCTGATAAACGTCGCGGTCGGGATTGTAGACACGGATCAGCGCCTGCGTGCGCAAGGCGAGGTCCAGCATCCGATAGTTCTCAGTGAGCGCGATCTCTTCGAATGGCAGTTCCCGAACATTGGCGCCGCAATAATAGTGCGGCGCGACGAAGTCGTAATCTCCGGCGAGTTCCTTCAGCAGATAGTTGCCCCACTTTACGTCGTCGCGATGGATGTCCACGCCGATCTGAGCGTGGGGGTCAACCGCGCGAATGGCGCGGCTGACGGCCTTGAAGTGCGCGATGAACGTCTCCGCCGTCGGGAACGCCTGGCCATTACCCCACATCGAAGAGTAAGGCTCGTTGGCGATTTCCCAGCGATGAAACGTGTAGCCGTGCCGCACGGAATAAGCGACTCCGCGCGCCCAGGTCTCCGCCGGCAACTTCGTCTCCGCGCCCTGCCGTTCGAACTCCAGCACGCAGCGATCCTCCGCCACGCCGACGCGCCGCAACAATTCGGCGACCTTGTCAATCGCCGCCTCGGCGCCGAAGGGCTCATCGCCCAAGGCGTAGAACCGCGTCATGGGCAGGCGCATCTCGCGGATGGCCGTTTCCAGTCCTGGCGTAAGTGTGTAGTCACCGTCCTTGTTGTAAGGCTGGCCCGTCCATCCGCAAACGCGATGAAACGACACGCCGCCGACGTCCTGAGTCGCCTGGCGCAACCGCTTCGTCGCATTCACGGTAAACTCAAGCTGGTCCCCCGGCCGCAGCCGGTGCTGGAGCGGGTCATGCGGGATCACCTCGCTGTTGATCAATCGTGCGGGATGCGGATCAGGCGACTCGGTGACGCGTACGTCGTCAATCCACAGCGTCCGCTCCTCCCCCGATTCGGTCGCCGCGATGAATGTCAGCAACAGGAACGGGCTCTGATCGGCGAAGAAGTCGAGTCCCTCTCGCAGCGTAAACGAGAACTCCTTCCACTCGCGACCTGCTTCAAATGCAAACGTTCCCGGCGATGGCGCATCAACAAAGGGCCTAATGCTCCGATAAGCGGTCCACCGAAATGTCGCGTTGCCTGGCTTCTCCGCGCGCGCCCAGAAAGTCACCGCATACAACATCGCAGGCTTCGGATGGACGGCTTGGTCGGGCGACGACACGATATACCCGGCGGTCTGGGCGGGATGATGGATGCGAAAGCACGCTTGCCCGCTGTGCGCGTTAGTTGTGTCGCGCGTGTAGTTTGCCGGCGTCTTATACTGCTCCGCGCCCCACATCGCCCACCCGGCGGGCGGACTCGCCGTCGAGGCCTGCTCGAAATCGTCGTGGAAGACCACGCTCGCGTCGCCGCAAAATGCCGTGCCGGCCACCACCATCAGGAGCAGATAGACGATTCGTTTCATAAGCTGAATTCTGATTTAGCGGGCGAAGGAACCGGTTACATTCCGAGCGCCCGCAGGTATCGGCAACCTGCGATACTGTGGCTTTGGAAGCCTGCGCTACCGCTGACTACTTCTTCGCAAACTCCAATTCGCCGCCGTGAGCGGCCACTTTGATCCGGTCGCCGGGTTTGAATTCGCCGAGGAGGAGCTTCGTGGCCAGCGGGTCCAGCAGGCGGTCCTGAATGGCCCGCTTGAGCGGGCGGGCACCGAATTGCGGATCGTAGCCTTCCTTGGCGATCAACTGCTTGGCCGAGCGGTCCACCTCCAGGGTGAGTTGCTGCTGTGTCAGCCGCTTCTCCAGCCGCTGCAATTGGATATCAACGATGCGCGCCAGGTCCTTTTCGTCGAGGTTGTGGAAGATGATGATGTCGTCCACGCGGTTGAGGAATTCGGGCCGGAAGTGCCCCTTCAATTCGAGCTTCACCAGTCGCTCCAGCTCCGCGATGTCCTTCACCGAGGTCTTGCCGCCGCCGTAGAACTCCTGGATCACCGGCGAGCCGATGTTGCTGGTGAGGATAATGATGGCGTTGCGGAAATCGACCGTCCTCCCCTGCCCGTCCGTGAGCCGGCCGTCGTCCAGCACTTGCAGCAGGACATTGAAGACGTCGTGGTGGGCCTTCTCGATCTCATCGAAAAGCACGACGCAATAGGGCCGGCGACGCACCGCTTCGCTGAGCTGGCCGCCTTCCTCGTAGCCGACGTAGCCCGGCGGCGCGCCGATGAGCCGCGCGACGGTGTGCTTCTCCATGTACTCGCTCATGTCGAGGCGCACCATGGCGTTCTCGTCGTCAAACAGGAACTCAGCCAGCGCGCGGGCGGTCTCAGTCTTGCCGACACCCGTGGGGCCAAGAAAGATGAACGAGCCGATGGGCCGGTTTGGCTCCTGCAAGCCGCTGCGGGAACGGCGCACGGCGTTGGCGACCGCTTCGAGGGCCTCCTTCTGGCCAACGACGCGCTGTTCGAGCCGCTGCTCCATCTTAACAAGCTTCTCGCGCTCGCCCTCCAGCATGCGGGAGACGGGAATGCCGGTCCACGCCGCCACGACCTTGGCGATGTCCTCCTCGGTGACTTCCTGGTTGAGCAGGCGGCGGCCCGCGGGCTTCTCGCGCAGGGCTTTCTCCGTCCCGGCAAGCTTCTTCTGCAATTCGGGCAGGCGGCCATACTGGATTTGGGCCGCGAGGTTCAAATCGTTGCGGCGCTGGGCCTGTTCCAGTTCGAGCTTAGCCTGCTCGATCTGGCTGTTGACGATGCTGACGGCATTAATGGCGGCCTTCTCGTTCTGCCACTGCGCTTTGAGCTGCTTGGACTGCTCCTTGAGGTTCGCCAGGTCCTTCTCCAGCTTCTTCAGCCGCTCGCGGGAGCCTTCGTCCTTCTCCTTCTTCAGCGCGCTCTGCTCGATCTCCAGTTGCTGGATTTGCCGCTCAAACTGGTCAATCTCGGTCGGCATCGAGTCCAGCTCCATGCGCAGGTGCGAGCCCGCTTCGTCAACCAAGTCAATGGCCTTGTCCGGCAGGAAACGGTCGGCGATGTAACGATGCGAGAGCGTCGCAGCCGCGACCAGCGCCGAGTCCTGGATGCGCACGCCATGGTGGACTTCGTAGCGCTCCTTGAGCCCGCGCAGGATCGCAATGGTCGCCTCGACGGTCGGCTCGGAGACAAACACCGGCTGGAAGCGCCGCTCTAGCGCGGGATCTTTCTCGATGTGCTTCCGATACTCATCGAGCGTCGTGGCGCCGATGGCACGCAGTTCGCCGCGGGCAAGCTGCGGCTTCATGATATTCGCGGCGTCCGTTGCCCCTTCCGCGGCGCCCGCGCCGACGATCGTGTGCAGCTCATCAATGAACAGCACGATCTTGCCTTCGCTGGCAACGATCTCCTTAAGGAAGGCCTTGAGCCGGTCCTCAAACTCCCCGCGATACTTGGCACCGGCAATCATCGCGCTCAAATCCATGGCCACGAGCCGTTTGTTCTTCAGGGTCTCGGGCACGTCGCCGCTGACCATGCGCCGGGCGAGTCCCTCGGCAATCGCGGTCTTGCCCACACCCGGCTCGCCGATGAGTACCGGGTTGTTCTTCGTGCGGCGCGTGAGCACCTGCATCACGCGGCGAATCTCCTCGTCGCGGCCAATAACGGGGTCAATCTTCCCCTGGCGCGCCAGGGCGGTAAGGTCACGGCCATACTTTTCGAGCGCCTGAAACTTGCCCTCTGGATTGGCATCGGTGACCCGCTGGTTCCCCCGGAGGTCCGCCAGCGCCCGCAGGACCAAGTCACGCTTAAGCCCGTGCGCCTGGAAGATCCTCTTCAACGAGGGACCGCCTTCATCCAGCAACCCCAGCAGCAGATGCTCAGTGCTGATGTAATCGTCCTTCAACTTGCCAGCTTCGGATTCAGCGGCGTCCAGCGCCTTCTTCAGTTGTGCGCTGAGAAACAAGTCCGTGGAGGTGATGCCCTCGACCTTATGACGGCGGGCGAGTTCATGTTCCAGGTCGGGTTTCAGCTTGGCAGCGGGAACGTCGATCTTCTCCAGCAAATCCGGGATAAGGCTCTCCGCCTGGCCAATCATGGCCAACAGCAAATGCTCCCCATCGACTTCCTGGTGCGAATGCTCTCGCGCGATACGTTGCGCCTCCTGCAACGCCTCTTGCGACTTAATGGTGAACCGATCCAGTTGCATATGGGCTGATGATAATGGGAAATACGCAGAGTCACAAGTCTGGATGGGGAGATGGAATGCTGACCGGCGGCGAATCTTCGTGAGCTCCGCCCGGCTACTCGGTCCAACTGCTTTGGAACTATGAAGCGGCAACGGCAAACTGCGGGCTTTACCTTGACGGAACTTCTTTGCGTCATGACCATCATCCTGATCCTCGCCGCCCTTTACCTGCCAGCTATTGCCAGGGCCTATAAACGAATCGTCACCTTCCTCGGCGGCTTCTGATCCAGGGGGCCCTCTACCTGTCGGCCATCGCCAACGCCTGTAAGCGAATAGTCACCTTCCTTAACTTCAGACTTCGTGATCTCGGCGGAAAATGATTTGGCACATTTGGGCTGTCTGTCAGGCCAGTTCGTAGATCAATCGCGCACCGGTTTCAGGGTGGCAGAAAGCGGTCTGGGTTAGCTCG
>Ga0182014_10006369_pt1 | contig 12730 bp, 14 predicted proteins | sample 612S2DmetaG_FD_120489 | JGI IMG/M metagenome (GOLD analysis project Ga0182014, IMG submission 120489) | Permafrost microbial communities from Stordalen Mire, Sweden - 612S2D metaG | ecosystem: Environmental > Terrestrial > Soil > Wetlands > Permafrost | place: Sweden: Stordalen | collected... | reverse complement strand
CGATTCCCACATTCCCTCCGCCCCGGCTGCTAGCATGAATCAATTTCAAATCCCGAAAGGACAAAACCCGCTTCGCCTACCCTTCGCTTCCTTCAGGCTCATCTTTGGATTGGAAAAGACTACTGGACGCAATTTGGTTAGTGTCCTAATTTGGTTTCATCTCCTGATTTTAAGTGTGCTTTCCGTATTCGCCCCAATCAAAACCCGTTGCCAAAACTACCCCATCCCCTTCGGGGACGCACATAAAGAGCCATCCTGTCTCATGGGAAGGAGAATCGGGGTTCAGCAGATCCCGGTAGGCAACACAGCCGAAAACGTACGCTTCCAGCGAGCCATCCTCAACCTTCTGGTAAGTCTCCAAACTCCGCCCCGCAAATGCAATAGTTGGTTTTGCGATGGTGTGAACCAAAAAACTGTCGCCCGGTATCAAAATGATTGGGTCCGGGTAGTTTTTGCACGACTCCCACTCAGGTTTAAAGGGGAGCTGCTCAATATCTTCTACAATCACCGCGTTCCAGTATTTAGCGATGAGGGCGGCTGTAGTTCTACCCTTATTTTCCGCAAATACATCGAATCCTGGAAGGCTATGCACTCGCGGTCTAGTGGTTATCAGAATCCAAGGCCGTTCGGAATTAATAAGAGCTTGAGCACTGAGCAATGCAGCCTTTGCACTCTTCAGTCCAGCTTCGGCAGCTTTCCTAGTCTGTTGGGTCTGTTCCGCGATAGCAAAAAGCGTCAAGAGGATGGCCCACGCCGTTACCCCTTCCGGCCAATTAAAGAAACGAAACCAGAATGGAGTGGTTTGCTTGGGGTTCTTATCGGCTTCCTGGGCCTGGTTTCCCTGTGTATTTGGAGCTTTGGACCCGTTGGCCGTTGGTGTGGTCTGTTGCGCGGCTTGCTCGACGATTCGTTGAGTTTGAAGGGATACGTATACCGTAAGCCCGAAGATCAAAATGAAGGCAACGACATACTTCCACATGATTCAGAAATTGTACTCGAGGATGATGATCCGGTGGATTTGAAATCAGGACACATTTCCTCACGGACCAATCCACGAATGCACCCCTTCCCTAGACCAACTCAATCGAAACCCGCCGCCCAACCATCGCCGCAGCCCGCTGCAAACTCGAAAGCGTAATGTCATTCTTCGGATCGAGCAGCCGGTCCACCTGCGTACGGCTGGTCTTTAGCAGCGTAGCCATCTTGTTCTTGGAGATCTTCTGTTTCTTCATGGCCTCGGCCAACTGCCATGCAACCACCTCTTTGATAGCCTGCGCTTGCGTCTCCTCAAAGATGCCTTCTTGTTTGAGGAAATCGTCGATGCTCGAACCCAAGTTCTTTTTGCTCATCGCTCCAACTCCTTCCGGCGCTTGCGCGCCGTTGCCAGATCGTCCTCCGGGGTCGCCCGCGTCTTCTTGATGAATCCATGCAATGCGACCAGATGCCCTTGGTAAAGGCAGATCAGCACTCGCGCTGTTCGCTTCGTCGGCAGGTCGGTCCGGATCTCCCACAAACCCTCTCCCAAAGGGCGACATAGCGGCATACCCACTGGCCACCGCCATTGCGCCCTCAGCAAATCCTTTCCGATGGCCTGGCGCTCGGCCTCCGGAAGCTCCTGCAACCACTCCCTTACCGGCTCGCGGCCCGGCTCCGGGCGATAGAAGATCAGCGGGATTTTCTGCGTCTGAGGATTCTCCGGCATCCTGCACCTTATTTGGTACAACTGTACCGCAGAATGTACAGACGGCGCAACCAGTTCTTTCTCCGAACCAAGCCCTTAACGATTTCGCGACGGCGCCTCCCCGCCTCAAGAACCGCCGCTCTCCAAAACACCGGTAGAACAAATCCCCCTCCCTGCCGATAAACCAACCGCATCCGGTAAACGCTGAGATCGAGCGCAATCCGGATCAAGGGATGGCGATGGAAAACCCGTTCAATCCGTATCGCGGCTATGACACGAACCTGCACCCGAGCCACGAAACCGGTGACGAACCCCTCTCAAGCCAGGCCGGTTCAAACCAGTCCGGCCAGGCTTCGCCATTCGTCAGCGACTTTCAGCAACTGCTTGGCGAAGGCTCCGAGCCAGACCCTCTCTTCTTTATAGAAACCTGGACCCTGGGCACACCCACGGCCGTTGAGAACTTCAGGATGCGCCAGGCCATTCAGGCAGATTGCAGCACGAAGAGCCGCGAATGGGGAACCGGCCTCGTGTCAGGCCAGTCCTTCGTGTCAAGCCAATCCTTCATCTCCAGCCAGTCCTTCTTCCACCCCAACCTCTTCGATTGGTCGGTCTTCGTTGCCGTCCACGCCGTGGTCACGGAAAATTGCAACCCCACAGCCTCGCAACAGGCCTCCGTCGAGCGGGATCGAACAACCACAGACAAAGCCGGCGCGGACCATACGGTCGACCAGGATGAAGCTCTTCCCATGACCCTCGAACGCGCCTTCCAACTCCTGGGAGTGACCCCGGCCAGCACCCTGAGCCAGATCAAATCCGCGCACCGCCAACTGGTCATCGAGTGGCATCCCGACCGGCTCCAGAACGAAACAGAAGAAGTGCGCCGCCATGCGACCGGAAAGCTGGTAGCCATCAACGAGGCCTACCGTCTTGTGCGCAACGATCTCCTCCGTCATTCCGCCTGATCCGCTTTACCCCGCCAGCGCGTGCCAGAGCTTCCTCCCCGAAGCCTGCCACCGCCGTAAAATCTCGTACAAAATCACCGTTGCGTAGGTCACCGCGACCCATAAGCAGACCTCTTCGATCGGCAACCGGCTCCACGCCGTGATGCGCACACCCACCATCGCGCCGTCCTGGAAATCCCACCATCCATACGGCACCGCCAGCGTCACCTCCCATAGCAGGCTGGTCAGCAGGATGATGAACATCGTCAGGCTGACCGCACGCCAGTTGATCACCGGCATCGCCGAAGGAAGCAGCGCCGCCGACGGCCCCAACGCTCCGGCCACAAGAAAAATGAAGTATCCAGGGAACCCCGGCTCCTTCACAAACGCCCATCGGTAGAAAATCGCCGCTGCGATCAGCAGCACAGCCCAAACCAGCGACTGAAGATGAAAGCGCAGCAGCCGGTCGAACTGCGCTCTCTCTTTGGCATCCGGCGGAACGCTATACGCCGCCAGCCAATACTCGTCCAGCCAGATGTACATCAGCAGAACAGCCACGAATCCTGTGAAGTAGAAAACGTACTCCTCCACCGGCACGCCTCCGCCCAGCGCCGGAGCGGTGATGCGCAACGTCGCGCCGGGATTCGGGAACTCGAAAAACGATCGCGCAAAGAAAAAGTCCAGAGCCGCGCCCATCGGAAACAGCACCGCGATCGTACGCCAGAACGCCCTCTGCGAAATCTTCACCCCCTCTCGCGGCACGAACCAGAATCCAATCGCAAGGATGGGCACAATGAACAGCAACAGGCTCACTGTGTATCCATACGGAGTCGGTTCCACCCCCGCCGCAGCCGCTCCCGCCGGCGCCCGCACGGTGTGCAGAGTCAGCGCCGCGGGAAGCGCGATCATCCCCAGCATGGCCATCGCAAACCGAAAACCTGTCCGTGACGATTTCGTGCCGGAATGCCCTGCCATGGTGTCTCCTCCACCGACTTCCCGATCCAACTCCCCGATCGAGAAATAAGGGCAATATACCACCTCAACGCAGGCACCGCCCTGGAAATTATGTCTTTCCCTTTGCACCCCTTTTGTGGCACACTTCTACCCATGGGAAGCAAAGATAAAGGCAGAAAAGAAGTCAAGAAGGCGCCCAAGCCGAAGCCCAAGCCTGAGCCAGCTCAGAAGCGCGAAGTGTTCACTCCGGCCCCGCCCAAGTAGGGCGCTTCCAGCTCTCACTCCTCCTCAACGCGCCTCCGGCAGCAGACGCAGAGGGGTTTTCTTTGCTCCGAGAGACCCTTTCAGCGCCCTCGGTAGTCCAGCACTGATCGCCATCCCAGTGGCGCAGAATGACCGTGGGCTCTGCAGCGTGCGGAAAAGGGCCTTGATTTTGCCGTTGTGCGAAATGAGGCTTTGCAGGGGCTAAAGCCCACGTTCATCTTGCGCTTCTTGCGGCCCGGCTGAAGCCGTGCCCTGTTACAGAGCCGCTGAGTCTTATTGCTCGTGTGAGTTTTTCCGCAAGCTGTCTAGCCTCGGAGGGATTGCGGGCGTGACCCATAGGCTTGTTCAGAGCTTTTTGAGGACCCCGGCGCACGTCACAGCAACTATCCTGAAGAAAGCAATAGCTTCATATCAAGGTGACTCACCGTGAGGCGCTCCATGTCCTGCAAGCCTGTTGCAACTCTCCTTACAGCCGTTCTTCTTGCTGTTGCCGCACAAGGCCAGCAATCTGGCAGTCCAGCCGCCAATCCCGCCCCCTTGCCCGTCGCCCGCCCTGTCGTCGGCGTGGCCCTCGAGGGCGGCGGCGCCCTCGGCCTCGCCCACGTTGGCGTCCTCCAGTGGATGGAGGAGCATCACATCCCAGTCGACCGCCTGGCCGGCACCAGCATGGGCGCGCTGGTCGGCTCGTTTTACGCCTCCGGTTCTACCCCTGCGGAGATGCGAGCCCTGGCCACCAGCGATGCCTTCACCGGCGTCTTCACCCTGCAGTCTCCATACAGCGATCTCAGCTATCGCAGGCGTCAAGACAGCCACGAAGTTCCGCAGGGCATCTCTGTCGGCCTCCGGCACGGCCTGATGGCGCGCAATGCCCTGCTCTCGGAGCGCGGCGTCAACGAGTTTCTCGTCACCAACATGCCGGCCTACAACGCCCAGGATCTCGATTACGACCTCATGCCGATCCCCTTCCGCTGCGTCGCCACCGACCTCAACACTCTGCAATCGGTCACCTTCGCGCGCGGTCCACTGCCGCAGGCCGTCCGCGCCTCCATCTCCATCCCCGGCGTCTTTTCTCCCGTTCAAGGCAACGACGGCCACTTCCTCGTCGACGGCGGCATTCTCGACAACCTGCCCACCGACGTTCTCCGCCGGGACTTGCACGCAGACATCGTGATTGCCGTCGACTTGAAGAGCGATGTTCTCACTCCCAGCGACACAAACTCCATCGTGGGCGTGCTCAACCGCGCATTCTCCGCCGGCATCGCACAGAATGAAGCTAGAGGCAAGCTGCTGGCCGATCTGGTCATCACTGTGCCGCTCGACAAATTCTCCGGCACCGACTACGACAAGGGTGGCCAGCTCATCCGTGAGGGCTATCTGGCCGCGGAACAGAACAGCGCGGCCCTCCTGCGTTACGCACTCGACGATAAGGATTGGGCCGCCTACATGGCCGCGCGCCAAAGCCGCATCCTTCCCAAACCCGGCGTCCTCCGCCAGGTAAAAGTGGAAGGCGGCTCACCCGACGCCAACCAGAGTGTCGTCGCCAGCCTCAAGCCTCTCGAAGGCAAGCCCATCACGCCCGCATCCTCGCTCGACGCCCTCAAGCCCATCCAGTCCAACGGCGAATACGACGTCACCTACGAGATCTTCGCGCCTGCGTCTCCCGCTGGTTCCACCGCAATTCAAACCCCGGGCGCCGGCCCCAACGACGCCGGCATCCTCGTCCGTCTCAGCCATGACCCCATTGGTCCGCCTTATCTCATCGTCGGTCCGGAGTTGGCAGTGTCCACCTCCAACATCGCGCGCATGGCCACGACCCTCCGCATGGTCGCTCAGGACCTCGGCGGCTTCGGCTCCGAGCTTCGCGGCAACGCGGTACTCGGTTACAAGACCGACCTCTCCGCCGAGTACTACCGGCTTCTCAACCCGAGCGGCTTTTTCATCCAACCCAGCGCCCGTGTTCTTCGCGAGCCCGTCTATATCTGGTCCAACCAGAAGCGCATCGCCGAGCGCTTCCAGGAGAATCTCGTCGCCGGCCTCGAACTCGGACGCACCTTCGGCAATTCCATGCAGGTCTCCGCCGAATGGTCCGCCCTCGACACCCGCTGGGCAATCCGAACCGGCTCCGGCGGTGGCCCCTACCTCACTGGAACCGCACAGACCGGCCTGCTTCACTTCAACATCGACAAGGCAACCTCAGGCGCTGTCTCTCCCAGCGGCTACCGGCTGGCCGCATCGGCCGGCGCTTTCTACCACGCCGTCGGCAGCGCCAACGCTCCCCTGGCCCAGCTCTCCTTCAGCCGCTCCATTTCATTGAAAGCGGACAACATCCTCGGCCTGGGCGCCGAAGCGAGCTCTTACTTCCGCTCCAACGTCGCCCAGCCCTTCCGCTTCACGCTGGGCGGACCCATGCGCCTCTCCGCTTCTTCCTTCGATGAATACCGCGGCACCGACATCTACCTGGCGCGCAGCGGCTACATGCGCCGCATCGCCGCCCTCCCCACCGGCTTGGGTCAGGGTCTCTATGCGCTTCTCGGCTATGAGGCAGGCGAAATCTGGTCGCCCGAGCAGCACGCCATCCTCCGCCAGGATGGAACCGTCGGCCTGATCGGCAACACCCCCATCGGCCTGGTCACCTTCGGCGTCTCCATTGGCGATGCCGGCCACCGAAAAGTCTTCCTCACCCTCGGCCGCTGGTTTTAGTCTCCCACCGTCTTCGCCGACGCGCGAGGAGATGAAACTTCGGGCGCCCCATCCATCGAGCGCCTCTTGCTCGATGGGTGGGAGACAACATAGGCAAATCGTCGGCCTTCGGGCCTTTCCATCTTTCATCTTGTTTCCTATAAAGAATCATCCGCCTCTCGCTCGTGAAACCTGGAATTCCTCTGAAGCCGAGAGCCCTGCCGAGGCCCCTTCCCTCAACCCACCTTGCGTCCCATCGATGCCGATATCGGCCAATGTAGTCCGGTGAGCTTTATCGACCAGACCGCGGCAATGCGCCGCCGTACGTTGAGCTAAAGGGAAGGAAATACACACATGAGAGACGAAACAGTTCAAGGAACTTCCAGAGGGTATTCCGGCGCCCTGTTGGCAGCCATCGCAGTTGCGCTGCTTTTGGGAATCGGCGGAATTATCTGGAGCTACTCGCTGAATAGCAAACTGGCTGCTCAGCAACAGGCTACGGCGGATTCCGCGGCGCAGAACGCCAAACTCGCCGCGGCGCTCAAGGATACCGATGCGCGGCTCAATGTGGCCACGGACGAGTTGAAGACCTCGCTTGGCGTGACGCAGGCGCAGCTCGATACCCGCTCGGCGGAGCTGCAGGTCCGCGAGAAGCGCACTGAGCAGGCGGCAGCACGGCTGGCAACTGAGCAGCAGCAGACGGCGGGTCAGGTGGCCGCCGTGCAGACCGATGTCGGCGGCGTCAAGACCGATGTTGCCAAGACACAGACCGATGTGGCCAAAACGCAGAACGACCTCGCCGACACCAATACCCAGATGATGTCGATGAAGGGCGATCTGAACGGCCACAGCACCCTGATTGCGCGTAATAGCGACGAGCTCGAGATTCTGAAGCACAAGGGCGACCGGAACTACTACGAGTTCACGCTGGTCAGGGGACAGAAGCAGCAGGTGGGAACGGTGAGCCTGATGCTGAAGAGAGCCGACTCGAAGAGAAGCAAGTACACCCTCTCCGTCTTTTCCGACGACAAGCAGTACGAGAAGAAGGACAAGAGCCTGAACGAGCCGCTTCAGTTCTACAGCGGAAAGGAGCCCATGTTGTTTGAGATTGTGGTGAACAACGTGAGCGCCAAGAACACGGTCACCGGGTATCTGTCTTCTCCTAAGGGTGCGCCCGCGCCGGTGGTGGTCGCCGAGCGATAGGGCAGGAACTTCCGGCATGTCCTTTGCGGGAAGAGCGAATGCATGCCCATGAACAACAAGGCCCTCCCCTTCTGGGAGGGCCTTGCCGGGTGGCCCACATCTCGATTCCCAACCACAGATTCCAACTACAAATATGGGTGCCGCAGGTCTCGATTTTGAGACTTGGGATAACGGGGGACTCCTTATCCTCACTCACGTTGTCATCCTGAGCGAGGTCGCTGCGGCGACCGAGTCGAAGGATCTGCGGTTGCATTTTGGACATCGATGGTCCCACAATCGATGGCATGGCAGGCCAGGAACATGATCCGCCTCCAAGCCTTATGGAGGCCGCCACGAAGTTCGGTCAATTCCTTTCAACCAATGGCTTCCCCGCACGCGTCCGCTGGATCTAGAGTTTCGATGCTCTTTTTGTCCCTCAGCTCCAAACCGCGATCAGCGCGAAACCGTATGTTGCCGTTACGTAACACCAGAGCACGGAAAATGTGGCGTGCATCAATGTTCTGAACCGATTGCCCCGCCAGATGGCGGAGTCGTAGGCCAGAAACTGAGCAAGCAGGCGGCAAAACCAGAATGCCGCCAATCCGGCAAGGATGGCGCGGCTCAATACGCCGGGCCGGAGTAACGCGTCGGCGCAGAAAAGCGAAACCGCTCCGGCCAGCGCCACTCCCATTCCGATGAAGAAGGTGTGGACAAAGAAGATTTGACGAGTCAGCAAGGAGACGGCTTCCAGTTCGCGCTCCCATTCGAAGTAGCGATTGAAGAAGGCGTGGCTCATACCGAGCAGCAGCAACAATGCGCCGGCCAAGCGCAGATGAGTCAGGAGCGTCATATCGTCCTCCTCAAAATGTAGACATGCACGAATGGCGTCATCGAGAACTCGGAGCGCAAAGCCAGACCCGCGCCGGAAGTGGCTCTTTGCCACGCGCGCTGCGAGAAGAAGTGCAGAAAGCCAGGACCGAAGGCCAGGAAATTCCGCCAGTCCCGATTGTGCTCAATCAGCACGAGCTCGCCGTCGTGCGCGAGAACGCGCGTAATCTCTCGGAACAGTTTCACTCGTTGCGCGGGTCTGCGCAGCTCATGGGCGGCAAAGATGCAGAAGGCCGCGTCGAACGTACTCGATTCAAACGCCAAATCGTCATAGCGCGCGGGTATATCCGCGGCCGCGTCACGCCGGCTTCGCCGAGCTTGCAAGATTGAGGCCTCGGTCATGACCCGGGGGTCGAAGATGTCCACCACCTGGCCGGCCGCATCCGGGAAAACCGCCTCCAGTAAGTGGCTAGTCTCATCCAGGCCGCAGTGGATATTGATCCAGCGCCGCGGTATCCGCGTTAGTGCTCTCGCAAGCCAGCTCAGATCGTAAAGCGGAAAGCGGTCGTAAACATAGTAGGACACCAATAGCGACGAGACGAGCCAAAAGGCAGCCGGCGCGGTACATGCGAGCAGGCCCGCGCGTCCCATCGGCGCCAGGTGCGGCAACGCCAGCAGCGCCACGACAACCAGTGCGGAGGTGACCAGATAGCGTCGCCGGTTAAACTGCAGTATCTGGATTACGCCCTGGTAGGGCCTTCGAATCGCGATCGCGCTCATGTAAGCCTCTTCCCGCGTTGCCACTGATACGGGACATCCCGCACGTAAAATGCATTGGCCAGGACGGGCTTGGTCCGACGGAATGGTTCGCCCTCAAGAAAAGCATTCCGCAGCACATCCACAGCCACAGGCTGGGGATCCCACTTTTGCCGTATCGCTTGAATGCCGATAATCGAGTGCGTTTCTTCTTCGTAGTCGAAGGTGTAGGGCAGCGGCCCTGCAAATCGCCTGGCCTCCGCCAATGTGGCGAAAGGAGATCCTACCGGCAGCGGCGCCGGCTCGCCCGGCAAGTGCGCCGTCACTTCCAGATCTGCCTCGGCGCCCGGCGTCTCAATGGTCCAGTGAATTTCCTGGCCGCATTCCTCCATCTTCGCTCGGCAAAGGCGGTAGTTGTAATGCGTCAGCAAATTGCCGGCGCGCGCCATCCATCGATGGTCTGTGTCGCTGCGCAGGATGCGCAGCCCACGAAGCGATTGCCTTCCTCCGGCCAATCGCGTGAACACCCGGTAGCCGCTGAGAAAAAAATCGCGCCCCATCGCCGCAGGAAGAAAACTGGGCCTGAGTCGCTTGGTTTGCACCAGGGCGATGGCAAGAAAGCCGTAGCCTCGGTAAGTGTCGAGCATCAACCCGGGCGGCAGCAGAGGCTCAAGAATCTGCGGTTCAAGCGCGTACGTCAGCACCAGCGAGTGACTGAAAAAGGCCGAAATTGGAATCGGATGCCGTCGCAGCCGATAGAGCACATTCAATTCAGGCATGGACCGGTCCTCCATCTGTAATGGCAATCGTTTTCCAATGTCATCGACTTTGATCGCGTTTTGAACGCGTTCAAAAATAGAATAACCGGCTCGCTTTATCGTGTCAAGAGATATTTGAACATGTTTAATTTTAATGATCTTTAATTTTAATGATCGCCTAGTCTCGAAAGATCCACTCAGCAACATCTTTCGAATGAAAAGCCCTGAGCGTGCCCTTGAGAGGAATCTCAGCAACCGCTATTGAACGGCACTTTGTCCGTCCGAATCGATCGCGCGAGATTCTCCCGATCACGCACAAACGCGCATAGACAACAAAGCCCTCCCGTTCGAGAGGGCCTTGCCTTCACATTCCTGAATCCTGCGAAAAAGCCTACGCGACGACTTCAATCCCCATCGACCGCGCCGTGCCCTTGATGCTCTTGATCGCCGTCTCCACCGAGGCGGCGTTCAAATCCGGCATCTTCTGCGTGGCGATCTCGCGCACTTGGCTTTCCGTCACCTTGCCGATCTTTTCCTTGTTCGGCGTGCCCGAGCCCTTGGCGATGCCGGCCGCCTTCTTCAGCAGAACCGCCGCCGGAGGCGTCTTGGTGATAAAGCTGAAGCTGCGGTCCGCATAAACCGTGATGACAACCGGAATCGTCAGCCCGGCCATCTCCTTGTTCTGCGTGCGTGCGTTGAACTGCTTGCAGAACTCCATGATGTTTACCTGCGCCTGACCAAGCGCCGGTCCAACCGGCGGCGCGGGCGTGGCCTTGGCGGCCTCGATCTGCAGCTTCACGTAACCGGTAATTTTCTTCGGAGGTGCCATGTGTATTCCTTCGGAACCAGCTTCTAGCCTCTAGCTTCCAGCTACTAGCTCCATTGTTCCTGCTACAAATTTTGGTGCCGAATCCTCAGCGTTCGCTCGCAACCGGCGGCTGCTAGATGACCGGGCCGGCTAGAAGCTGAAAGCTAATAGCTGGAGTCTTCGACTACTCAATCTTTTCGACTTTGGCAAACTCCAGCTCCACAGGCGTTGACCGGCCGAAGATGGTCACCATGACCTTCATCGTCTCGCGATCTTCGTTGATCTCGTCCACCACGCCGTTGAAGTTGGCGAACGGCCCGTCCGTAATCCGGACTTGCTCGCTCTTCTCAAACTTGATCTTGAGCCGCGGCTTGTCCTTCGATGTCTCGCTGCGGAACAGAATCGAACTGACCTCTTCCTCGCTCAGCGCCACCGGCTTGTCGCCCGTGCCCAGAAAACCCGTCACCTTCGGCGTGTCCTTCAACACGTGCCAAAGATGGTTGTCCAATTCCATCTCCACCAGCACATAACCGGGAAGGAATACCCGCTCCACGGTGCGCTTCTTGCCGTTGACGATCTCCGTCACCGGCTCGGTGGGGATCATCACGCGGCCAACTCTGTCCTTCAGCCCAAAGGCCTGCACCCGGCTCTCGATCGACTCGCGCACCTTGCGCTCGAACCCCGAGTAAGCGTGCAGGATGTACCACTTGAAGCGCTCATTCGGCGCCGGCTGCGGCTCTCCGCCTGGCTCCTGCGGTTCGCCGGGTTGTTCCAATTCTTCTGCCATTCCGCTCTCGTTTCCGGGCTGCATTTCCTACTGTAGTCCACCCAGTTTTTGCAGCAACTCGTTCATGCCGATCCTGCAGATGTAGTCCACCACAAAGAAGAACGTGCCGAAAATGAACACCGCGACAATCACCACCGACGTCGTCACCTTCACTTCTTTCTGCGAGGGAACAACCACCTTGCGCATCTCGGCGCGCACATCGCTCAGAAAGCCGGTAAACTCGCTCCACTTACCTATGGCGTTTCCAGAGAATTCTGACATAGCTCCAGGCGCCTGCCGCTTGGCGGGACGATCGTCGCCTTTTTCAATTGCCGTCTTTGTTGCCATAATTCCATTCCTTCGCGCCCGGCATTTCACCCGGCGCATCCCACTGAAACAGCTTCCAGCTTCCAGCCGTTAGCTTCCAGCTTCTTCCCGGTGAGCCTTAAAAGTCCACCTTTCGCATCGAGAAGCTAAAAGCAAACAGCTAAGAGCTGTCTTCCAATCTGGCAGGGGCGGAGGGATTCGAACCCCCAAGTTCGGTTTTGGAGACCGACAGTTTAACCGTTGAGCTTACGCCCCTAAAAGCAGTGAGCAGTGGACAGTGAACAGTGGTCAGTTTTGTGGTAGCCTTGGCCCAGGCTTTCGCCTCACCCGCAACGTCCGCAACTGACCACTGACAACTGACCACTGTCGTCGTTACTTCGTTTCCTTGTGCGGCTGGTGTTTGCGGCAACGGTTACAGAACTTCTTGAACTCCAGACGCCCCGTGGTCGTCTTCTTGTTCTTCGTCGTCGAGTAATTCCGCTCCTTGCACTCAGTGCACTGCAGTGTGACAATTTCCCGCATTTCAAATCCTTTCAACTTCAGTGAAACAGTGAGTGAGTGAATGAGTGAAACAGCGGACAACCCGTGCGTCACTACTTCACTTCTTCACTCCTTCACTTCTTCACTGTCTTCCGTTACTTCACAATCTCCGCCACCGTGCCCGCGCCCACCGTGCGCCCGCCTTCGCGGATCGCGAACCGCAGGCCCTTCTCCAGCGCCACCGGCGTGATCAGCTCCACCTGCAGCGAAACATTGTCGCCCGGCATCACCATCTCCACGCCCTCG
>Ga0182014_10006367_pt1 | contig 12740 bp, 10 predicted proteins | sample 612S2DmetaG_FD_120489 | JGI IMG/M metagenome (GOLD analysis project Ga0182014, IMG submission 120489) | Permafrost microbial communities from Stordalen Mire, Sweden - 612S2D metaG | ecosystem: Environmental > Terrestrial > Soil > Wetlands > Permafrost | place: Sweden: Stordalen | collected... | reverse complement strand
TCTGGCAGCCGCCACTCAAGTCAAACTCTCGAAATGCGAGCCGTGGCCACCGGGAAAAGATGATGAGGGAGACCAACAGCAATCAGGCTACTGCACATGGTTCACGCCTGATGACATGCAGCAAATCACGGTCATGCTGCACAAGCCCGGCTTCCTAGCGAAGGCTGCCCGGCAATTCCAGAATGTCCCGTGGCTGGCGACTGGCGTCGAGGTCAATCTTTGCCGGGCGGGTGCTCCGGCGCGTTGATCCCGGCAACGGGTGATCCAGAGACTCATGACAGCCTTCCCAAACCCCGACCCGCTCACCGACGTCGAACTCGACCGCCTCGGAGACTTCCTCAAACGCTGCAAGGGCGGCAAGGCGATGAACCTCGAAGAACTCGACGGATTTTTCGCAGCCCTGATCGCCGGGCCGGAACCCTTGATGCCATCCGAATGCAACCGGGAAATCTTCGGCGGCGAGATGTCGGAAGTCGTGGAGTTCTCCGGTCTCGACGAAGCACAGGAAATTCTGAATCTGATGATGCGGCACTGGAACAAGATTGCCTCAACGCTCTACAAAGGCGAAATCCATGTTCCGCTCATCTTTGAGGACGAGAAAGGCGAGCTTCACGGTAACGACTGGGCACGCGGGTTCATGCGGGGGATGCACATGAGACACGACGGCTGGGCTGAGCTTATCAACGACGAGAAATATGGCGGCTCCCTGACCCCGATGATGATGCTCTATCACGAGCACGACGAAGACCCGGAGATGCGACCCGATCCGATTACGCCTGACAAGCGCGAGCAGGTCATCGCTTTCATGGCAGCGGGGTTGATGAACGCCTACGAGTATTTTCGGAGAGAGCGGGAAAGCGATCTCGGCGCGGCTGCACCTGAACCCCGGCGCAACGCTTCCAAGGTTGGTAGGAACGATCCATGCCCGTGCGGTTCCGGTAAGAAATACAAGAAGTGCTGCGGCGGGGCGACGGTGAACTGACTTCCCCCTTCATCCCGAATCGTCAACGACGCTTTCGGCTCTTGGTACAATCCCCGGCGAGGAGAATTCAATGAACTTGGCTGGTGTTGTCCAGCAGTTGCGGAAGGAACGGGGTCAGGCTGCGCGAACGGTCGAACAACTAGATGCCGCACTTGCTGCTCTCACCGGGGTCTCTGGGAAACGAACTGGTACTAGGCGCAAGATTTCAGCAGCAGGAAGGGCGAGGATCGCGGCTGCACAGAGAGCACGTTGGGCGAAGTTGCGCGGGACAGGCAAGCAGAAGCAGAACGTTGTCACCATGCCCAAGAAGAGGACGATGTCGGCTGCGGCCCGCAGGAAGATCGCAGCCGCTCAGCGAGCGCGATGGGCGAAAGTGAAGGCGGCTCAGAGGAAGACAGCATAAGAGACGGTTGGTTTGGGATGGGCAAGTTTTCACCGACAAAGCAACACGGCGAATGTGAAGAGATCGCCAACCCATCCACCGCCTACGGTCGTCGTCGGCGCAACTGGATCGACGCCCACGGTTCCGTGCCAACGGGACAGGTTGTCGATGCGTTATGCGGCAACAAGCACTGCATCACCCTGACGCACGCTTACCTCCGTCCACGGGTCGAGCAACCGGGCACATACCGCAAGATCGCCGACCGTGTCCACAGGCTCAAGGTCGGTCAGCACTTCGATGTTCGCGGCGTCGGAAGGACGAGAGGAGCCGCAACCGATTTCGCTCCGGCTTGTACGCGGCTGCACGGTTAGACAGGGTCTCGGTGCGTGGGCTGCCGGACGGAAGCGTGCGCGTCACGAAGGTCGGGGAGTGGCACGGGGTTGGAATCTAGGGGTCATCGAGACGGATTCCTTCCGACGATTTCCTACTACTTTTGATGAGAATGGACGGTCAGAATCGATCTTACTTGAGGCAAACAAACCTCAAGTACCGAAAAACGTTGCATGTTGCTGACGTGCAAGGCTGTGGAAAACCAGAATAACAGAGTCCCCCTCCCGGCACCATTTTCACACTTCGAGCTTCGAGATGTAAATCTTGTTCCTCCAGTTCTCACAGAAGAGGTCTTCGGCCGAAAGTCTTCGAACCGTTTCAGCACTATGGCACGGAACCCCTTGGATACTTTGGGTATGCAACGGCGTCATGTTGAACGTTCCCAATGAGCGCGATCAATAATCATGGTCCAATCATGGTCTACGAATCCGTGCCAACCGCTAATTAATACGCTTTTGGGAGCCACCCGCGTCGCGCATTTTCATTCAGTTACGAGTTAACCGGGATCTTTCGCGGCGATACTTCAAATCCGCAACGCCCCACTTCGATCTTAAAGTTTCTCGGACCGCCCAGAGCAGCACCGACAAGTCCTCTCGCAAGCTTCGTTTCACGGGAGCCCGAATCTGGAAACATTGTCTCAGGTGTGTTCACGCCGGTGTTGGTAAAACACCCGAAGTCGTTCTCGCTGATCGATTGCGTTTCAATTGGTGTCGACCGGATGCAACGGAACTTTGAGCCGATGCGAAAGCAGGTGGAGGCTTGGCAAAGAAGTGAATTGACAGACGTCACTGCCCCGGCTAATTAGCCGCTCCATCATTCACTGACGGCCGTGCCATCTTCACGGATCGCGCTGTTTTCCCGCTTCGCCTCTTTGCTTTGGTCTTCGCGCGCTTTGCCTTGGCGGGCGCGGGCGTAGAAGGCCGGGTTCTGGCGGCGCTGGCGGCCATCTCCAATCCAAACAACGCGGAAAGATCCTCGCCGCCGAGCACCTTGGCCGCCGCCGGTCCCTTCTTGGCCAAGGGAAGCCCGGCGTCGGCGTGGGCGATCAGCTCTCTTTCGTCGACTCCATGAAGCCGGAAGAGAAATTCCGGTTGTTTGTCTAAACGCGCACCGATGCCGTAAAGAACTGCCGCGACGTGCTTGCACATCTCGGCCCAATCCGGGCAGCTGCACGAGATCTGAATCTCCTTCGGCGAGGGGAACAGGCCGGTATTTTGCCGGCAGATACGTTCCATGACGCCCTTCGATAAGCGTCCTTGGAGCAGCTCGATGAGCGAATCGATCGCCCCCGCGCAGTCTTTGCAAATAGACCGCCAGCGCGCTTTCGCCACCGGCGCGACTTTTACCGCCACTTCATAAATCTCCGAACCGCTGACCAGCGCCTTAATTTCACCGGAAGAAATCTGAAGGTCGATCACCGAGCCATTGCGAACGTAGGTACGTCCGCGCGGCAAGCGGTTTTCAAAATCGCTGTAGCGTTCGAGGTTGTCGCACCACGCCTTGCCCCAGAAGGTCTTGACAATTGTCCGCCCTTCAATCATCACCGGCGAAACCGCGTGCCCTTTCTTTCTGCGCTTCTCCATCTCGCGCACGGCTTTCATCCGCCGCTCCGCCACCGACACGTAGGGTCGCCATCCCCAGCCTCCGTACATCGATCACGCCTCCTTAAGCGCCGCATTCAGATCCAGCGCCACTAACTTTAGCAGTTCTTCGTCTCTCAGTTCCGTCAGCAGCAGGTCCGCGCCGCCCTCGATCAAGTCCTTCGAAAGCTGGCGCTTCGATTCGATCATTTGGTCGATCTTCTCCTCCACCGTTCCACGGCACACGAACTTGTGTACCAGCACGTTCTTGTATTGTCCAATGCGGAAGGCGCGATCCGTGGCCTGATTCTCAACCGCGGGGTTCCACCAGCGGTCGAAGTGAACCACATGCGATGCGGCCGTGAGGTTGAGGCCCGCCCCGCCCGCTTTGAGCGAAAGCACAAAGAACGGCACCGCTTCGTCTTCCTGAAACCGGCGCACCAGATCCTTGCGCTTCTTCACTTCGGTTTCCCCGTGGAGCACCAGCCCGGCCCGCCCGAAAATCGATCCCAGGAACGCAGCCAGCGGCGCCGTCATCTCCCGAAACTGAGTGAACACGAGAACCTTCTCTTGTTTGGCGGCGATCACTTCGGCGATATCGCGCAAGCGCGCCCACTTCCCGCTGTCCTCCTCGCTCCACGCGCCGTCGCCCAGCCACTGCGACGGATGGTTGCAAATCTGCTTGAACCGCATCAGAAACGACAGCACCAAGCCTTTGCGGCGGATGCCCTCGGCTTCATCGAGCGACGCGGCGAGTTCGTCCACCGCTTGCTGGTAGAGCGCGGCTTGCTTACGGCTGAGTTGGCAGAACGCCTTGACCTCGGTCTTGTCGGGCAAGTCCGCGATCACCGACTTGTCGGTTTTCAGCCGCCGCAAGATGTAGGGACGCACCAATTCGCGCAGCGGAGCGTAGGGATTGTGCGACCGGCCCTCCAGACGCTTCACGAACTTCGAAAACTCCTTCGCCGATCCGAGCAGCCCCGGGTTGATGAAATCGAAAATGGACCAGAGGTCTCCAATCCGGTTCTCCACCGGCGTGCCCGTAAGCGCAAACTTCGATTGCGCCTTCAGCTTCTTGGCGATCCGGGTCTGCTTGGCGCCGGGATTCTTGATGGTTTGCGCTTCATCGGCCACCACCAGCCGCCACGAGGTTTCCGCGATCCATGGAATGCGCAGCAGCGAGCCGTAACTGGTGATCACCAGATCCACCTCCGGCAAGCGTTCCGGCGCCAGCGTCCTAAGATCGGACGAGGGCAGCGCCGACGGATGAGCGATCAGCGATTTCAAACTCGGCGCAAACCGCTCCAGTTCCGACGCCCAATTGGCCAGCAGCGAAGCCGGCGCAACCAGAAGACTCGGTTGCCGTGAACTCGGTTCCCGGTCGTTGGAGTTGGAGCTGCCGTCCTGCTTTCTCAGTACCAGCAAGAGCGAAAGCACTTGAATGGTCTTGCCCAAACCCATATCGTCGGCAAGGCAAGCTCCCAAGCCGAGTTTGGCGAGCAGAAAAAGCCAGCGCACGCCCACTTGCTGATAGGGCCGCAGCGTGCCGTTCAGCGCCGCGCCCGGATCGATGTTCGCTAATCCCTCCGGACTGCGCAATCCCTTCAGAGTCTCCGCCAGCCACGGACCCGCAACCACCTGCGCCCACTCCGCTTCGCTGGCGGAAGATTCGCCGTCCGCGCCCACGTCGGCCCCGGCGATCATGCGCATGGCTTCGCGAAGACTGAGGCCACTTTCGCGGGCCACCCGTTCGGCCTGGCCGAAGTATTCCATCATCCGGCCCAACCGCTCCCGGTCGACTTCCACCCAGCGCCCTCGCACCAGCGCCAGCCCGTCCGACTTCGCCAACAACTCCTGGATCTCCGCATCGGTGAGCGGTTCGCCGTCGAGCGTAACCTCCATGCGGAAATCCAGCAGCGCATCCTGCCCCACTCCCGACAGCACCTTGCCCCCGACTTTGGCCGTGACCTGCGGCCGCGGAGGCCGGTTGGCCTGCCACGTCGCCGGCATTCGCACCACCACGCCCGCGCTCTCCAGTTGCGGCACGTCCCGCAAAAGCTGCATGGCCTCGCTCGGCCTCCAGCGCAACGGGTGGAAGATCTCGCCCGCATCGACCATGTCTTTCAGCCACGGGCAACTCTCCGAGGCTCGCTGCACGGGGAGCAGCAGCGACAGCAGGCGATCCTTGTTGGCTGCGCCCGCGTACTCGCCCAGAGCCTGCCCCAGCGGCAGATGTTGCGCCCTGGCGTGGGCCGACAGTCGAGTGGTATAAGTCGCAAGAAATGCGAATGGGGCCGCCTCGTCCTTGCGGTTCTCGGCGAGGTTGAAGTGGACGCGGCCAACCAGGTTCCAGGCCGCGTTGCGGCGCTTCAAGAAATCCTGAACGCCGCACTGCGATTCCAATAATTCCAGCCGGAAAGCGCTGTCCAGTTCTTGCCAGAGAGACTGAAGAACGGTTGCCGTCAGGTACTCCGCCCCAGTCATCGGAGGCGCGGCGAGCGCCATCCAAGCCAGTTCCGCTTCCGGCGGAGATGGAATCCGCGTTTTTGTTGCCTCGGCTCCGTCCTCCGGCAGAGTGCACAGCGCCGTCACATAGTGCGCGCCAAATTCTCTCCAATACGAGAAGACAGCGGGAAGCGCGACTCCGGCTTCATTGGCGCCGAGTTGCAGAAGACCGTGCCCCGATCCCCGCGCGAAGGCATTCTGCAGACGTTGCGCAAGCTCGGGCTCAAGAGCCGGGGCATCGCGATCCTCGATCAGGGCGAGGTGGCCGTGCGGAGTTAGGACAGGAACCACCAAGACCGAAGCCATCCAGAGAACCTAGCAGCCCACACAGGCAAGCCGCAACCCTTTGATGATCCCGCGCGCTGGATCCCTCTCGATGCCTTCTTCACTTCGGCGCTCACCAAGCATTCGAAGAATTTCTCCTTGGAGGACAGCTTGGCGAGCGGCGTGAACCGCATTCAACATCGAGCCGATGCGGCGGCAGGCCGAGCAGAGTTGCGGGCAGAGCAATTCTCAACCGCAACCGCGAAGCCGATCATCAACCGGCGTTTATTGAAGGCGACCTGAACCGGATCGCCTTCCCGGCTTGGTGCACGACTTCTTACTTCAATCTGAAGTACGAGGCGTTTTGCCCGCGAACGAGGTGGAACCTGCCTGGGTTGGAAGCTCTTCGACGAACTGATCCGATGACATCACTTCTGTCTTCGGATCGCTCCGGTAGGATTCCGTTCCGGGGTAAAGAACGATTTGGCGAGCGACTTTGAGGTCGGCGCAGCCGATGTAAAAGCCTTTGCTGGGCACAGGGTTGCTGATCGAGCGTTTGATTTCTATCGCCCAAATGTTCTTGGAGCCGAGTTCGAGCACGAGGTCGATTTCCGCGCCAACGGATGTCCGGTAAAACCATGGCCGGCCTGTAGCAGGTAAACTGGTGAGAATATTCTCAATCAGCATACCCTCCCAACTGGGGCCGACGACGGGATGGCCAAGCAGTTCCTCCTGAGTGCGAATGCCCAGTAGGGTATGAACCAGGCCGCTGTCTCGCACATAGACTTTCGGAGATCGTACCAACCGCTTTCTTGCGTTCGATGCCCAAGGCTGTAGTCGCCGCACCAGAAGCAGATCGACGAGAATGTCCAGATAGCGAGCGACCGTGTGCCCACTTACTCCAAGGCCCGCGGCTAGTTGAGCGCCGTTCAACATCTGCCCCTGGTTGTGGGCCAGCATCTGCCAGAAGCGACGAAGTGTTTCAGCTGGCACCCTGGGCCCGAGGGCGGGCACATCGCGCTCCAGGTAGGTCTGAATGAATGCCGTGCGCCACTCGAAGCTGCCTTCGTCATCGTCGGCGAGAAAGCTCTCGGGGAAGCCTCCTCTCAGCCACAGAGTATCTGGAGCGTGAGAGCTGGTCCCTCGAACTTCCGCAGCGGTGAACGGGGTTAGTTCCAGGTAAGCGATTCGGCCCGCTAGTGTTTCCGCCGACTGGTGCATGAGATCAATGGAAGCCGAACCGAGCAGCAGGAACTGGCTGACTTTTCTGCCTGCCCGGCGCCTGCGGTCAATCACGCTGCGCAGCGTCTGGAATATGCCGGGAAGACGATGAATCCCATCAAGGATTACCAGTCGGTCGCGATGTTGCGAGAGGTATAGCTCAGGATCGGCGAGTTTGGCCCGATCCGAGGGAAGCTCCAAGTCAAGGTACAAAGCCTGGGGTTTAAGCTGCTCTTCCAAAGAGAGAGCCAGAGTCGTTTTGCCGGCTTGGCGCGGACCGAGCAGCGCGACAGCGGGGAAGCGCCGCAGCAAGTCCAGCAACCTGGCTTTGGACGCTCTTGGAATCATCATTGTAATTATGCCACGTCATAGCATAATTGCAAGGCTGCCGGTTGAAAGCCGCGAGGATGGCTTTCGTGTCCCGATCCATAAACGAGTGGCCATCGGCTCACCGTTAGCGCCGCTGCATTGTCCTGTCAAGCAATGACTGTTGTGGGAGACCGCACCGATCAGGTTAGGAAGGCATACGGCTTCTTTGGGTTCCTGTTGGGGTTGGCTCGATTCAATCTTCCGGTGATACTCCTGCACAGCGTCATTCCATTCTTGAAGTTCCGCGTCGGTCAGGAACTGTAAGTTGGTTTCTGTCACGATGCGCCCAGTTTTGTTCATCGCGTAAACGAGTGCTGGATCTACTCGAGAATCGCCTGCAGCCTGCAATAAGCTGCTCCATACTTCATCAGCGGACTCATCGCTAAGAAATTGGGGTGTGGCGTCGCCTGGGTCAAAAAACAGTGGATCCTCCAGCCCCGGATCACGGCCAAACTGTTCTCGAAACAGCCTCTTTTGCTGAGCGATGATTTCGGCGGTCTCACGATTGATTGGAATCATGTTTTCATCCTCGCCGACCCGGTGCGAGCGTTTCCTGCGACCGGTTCGCTGTGCTAATCTCTTCGCCATGAGTTTGAACCTCCTGTGCCGCTGCGTCGGCCCTGGCAAGACCTTAATTTTACAGGTGTCTTGCTTCCCGTTTGAACGGGCAAAGCGTCTCCTTGAGTCTCATTCTTCATGTAACGATCATGTAACGATAAGCTGTTCTTGCGGTTCCCACCGGGGTCTTAGAGGTCTTTACAGCACCACCTGCGCCCTCTAAGTTCTTGTAAAGCCGTCAGGGCGTCGCCCTTTCACGGCGGTAACATGGGTTCAAATCCCATCGGGGACGCCAACCTTATCAACCACTTGCAAATCCCCCCCCCAGAATTTTGTAGGTCCGTTACGGTCCGATAAGCCTCGGTGCTTGGTTTTTCTTCGTTCTTGTCGAGCAGCAAACTCACAACTCGGCTCTGCGCGTCTCGCTTCGTTTGCGTGATGGCTTGCGCGTAGATGTTTAGAGTGACCGAGACCCTCCTGGTAGTGTGTCGGACATATTGAGGTATTGAGGGCGTGCCTCTCGACAGAGTGTCGGCCCAATGACACTTGAATCCCGCCAGTACTCCACTGCACGGATCAGAATTCCTTACGAACTAGACGCTTGCGGCAAGGCCCACCAGTAGAACGGTGTGGCACGCCGATTGCATTCTTCCAGAGTGCGGGAAAAAGAGAGCAACTGGCGAAGCATAGCGACCTCCCGCATCGACAAGGAGAATGTAAACATCGAGCGAGGCCACAGGAAACTACTCCCCGCACCTTTCGTACCAGCTTTCACAACTTCTTCTGTTGTCGGCGCGTTGACTTTTGGCGAAGATCTGCGTTTTCAAGCCGCTAGGGGAAGTGATGGGTCGAGGACGACACCTAAGAGCGAAATCGAGGCACCGATGTAATGCTCGGCAATTCCTTCCAGCGAACTCTGTAGATATTCGCGGTTCCTGGGTTCCTCTCGCGCCTCAGCTGCAAGTGCGCGTCCGGAGAGAGACAGGGGGGAGGAAAGACACCATCCCTAAGCCTTCGGCTTAGGTCCGTGCGCAGCAACTTCGGGCTCTCGAATGCCGCTCGCACATTTTCGCACAGGGTTCGACTCTGTTCGCTTTGCGTCCCAGATCTGTTCGAATGGTGCGAGGGATTGTCCCACGAACACAATCTAGTCCGCTCGTGACAAGCATCTCTATTTCTGCTGTATAGGCTCTGTTCCTTCGCTCAGGATCTTCAAGTAGCGCGAGTATCCGAAGAGGCGGGCCCGCCGCTTCCCCGTGACTTCCCTGGCGATGCCGAGGCGCACCAAGTGGTTCAGGGCGACCGTCACCGTAGGGATGGATAGTTTGAGCGCTTCGGCCAGAGCACCGATGCCAGCAAGTGGTTTCTTCTGCATGTAGTCATGAACGCGTAGTGCGGAAGACGCCGCGCGCCCGATTGTCTGGATGCGATTCCGGTCTTTAGCGAAGAGTGTCAGAATCTGTTTTGCTGCTTCAGCGGCAGCGCGGGCCGTAGTCTCCGTCCCTTCGAGGAAGAACGCCAGCCATTCTTCCCATGCACCCTCTGTCCGGACACGCTGAAGCAGATCGTAGTATTGGTCGCGGTTCGTTTTGAAGTACAGGCTGAGGTACAAAAGCGGTTCCCGTAAAGCGCCCTTTGAGCAAAGAAGGAGCGTGATCAGCAGTCGCCCGAGCCTGCCGTTGCCATCGAGGAAAGGGTGGATCGTCTCAAACTGTACGTGCACCAATCCGGTTTCAACCAGAACGGGCAGCTTATGTATCTCGTCATGCAGAAAACGCTCAAAATTGTCGAGACACTCCATCAATCGTTCTGGCGGAGGCGGAACAAACGCGGCATTGCCAGGACGAGTCCCCCCGACCCAGTTCTGTGATTGTCGGAACTCGCCCGGAGTCCTGTTGGCTCCGCGCCCGCCACGCAACAGGATGGCGTGAATCTCGCGAATCAGCCGGAGCGAGAGAGGGAAGCCGCCTGCGATCCGTCGAAGTCCATGTTGCATCGCGGCAACGTAGTTTGAGACCTCTTCGACATCATCAATCGGTACTCCTGGCTCTGCGTTACTCTCAAAAAGCAAAAGGTCGGAGAACGACGACTGCGTCCCCTCAATCTGGGACGACAAAAGTGCCTCTTTCCGGATATACAGATAAAGGAAGAACTTGGTGTCCGGCAGCAAGGTCGTGAGGCCATCGAGTCGGCCTAATGCCTGATTGGCTCGATCAAGATGTTGGTACAGTGCGCCCAACTCCAGAGGCGGATTGGGCGGCAGGGGAGGCGGGATGAACGCCTGCACTGGTTCTCCAGTCACGGTCGTTGTGACGTACGTGCCCAGTCTCGACTTGCTTTCAGTGGCCATTAGCGTTGTGAAGGGTTCCTTTAATAAGCCCCTGCACTATTAAAGGATATGGCATTATGTCTTAATAAGCAAGGACCCGCGATTTCTCTCCGCCGGCGACCTGACCTCCTCTCAATGGTTCTTGGAATGCCGTTGCGGAATAGTCCGGGATGGTACATCTGGAACCGCGAGCTGTTGTTGTGATTGAACCGTTCCAGGTGTTCCCGGTGCTACCTGCCGTTCGTTTGCAAACCACGTGCCCAACGCGAAACCAAGTGCCAGCCCCCCGTTTCCGGGTCGCCAATTGCAAACTTCCTCGTTGGTAGCTTTTCCGCCTCATAGATCTCCTTTGGGAACCTCTGAGGCGGCATGAATGGCTGAATGCAGATTAGACCAGCCATCCTCGCCTGTCGAGGCCGCCCGCGTCACCGTTGAGGCGGATTAGCTCGCCAGCTGCCTTTGCAGAAACTCATCGAGAGCGGACGCCCGGAAGCGCCAGAGCTTGCCGATCTGGATTCCGGAGATTCTCTTCTCGCGGGCCATACGCTGCAGAGTTTTGGGATGGATCTTGAGCAGGGATGCGGCTTCATCGCTGTCGAGCAAGCGCTCGAATTCGAGCACCTTCGGAGCAGGATCGCCGCCGGGATTGCGATTCACTGTTGACATGGCGTGTGCCCGATGGTTTGAACCTTGACATCGAGGCAGACGAGATCACCGTTCTGCTGGGCGGCAGCGGTTCAGGAAAGAGCACACTCTTGCGGCAAATTCTTGGTCGCGATCATCCGAAATCGGGCAGCATCTCGATCAAAGGCACAGACATCACTACCTGTTCACAGGCGGATTTGAAGACACTCCGACGGTGTCGGTTGGGGTGGCCTTTCAGAGCGCCGCTTTGTTCAATTCACTATCGCTGGAAGACAACGTCGCGCTCACCTTGCGGGAGCACACTGCACTCGCTCCTTCAATCATCGACCTGATCGTTTGGATGAAGTTGGCGGTGGTGGGCCTGGCGGATTTCGGCAAACTGCACCCGCAGGAGCTCTCAGGAGGCATGAAGAAGCGCGCGGCGGTTGCCCGGGCCCTTGCTATGGATCCCGAGATCTTAGTGTTGGACGAACCCTCGGCAGGTCTCGACCCGATCGTCGCGGCTGAACTGGACGAACTCATCCTGTTTCTCAAGGAGACTTTTCAGATCAGCGCTCTTGTTGTCACCCATGAGCTCGATAGTGCTTTCCGCATTGCCGACCGGATCGCGATGCTGTTCGATGGAAGGCTCCTCGCAGTCGGCACAAAAGACGAAATACGCGCAAACCAGCATCCACGCGTGAGGCAGTTCCTTGACCGTGTGCCGGGCAGCCCGGTGCATATGCCGGCATTGGCCTCCTATCTGGAACGTGGAGCCAAATTGTTGCGCATTGGTCTGGTGGCGCAAGTGCTAGACCAACAAAAGCCGATGTTTGTCCCGGACCTGCCGCTAGTATCGACGGCGCAAAAACGCTACGGAATTCTGTCAACGCCAAAGTTGCAGGGCCAGCAATTTGCCCCCGAAGACGTCGAGATGCTCAGTGCCCTGGCTTCCCACGTTGCGGTCGCGCTCGAGTGCGCCCTGGCAAGAGATCACGCGGAGCGGTATCAACGTGAGCTTGCCAGCGAGCGCGACCGCCTCCGCCTGGTGCTCGAAGTCAATAATCATGTGGCCAAATTGGATATTGACGATGTCCTTCGCTCGGCCTCGGCATCGATCCGTTCATATTTTGGCTGTGATTCCGTTACTTTCTGGGTGCTCAACGAGGAAACTGGCCAGCTTCAGAAAATGTTGCAGGACTTTCCTGACGGGAAAGGACAGATGACTGCGGTTGCCTCCGCTGACCTGAGCGCCGCCGAGTTGGATTTTGAGAAGCTGCGTCAGCGCGAGGCGGAAATCTGGTCGCTTGAGGACTTTGACAGACTGCCTGCCGCTCTTCGAGAACCCTTGAAGGCCGAATCGATAAAGTCCTTAGCTTTCGCTTGCCTGGCTACCGAAAATAGGCCATTGGATGTGCTGTCGATGGCTAGTCGCAAGATCAGCTCTTCAAGGCGGCGGTTTCAGCCGCCTTGATTCTTAGCCCGCGCCAAAGGCTGCCCTCATGCTGGCACTGCCCGTTATCAAGGGCGGCATAC
>Ga0182014_10006363_pt1 | contig 12746 bp, 14 predicted proteins | sample 612S2DmetaG_FD_120489 | JGI IMG/M metagenome (GOLD analysis project Ga0182014, IMG submission 120489) | Permafrost microbial communities from Stordalen Mire, Sweden - 612S2D metaG | ecosystem: Environmental > Terrestrial > Soil > Wetlands > Permafrost | place: Sweden: Stordalen | collected... | reverse complement strand
CTGTCAAAATGGCTGCGTCGAAGGGATGTTGCAAAGAGGAGAAATTCCGACGGTGATGCTACCCAGCGCGGCATCTTCTACTGAGACTTGCATTCCGGGAAATTCTTCGGCACCGTCGGCTTGGACTCGCAATGCATCCAGATTGTCTTCGCTCTGGACGAAGTTGCAAAATGAGATCTCTGGCGACTCAACACAACCAAACTGCTTTTACTCCGCAACAACTTCCGACGATATTTATCGGAGGAGCCTGAACCCGAATTACGAGAAGGTTGGCGAGGCTCGCTACCTGGACGCAATGTGGAGTATTTATACGTTCAACCCTCAAGCGCCCAGTCCCGATGCTTCAAAAAAGCAATAGGCACTCTTCGCCCGCCGGTGGCCCACATCTCAGTCCAGATCTCTAACCGCGTAAATTTGCGGTGGGTGGCGCAGGTCCAATCAGGCAATCAATCCAAACCGGGTGCCCTGGGTCCGAAAATCCGGGCCTGGGCACCCTTATCTGAGGCTGAATAGACTCAGCACGAATCTCGTCCGCCTGGCAATTGTGCGCAAGATTGAACAGCATACGGGGTTGGGCAATGGGAAACTGAGAGCGAATGCTCGAGGAGAATCCCATGAAAACGATCATTGCCGTGCCTGCGATAGTATTGACCGCTCTGCTGATGTTGCCAGTGAATGGCAACGCGCAAACGAAGCCGACAGCCTTGACATTGAAGATTGCGGGACACCCCGGCGAAGCGCAGCTTCTTCAGGTCAACGGGAAATCGTATGTCGAGGTGGAGACGCTTGCGCGCCTGACGAAAGGAACCCTCTCGTTCAAAGCGGGTCAGACGACACTGACGCTCCCGCCCGCGGAGGCCGTCACGCCGGCATCCGCGCCGCGTGGAAAGGCGGGGTTCTCAACGGCATTCGTCCAGGCGAGCATCGAGGAGCTGAGCATCATCCGGGAGTGGCGAGTCGCTATCGTCAACGCGGTCCGGAATAATACTCCGGCGGACGAAGACTCGATAGCCGCACAACACAGACTGGCGGACAAGAATCTTGCGCTTGCCTCCTCCGCCGCAACAACGGACGACGACCGTAGCGCTTCCCCGCTGCTCGCAGCTGAATTCAATAATATGCAAAATCTGAGTGAACGCTACCTCGCATTGCGCAAGCAGTCGGCGTTCATATCGCTGGACACATTCAACAGCAGTCCTCTTGAAGAGCAGATTCTCAGTTGTGCACGAGGTTTTGTATCCATGACGGAAAGTCACGCTTTTCAGGATCTGGCTGCATGTCACTGAATCCTGATTTCAGGCGGCCGGATGCATAGTCCTTCGGTTTCTGTCCTGGGAGGGACAGCGGCTTTCCAGTTAGCATTGCGGAAAATTACCATCCGCCGGCAAGCATCGTGCGACGATCCTCGCACGCCCATTTTTCACGAAATCCCTGTGGGCCAAGGTACTCCTCTGGGCGGCTGAGGGGCTTGTGTCTTGCCAGGGGTGGGCCGCCACGCCTCCCCTGGAAACCAATTCGGCCGGCCGGTCATATCCACCCCAGGAGCTCAACCTTAAGAAGTCTTGCCGCCACAATCAGGGTGCTTACAGAGGCACATGATCTCCGTCTTGTTCGCGATGCCTTCGCAGTGGTCGCTGCAATATTTCTTCTTATCGGGGACAGGGCAGGTGCAGGCTGCATTCGCGCATTTCTTGGGGGTAGCCATAATCCTCCTTTGTCGGTTTACTCGGTGACATTCAGTTCCTGGCACACATGAGACCGATACAGAAATTGCTGAAAGGATAGTAGCTCAAATTCATATGCGCACACGAGCAGAATCGGCGGAAAAGTTTTGAGCGCCGGGTAAAACAAGCCAGTCGGCCGCCCGTCACCCAGGCCGCGCAACTGTGAATCCGCGAAACATAAGCCGCGAAGTGCAATTAAGGCGGAATCCTCGCGCCGCCCCGGTCATCTGAGAGAATAGTGAGAGTGAAGAGAGCGCAACAATCTGTTTTCCAGCAGGCGCTGGCGCCGGCCATTTTGGCCACCCTGGCTCTGACGGGCGCGCCAGCGGCGCTGCTTGCCCAGGCACCCAACCCGAGTTCTGCCGCCAACGCCTTCTTTGGCAGCGTGGTGGCGCGGCCAGCCACGGATGAGACGCTGAAGCTCTCGCTGGATGAAGCCATCGGCCTCGGCCTGAAGAACAATCTGGGCCTGAAAGAAGCCGAAAACAGCGAAAAATCCTACCAGGGGCAAAAAAACGAGGCCCTGCAGAATTTTCTGCCCACCGTCACGCTGACCGGCGACACCGGCGTCCACCAGACCGATCTGGCCGCGCTGGGCTTCGGCCCTGGCGTCATGAAAAAATTCGGCCTCACTGGAATCCCCGGAATTACCCGCGACGAGCTGACCGAGGGGCAGATTCACTTGAGCCAGATGCTCTTTTCCGTGCCGGTGATCGCTACCTGGAAGGCGGCAGGCGCGGCGCAGAAGGCCGCCTATTTTGCCAGGATGTCGGCGCGCAACGAGGTGGTGGAACAGGTGGCCTCGGCTTATCTGCACGCCATCGCCGCCGTGAGCGAGGTGGACAATGCCCGGGCCCTGGAGTCGGAAGACCAGCTGCTGCTCCGCCATGCCCACGACGCCCACGAGGCCGGAACCGCGGCCAATCTGGATGAATTGCGGGCGCGGGTTCAGCTTCAGGCCCAGCAGCAAGCCCTCATCGCCGCGCAGAACGCCCTGGAAAAGAGCCTCATCCTGCTCAAGCGAGAGATCGGCCTCGACTCTGGCCAGAAGATTGCGCTGACCGATCCGGCTCCCTACAGCGAATTGGCCGCGCAAACCCCGGAAGAAGTCCGAGCTGTCGCATATAGGAACCGCCAGGACTACCAGGAACTCCAAAATCAGCTGATCGCGGTCAAGGCCATGCACACGGCAGCCCGCAGCCAGCGGTTGCCCAGCCTCAGCTTTGGCGGCTACTACGGCGTCAGCCAGGTGGGCGGCGTGGGTTCGCACGGCAACTTTATCGCCCAGGGAACGCTCAGCGTCCCGCTCTTCCGCGAGGCCAAGCTGCGCGGCGACACGGAAGCGGCACAGGCCAATCTGGACGCCGTCAACGCCCAACTCGACGACCTGCGCGGCAAGATTGACCAGCAAGTGCGCTCGGCCCTGCTGGATGTGGAGGCGACGGCCAAGCTGGTCCAGGTTGCCCGCTCCAACGTCGAGTTGGCCACCCGCGCTTTGGCTGACGAAACTGACCGTGTGAGCGCCGGCGTTGACGACAACCTGCCCCTGGTCACCGCGCAAGCCACTTTGGCCGCCGCTGAAAGCAACCGGGTGGAGAGCCTCTACCAGTACAACTTGTCAAAGCTCGCTTTAGCCCGCGCCGCCGGCATCCTTGAGACGCAGTATCGGGCATATTTGGGGCGGTAGAGCACGCGGATCAAAATGAACCGGTCCATCAGGCTAAGTTCGTTTCACAAGGCGTTCGCAAGACTTTCAGCGTACTGTAACCACAAGGGATTACCCTACGCATATGCTCAGAAAGCTCCAGATCAATTACTACGTGGAACCGGATGCCGCGGCCTTGTCGCGCCGGGTTGCGCAGTACTTTGTCGAGATGGCTGGGGAAGCCGTCGAGGCGTGTGGGCACGTGCGGATCGCCATCAGCGGCGGGTCCACGCCGAAAGCCGTCTTTGAGCTGCTCGCCGACCCTGCCCTTCCGTGGCGCTGGCATATGCCCTGGGAGAGGCTAGACCTCTATTGGGTGGATGAGCGCTCTGTCCCTCCTGATGACCCCGAGAGCAACTACCGCATGACCCGCGAGGCGTTGCTGGACCGTGTGCCGCTGCGTCCCGAGCAGATTCACCGCATTGAGGGCGAGTTGGAGCCGAAGGAGGCCGCTGCGCGCTACGAGTTGGAGTTGCGCTCGAGCTTTGGTCTGAATAGCGCAGGGACTCCGTGCTTCGACCTGGTGGCCCTGGGGATGGGCGGCGACGGCCACACCGCCTCGCTATTTCCGCACACCGAGGCGATCCGCCAAATGAGCCGCCTGGTTGTGGCCAATCACGTGCCACAGAAGGACGCCTGGCGCATCACCCTCACCTGGCCGGTCATCAACCATGCCCGTTCGGTCTTCTTTTTGGTCGCAGGCGCTGACAAAGCCTCTATTTTGAAGGAGGTCCTGATCGGACCGCGCGACCCGGAGCGGCTGCCCAGTCAATTGATATGGCCGTCAAGCGGTATACTCACTTTGATCCTGGATAAAGCCGCAGCCGCACTTTTACCTGCAACGAATGGGGACGGCTGTGGAGTTTTGGAGAGGGAAAGATGATTCTGGCGGGCGACGTGGGTGGTACCAAGGTTCACCTTGCGCTGTATGACTTTGTGAATGGAAAACTGGAATCCTCCCGCGATGAGCGGTATGCGGCCAAGAACTACTCAGGGCTGGAAGAGATCGTAAAACAGTTTCAGGGCGCGGACGAGGTGACCGCGGCCTGCTTTGGTGTGCCCGGCCCGGTGCGCGACGGCCGGTTGCGCCTCACCAACCTGCCATGGACCTTGGACAGCCGTGAACTGGCGGTCAGCCTCGGCATCACCCACGTCTTCCTGATCAACGATCTGGAGGCCAACGGCTACGGCGTGGAAGAGCTCTCCGCCGATCAGGTCTACACCCTCAGCGAGGGCGACTCGAGCCAGATGGGCAATCGCGCCCTGATCGCCGCGGGAACCGGCTTGGGCGAGGGACTGCTGATCTGGAACGGCCGCACACACACTCCGTATCCCTCCGAGGGCGGCCACGCCGATTACGCGCCGCGCAACGAGGACGAGATCGACCTGCTGCGCTTCCTCAAGCAGAAGTACAACGGGCGCATCAGCCAGGAGCGCGTGGTCAGCGGTCCGGGCCTGACCAATATCTACGAGTTTCTGCGCGAGGTTCGCGGCATCGACGAGCCGGCCTGGCTGGCCGAGCGCATGGCGGCCGAAGACCCCAACGCCGTGATTACCGAACTGGCGATGGTGGCCAAGAGCGAGATCTGCGAAAAGACGCTGGATATGTTCGTCTCCGCCTATGGCGCCGAGGCTGGCAACCTGGCCCTCAAGCTGCTGTCGGTGGGCGGCGTTTACGTGGGCGGCGGCATCGCGCCTCGCATCCTTGAAAAGCTCAAGGATGGCCGCTTCATGAAGGCTTTCACCGACAAGGGCCGGCTGAGCCAGTTGCTGGTGAATATGCCGGTGCGCATCATTTTGGAGAGCCGCGCCGCGCTGTTGGGCGCAGCGGCCTACGCCGAAGCCCGCGCCGCCGAGTTGAGCGGAATTTCGCCGCGCGCCGCCTCGGTCAAGTTCTAACTCGCGAGTTATCCGCGGTAACAACGAGGGCCAGCCGGTGACGGCTGGCCCTCAGTGTTTCTTCGATTGATCACAGCTCCTAACGGCCCAGCGTATAGATCACGTTGATTGTCGTTTCCACTTCCACCGGCTCGCCCATGAGCAGGTAGGGTTTGTATTCCCATTGGGAGACCGCCCATAACGCCGACACGGCCAGCGAAGGCGCCGGGGCAGAAATTACATGCAGATCGTGGATGCCGCCATCCGTTCCGATCGTGGCTTGCAAAACCACCGTGCCTGAAATTCGTGCACCCTTGGCGTCCTGAGGATAGTAAGGCTGTAGCTTCTTAAGCAGCTGTCCTACCGCAATTCCCGCGCTGAGCTGCACCTTATCGGGTTTCGCGGAAACAGCTGCTTCGGGGGGCGTTAACGCGGGATCGGATGGGACCAAGGTTGTGACTGAATCCACCACCGCAGAGAGAATCTTGCGCTGTCCCTCGAGAACCAGAATCTCGCGAGCCAGGTACTTGTTCTGTATCTTGACGATGTGGTTGAAATCCGTGTTTAAACTCCCGAAAGAGTGGCTGGCGCGCAAGACCGGCAATTGTGGATCAAAGCAGTAGGTGGGAAAGAGTCCCAGGGGCACGGTTTTCAACTCACCATATTTCGGCATCAGCGGAATCACCATAATGCAGGGGAACTTCGTGCCCTTCGATCCAATGGACCTTTGATCCAGACGAGATTTACTTGGGGCTAAGTCGGCGGGAGCGGGAAGCGGCGAAAAGAAAGCGGCTTGAAGTTTGTATTCGAAAAACTTGAGCGGTTCTCCTGTTGCCTGATGCGCGTGTTTCCCGTCGACCACGTGCCAATCAGTATGGGTCGCACCGGCGCGTGTCCAGGTGCTCCGGTATACCTGTGGCGAAGCCCACCAGTATTCATAGGTTCCTTGCTCGGCGGGATTGCCCTTTTCGTCGTAAAGCTGGTAGGTGGCTTTCAGGTGCCAGGGCTTCAAATCCGGCGAAGTGAAGTCATAGAAGGGAGCGGCAGCCGCGAAGATTTCGCGAGGATCTTGTGGCAGACCAGGTCCGGCGTTGGCAGCAGTCTGGGCGAATCCTGGCAGCAGGGCCGTCAATGACAGAGCACAAAAATAGAACATACGCATGGTGCGGATAGAGTAACACCACTGCCGGGTGCTCCGCCTTTCGTTTTTTGGCCTTGGGAAACCACAACCTTTCCCTACTAAAACCGCACCGTTGCTCAAGCCGGAATGCGGGCATTTTCTCCAAACCAGTTTCTCTTCAGCCACAGCGAGACCTGCACCAGCAGAATCAGGGCCGGAACCTCGACCAGAGGGCCGATGACCGCGGCAAAGGCCGCGCCGGAGTTGAGGCCGAAGACGGCAACTGCAACCGCGATGGCCAGCTCGAAGTTATTGCTCGCCGCTGTGAACGAGAGTGTGGCAGTCTTCGAGTAATCGGCGCCCACCTTGCGTCCCATCCAGAAACTTACAAAGAACATCACAACAAAGTAAATCAACAAAGGTACGGCAATGCGCAGCACGTCGAAGGGAAGCTGGACGATGAGATTGCCCTTCAGGCTGAACATCACCACGATGGTGAACAGCAGGGCGGCGAGTGTCAACGGACTGATGGCGGGCACAAAACGCGTCTGATACCACACACGTCCTTTGGCGCGCACCAGCACAAAGCGGGTCAACATTCCGGCCAGGAATGGAATGCCGAGATAGATGAAGACGCTTTGCGCGATCTGGCTCATACGGATGTCAACGAATACGCCTTTCAATCCGACCAGCGGAGGCAGCACGGCCAGAAAGAACCATGCGTAAACACTATAGAAAAGCACCTGAAAGACGCTGTTGAAGGCTACCAGGCCCGCGGCGTAATCGGTATCTCCCTTTGCCAGCTCATTCCACACAATCACCATGGCGATACAGCGCGCCAGTCCAATCAGAATCAGCCCGGTGCGGTACTCCGGATAGCCGCGCAGAAAGATCACTGCCAGCGCAAACATCAGCACGGGACCGATCACCCAGTTCTGCACCAGCGAGAGGCCCAGCACTTTGCGATTGCGAAAGACCTCGCCCAGCCGGTCATACTGCACCTTGGCCAGCGGCGGATACATCATCAGGATCAGGCCCACGGCGATGGGGATGTTGGTGGTGCCGGCCTGGTAGCGTTGCAGCAGCGCGGGTACGCTCGGCACAAACCGTCCCAGAGCGACGCCGGCCGCCATGGCGAGAAAAATCCATAGCGTCAGAAAACGGTCAATGAATGATAGCTTTGAAGTGCCGTCCTGCACTGAGCAGCAAAGGTCTGAGTGAGTCTGCATTCAATCTCTCCTACCGTGGTGAATCGCGAGGTTACAGTGGCAGTTTGCCGATCGCACGCATCCGGCTCTCGATGGCCATCCGGTCCAACGTCTCCAGCGGCAGGCTCAGAAAGAGTTGCACGCGATTCCTCATCTGGTGCAAGGTCTGAGCGAAGACCGAGCGCTTTTGCTCGTCCGCACCTTCAAAGGCTGCCGGATCGGGAAATCCCCAATGCGCCGTGACCGGCTGGCCGGGCCACAGCGGGCACACTTCGCCGGCCGCGTTGTCGCAGACGGTCACAATGAAATCCATCTCCGGCGCGCCGGGTTCCGCAAACTCGTCCCAGCTCTTGCTGCGCAGATTCTCCACCGGGTAGCCCAGCGCCCGCACTTGCTCGATGGCAAAGGGATTCACCTTTCCGGTGGGATGACTCCCGGCGCTATACGCCTTGAAGCGGCCCGCGCCCAGCGTGTTGAAGAGCGCCTCGGCTATGATGCTGCGCGCCGAGTTGCCGGTACATAGGATGAGGATGTTATAGGGCCTTTGCATGTCAAATGTTCTCCATGAAAAAAAACGACAATGGGCGTTCTTGGTTTCCCACCCTTTCGCAAAAAACGCGAAAGGATGGGGCACAGAGCATTTGTTTCCGTCCGGTAGTTCCTCAGCCGCAGCAACCCGGCGCGCAACAGCAAGCCGCCGGTTTGGCCGCCCCAGGTTTTGTAGCCCGGATAAAGGCGCTCATGAATTTGCCTTCGACCAGCGGAGCGATCACATCAAGATCCAGGCCCGCCTTGGCCAGGAAGAGGTGGGCATCCTTGGCTGTGTACACGCGGGTCGGCTCGACGGAGATGACAGAGAAGCCCGCTGCGGCCAGCTTGGAGATATACTCCTGCTCTTCGAGCGCGCCGGAGATGCAGCCCGCCCAGAGCAGCATGGACTTGCGTACTTCGTCGGGAATCTCGCCGCGGACGACCACATCGGAAACCGCAAACCGCCCGCCCGGCTTGAGCACCCTGAAGGCCTCGCGCAGCACGCGATCCTTGTCGGCGGAGAGGTTGATGACGCAGTTTGAAATCACCACGTCCACTGAGTTATCCAGCAAGGGAATGCTTTCGATTTCGCCTTTGAGGAACTCGACATTGTCCACGCCAGCCTGCCGCTGATTCTCGCGGGCCAGGGCCAGCATATCGTCGGTCATGTCCAGGCCGTAAGCTTTGCCGGTTGGCCCCACGCGCTTGGCGGAGAGCAGCACATCGATGCCGCCGCCGGAGCCAAGATCGAGGACCGTTTCGCCCGGTTTCAACTCAATGAGCGCCGTCGGGTTGCCGCAGCCCAGCGAGGCCAGCACGGCACTAGCCGGCAGCCCGCTCTTCTCGGCCTCGTTGTAGAGGTTAGTGGTCATCGGGTCGCAACAGCGCATCGACGAGTCGCAGCAGGCGACCGTGCCGCTCTCGCGCACCTGCCGCGCCGCGGCTCCGTATTTATCCTTAACCAGGGTCTTAGTATCTGTCCTCGTCTCCATGAAACGCACCTCACATTCGCTAAAACGAATATATTATCTCCTATCATATTTGTCAATCCGTATATAATTCATTCATGACCCGTGGCTCCAAATCCGTCAACGTGGCCGGCCTCTTTGCGGCGCTGGCCGACACCACGCGGCTGCGCTTGTTGAACCTGATGGCAGGCCATGAGGTCTGCGTCTGCCATTTTGTGGAGATTCTCGGCCAGAACCAGCCAAAAATTTCGCGCCACCTGGCTTACCTGCGCCAGGCCGGCATTGTCGAAGCGCGCCGGGAAGGGAAGTGGATGCACTACAGCATTAGCACGCCCGCCGATGCCGCGGCCGCCTCCATTCTCGCCGCTGCGCTGGCCGCGCTGGGCAACGACAGGCAGATGCGCGCGGATCGGGCCAAACTCGGTTGCAACTGCTTGCCGGCTTCGCTCAAAGGAAAGAGCTCCATCTACATGAGGAAGGCTGAATCCGCATGATGCGCTGGTTGATGCGTTGGTTGCAACGGGTGATTGTGGTGCTGGCAGTGGCGTTTATGGCCACTTATGCGGGCGATTGGGCGCTCTTCAAGCTGCGCGGTTCGCCGCAGTCGAAGGTTACGATCAATCGCTACCTGACGATTCCGCTCAAGGGCAACAAGCAGGAGTTTGACTATCTCGGCTCGATGGATGTGCCTTGTTCGGTTTCGCTCTTTCCTCAAGCGGGCCAAAGCCCCTGCTGGCAACTGCGCCGCAATCCCAACCAAGGGGCAACGATATAGATGCTTCCTTGAGTGGTAGAGACCATCCAGAAGTAGCCAAACATACCTTAGTGACGCAGGTCACGTCCTGGGTTCAAGAGGCCGACTAACATCGTTCACACTTTCGGAGAATTTCAGGGAACGATGTACAACCGCACCCAAAACGATAACGGGACCTACAACACCCGCTGCCTTTACTGCTTCATGACCATCGCTTCTTGCGTGGAAACAGAGAAGGAGTTGGGGCAGTTGGAGGTCCGGCACATCTGTCCGGAGCGGGCGCTTGCGGAGTTGCTGGAGCAGGAAAAGGCCATCGAATCCCGGAGCCATTCCTGCCAGGGCAATCTCTAGAAATAGCCTAGCCGCCGCAGATCTACTGCATGCGCGCCTGATCGCGCAGTTGGCGAGCTGTGGCCTCAAGAAAGGTTTCCACGCTGGCGCCGGCGGGTGGCTCCAGTCCAGATTTTGCCTTGATGGCCGCGGCAATTCGCTGGGCCAGGGCGTGACGCGTGGGCAGGCTCATGTCCAATCTTCGCGAAAAAAATCCTTCCAGAACCTCCAGGTCGGCGGACGATAGCTTTGCGATTCCGGTAGCCGGCAGCGAATAGGCCATGTGCGGCTCGGGCGCCGGGACGCCGTGGACAAAACTCTGCGCGGTGAAGGTCCGGGCTCCCGAGTCGCCCCATAAAGGCGCCTCCTCGATGCGATCCCGCACCACCAGAGTGCCCGCGGCCAGGTCGCCCAGCCGCTGGTGTTGGCGGGTGGCGAAGATCGCGATGACTCCCACGGCGTACAGCGGGAAGGGTTGAATATCGACATAACGGACCAGGTTGCGGGCCATGGACTCAAAGAGGCCAATGGCGCGGCCGGAGCGTTGGATGACGCGAATCCGGGCCACGCGCTTGCCCGGAGTGCGGCCGTTCCAGAAGGCTTCAAAGAGCGTGAAATAGCCCCAGTTGACCAGAAAGACAATCAAAATGGCCAGGGCGATGGCCCATTGCGATGAGATCTTCGAGAAGGCCTTGAGGCCCGGCAGGAAGATGGCGAAGAGCACAGCAAGCACCAGAAAGCCGGCCAGCCAGATCAGGGTATCGACCAGAAGCGCAATAAAACGGCTGCCAATGCCAGCCAGGGGCATCTCGATGTCCACCAATTCCGGCGTGTCGATGCTAAGCTGGTCTGAATCCAATTCCATGGCGCAAATCCTCTCCAACCAGTGGATTCTCAAGCGCCGGCCCCACTGGGACCGGCTGGCTGCTCTGCTGACCCAATGCGATGCCAGCGGCCTGGGCCAGCTCTCGCGCGCTGAGTTGCAGGAGCTAGCCCTGCTCTACAGGCAGGTGGCGGCAGATCTCTCTGTGCTGCGCCAGGACCCGACTTCCCGCACCTACGCGCAGCATGTGAATCAGTTGCTGGCTCGCGCCCACCATATCATCTATTCCGGCCGAAAGACCAATCTGCTCACGCTTTTCCGCTTTCTGCGCGACGAGTATCCGGCCATCTTCCAGCGCCAGATTGGTTATGTGGCGGCCTCGCTGCTGGTCTCCACGGTTTTTGGGATCGGCGGCGCGGCACTCACCAGCGCGCGGCCGGAGTTCATGCGCCACTTCGTCGGACCGGAGATGATCGCCACCATGGAGCGCCACACGATGTGGACCGAGTCGGTGGTGAGCGTGGCGCCGATGGCCTCCAGTTGGATCATGACCAACAACCTCTCGGTCTGCTTTCTGATCTTCGCTGGCGGCATCACCTTCGGGCTGGGAACCTTGTGGCTTCTCTTCACCAACGGCATCATGCTGGGCGTGATCGGCGCGGCCTGCCACCACTACGAGATGTCTCTGGCGCTGTGGAGTTTTGTGGCCCCGCACGGAGCGCTGGAGCTGCCTTCTATCCTCATCGCCGGTGGGGCCGGATTTCGCCTGGGCCACGCCATGCTCTTTCCTGGCGCTCTGCGCTGGCGGGAGTCGGTGGCTCGTGGCGGCATTGAAGCCACGCGGCTGGTCAGCGGCATCATTCCCCTACTGGTGATCGCGGGAACGCTGGAGGGCTTCTTTTCACCGTCCGCAGCCCCGGTCTGGCTCAAGTTCACCGTCGGAGGGCTGCTGTTTACGCTGCTGAACCTATGGCTCTTCCGTCCGGTCAAGGCAGCGCAAAAGGTCTAGCGGCAAGATTCGATTGTTCTCAAGAGCGCGCGGCAATCCGGCATCCCGGAAGCCTCACCTTGTCGGCTCCACCCCCTGCGCTGGTACACTTCCCCTTCAGGGAATTTGCCGCAAAATTGCTTGCAGAGCTTTGGAGGCTTATCGTGCCAGAATTTCAACCTTTTGTTTCGCCCAACGAGCACCCGCCCGAATTTACAGTACGCGCGGTTTTGCTTGGCTCGTTGTTTGGCATCATCTTTGGCGCCGTTACGGTTTATGTCGGCCTGCGTGCCGGCCTGACGGTGGCGGCTTCGATTCCCATCGCGGTGCTGTCGATCAGCATCCTGCGCGCCTTTGGCCGCGGCTCGATTCTTGAAAACGTCATCGTGCAGACCACCGGCAACGCCGGTCAGTCAATCGCCGCGGGCGTCATCTTCACCTTGCCGGCGCTCATCTTCCTGGGCTTTGACCTGGAATACTCGCGCATCTTCATGCTGGCCTTGATCGGCGGCTTCCTGGGCGTTCTGTTCATGGTCCCGCTGCGCAAGCAACTGATTGTGGATGAGCACGAGAACCTGAGGTTTCCTGAGGGGACGGCCTGCGCCGACGTCTTGATGGCTGGCGAGAAGGGCGGCTCGTTTGCCAGCCGCGTCTTCTTCGGACTCGGCCTGGGCGCGCTCTACACCTTCTTCCAGAATGAGAACCTTTTCGGCGTCT
>Ga0182014_10006360_pt1 | contig 12748 bp, 14 predicted proteins | sample 612S2DmetaG_FD_120489 | JGI IMG/M metagenome (GOLD analysis project Ga0182014, IMG submission 120489) | Permafrost microbial communities from Stordalen Mire, Sweden - 612S2D metaG | ecosystem: Environmental > Terrestrial > Soil > Wetlands > Permafrost | place: Sweden: Stordalen | collected... | reverse complement strand
CTGTCTGTGGTCCTCTCAGGAACCCACTTCAGAGTAACGGGGATCAGCCTCATCCGTGCTCCTCAAGCCGTGAGAGCTATCAGGCTATTTTGGACAGCAATGATGGGAAATAGCATAGCGTGGTCTCCTAACCTTTCCGCACAAAACGCGGAAAGGATGGGGCACCTTGTCGCAATGCTCTACTCGCCCGCCATCATGGCCCGCAGCGCAGCGGCATACCGTTCCGGCAGGGGCTTCTTGTTCAACTGGTCATCGCAGACCAGGTGCACCGTCTCGCCCTCAGCCAGGAGCGTGGGCTCTTCGCCTTCGGGGGCTTTGCGCAGGATGCGGTAGGCGAACTTGAGCACCGCGCTGCGCAGAAGCGAAGGGCGGGTCTCGATCAGAATCTGATCGTCGTAGCGGGCGGGCGAGCGATAGCGGCAACTGGCCGCAACCACGGGCAGGATGCACTGGTGATCGATCTCCAACTGGCTATAAGCAAGGCCCAGCGCGCGCAGCAGTTCGACGCGGCCTATCTCAAACCAGACCAGATAGTTGGCATAGTAGACAATGCCCATCTGATCGGTCTCGGCATAGCGCACCCGCACTTCGGTGGTCACTGGCATCCAACAGGCTCTCCATGTCAGGGGTCCGAGATCAGAGATCAGTAACGAGTGGCAGTGGTTAGTGGTCAATAGGATCGCTGAAAACTGATCTCTGATCTCTGACCCCTGATCTCTGTCCTACGGCTTCAAATGCGCGAAAATCGGCAGCTTGGTCACATCGTTGAAGATGATGAAGGCGAAGAAGGCGATGATCACCACAAACGCCGCCTGGTAGATGCGCTCCTTCACGTTGATGCTGATGTCGCGGCGTAGCACGCTCTCGATCAGCAGAAGAAAGATCATGCCGCCGTCGAGGATCGGAAAAGGCAGCAGGTTGAGAACGCCCAGGTTGAGGCTGATCTGTGCGGCCAGCCCAAACTTTGGCAGCCAACCCTTCATCTCCGCCGCTTCCCCTGCCATGCGGGCAATCCCCACCGGACCCTGGAGTTGGTTGATGGAGACTCTGTGCGTAAACAGCCGCCCCAGCACATCGACAATGAGGAAAGAGTTGTCGGAGCAAAAGGCTGTGGACTTTGAGACCGCCTTGTTGAGGGGGAGCGGGTCGCTGCGAAACGGAATTGCAGCGGCAACAAACCCGAGCTTCCAGCCGGTATCGAGCTTGGCCGGATGGGCCACTACGGGGGGCAGACTGACGCCGTTGCGCAGCAGCACCAGCGACATCGGCTTGCCCTGGCCGGCCTGCATGTACGCAAGCAGCGTTTGCACGGTATGGAAGGCGTGGCCATCCACGGACTGGATAGCGTCGCCGGCACGGAAGCCGGCCTGCTCCGCGGGTGTGCCCGGCTGCACTTCCTGGATGCCGATCGGGCCGGGGAGATACTGGGGCAGAATTCCCGCGTCGCTCAAGTCGAAGTCATCGGCCCTGGCTCCGGCGGGCACACGCAGGGAGAGCTCGAACGTCTTGCCTCCGCGCTCGACGGTGACGGGGACTGCCTGGTTCGCGTTCAATTTGACGCGTTCGTAGACTTTTCCCCAATCGGGATTGTCCGCGTTGTCGAAGTGGAGTAGGACGTCGCCGGGTTCAAGGCCGGCCTGGGCTGCCGCCGAGCTTGGGGTCACCCACTCGACGGTCGTGGTCTTCACTTCAACAGAGGGGACCTCATTGAAAACACCGAAGTAAAAGACCATCAACACGAAGGCCAGGACGAAGTTGGAAAACGGCCCGGCCAGACCGATCAGCATCCGCTGCCAGCGAGGATGCGCCGGAAAGGCCCCAGGGTCGTTCCCTGGTTCCTCTTCGCCGGGATTTTCGCCGGTCATCTTGACGAAGCCGCCCAGCGGGAGCAGGCAGATTCTATAGTCGGTATCGCCGTACTTGAAACCAAACAGGCGCGGCCCGAAGCCGAAGGAAAACACTTCGACGCGCACTCCGCAGAGCTTGGCGACGGCAAAGTGGCCGAACTCATGGACCAAAACCATCACGCCGACAAGGACGATGAAAGCAACAGCGGAAACGAGAAATTCATGCATGGATATACGGTTTTCCTTCTGAAAAAAGCGCGCCCGGCCAGCAACCCTCCCGGCCTATGTCAACAGCGCACGAGCCGTTTGACGCGCTTCCCGGTCAGCTGCGAACACCTCCGCAATCGTGGCGGGGTGCGCCTCCGGCGTCGATGCGAGCACCTTCTCAATTGTACGCGGGATTTCGGTGAACGGGATTCGCCGCTTAAGGAATGCCTCGACGGCTACCTCGTCGGCCGCGTTCAGGGCGATCGAATGCGCTCCGCCCATTTCCGCCGCCTCAAAGGCCAGCCGCAGGCAGGGGAAACGCTCGAAATCGGGCGGCTCGAAGTCCAGGTGACGCAGCGCGGCCAGGTCAAAGGTGAGCGTCGAGGCCGGCCGCTCCGGGTAGGCCAGCGCATACAGGATCGGCAGCCGCATGTCCGTAACCGAAATCTGCGCCAGGATCGAGCCGTCCACGTACTCCACCAGCGAGTGAACCGTGGACTGGGGATGCACCATGACCCGCACCTGGCGTGGCGGCACATCGAACAGCCGGCAGGCCTCGATCACTTCCAGGCCTTTGTTCAGCATCGTAGCCGAGTCGATGGTGATCCGCGGGCCCATCACCCAGGTGGGGTGCTTGAGCGCCTGCTCCGGGGTAATGGCGGCAAATTGATCCAGCGGGAGCTGCCGGAACGGCCCGCCGGAAGCCGTCAGCCAGATGGTCTTCACTTCAGAATGAACGCCCACCCGCAAACACTGATGGACCGCATTGTGTTCGCTGTCGATGGGCAGGATTGCCACGTTGCGCTCGCGGGCGGCGCGGGTGAGAATCTCGCCGGCGGCCACCATGCACTCCTTGTTGGCCAGTCCCACCGGCTTGCCGGCAAGGATCGCCGCGTGGGTAGCCTCAAGCCCCGCCACGCCCACGATGGCCGAAACCACAAAGTCCACGGCGGCCAGCGTCGAGCAAGCAACAGTCCCTTCGGTCCCGTAAGCCGCGACGATCCCGGTGACGCCGGCCTGGCGCAGCCGGGCGCTCAGCTCCCCGGCCAGCTCTTCGGTGGCCAGCGACACCACCTGCGGCCGCCAGCGAACGGCCTGTGCGAACGCCTCGTCGAGGTTGCGCCCGGCAGCCAGCGCGGCCACTTGATAGCGGTCGGGGAACTGCTCGACGATGGAGAGGGTGCTCTGCCCGATGGAGCCGGTGGAACCGAGAATGGCGAGTCGCTTCAAGGTATCTTTGAAATTCCGCGGTTCCCTGTGGAACCCGTTAGATCAAGCCGTTATAAACCAAACCGTACAGCCGCCCAAAACCGCAAAATCTCGTTGAATGCCCAGCGGGTTCCGGAAAACCCATCAGAACCGCTGGTGAATAACCTGAGCGTACCACAGCACCGGAGCCGCCAGAAGCAGGGCGTCGATGCGATCCAGGACTCCGCCGTGACCGGGAAGCAGGGACCCCGAATCCTTGACCCCCACCGAGCGCTTGAGCGCCGACTCGGCCAAATCGCCCGCCTGAGCGGCCACATTCACCACCACGGCCAGCCCCAGCCAATACCAAACGTCCTCGGGGTAGGAGAGCTTCGCCGAGTTCCACTGCGCCAACCAGGCGGCCACGCCCAGCAGGCCGCCGGCGACCAGCAGGCTGCCGGCCACCGAACCCAGCGCGCCCTCCCAGGTCTTGTTGGGGCTCAGCCTGGGCGCCAGCTTGTGCCGCCCCCAACTGCGGCCCACATAGAGAGCGGCAGTATCTCCCGCCCAAACTACGAAGAGCAGAAAGGCCACCAGCGAAGGGCCATTGGTCTGCTCCCGCAGGGCGGGCAGGGCAATCAGGGTGAGTCCCACATACAGGAGGCAGAAAATGGAAACCGCTGCGTCCGCCATCACGTGCTCCATGGACGAGAGAAAGGTGCAGTAAATCAGCAGGCCCAGGCTGAGACCGCCGAAGATGGGCGCAGTTTGGTCGGGGTATTCAAAGTTTCCTGCAAAAAGCGCCAGAATGGCCACCACCACCGCAACCCGCGGCGGCTTGGCCCCGCTCCGCTCCGTCAGGCCCAGATATTCCCAGCCGGCCAGTGCCGCCACCCCGGCAACCGCCAGCGTAAACAGCCACTGCCACCTCGGCCCCAGAAAGACCAGGATGAGGACCGACGGAATCAGCACGAGAGCGGTAAGCACACGTTTCATTCAGGGTTGAGAATACACCGCCGGGTCCGGGTGCGCGCCGGTTTTGGATCGGGAAACCGGCTATGCAACAGAGGAACGGCCAATGTACGGGGTAATGATATGTGGCCATGCAGGTATGAAGAGATTCCCAGTGACCATCTTCCCCAGATAACGGTTCGCCGATCGGGAGATCGCACCGATTCTTTGGCCCTAAAACGAGGGGGCCGCTCAAGGCGGCCCGCTCTAGCCCTATTCTGTCCCAGGCTGGGGTTTAGCAGATTTCACCTGCATATTATTGTGTCCATCTTCGGCTGACATACGCGGTATGTCAAGTCCCTTTTCCACAGATGCGCCGAGTCTGCGCCATCCGAGCGGACCCAGCGCAGAGAGACCTCCCAGCCTTCGTATTCCGCCAGTTCTTCCTTCAGGAGGCCGCGCAGCTACCCTGTCAGCCGCTCCGCCCAGGCCGGGGAGTCTTCTTCCTTCGGCGCCATGGTCAACTGCCGGGACAGATCCGAATCAGGCCCTCTTTTTGCCGTCTGATCGCAGCCAATGCACGAATGCCGCGGACCCTCCGCGCTGCGCCATTGCTTCTTTCAGCCGGAAGCGCAACTGCTCGGCCAGCTTCTTCGCCTTGGCCGCGGAATCCTCTGCCTTCGGCGCCCTCTTGACGTTTTCCAATGGATTCTTGCCTCCCTTTTCGACCTTCGACAGGATGTGCCGGCAAGATCAGGCTTGTATATCTAAAAAACGGCTCAGGAACAACTAAGGTAATCAAATCGCCATGATCGTAATCAACCGGCCGCGGTCTTGATCCGTTCCGCCTCTTCGTCCACTTCGCCGGAGCCCTCGCTCAGGCCGCCGTAGCGGCGTTCGCGGCGCTGGAAGTCCGCGATGGCTTCCAGCAGATGGATGCCGCGGAAATCGGGCCACAGCCGCTCGGTGAAGTAGATCTCGGTGTAGGCGATCTGCCAGAGCAGAAAATTAGACAAGCGCATCTCGCCCGAGGTGCGGATCAGCAGGTCGGGGTCGGGCATATGCGCGGTGTAGAGATGGCGGTGAATGTCTTCCTCGGAGATGCGTTCGGGCCTGATGTGCTTGAGCTCGATCTCGGCAGCCAGAGAGCGGAAGGCATCCACCAGTTCGGAGCGCCCGCCGTAGTTCAAGGCCAGCGTGAGGGTCATACTTCTGTTGCCGGCCGTGGCCTCTTCCGCCCAGCGTATCTTGTCCTGAACCTCGGACGGCAGGCTGCTGGTGCGCCCGATGGAGCGGAAGCGGACGTCGTTGTCCATCATGCGCTGCACGTTGGCGTCCAGATATGTTTTGAGCAGGCGCATGAGGAAGTTGACCTCGGCGCGGGGCCGGCGCAGGCTGTTCTCCAGGGAAAAGGCGTAGAGCGTGAGCCAGGGCAAGCCGATGCGGGAGGCGGTTTCCATGACCAGTTGCACGCTCTTGGCGCCCTGCTGGTGGCCGATGAATCGCTTCAGCGAGCGGCTGCCGGCCCAGCGGCCGTTGCCGTCCATGATGATGGCCACGTGCGCGGGCAGGCATTCGGGCTTCAGCGTCGCATAAACAGCGCGCTCCTCTGGGGTCAGCTCATGGATGCGCAGCGTGCCGGATGGATACAAAGGACTCGCCTCTACATTGCTCGTGCGGCTTCAAGGCCGACGCCCTGATGGCATCCAAAAGGGACGCCGGAGGTGGGTACGCCGGAACCGGATCAACGGGCCACTCGCCCACAGCAAGCTCCTTGACCGGGGCAAAATCCTCCCTCAGCCGGAGCCAGGGTATTGCATTATCGACCGTAGCACAAGCGCCCCACAGCCGCAATCACAGGATACGCTGTCGGCAAAGCCGCCGCTGCACATACAGGTCCGAAGCATCGACCGAATCGCAGGGGCAGAATTCTTCGGGAGATTGACCGATCTCTTGTAGCCAATTTCGGATCGACGCCCTAGACTCCCCTCATGACTCATGGTGGGATTTACGGTGTTCATCTACTGCTCTTCAGCCGCGATCCGGAAGCCGACCGGGCGTTCTTTCGCGATGTGCTGAGTTGGCGTTTTGTGGATGCGGGGGAAGGATGGCTCATCTTCTCTCTCCCGCCCGCGGAGTTGGGAATTCATCCTGGAGACGGCAACCCCGCCCAGCATCATGCGGGTCAGGACCCGATGGCCGCCACGGTCTACCTGATGTGCGGCGATCTGCGCTCGACCGTTGAGTGGCTCACCGCCAAAGGCGCTCCCTGCACGGAGATTCACGACGCCGGATGGGGCGTGACCACCACCCTCCGCCTGCCAAGCGGAGCCAACCTGGGGCTCTACGAGGCGCATCATCCGCTGGCGATCGACCGGCAGACTGCCTGACCGGGCCGCTTCCAGCCTGCATCCGTCACGCGCAGATCAGGCTAAGCGGTGCGCCGCCGGCCCGTGGCTGCGTCCCGCACCGCGCCCGAGAACAGCATCCGCTGCATCGAGTCCAGATGGGGCAGCAAAGCGGCAATCTCGGCCAGGAACGGGTCGGCAAGAATGGAGGCTACTTCCTCGTCGCGGCGGCTGCGGGCGTCCCGCACCAGGTGGCACACGTCCACCTCGAGGGCTGAGGCCAGCCGCTCCAGCGACCCAAGCGTAGGGATCGCCTTGCCGTTTTCGATCTTCGAAATATAGGTGCGGGGCACCTGCATGCGCCCCGCCAGTTGGCGCTGGCTCAGGTGGCGCGCCTTGCGAATCTCGCGCACCTGTCCGGCAACCTGCAACCCGGCCTCGGTCGAGGTCTGAGCGGGCTGGCTGGCGACAAGTTGCGGGGCCAGCGGCAAAGGCTCCTCCACATCGAGGGGTCTGTGACATTTTCTGCAAAGGGAGTTGCTCGTCCTGAACTGAACCAGACTGCAGTAATCGCACCGCACTACTTCGCGTGCTTCCACGCTCACAAGGGTGGTTGCCATGGGCCGTATGCGGAGCGCCAGAGCGGGGTCTCCGGGGTGCCATCTTGCACCGCGATATGGGCTACTTTCAGGTAAGTGCACCATAATTGTCAAGTAGAAACTTGGGGGCTAACCTAAGATTCCCCCATCATACCCTGAAAAACCGGGAAAATCACGAACCAAATTGATCAACATGGAGAAAAATATTTTTGCCGGCGACAATTGACAATACGGCCGCGACCGGGCCTGGCCTGGGGACTGCTGACCGAATGGACCACGAGCGAGAGCCTGAGCAGGCGCGATCATAAAATCGGTCACGGAGCAGGACGCGTTCAATCGCCCCAAATGCGGAGGTTCCCCATGGAGCAGCCGGACGAAAAGGAAAAGTTGGAACGAGGGTTTGCCGAGGGCGAAGCCAGCTTACTGCTGGAAGGGATGGAGCCCGCTCCTTTTGGCGTATCGCTGAAAGAGCGCGCCTTGGCTAGTGAGATTTCCCTGAAGCAAGCCGACGCTGAATTGTGCGCCCGCTACATTCCTGTTGCTTCCAAGATTGCATGAGCCCGTTCGCTAACGATCCGTACTGCTACCCTGGCAGGGACGTTCTCATCAAATGGGGGCGATTATCGTGTCCAAGCCGAATTGAACAAGTTCGAGGCGCACGCGGTCTTCCTGGCCATCGATTGTCTCGCAGTAAACCCCATCACAGGCCCTTTCGACACCAACCGCTTGCAGGAAACCCATCGCCGCATCCTCGGCAATGTGTACCCGTGGGCCGGCGAACTCCCCAAAGACATCGGAATGATGACGAAAACCCGCCCCTCTGGCTTTGTGGTCGCTTAGGGACCCTCCGCGAATGTCCCCGGCGCCCTCGCGACTGCCTTCGCAGCCTTGAAAGCCGAGAACTGCCTCCTGGGCCTGGATTCCGGCGCGATCGCAAAGCGGCTGGCCTACTACTACAACGAACTCGATGCCATTCACTCCTTCCGAGACGGAAACTCGAGAACCCTCCGCGCGTTTACGGCCGACCTCTCCCAAGCGGCGGGCCATCGGCTCGACTGGGCTCCGGCAGCACAGACAGCGGAACAACGGCAGCGGCTATACCATGCCCGCGACCTGGCCGTGATGCGCGGGGATACCTCCGAGCTGGCGCAGATCGTCGCCGCCAATCCGCGCAACCTTGAATAGCGGAGATTGCGGAAATCCTCAACATGAATTCCACGGAACGACACGCGCCTGCTCATCGCCGCCGAGTTCCCCCTCGACTTTCTCGATGCGCACATTGCGTTCTGACCTATCCTGAAAAAGCCGAAGAAACATAAACCACGTCGAGCGACAGGGAGAGAGAGACATGACCACCGGCGCCAATCTGCGCAACGAGCACGAAGGCTACGGCCGTGACCAGGCCTGGCAACTGCTGACCGAATGGACCCTGAGCGAGAACCTGCGCAAGCACGCGCTGGCCGTGGAGGCCTGCGTGGTGGCCTGCGGCGAGGCGGAAGCCGATCGGCTGGGACTCATCGGCCCCGGCCACGCCCAGGAGCGTACCGCGCTCGTCGAGCTCTACTCCACCACGGCCCTGCTCCACGACTTCGACTACGAGCGCCACCCCACGGCCGACGAGCATCCCTTCGTTGGAGTCCGCGAACTGGAACGGCTGGGCTGGCCCATCGAGCTGCGAACCGCCATCCTGGGCCACGCCCAATACTCCGGCGTGCCGCGCGTCACGCATCTGGATAAGTCTCTGTTTGGCTGCGACGAGCTGGCCGGCTTTCTGACCGCCTGCGCGCTGGTCAAGCCCACCAAAGCCATCGAAGATGTGGAGGTAGCCGGCGTGCGAAAGAAGTTGAAAGACAAGGCCTTTGCCCGTGGCGTCAACCGGGCGGATGTGATCCAGGGCGCAGCCGAGCTGGGCGTCGATCTTGATGCGCACATAGCATTCTGCCTGGAGGCCATGAAGAAGCGGGCTGGGGAGCTGGGCTTGTGAAAAAATCTTCGAGCTTCGGGCTTCCAGCTTCCTGAGCCTGCGGCTTCAAGGGCCGCAAGAAAATCGTCGTTTTGAAAGGGCACGGCTTTACAGGCTGCGGAAAAACTCAATCGGGTGCCAGGGCGGGACTGGTAGGTCGGGGTTTAAACCCTGACCTGCCAGCCGCGTCCTTTCAATGCAGAGGGCGGCCAAGGGTAAAGAGCGACCCAAAACACAGGGTGATCCGGATCACCGGCATGGCAAGGGAAACCTGCGCTACGATAGGCTTCTCCGCTATGGACTGGAACTCGCGGTCAACCGCGCAAGGAGATCTCCATGACTCGCTTCAACCACATCGTCACCCAATCTGCCAACGGGGTAAAGACCATTACCCTGAATCGCCCGGACAAGCGCAACGCGCTCTCGCCGGCGCTGATTGAGGAACTCACCCTGGCCCTCGGCGAAGCCGAGACCTGCGACTGTGGCGTCGTGATCCTGACCGGAGCCGGTTCGGCCTTCTGCGCCGGCCTGGATATGGAGCACCTGGAGACCATGAACGCACGCACGCCGGAAGAGCATCGCCGCGACTCGGAGAACATGGCCCTTGTGTTGCGCGCGCTCTACGACTTCCCCAAGCCGGTCATTGCCGCGGTCAACGGCCCGGCCATCGCCGGCGGGATGAGCCTGGCCACCATCCCCGACTTCACCCTCGCCACTCCCGAGGCCAAGTTTGGCTTGAACGAGGTGCGCGTGGGCTTTGTCCCGGCCATCGCCGCCTCGTTTCTGCTGCGCCAGGTGGGCGAGAAGCGCACCCGCGAGCTGCTACTGACCGGCAGGCTGCTGAAGGCGCAGGAAGCGCTGCAGTTGGGCCTGGTTACGCAGATAGTGGCTGCGGACGAACTGATCCAGTCGGCCGAGGCCCTGGCCCAGACGCTCCTGTTGAACAGCCCCCAGGCCATGCATGCGGTCAAGCGGCTGCTGGCCAAGCACGCCAAGCGCAGGCTGGACGAGGAGATCGAGGACGCCATCGAGGCCAACGCGCAGCAGCCCTCGACCGAGGACTTCAAGGAAGGCGTAAAGGCATTCCTCCAGCACCGCCGCGCCGAATGGCCCAGCATGCACGCCCGAGTGTAGCCAACCCGTTCCCAATCCGTTCCTAACCCGTTCCCAACCCGCTCTTGGAACGCTTCCGCGCAGCCGATATGCTTCAGCGCAGTCTTTTCACGCAAATCGTGACCCTGGTCACCGTCGTGAGCGGCATTTCACTGCGATTCTGAAATCGATCGCCAAAAAGGACAAAATCCATGAAGAGTCTTGGCGTCTTGACAAGTGGAGGAGATGCTCCCGGAATGAACGCCGCGATCCGTGCGGCGGTTAGAACTGGGCAGGCCCGCGGGATCAATACCTGGGGCGTCTACCAGGGCTACTCGGGGCTCATTGAAGGAAACTTCAAGCGGCTCGGCGCGCGCGACGTGGGCAGCATCATCCAACGGGGCGGCACGGTGCTGGGCTCGGCCCGCTGCCCGGAGTTCCAGACCGAAGAAGGCATCGAGCTGGCCATTCGCCGCCTGCGCGGCGCGGGCATCGACGGGCTGGTCGTCATCGGCGGCAACGGCTCGCAGAACGGAGCCAATGAACTGCGGAAGATGAACTTTCCCGTCGTCGGCGTGGCCTCCACCATCGACAACGACCTCTATGGATCGGACATCACCATCGGCGTGGATACGGCCCTCAACGTCGCTCTGAACGCCATCGACAACCTGAAAGTGACGGCCTCGTCGCACCGCCGCGCCCTGCTGGTTGAGGTCATGGGCCGCAAATGCGGCTACCTGGCCCTAATGGCCGGCATTGCCGGCGGCGCCGAAGCCATCGTGCTGCCGGAGGTGGAAGTGGTCCCGGAACAGTTGGCCGAGCGCATCCAGGACGTGTATGAGCGCGGCAAGCCTCATGCTATCGTGGTGGTGGCCGAGGGCGCCAAATACAACGCCGAGGGTCTGTGCAAGTACTTCAGGGAGCACGGCCTACTGCGGGGTTATGAGTTCCGCTCGACGGTGCTGGGCTATGTGCAGCGCGGGGCCGTGCCCACCTGCGCGGACCGCCTGCTGGGCACCCGGCTGGGATCGGAAGCCGCCGAACAGATCATCGCCGGCAACAGCGGCGTGCTGGTCGGCATCATCAAGGGTGAACTGACTGCCACCCCGCTCGAGGAGGTCGTCGAAGGCCATAAACCGCTCGACCCCTGGTTCCTGAAGGCGGCGGATATGCTGGCGCGGTAGGCGGCTGCGAAATGCAAAATGCTGGGGCCATCAGCCCCGGCATGCTTAAACTACCTATTCACTGGACAGGTTCTACGGCAGCGGGTTTTTCGCCCTCAGCTCGGCAACAATCTCGGCAGCGGCGGCCCGCGCCTGGTCTGCCTGATCGGGCGGAAAGCTGATGGCCCCCACGCGGGCATGCCCGCCGCCGCCGTAGCGCTCGCACACCGCCGCCAGGTTCACCATCTTCGCCGGGTCGGCCTTGGTCCAGGGGTTAGAGCCGACGGAAACCTTGGTGCGGAAGCTGGACTTGGACAGGCCGATCGAGTAAGTCGCCTGGGGATGCAGATAGTAGGGGATGAACTTGTTATAGCCCTCGAGCGGCTGGTCGGTGATGTCGAAGAAGATGGTGCCGTCGCGCTCCTCCGAGCGCTCGCGGATCAGCTCCACGGCCTTCGCGTGGCGCTCCAGCAGCGGAGGCAGCAGGTCGGCCACAAAGGGCTGGCTAAGCACCTCGGCCAGCGGCATCTCGGTCAGCAACGGAATGAGCCGCGGAATCAACGCCGGGTCCTGGGTGGACTCGATAATCAGCGTCAGCCTCATCGCTGGGGCGGCCATTTCGACGGCTGACTCGGGGCTCTCATACTGCGCGCCGTCCACAATATCGGCCCAATGGATCAGATCCGCGACCGGCGCCGTGTCGAAGCCGAAGCGCGTCGAGGCAATGTGCGCCAGAAACCCGGTGCACGAGGTGTAGCCGGGGTCGAAGAACTTGTGCGCGCCGCAGACCGGGTCCTTCTTGCAGTCGAGAAAGCTCTGCTGATCCTGAGGTGTGAGAAACGCCGACAGATGGTGGTCGAACCACCACGTGATCCTGGGCGAGGCCGAGTACTTGAAGTCGACGATGGCGTTCTCGTTGCCGGTAAACTCGCTCTCGTCGAACAGCGCGCCGGCGCGATGTACCAAGCCGTGGTACTCATAGCTGGCCCCGGCGGCGATGCGCTCACGGTGAAAGCGTGTGAACAACGAGGCTGAGCAAGCTCCGTCAAAGCATTTGTCGTGATAGAAGACGCGAACCCGCAAAACCTGCACTCCCCTGTGCCTGAACATTGAATAACTTGAACTGTTAAGCATCAAGGGCGGGGCCGGTTGTGTCAAGGCGGGGCCGGTTGTGTCAAGGCGGGGCCGATGGAGGCGGGCCCGATCCGCTCCAAAACCGGATTCATGCCCAAAGGAAACCATGCAACCTGCTGGCGCTTGCAAGCCTGCGTAATACACCGTATTCTCTTGTATTATGAGTTCCCCGCGCATCATCAGCTTCCGCATCGCCCCCGAAAAGGTAGCCGAACTGGACCTGATCGCCAAATCCATGGACCGCGACCGCAGCTAT
>Ga0182014_10006358_pt1 | contig 12752 bp, 11 predicted proteins | sample 612S2DmetaG_FD_120489 | JGI IMG/M metagenome (GOLD analysis project Ga0182014, IMG submission 120489) | Permafrost microbial communities from Stordalen Mire, Sweden - 612S2D metaG | ecosystem: Environmental > Terrestrial > Soil > Wetlands > Permafrost | place: Sweden: Stordalen | collected... | reverse complement strand
GGATTGATGTGCCGGTGAAAGACCTGGCCGGTCGGCATGCGGTTGATGATCTCGACGCAGCCGATCTCGACCAGCCGGTCGCCCCGCAGCGGATCGAGGCCGGTGGTTTCGGTATCGAGAACGATTTCGCGCATGGATCTGGCCCGCAGAGCGGCGAATCAGGTCCGCCGCTGCGGCATTCTAACGACCTGTTGCAGAATGTCGCGGATCTGGGCCCGCACCGGGTCGAGACCGTGCGAGGTATCCACCACGAAATCCGCCCGCCTGCGCTTTTCGGCATCGGGCAGCTGCCGCGCCAGGATCGCATCGAGCGCTTCGTGCGTCATGGTGCCACGGGCCAGGATTCGCTCGCGCTGATTTTCCGGGGAGGTCGTCACCACCACCACCGCATCGACGCGCTTCTCGCCGCCGGTCTCGTACAACAGCGGCACATCGACCACCACCACCGGCGCGCCGGACCGCTCGGCGTCCTCGAAGAATTTTTGACGCGAGGCGCCCAGCAACGGGTGAACGATGCCCTCCAGCCGCTTCATCGCCGCGGCATCGTGCACCACGCGCGCCGACAGAAGTGGACGGTCGACCTTGCCGTTCGCGGCGGTGCCCGGAAACGCCGCTTCGATCAGGGGCACCGCCTCGCCTTCATATAGAAGGTGAACGGTGGCGTCCGCGTCGTAAACCGGGATACCGGCTTCCGCGAACAATTTTGCGGTGGTCGATTTGCCCATACCGATCGAACCGGTCAGCCCAAGGATTTTCATTCGCATCGCCGTTTATCAGATCGATTCAAAAACCGAGCAGGCTCTCGCCGCGCAGGAATGCCAGCAGTTGCAGCAGCGGCAGGCCGAGGATGGTGAAGTGATCGCCCTCGATCCGTTCGAACAGATGCACGCCAAGCCCTTCAAGCTGATACGCGCCCACACTCGACGTCACCGCGTCGCCGGCGCAGTCCAGATAGGCCGCGATCTCCGCGTCGGTTAACGGCCGCATGAACATGCGCGCCGCCGAGACGTCCGAAAACAATATCTCGCCGTCGCGCGCCACGGCAACGGCGGAGTGCAGTTCATGGCGATGGCCCGCCAATGCGCGCAATTGCTCCGCGGCCTGGGCGCGTCCGGCGGGCTTGCTGAACAGCCGCGTTCCGAGCGCCAGGGTCTGATCCGCGCCGAGCACAAACCGGCCCGGCCGGCCGGTCGATACCGCGCGGGCTTTCTCGCAAGCAAGCAGTGCCGCGATCTCTCCGGGCGCGGCAAGATTGGACGCCTGCTGTACGGCACGTTCGTCGATGTCGGCCGGAACCGCTTCGAAATCGATGCCGGCATTGGCGAGCAGCATTTTTCGCGCGCGGCTCTGCGAGGCCAGGATCAATGGCGATGGTCCGCGCCACAGCGTCATTCGGGAAGCCGTTGCCGCTGCCGGTCGGTGAACAGCTTCAGGATCGCGGCGGCGGTCTCCTCGATCGACCGCCGCGTCACGTCGAGCTGCGCCCAATTGAACTTGGCGCTCAGCCGGCGCGCGAACGCCACTTCATCGGCGACCGCCTGACGATCGATGTAATCGTCATTGCCGGAACCGGCACCGATGCTCAGCAGCCGGTTCTGCCGGACCTGGATCAGCCGCTCCGGCGTCGCATGCAGGCTGACCACCAGGGGCTTGGTCAACGCCTCCAGTTGATGCGGGATCGGAATGCCCGGGACCAGCGGCACATTGGCGGTGCGGATGCCGCGGTTGGCCAGATAGATCGAGGTCGGCGTCTTCGAGGTGCGGGAGACGCCGACCAGAACCACATCGGCCTCCTCCAGGCCTTCGACGTGCTGGCCGTCGTCATGCATCATCGTGTAATTCAGGGCGTCGATGCGCTTGAAATATTCCGCGTTCAGCGTGTGCTGGGCACCGACGCGGCCGGTGGTGGCGGCGCCGAGATAGGCCTGGAACAGTTGCATCACCGGCCCGATGATCGACAGGCTGGGGATGTTGATCTCCTGGCACTTGGCTTCCAGCCGGGCGACCAGATCTTTCTCCAGCAACGTGAAGAGCACGATGCCCGGTGCTTCCTCGATTTCATCGAGCACGCGATCGAGCTGTTTCTGGCTGCGCACCAGGGGATAGACGTGCTCGACCGGCGTCACATTGGCGTATTGCGCGGCCACCGCGCGCGCCACCGTGATCAGGGTCTCACCGGTCGAATCAGAGACCAGATGAAGATGAAAATAACTGCCGGTCGTGGGCACCTGAACCCCTGTGTAACCTGTGAATCCCTGTGGACCTTACCTGAGAGAATCGGGCGCGGACGGACCGATCAGGGATAACCCGGCTTTTTCTTCACAGGGCCCGCATCAGGGATAAGTCCAAACGCCGGTGGCAATGATAGTGGGGTAGAGTGGATTTGTCTCTTGATAGACGGCTCATAACTCAGCGCAAGCACTTGAACCAGATAGGCTTAATCGGATCATGCGAGATCCGGCGGGAATTGTTGATGGATGTGAACAAGCCGGGAAAGCTGCGGAACGGTTCTGCGTGGGCCAAATCCACTGCTACTCAGACTCAAACCTAAGATTCTAATATTATTAGTTTAGAGAAGACCTGCTTTGAGGATATGTCTCGCTTCAGGTCGAGACCGGGGTTGCTTGGCAACGTCGAAAACGGACCGAGCGTTCCCATGTTTCAGATCAAGCGACGGATTGGCGATGAGCGAAATTTCCCCGATGTACGACTGGATCAAGGCGCTGCACGTCATCGCCGTGATCTCCTGGATGGCGGGTATGCTGTATCTGCCGCGGCTGTTCGTCTATCATTGCGAGGCGGAAGCGGGATCGAAGCAATCCGAAACGTTCAAGGTGATGGAACGGCGGTTGTTGAACGCGATCATCAATCCGGCGATGATCGTGACCTGGCTGGCGGGGCTCTACCTCGCCTGGGCCGGCCACCTGTTTTCGGCGAGCTGGTTTCACGGCAAGTTTCTGCTGGTAGTGCTGCTGTCGGGCGTCCACGGCTATTTTTCCCGCTGCGTCAAGGATTTTGCCGCCGACCGCAATACCAAAAGCCAGAGATTCTATCGGTTTATCAATGAGGTACCGACCATCCTGATGATAGGAATCGTGATTCTGGTGATCGTCAAACCGTTCTAAGACAGCCGTTGCCAAAATCTCAGGCGCAACGGCGGCTTGCGGAAAGTCGGGCGATTTTCTATATTGTCGAAATCCCACCCCACGCAGGCGGATGTGGTTGCGTTCCGGCTTCCTCGTTGAACCGGCCGCCGCATCAGGTTTGAAGCCTCTCCGGCGCTTTCCTTGCTCAGACCTGCGGACCTTCCTCTTCCTCGTCCGCATTTTCTTAACAGCCACCTCGCAATCCCTCTCCCAAGCTACTCCACAGGACCATCCCAATGCGGGAAATGAAACTTCAAGACCTCAAAGCCCAGACGCCAGCCGAGCTCGTCTCGTTCGCGGAGGAAAAAGGGGTCGAAAACGCCAGCACCATGCGCAAGCAGGAGCTGATGTTCGCGATTCTCAAGCAGCTCGCGATCCAGGAGACCGACATCATCGGCGAAGGCGTCGTCGAGGTTCTCTCCGACGGATTTGGATTTCTGCGCTCGCCGGACGCCAATTATCTGCCGGGGCCGGACGACATCTACGTCTCGCCGTCGCAGATCCGCCGCTTCGGGCTTCGCACCGGCGACACCATCGAGGGCCACATTCGCAGCCCGAAGGAAGGCGAACGCTACTTCGCGTTGCTGAAGGTTAACACGCTGAATTTCGAAGACCCGGAGAAGTCGAAGCACAAGGTCAATTTCGACAATCTGACGCCGCTGTTTCCCGATCAGCGGTTCCGGCTCGAGCTCGAAGACCCCACCAGAAAAGACCTTTCTGCACGGGTTATTGACATCGTCGCACCCATCGGCAAGGGGCAGCGCGCGCTGATCGTGGCGCCTCCCCGGACCGGCAAGACCGTGCTGATGCAGAACATCGCGCATTCGATCACGGCCAATCATCCGGAATGCTACTTGATCGTGCTGCTGATCGACGAACGGCCGGAGGAAGTCACGGACATGCAGCGCTCGGTGAAGGGCGAGGTCGTGTCTTCGACCTTCGACGAGCCGGCAGTGCGTCATGTCCAGGTCGCGGAAATGGTCATTGAGAAGGCCAAGCGGCTGGTCGAGCACGGCCGCGACGTCGTGATCCTGCTGGACTCGATTACACGCCTGGGCCGCGCCTACAACACCGTGGTGCCGTCATCCGGCAAGGTGCTGACGGGCGGCGTCGATGCCAACGCCCTGCAGCGGCCGAAGCGATTCTTCGGCGCCGCGCGCAACATCGAAGAGGGCGGCTCGCTGACCATCATCGCCACCGCGCTGGTCGATACCGGCAGCCGCATGGACGAAGTGATCTTCGAAGAGTTCAAGGGCACCGGCAATTCCGAACTGATTCTCGATCGCAAGGTCTCGGACAAGCGCACCTTCCCCGCGATCGACATTTCACGCTCCGGCACCCGCAAGGAAGAGCTGATCACCGATCCGCAGTTGTTGAAGAAGATGTACGTGCTGCGGCGGATCCTCAATCCGATGGGTACGATGGACGCGATCGACTTCCTGCTCGACAAGCTCCGCAATACCAAGAACAACTCGGAATTCTTCGAGTCGATGAATACCTGAGTTATTTCGCCGGGTTCTGGAAAAGGGCGTCCTGGGAAGGGCGCCCTTTTTCATGCTGCGCTCGGGAGCGACTTATGCTGCAGCATTGCTGCGTTGCAATATCTGCGTTCACAGCCCGGACGTTTGATCATCAAGCCACTGGATTAGCTCAGGAATAACGTCTTGCTGCGGCGCAGCATGGCGGCCAAAGCTGATGTTCACAACGTAGTTTACGCAACAGGAATTGGAAAAAATGCTGCAGTAATGCTGCAGCATTTTTCGCGCTATCGCCAATGTCACGAGCCGCAGACGATCCGCGGGAAAGTGGAAATTTCGTTGCGCTTTCAACGACCCGGGAACAAATAAGCGATGCATCCGCGTGAGCAGACCATTTTTGCCTTGTCCTCGGGCCGGCCGCCGAGTGCGATTGCCGTGGTGCGGGTGTCGGGGGCCCAGGCCCGGACTGCGCTGACTGCGCTGGCGGGCAAGATCCCGGAGCCGCGGATAGCCACCCGGCGGCTGCTGCGGGGCACGGACAGCCAGCCGATCGATGATGCGGTGGTGTTGTGGTTTCCGGGGCCAGCCAGCGCGACCGGCGAGGACGTCGCCGAATTTCACGTTCATGGCGGTCGCGCGGTGCTGGCGGCGCTGTTTGCCGCGCTTTCGGCAATCGCGGATCTGCGGGCGGCGGAGCCGGGCGAGTTCACCCGGCGCGCGTTCGAAAATGGAAAGCTCGACCTCACGGAGGCCGAGGGCCTTGACGACCTGATCCATGCCGACACCGAGCAGCAACGCCGCCAGGCGCTGCGTCAGCTAAAGGGGCTGCTCGGTGACAAGGCGCGTGACTGGCGCTCGCGGATCATCGAGGCGTCGGCGCTGATCGAGGCCGGCATCGATTTCTCCGACGAAGGCGATGTGTCGGCGGAGCTGGTCGCGCCGGCGTTGGCGAAAGTAAAATCGCTGCTCATCGAAATCGAGGAAGTGCTTGCGGCACAGGGGCGCAGTGAACGCCTCCGCGAAGGGCTGGTGGTCGCGATCGCGGGCCCGCCGAACGTCGGCAAGTCGACGCTGATGAATCAGCTGGCGCGGCGCGAGGTCGCGATCGTTTCGCCGCATGCCGGCACCACGCGCGATGTGATCGAGGTCCAGCTCGATCTCGCCGGCTACCCGGTGACGGTGATCGACACCGCCGGCATTCGCGAGACCGACGATCCGGTCGAGCAGGAGGGCGTCCGCCGGGCGAGGGCGCGCGCCACGGAGGCGGACCTGGTGTTGTGGATGAGCGATCCGCAGCACGACGAGATTCCGCACCAGGGCGGCGCGCCGGTGTGGAGGGTCCGCAACAAGATCGACCTCGGCGCGGCCGGGCCGGACGATTCAATCGGCGAACCGCCGGCCGGGGTTTTGGGCGAGATGGCGGAGCTCAGGATTTCGGCGAGCCGGGGCGATGGCATCGCGGAACTGGTCGCCGGGCTGGTGGCATTCGCGGAAGATTATTTCGGCTCGGACGACGGAGCGCTGATCGGGCGTGAGCGGCAGCGGAAATTGCTGCAGCAGACGGCGGTTTCGTTGCAGCGCAGCATGGCAGCCATCGGTCAAGGCGAGGAACTCGTAGCGGAGGATTTGCGGGCGGCGGCCTATGCCTTGGGGAGGCTGCTCGGCCGAGTGGACGTTGAAGACATCTTGGATGTGATTTTCCGGGAATTCTGTATTGGTAAATAATATTTCTTTATTCATTATTTGATTCATTTCTTTGTCTATTTTTTTGTTTCACGTGAAACGTTCCGCCTAGCATGGAGACGGGGTTGTTTCACGTGAAACATGCGCCAGCCATCAACTTACCGCTTTCGGGTTTTGCCGCCCCGCGATAAAAGTCCGCGCATGATTTCAGGCCAACCCTCATTCCAAGATTCTTACCAAGAATCTTGCGACGTCATCGTCATCGGCGGAGGTCACGCCGGCTGCGAAGCTGCGAGCGCTGCCGCGCGCATGGGCGCGAAGACGGCGCTGGTCACCCATCGTTTTGCGACGGTCGGGGCGATGTCCTGCAATCCGGCGATCGGGGGACTCGGCAAGGGCCATCTGGTGCGCGAGGTCGATGCGCTGGACGGATTGATGGGACGCGTCGCCGATGCCGGAGGCATTCAGTTTCGCATGCTCAATCGGCGCAAGGGTCCGGCGGTGCGGGGCCCGCGTGCCCAGGCCGACCGCAAGCTCTATGCGGCGGCCATGCAGGCTGCGATTCGCGAGACCGCCAATCTCAGTGTCATCGAGGGCGAGGCCGATGAGCTGATCGTGTCGAACGGTCGCGTCACGGGCATTCGTCTGGCCGATGGCCGCGAGCTATCCGCCGGCGCCGTCGTCATTACCACCGGGACCTTTTTGCGCGGGCTGATCCATCTCGGCGAGAAGAACTGGCCCGCCGGCCGCGTCGACGAGGCGCCGGCACTGGGCCTGTCAAAATCCTTCGAAGCCGCCGGCTTCACCTTGGGGCGGCTGAAGACCGGGACCCCGCCGCGGCTCGACGGCACCACCATCGACTGGTCCGCGGTCGAGATGCAGCCCGGCGACGATCCGCCGGAGCCGTTTTCGGTGATGACCGACCGCATCACCACGCCCCAGATCCAATGCGGTATCACCCGGACCACGCCGGCGACCCATGAAGTGATCCGGGCCAATGTGCATCGCTCGCCGATGTATTCGGGACAGATCAAGAGCTCCGGTCCGCGCTATTGCCCCTCGATCGAGGACAAGATCGTCCGCTTCGGCGATCGCGACGGCCACCAGATCTTTCTGGAGCCGGAGGGGCTGGACGATTCGACTGTCTATCCGAACGGGATCTCGACCTCGCTGCCGGAAGAGGTGCAGCGGGCGATCCTGGCGACGATCCCCGGGCTGGAGCGGGTGCGGATGGTCCGCCCGGGCTACGCCATCGAATACGACCACGTCGATCCCCGCGAACTCGATGCCAGCCTGCAGACCAGGCGTCTGCGCGGGCTGTTCCTGGCCGGGCAGATCAACGGCACCACGGGCTATGAAGAAGCCGCCGCGCAAGGAGTGGTTGCCGGTCTCAACGCGGCCCTGGCCGCCGGAGCTTCGCAGCCCATCGTCTTCGACCGCGCCGACGGCTATCTCGGCGTCATGATCGACGACCTCGTCACCCGGGGCATCACCGAACCATACCGGATGTTCACCTCGCGGGCCGAATACCGGCTGACCCTGCGGGCTGACAATGCCGATCAGCGCCTGACCGACAAGGGATTAGCGCTGGGCTGCGTGGGTAGCGCGCGCTCGCTTCGTCATGCCGTCAAGATGGCGGCCTTGAAAGCCGCGAAGACTCTGGCCCAATCGTTGTCCCTGACCCCGAACGAGGCCGCCAGGCATGGCCTGGCGCTCAACAGGGATGGCCAGCGCCGCTCGGCCTTTGAGCTACTGGCCTATCCCGAGATCGGCTGGCCGGAAGTCCGCGGTGTCTGGCCGGAATTGTCGGCCATTGACCCAGCCATTGCGGTTCATCTCGAGATCGATGCCAAGTATGACGTCTATCTCAAGCGTCAGACCGCCGATGTCGACGCCTTCCGCAGGGATGAGGGGCTGATCCTCGGCGAGATCGACTATCGTGCCGTGCCCGGGCTATCCAACGAGGCCCGCGCGAAGTTAGAAGCCGCACGACCGCGAACCGTGGGGCAGGCGGGTCGGCTTGATGGTCTGACACCGGCGGCATTGGGTATTCTGGCCGCCTATCTGCGCCGGGAAGCCCGGAGGAAGACTTCAGCAGCGACGGCTTGAGCGTTTCACGTGAAACAAAGTCGAGTGTTTCACGTGAAACAACAGCGTTCCGGATATTCAGCATCATCCATTGGGCGAGACCTCGACAGGCCCCGTCTGGCATCGTCAAAGAGCACGCTGGGAGTTTGCCGGCAGCCCGACGGCGTGGCGATCGGCGGAGTCGAGTGCCGGGGGCTGGTCGCCTCCGAGATGGAACCGTCGCTGCCGCCCGATTGGGAGCTTTCGGTGCAGGCCTTCGTGATGTGGGTGCTGCTGTTTTACATCCAGTACGAACGCCGCGCGGACAACAACTCGCTCATCGCGACGCGCACTCTTGCGCGCCTTGCAAGATGGGGCGACAAACTCATGGTCATTCCTGAGTCTCGCGTCTCCTCTGACATCGGCATAAGACCAGCAGGTAAATGGCCAGGGCATTCGACCAGATCGATCTTTCTAGCCTCGCTTCCGACAAGGCGGCAGCGTTGGCGCTGACGCCTGTTTCACGTGAAACGGAGGCCCGGCTGGACCGCTATGTCGAGCTGCTCAGGGAATGGCAGGCCAAGACCAATCTCGTCGCGCCCTCGACCCTGCCGCAGCTGTGGACCCGGCATATCTCGGATTCGCTGCAGCTCCTAGCCCTCGCGCCCTCGGCCAAGGTCTGGGTTGATTTCGGCAGCGGCGGCGGCTTTCCCGGCGTGGTGCTGGCCTGCGCCCGGGCGGAAACTCCGGGCGCAATGGTCCACCTGATCGAGCGCAACGCCAAGAAGGCCGCCTTCCTGCGGGAAGCGCTACGAGTCACCCACTCGCCCGGTACGGTTCACCTCGCTGACATCGGGGATAGTGTGGATAGAATCACGGGCGCTGTCGATTGCGTCACTGCCCGCGCGCTGGCTCCGCTACACGAACTCATCGGCTTCGCGGAACCGTTGGTGAGACGGGGTGCTAAAGCCTTGTTTCTCAAAGGCCAAGATGTAGAGGCTGAATTGACCGAAGCCACTAAATATTGGAAGATTGATCCCCATCTGCATTCCAGCCGCACCGGTGGACACGGCTGGATCGTCGAGCTCGACCAGATCGAGCGGCGCACCTCGTCCGCCAAAGCTTATGGCACCCGCGCATGACCGTAATTGATCAAGTATATCAAGAGGATAAGGCGCCAACCCCGCCCGGCCACCCGCGTATCCTGGCGCTAGCCAACCAGAAGGGCGGCGTTGGCAAGACCACCACCGCGATCAATCTCGGCACCGCGCTCGCGGCGATTGGCGAGCGCGTGCTGATCGTCGATCTCGATCCGCAGGGCAACGCCTCCACCGGGCTGGGCATCGACCGCCGCAACCGCAATTGCTCGACCTATGACGTGCTGATCGGCGAAGCCTCGTTGCGCGAATCGGTGGTGCCGACCGCGGTGCCCCGGCTGCACATCGCGCCATCGACCATGGATTTGTCGGGCCTCGAGCTCGAACTCGGATCCACCCCCGGCCGCGCCTTCCGGCTGCGCGACGCCATCGGCGCGCTGAACAACAACGTCTCGCCGGAAGCCGACTACACCTATGTGCTGATCGACTGCCCGCCGTCGCTCAATCTTCTCACCGTCAATGCGATGGCCGCTTCGGATGCGATCCTGGTGCCGCTGCAGTGCGAGTTCTTCGCGCTGGAGGGCCTGTCGCAATTGCTGCAGACGGTGGAGCAGGTGCGCTCGACGCTCAATCCCAATCTGTCGATCCACGGCATCGTGCTGACCATGTTCGACTCGCGCAACAACCTGTCGAACCAGGTCGTCGCCGACGTCCGGCAGTTCATGGGCAGCAAGGTCTACAACACCATGATCCCGCGCAACGTGCGCATCTCCGAGGCGCCGTCCTACGGCAAGCCGGTGCTGGTGTACGATCTCAAATGCGTCGGCAGCGACGCCTATCTCAAGCTCGCGACGGAAGTGATCCAGCGCGAGCGCGAGCTGCGCACGCATTAGTCCACGGCGCGTCATTCCGGACAATCCGCGAATGCGGATTGATCCGGAATCTCGAGATGATGAAGTGAAGCAACGTCGGGATTCCGGGTTCGCGCGTTTCACGCGCGCCCCGGAATGACGGCGGGGACGATACGAAGCGAAACAGGAGCGGCTAAGTGAATCCAAGGGAGCTGGCGATGGCCGACGAAGCGCGTTCGCGACTGGGCCGCGGTCTTGCAAGTCTGATCGGGGATGTCGGCGGCGAGGCCGCGCATGTCGATCGGCCGCGCGCGCAACGCAAGGTGCCGATCGAATTCCTGAAGCCCAATCCGCGCAATCCGCGCCGCGAATTCGCCGACGCCGAACTCGGCGAGCTCGCCGATTCGATCCGGCAGCACGGCGTGATCCAGCCGATCGTGGTGCGGCCGGTGAAGGGCGCGCAGGACCGTTTCGAGATCATCGCCGGCGAGCGCCGCTGGCGTGCTTCGCAGATCGCAGGCCTGCACGAGGTGCCGATCGTGCCGGTCGACGTCAGCGATTCTGACGCGCTCGAGATCGCGATCATCGAAAACGTCCAGCGCGAGGACCTCAACGCGATGGAGGAGGCGCAGGGCTATCACGCGCTCGCCAACGAGTTCAAACGCACCCAGGACGAGATCGCCAAGATCGTCGGCAAGAGCCGCAGCCACGTCGCCAACATGATGCGGCTGACCAAGCTGCCGGCCGAGGTGCAGGCCTATATCGCGCTGGGGCAGCTGTCGGCCGGCCACGCCCGCGCGCTGATCGGCGTGCCCGATCCGCTCGCGAGCGCCAAACGCATCGTCGAGGAAGGCCTCAATGTGCGCCAGGCCGAGGCGCTGGCCCATGTCGAGGGCGTCCCGGAGCGCAAGCCGCAGAAGGCGCGCGGCGGCAAGGTCAAGGATCCCGACACGGTCGAGCTGGAGAAGCAGGTCAGCGACGCGCTCGGCCTCAGCGTCAACATCGACCACCGCGATCCCGGCGGCAACGTGCATATCCGCTACCGCGACCTCGATCAGCTCGATGAGGTCGTGCGCCGGCTGAGCACCAAGGGATAGACCCGCGTCGCTGATTTCGCTTTACCTCTCCCGCAAGAGCGGGAGAGAGGGAAGAAGGCGCTTCGGCAGATTACCCCCGCCGCTTTGCATTCACCGCGATCGACAACAGCGCGCGCTGCGCGATGGCGGCGGCCAGCGGCGCCTGCTTGCGCATCTCCAGCGCCGCCGTGGCGAGCTGGTCGATGATCGCGACCAGCCGTGCCGGGCTGAAATTGCGCAGCGCGATCTCGACATTGGCCTTTCGCGAGAAGTGCAGCCGCGGAAAACCGCTGTCGAGCAAGGCCGCGATCTGCGTTCCCTCGGCGACCGACAGCGCCGATTTGTGCAGCCACGCCGCCTGCCGCTGGGCCGCGGAAATGATCATGCCGGGATAGGTGCCGGCGACCATGGCCTTGGCGAATTCGGCCTCGACCAGTTCCGGCTTTCCCGCAAAGGCGCCGTCCACGATCGGATCGATTTTCAGCTCGGAAGCATCCGCGACCACCGCCATCACGTCATCGAGCGTGACCTCGCTTTGGCCGTGCGCGTACAGCGTCAGCTTCTTCAGCTCGTTGCGCGAGGCCTGGCGGTCGCCGCCGAGCAGCGACACCAGCGTCGCGCGCGCATCGATAGCGATGCGCAGGTTCGAGAGCCGCAATTCATCATCGATCAATTTCGCCAGGTCGCGTTCGCCGTCGGGATAGCAGGCGATTGCGACCGCGGTCTTGGCGCGCTCGCAGGCCTTGCGCAGCGGCGACTCCGGGCGCAACTCGCCGGCCTCGATCACAACGCGGCAGTCCTTCAGGGGGCTGTCGGCCAGCGTATCGATGCCGCTGGCGAAACTGCGGGAGCCGGCACGGACGCGGATCGCGCGGCGGCCGCCGAACAGCGGGATCGTCATGGCCTCGTCGACCAGCCGCGACGGCTCGGCGGAAAGCTCGTCGCCGTCCAGCCTCACCAGGGAAAACGGATCGCTGGGATCGTCGACTGCCGACGCCAGCAGCGCATCGGCGCGTTCGCGCACCAGTCCCGCATCGGGACCATAGAGCAGGATGATCGGACGGCCCGGATCGGGGCGGGCGAGAAACGCGTCGATCTCTTTTCCGCGAAGCGCGACCACGACAAACCCTTGTGGAATTTTAAATCGTCATTCCGGAAGCCGCGCCGCGGCTATCCGGAATCCAGAGGTAACCGGTCGAGATTCCCCGATGTGCAATTGCACATCTGAGGTTCGCGCCAAAGCGCGCCCGGAATGACAACTGTTTCAGTTTCCCGCGACGAAGAACGACGCTAGCCGGGTCTGGATATGGTCAGCGATTTCCTTGGCCGCGCGATCCTCGGCGTCGCGGAAGGC
>Ga0182014_10006357_pt1 | contig 12754 bp, 18 predicted proteins | sample 612S2DmetaG_FD_120489 | JGI IMG/M metagenome (GOLD analysis project Ga0182014, IMG submission 120489) | Permafrost microbial communities from Stordalen Mire, Sweden - 612S2D metaG | ecosystem: Environmental > Terrestrial > Soil > Wetlands > Permafrost | place: Sweden: Stordalen | collected... | reverse complement strand
CAATTAATATATTTACAATCAACCGTTTCCAAAATTCATATCTAAAATATTTAAAATCTAAAAAGACTACAATAACTATTGCTAAAATTACATATAATATATTAACTATTAAATTCGCCATTTTAAACACCCAATTGTTTATTTTTATAAGAACTTTATTATTTGACCTTTATTTTTTATAAGCTTCAGTTTTGGATAACAGAATTTTTGTAATTAATGAACGATCTTTAAAAAAAAATTTGTGAATCTATCGTTTTATCATAGTTTTTCCTTCTTTATATGCTGAACCTACAATTTTCCCCAATTCCCAGTATGAACCATTAGCAGATGTGAATAATAATGGGTTTATTTTCATGAAATCTAACTCTCCATCCGTCAAGCATTCCTCGTTCACATATGTTTCCAGAACCTCACTAATGAATATATCACGACCGGGAAGGTCAACTGTTTTTGTGAGTTTGCAGAGCATATTTATGGGGCACTCTTCTATTAATGGTGCTTTATCAACAGATCCGAAAAATGATTTAAAAACTGTTGATTTATCAGTATTCACGACCAGAAACAAGTCCCACATAATCTGTTTCCTGCATTTGTCCGACTGAGGGTATATTAATACTGAAATATCCATTTTCTTTGATTCCTGTGTTCGTATAATGCGGTTCCACTGAACCAATATAAACATATGTTGTAGGTCGTGGTGATAGAAGTCCAAAACACCCGTAAGTGGCATAATTAATTTTTCCGTTTATAATAGAACCTGCTATGCAAATAGGAACAGAAAAGGGTACAACTTTGATTTTAACTTTTGACATATAATCAGCCTCCCAAATTTAATTTATAAAATTCTTATCATATATTTTTTATTATTCAATCATGATTAGAACCGAAAATGAGAGCTGATACTTCTTAAAGAAAAAATCAGGGAAACTACTAGTCTTAGAAAGACATTCAAATGAAAATTGGTAAAACCAGGAGAGCAAATTCCAAGATCGAACCATTATACATAAAAAATAATTATAAAAACTTAGATAAATGTTATTTAATAAAAAAATTAATTAAAACAAATATTGAGGGGGGATTATATGAAGAAGTTTCAAATAGGTCTATTAATTTTAGTTATTTGTTTTGTAATAGCTGTATCTGGTTGTACTACAAATAATAGTTCAAGTAATAACACATCGAGTTCTAATACCTCCAGTTCAAACACTTCAGCTTCCAATGATGTAAATATTGTAGTAAATTATTCAGGTAATTGGGCAGTTGATGTAAGTGGTCCTTTCGGATATCGTTCATTCTCAGGTACTGGAAATCAAACAAATAATATAGGCAGTGTAACTGGATCTGTAACTGCCGCAGCCCGCAAAACAGATGGCGGCAATGGACTTCTAACCGTTTTAATAACCACAGGTGGAAAAACACTCGCTTCACAAAGTACTTCTGCTCCATACGGAGGAGCTACCGCAGTCGCCACCGGGATCTAAAATATTCCTTACCTTTTTTTAATTGTTAGAACTTTTATCTGACGATTTAAAATTTTATAACTAAAGATTTACTAAAATAGTGGAGTAGTTGGCAGGATAAAGAAAATAGCTCTCCTGTCAGTCTGGATGAGTTCCAACAACTCAAAAAGGATTATAATTCTTTGAGAAACAAAAACCCAGAATTATATCAACAAATGGTTGAAATAATCACTCAAATAACTCCAGATGAAGATTTGACTATTGAAAACAGGAAGTTAACATATACTTTCAACGATGTAATGTATGATAATAAGTTATATAAGAATCAGATGACTAATATGCAAGTGTTGCTCCAGAAGATGCAGTTAGAACTTAAAGAATGAAAAATAAGGCTTGATAAGGAAAAACTTATATATAATCATGTGTGATAAACAAATTATAATTAATAAAAACCGACTCCAGAGCGGGCAAATTAAATCGTTAAACAAATAAAGAGGAGTTAAACATTAAATACAAATGGATATTATCATTTTTAATAATAATTACGCTGTTATTAGGTATAAATTGGGCTATCTCATCGTTAGAGGGTGGTTTTATCGTAGGTTATTATATAAACCCCAGTATCACACCCATATCAGAAATCAATTTCAACGATTTAAAAAGCGCTGGAATTACTGATATATACGTTTTAGTATCAAATGATAATTATCAATCAGTACTATCCGCAGCCAAAACAAAAGCTGACACTGTGGGAATAAGAACCAACGCTTGGGTATATCCCGGATTCAATTACGCCTCGCAAGTCGCTCAAATGAACATAGGAGTTCAATTAGATGTGGAAACGCATGATATGCCCGCATATCTTCCACAAATCAAAGCCATGAGATCAGAAACACAAGGAGTGAAGTTCTCTCTTAGTGTTAAACCCGATGGATGGGATGGAAACCAATACTATTATCTAATAGCACCATTATGCGACTACATAGTTCCCATGCTCTATACAGGTGACTACGGACAGAGTACAACCGGTTTAACAAACTGGGTTAAAATCAACAACTTCATTTACCCAGGAAAAATCGTAGCTGGACTTGAAACCTACCAATCCGATCAAAATACAACTTCCAAGAGTTCAAATACCATATTCGCAGAAATCAACGCTGTAAAACCATATACACATGGAGTAATCTTATTCAGGTACGGATTATCCAACTTCAATGGTACAGGATAACTCTAATAATATTTGACGAGAGATCAAATTAGAGAATTAGTTTGATGCATGTAAAACATTCAAAATGAAAGCATTTGATTTTGACTCAAATTTAATCTAGATTATCATCCAATGATATATTAAATTTGAGAATAAGGGATTTTCAAGAAGGTAAAATTCATGTTTATGATCAAATTACCAAAAGCAAAAAGAATTATATGCCATTAAAATTGGTTAGACACTAAAACTGAATGTAAAATTTACAACATTTTTAAGTGAAGAAGCCTGTTGAAGCTATAGATAAATTCCTTAGACTTGAAAGGACTAATCCACAAATTGATGATGCTCTTTTCTCTGGTGGTAATCTAACTCTGCTACAATATCTATTAATTCAATAAGTTCTTTACAGCATCCTTTAATGCTTGGAGAATTAATTGGACATATAAGACAATTAGATCGATATGATACGCAGCAATAACAATAATCTGCATAAACTTCTAAAACATCTCTTAAATCGAACATACCACCTACAATCATTCCACTGCCCTCATATTTCCATGCAATAGTATTTCTGTTTAAATCATAAACTTCTAATTGTTCTTGAATAGTTTCTACTAAATCAATGGCTCTTTCAGGGGCATTTAATTTTTTAAGGGATTTTATAACGTATTCCCATTTCTTCAGATTCACCATGAATATCAGGATTATCACCAAACATATAACCCCATAAATAGAGCATGAGAGAACTAATAATAAATAAAAAAGTGTTAAATTAAAAAATTATTGTAAAGTTTATATTTTCAAAAAATGTTTTCTATGAAAAAAATAAATTAATAAAAATTAATTTATAATGATATTTTGAAAAGAACTAAGAATGGACTAATTAAATGAGAATCATAATTTATTCCAAATATTTTTTGGAAATCGTCATAATTTTCTAATATTATGATTAGTGAGAAAGTATAATTCACCATATTTTTTCTTTCCACTAGAAGTGATCACGTTATTCTCCTTTAAACTTTAATATGATGTTTTACGGTCTTATAATTTAATTAAGGTTTTCAGCAATTTGATTTGTATTATAAGGTCTTTCATGTAATTGCATTTTAATTCTAGCCCGATTAGGGCCTCCTGATGACCCAGCAATCAAACACCATAAAAGTTTTTCCATAAAGCGTTTATTCATAAAGCATCATTATTATAAAAATTATGAAATGACAATAATGTTTAACTAAAAAATTTGGTGCACCCGAGACATTTGCTCAGTTTGTTCTTGAGAACGTTATTTTCATGGCTTATGTTCTCATATCAGTATTTCTTGCAACATTTATCCCAGTGAATGACACTTGTTTTGGGATTATCAACTGCGGCATGGGTGTTTTCAAATTTTTTAATTCATGCAGCTTTTACCTTATATACAGGCGAATATTCTCCAGGTGTTGTAACTGCAAGTGCAATATATGCCCCTGTTGCAGTATATATATACTATAACTTTTAGATAGTTGGAATACTAAATACTTTAGACATTATATTGTCCATTATCATTAGTTTTGCAGTGATGTATGTACCAACACTTATACAGGAAAGGAGAAAAAGAAAAATATAGAAGAAATGGAATATAGATCACTCCCAAAAACAATTAAACATTAATTTTAAATCTTCGTTTAACGTCAATATAAAGAAGAAAAGCCTATTTGAGGTATATTGAATACATAACAATAAAAGAAAATAGCTCTCATATGAGTCTGGATGAGTTCCAACAACTCAAAAGGGACTATAATTCTTTGAGAAACGAAAACAAAGAATTATATCAGCAGATGGTCGAAATAGCCAATCAAATAACTCCAGATGACGAGTTATTAAAGGAAAATCGTAACTTATCAGAAGCTCTCAAGGAGTCATGTATGATAATCAGTTATACAAGAATCAGATGGATGAGATGAAAGGTTTACTCCAGAATATGCAATTAGAACTGAAAAAACTTAAAAATAAGGCTTAAACGGAAAAACTTATATATTATCATGTGTGTTAAATAATTATAATTATAAAAACCGACTCCAGAAACCCCATTATTAGTTCTGAATTATTATAACGGTGCATATTTTGTATAGGACAATATAAAATAAAAAAAATTCCAAATTTTTTTTATACAAATAATGATCCACTTCTAAGTCCCCATAAAGGGTTCATGGATCATTTTAATTCATATAGTCCGGAAGTTAAGGACTTTCTGAAATGCGCATTAATTTTCCCTATTCATTTTAGTAGATATGGTTGCATCGGTGCCCATTTATCTTTCCAGTCAATGGGTACGAGTTGTTCGATTACAATTTCTGGAAATCCTTTGGCTTGTATCGCACGGTCTTCAGGTGATAAGTTGTATAATATAAAGGGCGCAATCAGATATGGAGGACCAGTGTGTTCTTGAAATAACTCTGAAACCTCATTTATTAATCTAATCATCTCTTTTGAATTTATTTTTAGACTTCCTACTAGTGTATATAATTGTGAATCCTCAATCCGTATATGCGGTTGCCATATCTCATCTATCTGACCTAAACCTGACTTAAATAATTTTAGGGACCATAATTCATCTTTTTGAGTCCTTAAACCAGTGATTCCATTATTTATTTCCTGCAATGCTGCTTCAATCTCCTTATGTTGGTCCATTAATCCTTTATATGGTACTTTAGGTAACTTATCCATGAAGTACGGAAATACTTTCTCATCTTCGACCAGATGATGCCCTTCCACAAATGATGAAAAGCTCTGAAGAAATTTAAGGAAACCTTCACGATTAGATGTTTCCAACACTCCTTTCTCCAAAAACTCATCAACATTTTGAATTGCCACTTCCAGACTCCGCGTCACAACCTTGTGAAAACGAATAAAGTCCTCTCCTAAATTGGGCTGATTTCCATTAGAAATAAAAAAACCTCCTTATAAATCACATTATTTTGGTTTTAATTTTTAATTGAGTATTCAAAAATTTCTTGCATTTACCTATTCAAACTTGTTACTATGGCACCCATAAAATTGAAAACTTAAACCCGACTCCAGAAACCCCATTATTAGTTTTAAAGCCCTGAAAAAGATTTTTCTCGGTTTTATTTATCTAAAATCGTCCTTAAATTCTCTAATGTGCATTGGTTGTTCTTGATTATAAATATCGGTATACATTACTTTTAATGTTAAACTTCTTAACACTTTCCTTAATGGAGCTAACTTCCATTTTGGGTTTTCACCACTTTTATATTTGAGCAAGATTTCATATTTACCTGCCATTATTGCTACATTCTTTAATTTTTTTCTAGAAATTACACCTTTACTTCCTGGAGGCATCCAGTCTATGGGATACTTCTTTTTTTTCACCCTTATTATTTTCAGTTTCAATTGATTTAATTATCATAGGACCAAACCCTGAATTTTGTAAAGCTATTGAGATTCTATTCTCATAATTAGCAGTTTTTTATTGTTCCAATAGGTCTCACTGATAATCAGGATGAATATATAATTCGTGGAACCCTGGTTTAAAGGTTATTAATTCCCGGTAAATCCCCATGTAATCATTCAAATTTAAACTTTTATAAATAATTAAGGATGAATTTTAATTCATTTTTTTCATTTTCGAAAGTTATTCCTGTATCTGATGGGCTTTTAAACCGGGCTTTTTTCCAATAATAATTATTATCTTTTCTAATTTTTTTAAATCACTGGAAAACATATATACCTGCTAATGATTGGAAAGCATGATTATAATTGGCGCTTATAAGTTCTTGAGGATTTTTAATCCCCTGAAAGATAAATTGATAGAAGATACGTATACCTAACATATTGAATATCCGTTCAACTTCCATTTCGGGAGTAACAAGAAATTTTAACATCTAATTGGTAGAAGGGTTCTTCAAGCCCAAATATATCCCAATTTGCTTTAATGAATAGCCTATGAATGGACTTATCATGAAAATATGGGATTGAAAAATCAGATAGAAAAGTATCAGGAAAATTTTAATAAAAATGAAGTAATTGAGTCAGATGAATCAGAATTTCAAAACTAATGATAATTTTATATAATAATAAGTGATCAATAATTATAATTATAAATAATCATAAATTTTATTGAGTTATTTTTTAGGGGTGGTTGCTCAATGTTAACATCGGTTCAGAAGGAAATATTGCAGAGTTTGATTAATTTGTACCGGAAGGCGGAAGGTAAGTCTATTAAGGGTGAGGAAATTGCGGTGATGATGAGTCGAAATCCAGGCACGATAAGGAATCAGATGCAGTCTCTTAGAAGTTTAGGTCTTGTTAAGGGTGTTCCAGGTCCACGTGGTGGTTATAAACCCACAATTGAAGCTTATCACACTTTAAATATTACTGATATTAGTAAAGAAACTCAGGTACCTATTTTTAAAGCTGGAAAGGAGTTGAAGGATATTACTGTGGCTAAGATTGAGTTTACTAGTATACCTCATCCTGGAGAATGTGAAGCAGCTATAAAAGCCATTGGTAATATTAAAAGTATTGATTTAGGTGATAGAATACGGATAGGTCCTACACCAGTTAATAAATTAGTGGTTAATGGTGTGGTGGTTGGTCGTGATGATATGGATAATATACTACTTCTCGACACAACAGGTATTCGGAGCATTCCTAAAAAGAAAGTTATAGATGTAGCTAGTAAGGATTTAATCACCCTAAAACCATCCCTGACTATTAAAGAAGCTGCAAAAGTTTTAACTACTGGGGGAATAGAGGGTGCTCCAGTAATCACTGATGGAGAGATTCTAGGAATTTTAACTCTCAGCGATATAGCAGGGGCCTTAGCTCAAGATAGAGAGAGTCTTAAAGTTATAGAAATTATGTCTAATAATATTATAACGGTGAAAGAGGATGTAATGATCTCTGAGGCTATTGATATTATGAATAAGAACAATATAGGGAGACTCATAGTCGTAAATGGAACTGGAGCTCCCCAGGGAATTGTAACCCGCACCGACTTACTTGATAAGATAGCCAGCCCTAAAATAGCATAATATAAAATTATCCTATTTATTAAAAGATTTTTATTAGCAATTAAAAAATTTATTAGTTCTCTTTTTTTATAATTATTTTAAATTTATAAATATTAATTTCAAAAAATTTTAGATATCTATTTTTTCTTCAAATTATTATGTAAATAATAAAGGGAATGGTGTTAGACAATTGAAAGTTAAACAAATGAAACTCCAGGATAAAATGAGTGTCCTGGAATTAATTGAAGAGATGGGAGAAACAGGAGTACTAGGTGCTGGTCGTATACACCACGCCACCCAGTTATTCTCACAGATGATTAAAGATAAGGAAACCACTGTATTTTTAAGTGTAGCTGGTCCACTAGTACCGGGAGGGCTTCGGAAAATCATCCGAGATCTCATACATCGAGAAGAAATTGACGTGCTAATCACCAGCGGAGCTAACATTACTCATGATTTACTGGAGGCTTTCGGAGGCCATCACCACCGAAATATAGGTTATGATGATGAAAAACTCTGTCAGATGGGTGTGGGAAGAATAGGGGATATATACACTAAATCAGAGGATTTCATGGTTTTCGAGGAGAAAATCACGGAGATAATCGCTGATATAGCTGGGAATAAAAATCATTTAACTATAACTGAATTCTTAGCTGAAATTGGTGATAGAATTGATGATGAGGAATCTATTTTAAAAACTGCAGCTAATAAAAAGATTCCCATTTACGCCCCTGGTATTGTGGATAGTATGCTAGGATTACAATTATGGATGTATACACAGGAGAATGAATTAGTTTTAGATGCAGTGGGTGACATGCATGAGTTATCTGATATTGTTTACGCATCCCCCAAGGTATCTGCAGTGATGCTGGGTGGTGGTTTACCTAAACATTATGCATTAGCATCAAATCTTCTTAAAGGCGGTGTAGATGCAGGTATCCAGGTAACCATGGACCGTAGTGAAACTGGAAGTTTAAGTGGCGCACCATTAGAGGAAGCCAAATCCTGGGCTAAAGCTAAATGTGGATCCCATTTAGTAACAGTTATTGGAGATGCCACTATAATATTCCCTTTAATAGTAGCTGGAGCATGGGAAATCTTATCCAAATAAAATAATATTATATTTGAACAAAAAAAATAAGAAATTCTTTTTTTGTAGATACTATTTATTATATTAAGATAAAATTTAATGATAATCCATTTTTTTAAGATTTTATATAAAACAAATATAGGATGCTTGATTAATATTTTTACACCATTCTTCTACGCAATCTCTGGTTTATTCATGAAAATCTCAGATGATGCTCATGACCGGAAAAATAATAATTTTTTAGGTGTAATGGCAGCGGTAATCTGCGGGATTTCAATTGGATACTTAGCAGTTACTAATGCGGATGCTGCTGTGATATTTTTAGGCATTCTTATTGGAACTTTAATGGCCTGGAAGATAGATTGCATGAATCATATTATTTCACTACTAATATTTTTAGGGATAATTCTAATAATAGGCATCCCCCCTATAGGTATTATAACATTAATAGTATGTGCAGGAGCTGCCTTCTTGGATGAGATGGGTAATGACAGTGCATGGGTAACTCAAAATAATATACTTTATAACTTTTTCCAATATAGATTCACCCTTAAAATAGCAATATTCCTACTTGCAGTTCTTGGTTTATTTAAAGTGTTGATTCCTTCTCTTCAAATTCCAGATTTACAATTTTTAAGCTTTTATACTTTTATATTCTTCTGTTTATTCGAGATATCCTATGAAATAGCAGGATTAAAATTTGATGCTATCTATAATGGATTGGAGAGCTTGCTTCGGATTATTCGCAGTGTAGATGGATCTACCAATGATTAATGCATCAGCTAATTCAAGGGTCAGTGACGGGTCACCTCCCTGCACTCCTACACCGGGTGATATTATACATGAATCATCTCCCACGATTCCTCTTATTTTCTTCAATCTATCCAGTTTAGTGGAGGGTGCTACATAATTAGTTATACCCATATCCATTCCCATACGGGCTATATCCTCTGAAACGTTCTGCATGAAATTTTCTGCACCAGGATGAGACATTTCCGTGACTAAGAAAACATCTCCACCATAACTTTCAGCGGATTCAAATGTAGCCTTTACACTATCCCTGCCTGTAAAACCGTGAACAATAATAGCATCTGCCCCTGCCTGAAAGGTTAAATCCGTAATCTTCTGATTAGTCTCGGGGATATCTGCTACTTTAAAATCAGCTATAATTTTGCAATTAATTTTTTCTTTAAGAATATGTATACATTCTAATCCTTCAGCTAAAACCAGTGGGTATCCAATCTTTATAGTATTAATGTAAGCTGAAACATCTTCTGCTACTTGGAGTGCTTCTTGGAGGGTAGTAAGATCCAAGGCTAGGATGATATTATTTTCAATTTGCATATATTTAAGTAGGTTGAGTTGTTTTAAATGATTTTTGGATTCTTTTCATTTTTTATATGATTAAATTCAAATTCATTGTAAACTAAGCATTTATATGTTTACAAAAAAGTTTTAGAATAAAATATTAAAGTTTTTATACATAACTTTATATACTCTTAAATTATACGTATAGTTAGCCATATTAATATGGCATAAATCGGAAGTGATAAATTTGTTTAGAAATAGTTACGGTAGTGGAGATAACTACAATAATAATAAAGGAAATTCTGCTCCTATTAATGAAGGAGAAGAATACGATGTTAAAATTGAAGATACTGGTAGAGATGGTGATGGAATCACCCGTATAGAAGGTTTCGTGGTTTTTGTTTCAGGTGCCAAAGTGGGCGATGAAGTTAAAATTAGAATAACTTCTACTAGAAGAAATTTTGGTTTTGCTGAAGTAGTAGATTAAAACTAAAATATTTTGAATTAATTTTCACAAAGTTTCTCGAATTTAGATAAAAATATTAAATTTTTTTTTATTAAATTTTATTTAATTTCTAGAATTCCTATTTTTTTTCTTAAAATGTATTTAAATTCTCGAATTTTTTTACTAATATTATTTTAACCTAATTTTTGAAATTGATATTTTATTTCAATCTCGATTAAATTCTATATTTTTATTAACATTACGCGTTCATATCTATTTTTTGAATGTAAATTTTATTTAGTTTATTCTCCCATTTTATTGATATTAGTGTCTTTTTGTATGAATGCTATTTCAGAGAGAAAAATTCTCGTTTTTATTAAGAAATTAATTTTTATAATTTTTTGGAAATCTGAATAAATTCATTCAAAATGAACAAAAATATTCTTTTTTTATTACATTTACTCCTCAAAAACATTTTTTAGTAATAAATTAGTATTAATTTTTCATGGAAAAAACTAGATCTATGTAATACTAGGGAAAAGGTTTATATGATTAAAATTCCAACGAAGAGTTTAAGGGGTTTAGAATAATGTTTAAGGAGTATTACGTGGTTTATTAATGAGATGGAATTAGTAATACCTTAATAAGCATATGTATTTGTGGTTCTTTATAAATAGGGATATAGAGGAGGAGGATGATTTTGCATATACCAGATGGATTTATACCACTATGGCAGTGTGCAATTTATTACGTTATTGCATTAACGTTTTTATTCTTTGCTTTCCGGTGGTCACGGAACAATCTAAATGAAAAAAACATACCATTGATGGCAGTTTTAGCTGCAGGCATATTTGCCATAATGTCAATGAATATCCCTATACCATTTGGATCCAGTGGACATATGGTTGGCGCTGCAATGGTTGCTATAATATTCATGAGTCCCTGGGCAGGAGTGATATGTATCGCTATGGTACTAATGGTACAGGCCTTATTCTTCGGAGATGGAGGAGTAACCACCTATGGGGCAAATGTGATTAATATGGGTGTAATAGGTAGTTTTGTAGGATTTTACATGTGGCAAGCGCTTAAACACCCACGTTTAGGTGGATTGCTGAATTTAGGCAAATACTGGTCTGTTGGAGTAGCAGCATGGATAGCTATATTCTTAGCAGCTTGCATGGCAGCTGTAGAAATGTGGCTAGGCGGAACATTTCCATTAGGATTAGGCCTTTTATACATGGGAGGTTATCATGTGATGATAGGTATATTCGAGGCAATAATAACCGTAATTGTTGTTTTCACCCTGCATAGAGTAAGGCCAGATTTACTCGCCTGGAACAGTAAGAAAAATAAAGATGACTTTGATTTAAGCACAGGCCCACAGGAATCAGAGGAGGCTCCTTCAAAATGAACCGGTCAACTAAAGGTGTTGTAATTGGAGGGGTGGCTGTTGCATTAATAATTGCTATCCTCTCACCATATATAGCATCAACCAATCCAGACGGACTCGGTGCAACAGCAGAACATTTAAACCCAGCACTAATGAAAGATAATGACTTTGTAAATCCTGGTTATTGGCATGCGCCTTTCAATAATTATGAGATATGGCAAATAGGTGGAAAGTTAGGTGGGATATTAGCTTTAGTTCTGGGTCTATTTATAGTAATGGGTGTTGCATTGGGTGTTAGTGAAATAATAAAAAGAAAAAAAAGAAGTGAGGAAGCTAAAATAATTGATGCAAAAAGAAGCGACGCCTAAAAAAAATTAATTTTTTTTATCTTTATTTTTTATTATTATAGAATGATAAAAAGCAAATATTTTGAAATTAAAAAAATTTTTTATTTTAAATAGTATGTAACTAAATGGACTGGGATGAGTCTTATGAACTTGAATGTTTTATTAAGTGCCTTACATGTTGGTGGTTCAGTTACTGATGTTGAAAGAACCTCTATGAAGGATAGTGTCATTCATTCATTAGATGGTAGGGTTAAGCTAATTACTTTATTAATTATAGTGGTATTTGCTGTATACACTACCCAATTAATTGTCTTGGCCATACTAGAGTTTTATCTTATAGCACTCATTTTATTATCACGTAATTCTCTTAAACATTCGTTTTTGAGGGTTTTGATTATAATTCCTTTTGGAGGTTCTATTGCGGTATTGCAACCATTTGTTCACGGCGGTATTGTTCTTTATACGTTGCCTTTGGGTATAAATATTACTTAT
>Ga0182014_10006356_pt1 | contig 12756 bp, 9 predicted proteins | sample 612S2DmetaG_FD_120489 | JGI IMG/M metagenome (GOLD analysis project Ga0182014, IMG submission 120489) | Permafrost microbial communities from Stordalen Mire, Sweden - 612S2D metaG | ecosystem: Environmental > Terrestrial > Soil > Wetlands > Permafrost | place: Sweden: Stordalen | collected... | reverse complement strand
AACTTCATGGCGGCATCGCGATCTTCGACGCTGGTGAACAGGCCTTCGCCGCATAGCTTCATGCTGATGACGCCCATACCCTCCCCATGCACTTTCTTGGTGTTCGCCACCACTTCTTCTACGTTGCCCCGTACCGGCGTCTCGCGTACGCTGTCGGCATCCATGCGGGTCCCGTTGTGGTTCATGCGGATCATGGCGATATCAAGCCACTGGTTGCCGGGAAAGGTGCGCAGCGCCGGCAGTCCGTGCACCGAAGCGCCGTGGGCCAGAATGATCTTCTTGCCCTTGGCTTCGGAAAGGCCGTCCTGGAGCGGTTTGTAGTCCTGCTCCCAGGTGGGCGGGCGCAGGCAGTGGAGCAGCAGAATATCGATGTACTCCGAATTGAGCGCGGTGCGCAATTGATCGATCTTTTCCGCCGGCGGCATGCCGGAGCCCGGCGTGGTGTACTTGGTCATCAGTCTGTAGCTGTCGCGCGGCAACCCCTTGAGCGCCGTGGCCAGCATCTCCGGCATGCCGCGATAGCCTTCCGACGTCTCGAAGAAGCGAATGCCGTGGTCATAGGCGTACCGCACCAGCCGCGTGAAGCCCTCCTGTCCCAGGTCGCGCTGTACGCGGCCGCCAAATGTTCCGGTGCCGAAGGCCAGCCGCGTCACTTTGACCCCCGATCTGCCAAGCGTTACCCAGTCGGTGGCCGACCGCTTGCCGGCTTGCGCCAGCGCCGCCGTGCCGCCCATCCCTGCCAGTACGGTCGCGCCCATACCGGCTTTGAGAAAATCTCGCCTGCTCGTTTGCGCCATGGATCCCTCTCCTTTATACAGACACTCTACTACAAACGAGCGGCCTCACGACCGCGTCGGCCTTCCGGCGAAGTCAGACGATGTCCGGCGGCTGCCGTCGGAATAGTGATCTCCCGCTCCGGCTTTCACCTCTTCAATGGTGTCGAGAGAATCCCAGCCTAATAGCCTCGAAACAATAGCTCTTCAAGAGCCATGCGTCGCACCTGCCACAAGTCCCGCTCTTTGTCCTTTACATTCAGCCTGCACTCGCCCTCGTCATTAAAGGTCAGAGTCACCTCAAAGATTTCTTTGCCCTTATGATCCCGCACTAAAATCGCGTGCTCGGCAAGGCTGAATATTACCGACTTGTGGACATCTTTGGCTTCTAGAAGAACCGAAAAGTCGTCGCCGTTCTCCATCACCGAAAACTCATAAGGGGAATTATTGGGCCGCAGGGCGTTGCGAGTCTTAACGTCCTCTTCAACTTGTAATCTGAGTTCCTTAAATACGTTCGGAAGAGAGCATAAGGAACGCGCGGTTACCCAGTCGAACTTCGACGTGTCCTTCTCTACTTTGTCGTTCACGCTTTCACCTCCAAAATGTCGCCCACTCTCCAAAAATACTACGCGGCTCCCGCCGTCATGGCAGGACTACAAAGCGGCGTCCCGGGCCGCTTGATTGGATTATAGTGTGTAAACTGCCATGCGACGGGCTGCGCGACCGGGTCCACTTTCGAGCGAACGAAGCCGCGCCGGCCTTCCGCCGGGGTTTTGCGCCGGAAAGCGGCTAAGCTAGCGCCGTCCTGGGAGTAGGAGACAAGCACACAAGGAGGAAATCGCAAGTTGCAACGGTGCATCTTGACCGGCTCTACTATGAGAATGCGGATCACACGACGCAACTTCCTCCAAACGGCGCTGGCCATGCCGATCGGCGTTTCCTTCGCGCATTATCGGGCGTTGGCGGCGCCCGCGCAGGGTCTCAGCAAGATCACCAGGATCCAGGCGCTTCAGCTCAAAGCTGGGCAGACGCTCATCCGCGTCGATACGGACGCCGGTTTGTCGGGGTACGGCGAGTGCAATACCGCCGGCCCGGTCGCCCGGTCCGTGATTGCGGGCTACAACGGCGCCGGCCGTCTGCCCAACCTCGCTTTGGCCGGCAAGGATCCACTCGCCATCCAGGTGCATTTCCACAACATGTTTTATGCGTATCCCCAGCGCAGGCGCGAGATGAAAGTGGCGAGCGGAATCGACATGGCGCTGTGGGACCTGGCGGGTAAGATCCTCAATCAGCCGGTGTCGAAGCTGCTCGGCGGCAACTTCCGGGACCAGATTCTGCTCTACTCGCACGCACCCGGCGGCGACTACCTGAGCAAGGAACAGTGGCGCGACCGGGCCCAGCGGTTGAAGTCGGACCCGCACGGGTTCAAAGCATTCAAAGTGGATATTCACCACGCACTGGGAATTAACATGCAGGAGTACACTCCGAGCATCGGTTTCGAGGAGGCGCGGCGGATTAATCGGGCCTACACACTGGCCCGCGAGGCATTTGGCGACGAGATCGGGATCGACGTGCACTGCCACTGCGAGCTCGACGTGCCCAGCGCGATCAAGGTGGCGCAAGCGGTGGAACCCATCGATCCCATGTTCTTCGAGGATCCGCTGGCGCCGGAATGGTCGGAGAGTTGGATGGCGCTGCGGCGCACGACGCGTATCCCCATTATGACCGGCGAGAACATGGAACTTGCCGAGTGGGCAATTCCGTTCCTGCAGAATCAGGCGGTGGACATCTTCCAGCCGGACATCGTCAATTCGGGTGGAATTACCGGCGTCAAAATGATCGCGGACCTGGCGGCGCGGTACCGTATCCCGATCGCGCTGCACAACGTCAGCGGTTTAATGTTGAATATGGCGTCGCAGCAGTTGGCGGCGGCTGTGTTCAACTGCCCGCGCATCGAGTGCGCGGCCGGAGCCGATCGTTTCGAGTGGGCAACGAAAAACCCGATCGTCATTAAGAACGGCTATATGAAGATCTCGACCGATCCGGGCCTGGGCGTGGAGTTGGATCAGGAGTACCTGAAGGCCAACAAGGTGGAAAGCGAGCCCTGGTGGGGATAAGCGCGCAACTGGCATACTGGTGAGCATGGCCGGCCGCAACGATCCCGTGCGGATCGCCGTTCATGTCGCCGTTTACCTGGTGCTCTATTTTGTAAGCATCAACCTGTTCGGGCCGTTGCTGGCCTGGCTGGGCGGGTTCTTGGTGGGGATCACCACCACGACGCTGTTAGCGGCTCTGTTCACCAACTGGCTGGCGCTGCGCATTTTCGAAAATCGGCCGCTGCCGGACGCCGGCGTGCGGTGGTCGCGAGCCTCGGCGGACAACCTGGCGCTGGGCCTGGCCGGCGGAATCGGGGCGGCTTTGCTGGTGACTGTCCCGGCACTGGCCTTCGGGGCGGCCCGGCTGGTACACGTGCCCGGGGAATCGTGGTCGGCTACGAGTACGCTGGTGCTGGCGATTCTACTGGCTTGCGGCGCGGCGGGCGAAGAATTGTTTTTTCGCGGCTACGGATTTCAGGTGGTGGTGGCGCGGGCCGGCGGCTGGGCCACCGTGCTGCCGGCGGGGGTGATATTCGGGCTGATGCACTCGCGCAATCCCCATGCGAGCTGGTTTAGCGTGGTGAATACGGCCGGTTTCGGAATTCTTTTCGGCTACGCCTATTTGCGCAGCCACGACCTGTGGCTGCCGTTCGGTCTGCATTTTGGGTGGAACCTCTCGCTACCGCTTCTGGGAGTGAACGTCAGCGGGCTTACAATGAATGTGACGGGTTACGAGTTATCGTGGTCCGCCGGCCCGCTGTGGAGTGGAGGCCAATACGGCCCGGAAGCCAGCCTGCTCACCGGCGGAGTATTAGTGGCGCTGTTCGCGTATCTGTTGCAGGCGCCGGTTCGCCGGCAATTCTCGCCGATACTCGATCCGCCAGCGGAGCCTGCCGTATGCGTGTCGTCGCCGCCATTGCACTCCTGAGCTGGTCGCCGTTGGTGTGCCGCGCGGCGGAGAAGCTGACGTTCCAGGATCGCGTGGAACTGACGCGCGGGCTGATGGCGGAATACGCCAGGGCGAAGGTGCTGGTGCCGCGCTCGCGAAAGCCGCTGGAGTTCGACGCCCAAGGCACCTGGGATAAGCAGGCGTGGGCGGGGGTGGCGCACCAGAACGGGCCGGCCGCGCGGCTGGGCGATCTGATTCAGATCACCAAGGTGGAGATCGAGTCCGACCGTCTGGTGCTGCAACTGAATGGCGGGTTCAACGGCGGCCGGCATTGGTACAGCGGCGCCCAGGTCGTCGGGGCCATGGGCAATACGGTGCCGCTCGATCAGAGCGATTCGAATGCGCCCGGCGGGACCACCATCGCCATCCTGTTCCATAAGCCGCTCGAGCCGATCAAAGCGGCCGAAATCAAGAAGATGCTGGCGCCGGTGCTGGATTTCGATAAACACAGCGCCACCGAGATCTACTCGGAGAACCTGCCGCCGGAGGTGCAGAAGGCGGTCAAGGAGCGGCACGCTCGCGAGGGCATGACGCGTGAGCAGGTGCTGCTGGCGCTCGGGCGGCCCGAGCATAAGTGGCGCGAAACCAAAGACGGCACCGAGTTCGAAGACTGGGTGTACGGCACCGCGCCGGGCAAGATCAGTTTCGTCACCTTCGTGGGCGACAAGGTGGTGAAAGTGAAAGAAGAATACGCCGGCCTGGGCACGATCGAACCGGATCGCCGGGACCATTTCTAGATCGCCGCGAGAATCCGCGGGGAACTTGTCCTGCTTCTACTGAACATAGATGGAGATCGGTGGCGGGTCCGCGCCGGCGCCCTCCACGGTTCGATAATCCGCGAAAACATCGGCCAGTTCCGGCCGCTGGCACGTACAGCTTCGCGGAGACGTCAGCAGCTCGCTAATCGCCACCACCCAGTGCTCTTCGGCCCGCCGCAACCAGGCGCCCGCGCATTCGGCTTGCGCGGAAGTCTTGGACCGGGCGAGTTGGCGCTTAGCCTCCAGGGTGTTCTCCCTGGACCTGCAGTACTGTGCCTCGAGCAGGCGGCAAACGTCACACTTTTCCATATCTGAATTGAGCATGACGCAGTTAACCAAAGGTATGCAGTCCTATGCGTACGCCTGCGGTACTAGGCCGGTTCTATTGAAAGCTCTATTTTATGTTGGCTCTTTGCGCACCTGGACCGGGCAACGTGGCGAGTAGGCCGGGGGATTTCCCGGGCCCGGTGCTCAGTTTATCGCCATGCTGGCGCCTGTAACGCTGGCGGGACTCAGGTCGCTGGGTTCATAGCCCACCTCCTGCTTCAAGCGATTCCACAGGATGGACTCGGGGAAGCTCGGGGCCGGCAGCGTCCCGGCCGGCAGCTCGGCCAGGATCTCGGCGAGTTCACGCGCATGAACACCGGGTGCGGCCCGATAGCCCAGACCGTGCGCCAGGGCGCAGCCGAGCCGGGAGATGGTTAGCACGTCATCTTCCAGAGGGCCCCTCTCGCCATGGTGCTTGGAGCAAACCGCCCATAGTTCTGGCGGCAATCCCCAGGTGCGAGTCAGCCACAGTCCCGCCTCGCAATGGTCCAGGCGGAATTGGGAGCGCTCGGCATCGAGCAGGTTGCCTTCGGTCCCGGACGCCCTTTCGAGCAGGGAGCCGTAGCGCTCCAAATCGATCGCCAGCAGGCCCAATCGGCCGATATCGTGGAGCAGCCCCGCGATATATGCCCGATCGGGGTGGAAACGAAAATACGGAGCCAGCCATTCGGCGATGACTCCCGCCGCGCGGCTGTGTGCCCAGGTGTTCTCCACGGCGTGGTGCTTGCCGATGCCGCGCTGCATGGCCTCCAGTGAAGCCCGCAACGCAATCGCCTTGGTCTTTTCGATTCCCAGTACCGCGATCGCTTTGGGAACCGTGTTGACGGCTCGCCTGGTTCCATAGGCTGCCGAATTCGAGGTGATCAGCAGTTCGGTACACAAGGCGGGATCCGAGCCGACCAGGTCGGCCACCTCGAGCACGCTGGTTTTTTCGTCATCGAGCACGCGCAGCAACTCCAAAGCAACCGGACGAAACACCGGAATGCGGCAAAGAGCGGCTCCCAACTCTTGGGTACCCGGATCCTGGGTATTGGACTTCATGCTCAGTCTGATCGTCAGGTCGCGTGGTTTCCTTGACATTCTCGTTAGTTGTCAGGGTTTCACAGTACGAATAAAACAAAGCTTTCAGCCATCAGCGGTCAGTTTTCAGCGAAACCGGCCGGAGTGGCTCTCCAGAAATTGCTCGTAAGTCATTGATTCTTAGTCAACTGACCTTGCAGTTTCCGGTCCTTTGGAGCGCGCCGGCCCGCTGCGGGGCTGATCGCTGGGAGCTTGTTTACTAATCCCGCCGCACGTGCCAGGCGGCGAAGTCCCGACAATAGTCCTATGCCTTACCTGTTACTCAAACACTGGATGATTCCCCTGAAAGGTGGTGCAATTGAATCGTGGACTGGGTGGACTTTATGCTCTTGGCGACCTTGGCGGCAGCCGATATGCTTCTGCTGGTCTATCTGCGTCAAAGGCGCCGCCGGAAAATGCGCCTGGAGAAGATGCAGCACAGCCTGGTGATTGCCATTCGCCAGGTCAACGAGTCGGCAAGTACGCGGCATCGAGCCGTCACCCGTTCGCTGGCCGATTACTGACCACGCCTTCATAGCTGTGCGGATACGCCGTGCGCATCTCCGCGGCCTGAGCCTTCGCCGACTCGATCTGGATCGGCGGCCCCTGGTCGATGCCGGGGCAGAATTGCGCGGCTTTTTTCCATTCGCGCGCACTGTCCACGAATTCCGGCCAGAACGGAAAGATGCGGCACTGGGTAGGCTTGGCTTGGTGAATGGAGCAGCCAGTGGCTTCGAGAAAAGGGCAGCGCGCCTCCGCCGGCACCCGCAGACGCAGCTTGTGAATCGAGCGGTAGACGTATCGCCGCTCGAACTCCTTGGGCTTCATGTCCAGGAATTCCGCCGCGCGGCGGACATCGTCTTCGGTCAGGTAGACAAACCCGGGCTGCTCACAGCAAGCCGTGCAACCCTTCTGACATTCGAAGCGCAAGCCGTCCGCCATTGGTCCCATTGTAATGCGGCCGGCCGGTCGTGGCGCGGGCCTCCGGCCTGCAGCGTCGGCTTTCGAGCCGGCGTTTTTTCGGCGCCCGAGACTTTTGGTGGCGGCTCCGCTGCCCCGTCCTCGTCGGCGGTTGGGATTTGATTGTTGGGGCTCCCTACTCGTCGCGGAGCGCCGTCATGGGGTCCAATCGGGCGGCGCGGAGGGCGGGAAAGTAGCTGGCGCCCAGCGCCACAATCGCCAGCAGCGCCACGCCGGCGATCATCGAGACCGGGTCGTACGGCTTCAGACCGAACAGCAGCGTGGCGGCGGCGCGGCCGGCCACCAGAGTGATGCCGATGCCGAAGATCAGCCCCACCGCCAGCAGCCACACCGCTTCCCTCAGCACCAGGCGGACGACGCGGGCGCGGTCGGCGCCCAGGGCCATGCGCACCCCAATTTCATTTTGCCGGCGCGCCACCATATAAGAGATGACGCCGTAGAGCCCCAAAGTCGCCAGCATCCCCGCCAGCAGCGCGAACGCGCCGGAAAGCGTCGCCATCAGCCGCTCGCGCAGCAGGGAATCCTGCAATTGGCGGGAAAACAACTGGAACTCGATGCCCATGGTCGGATTCATCTGCGCCGCAGCGGCCTTCACTTCGTTCATCACTGCGCCCGGCGAGCCGGCCATGCGCAGCACGAAGTTGGTGCCCGGGCCGGGCTCGGGATCCTGCGCCATGGGGAGAAAGGCGATCGGGCGAAAGTCCTCGCGCAACTCGTAGTACTTGGCGTTTCGCATCATGCCCACGATCCGGTACAACGTTTCCGGCTTGCCCGCGGCCGCTTCCAGATTGAAGGTGTGGCCCACCGGGTTGGCGCCCCCGAGGAATTTCTTCGCGAACATCTCATTCACGATGGCCACCTTCGGCGAATCGAGGTTGTCGTGGCCGTCGAAATCGCGGCCCGCCAAAAGGCGTGTGCCCATGGTGCGAAAATAGCCGGGCGAGACCCGGTTGAACATCGTATCCTTATGGCTGCCGGCGGCCACGGAGCCGTCCGGACCGATGTCGTCGTTCCAGCCGGAACCGCTGACCGGGGTGAAGTAGACCTGCGTCACCGAAATCACGCCCGGGAGTGAGGCGAACCGGTCATGCAGTTCCCGGAATATGCCGTGCCTGCGGGCTACGGGATACTGCGCGCGGCTGAAATCGACGCCGACCGACATGACACCGTCGGCTTGAAAGCCGGCATCGACATTCATAAGTCCCTGCAGACTGCGAACAAACAGCAGGGCGCCCACCAGCAGCACCAGGGAGAGCGCCACCTGGGTGCTCACCAGGGCGCGGCGCAAACCGAATCGCTGGCGGCCGGCCGTCATGCCGCGCCCGCCCGCGCGCATTACCGCGGCGGGCGATTGGCGGGTGGCGCCTAAAGCGGGCGCCAGGCCGAAGAGAATGCAGGTCAGGATGGCCAGGGCCGCGGTGAAACCCAGGGTGCGCCAGTCCAAAGCCAGGCCGACGATGACTGGGTCGCCGGGAGTGCTGATAAAGGACACCAGGCCGCGGCTCAGCGCTCGGGCCATGGCCACGCCCAGCCCGGCGCCGAGAACCGCCAGAAGCAGGCTTTCCGCCAGCAGTTGGCGGACCAGCCGCCAGCGGGACGCGCCCATGGCCAGCCGCACCGCGATCTCCCGCTCGCGTACGCTGGCGCGTGCCAGCAGCAGGTTGGCCAGGTTGGCGCAGGCGATCAGCAGCACCAGGCCGGTGGTAGCCATCAGCAGCCACAGCGGTTGTTCATAGCGGCGCCGCAGTTCGGAAACGCCGGTGCCCCCGGCGGTAACTTCCAGTTTGTCCACCAGGTATCCTTTGGCGGTATCCGGCCGGTAGGTGGGCGGCAAACTGGCCCGCATAATGCCGGGGGAAAGGGCGCGGATGTGGGCGTCGGCCCGCTCCAGCGTCCAGCCCGGCTTGAGGCGGCCCAGGATGGACATCCACCAGTCGGTCCGGGACGGGATGCGTCCTTTGCCGTCGTCGGAAAACGCGCGGTCGGCGCACATGGGGATCGCCACTTCGTAGCGATGGCCCACTTCCACCCCAAAAAACGCCGCCGGAGTGACACCGACCACCGGCAGCGAATGTCCATCGAGCCGGACCGGCCGGCCCACCACGCCGCTGTCGCCGCCGAACTCGCGCTGCCAGAAGGAGTAGCTGACCACGGCGCCGGGGTTGCCGCAGGCGGCCGTATCGTCCTCCCGAGTGAAGGTGCGGCCCACGAGCGCATCGACGCCAAGGACGCGGAAGAAATCGCCGTTCACGTAGAGGCCCTCGGCGTAGCGGGCTTCGCCTCCAGGAGCCAGGTTGAAGCGGGTCGCGCTCCACGCCGCCAGACCGCTGAACGCCTGCTGCTCGCGGCCGATTTCTTCCCACTGCGCTGAGGTGAACTCGGCGCTGCGCGAGGACCAATTTCCCGACCGTGACGAGCCCTTGGCGAAACGGATGGAGGCCAGTTCCTGAGGGTCGCGCACCGGCAGAGTTTTGAGGCGAATGGCATCTACCAATTGAAAAATGGCGGTATTGGCGCCGATGCCCAAGGCCAGCGATAGCACCGCCGTAATCGTGAATCCGGGGCGCTGGCGCAATTGCCGAAGCCCGTACCAGAGATCTGAAGCGATGGAGCGAAGCACGATGGAAAGCCTTTCTCAGATAGCGTTGAGCAGTCAGAGGGTCTGAAGAAATATAGCCACGGATGAACACAGAGGAACACCGCTAAGGGAATAAAGCATTTATCCGTGTTCATCTGTGGCTAAACCTTGATTTTGCCATTTTCATTCCTGCCGTAGTGCCGCCATCGGGTCCAGCCGCGCCGCCCGGCGCGCCGGAACGTAACATGCCGCCACGGTGACCAACGCCAGCAGGCCGGCGGTCCCCAGCAACACCCCCGGATCGTTGGGCTCGACTTCATGCAGCAGGCTCGCCATCACCCGCCCGGCCGCGATTGCCCCCGCCATCCCGATCGCAAAGCCCACTCCGGCAAGCCGCATGCCTTCGCCGAGTACTTGCCCCAGCACGCGCCCGCGGCTCGCGCCCAGCGACATGCGGATGCCGATTTCCCGCGTCCTCTGGCTCACCACGTACGACAGCACGCCGTAGATTCCGACAGCCGCCAGCAACGCCGCAAATGCCGCAAAGGACCCCACCAGCAGGCTCAGGAACTGCGATCCCTGGGCGCCATCGCCAATCACTTCGTTCATGGTGCGCACGTTGAACAGCGGCAAACTCGCATCCAGTTGCGCCAGTGCCTGGCGCACGGGTGGAGTCAGGCTGGAAGGGCGCATCGAAGTGTGCATCACCACGAAGAAGCGTCTATCGCCGTCGAAAGCCGAATAAGCTTCCGGCACCGGCGCGTGCGTCAGGCCCCACTCCTTCACATCGCCGGCTACGCCGATCACCCGCAGCCAGGGTCCGCTATCGCCGCCGTGCGAGAACATCTGCCCCAGCGGATCCTGGTTCGGCCAGAAGTACCGCGCCATGGCCTCGTTGATCACCATCGGGTACACCATGGTATTGGTCTCGCCGGAAGGCAGCTTCGCTTTCTTCTCTTGCGCTTCGTGCCAGCGCACATCCAGCTTCGCTGTCAGCTCCACGTCCCCCGCCATGAACCCGCGGCCCGAGATCAGGCGTACGCCCATGGCGCGGAAATAGTCTGGCGAGATCTCGTGCCACTCCACCAGGGGGCCGCTGTCTGAGTGAGAAGGATGGCCGCGCAGGCTGATATACCCGTTGCTGCCACCTTCCAGCGGCAGGACGCTCGAGAGCGCCGCCGCGTCGACACCCGGAATGCGCCGCACCTTTTCGAGCAGCGCCTGGGCGAACTGGAACTGGGGCGCGTCACCGTCATAACGGGCTTTGGGAAGCTGGACCGCGCCCGTCCAGACGCCCTCCGGCCGTACCCCGACGTCCACGTTCCGCAGCTTGACGAAATCCTTCAGCAGCAGTCCGGCGCCTGAGAGCAACAGCAGCGAGAGCGCGATCTCGCCCACCACCAGAATGTTGCTTGCCAGCCGCCGCCTCCGGGACGGGCTCACGGAACTCCCCGCGCCGCCCTTGAGCTCGCCGTGCAGGTCCGGGCGCGACGTCTGCGCTGCCGGTACCAGTCCGAACAGCACCCCGGTCGCCAACGCCAGGACGAGGGTAAATGCCAGCACCGTGCCGTTTAACTGGATAACGTTGAATTGCGGCAGAGCGAAGCTCTTGGCGTGGGAAAACAGGGTCACGGTGCCCCATCCCAGCAGCAGTCCCATGGCGCCGCCAACCACCCCGAGCAGAATGCTTTCGGTTAGTAATTGCCGTACCAGCCGGCTCCGCGCCGCTCCCAGCGCGCTGCGCACGGCCATCTCCTTCTGCCGTGACACCGCTCGCGACAGCAGCAGGTTGGCCACGTTGGCGCACGCGATCAACAACACCAGCGCCACCGCCCACAGCATCATGAGGAGCGAACTGCGCGAATCGCCCACCAGATCTTCCCGCAGCGAGACGACTTTCGCTCCGACCTTGTAATTGCTGTCCGGATAGGCCTTCTCGAGTGCCGACGCGATCACCGTCAGGTCCGCCTGCGCCGCCTTGATGCCCACGCCCGGTTTCAATCTCCCGACGGCGCTGGCCCAATGCGAACCGCGCGAATACTCGTTGTGCACCATCTCCTGCGGCATCCACAGTTGCGCCCGCGACGGGTAGCGGAAGCTGGGCGGCATCACGCCCACGATGGTGTATTTGCGCGCGTCCAGTTCGATGGTTTGGCCGATGGCGCGGGGGTCGCCGGCATAACGGCCCTGCCAAAAGGCGTAGCTGAGCGCCACCACGCGGTCTTTCCCCGGCTGGCCTTCGCCGGGCGCCCAGGTGCGGCCCACCAGCGGGGCTACCCCCAACAGGTTGAAGAAATTTACCTCGGTGGCGACACCCTGTACGTGGTCCGCCCGGCCCTCCTGGCTGGCGTTCATATCCTGCGGCCAGCCGTACATGGCCATATCTTGAAAGGTATGGTTTTGCGCACGCCAGTCGGCCATGTCCGGCCCGGCAAATGGATAAGTGCCCGGCGCCGACTCGGTTTCAAACAACCGCACTAATCGATCCGGATTATGAAAGGGCAACGGCCGCAGCAGAATGGTGTCGATGATGCTGAAAATAGCGGTGTTGGCGCCTACGCCGAGCGCCAAGGTCAGCACCGCCACCGCGGCGAACCCCTTCGCCTTCCAGAGATTCCGAAGTGCGTATTTCAGGTCTTGCACGGACGTTAGACGCGCTCAGGAATGATAACGTTAGCTGAGGGGCAGCTGAGGTCAACCCCGCACCCCGATTATGGCTGAGCCTCCCGGCTTGTTGCACGAAGGACCCTCCATGCAACACGGGGCGCTGACTTGGCCCAGACCTATGGCTGGGGCGTGATTCGGCCGGGTGGAGCACGACGGGCCCCGTCTCGCAAAGGGTAAGCGGTGACACGGCGCGCTGAAACCAGCGCCAATCGCGGCACATACACGTCGTTCAGGCGTTCCGTGATCGTATTTCCCTGCTGCTGTTTGATAAACTCCGCAATCGCTTTCGCGTACAGTCACTTCTCGAAACCCGAATGCGGCGGGCCGTCGCTTCCGCCAGGCGGAAAAGATCGTCGGGCAGCGAGGCGGCTGTCTTCATGCCCACAGTGTCGCCCGAGTTATACCCGAGCCGTTTCGCGCCGGATGCCAATCCAATGGCCGCTGCCAGGCACGTCAAAAAGGGCGAAGGCGGTGGTGTTAGACTTCAAGTATGAGCCGAGTTGAGGAGATCGAGGCGGCGATAGATGGTCTGCCCCAGGAAGAATACCGGCGCATCGTCCAATGGTTT
>Ga0182014_10006354_pt1 | contig 12757 bp, 11 predicted proteins | sample 612S2DmetaG_FD_120489 | JGI IMG/M metagenome (GOLD analysis project Ga0182014, IMG submission 120489) | Permafrost microbial communities from Stordalen Mire, Sweden - 612S2D metaG | ecosystem: Environmental > Terrestrial > Soil > Wetlands > Permafrost | place: Sweden: Stordalen | collected... | reverse complement strand
TTTCTATTGAACGATTCCTTCAGTACACATCGAAGCTTCCATCATTTCATTCTATTATCAATGAACTATTCATTGATGCTGTTGATGGTAAGGGAATCGACTTTTTAAGAATAATTCTTTCTGATCATTCTTATTCTCACATGATATCTGTCAAGTTGATACATTCATTTATTGGTACTTATCGGCCATATCAGGGTGTACCTTTTGAGGACAATATTATGGTTCTCTTCACCTTTTTCTTCGATAGAAGAATATCCCCTTTTTACCAAAGAAAAGGGGATGGTAGTATGGAATTGAAAGATGTAATTCCTCTTATCACAAACAAGAAAACGAGAAAATACTGTAAGAAAATCATAGAATATAGACTGGGTTATCCTGACAAGGACTTCCTGAGACTGACATCACTATATAAACTTTTTTAAAACCATATTGTATATAGTGTATACAATATTTCAATAGATACAGACTAATGGATATAATACTTAGTTGTTAGCTGTTAGGTGTTATATTAATATATTATTTATGAAATAATATATGGATAAACATGGACTAATGGATATAACACTTAGTTGTTAGCTGTTAAGTGTTATATTATAATATATAGAAAAATACAATGTTAAATTATTGTAATGATAATCTTGTAGTAGTAGGTGCTAGTGTAGCCAATGACTCCTGTCGAGGAGATAGACCAGTTATTTGTAATGGTTGTAATTGTTGTGTTATTTGTGGTTGTGGTTGTACTTGTATCTGTTGAGGAAGAGAAACAGTTCTTTCTACCGCGGGAGCACTGTTAGTGTAAATGTAAAGATTCTGAGGATAAATCATCGCCTGTTGAGGATAAACAGCTGCAACTGATTGAGGTGGGCATTGGGGAGCACAAGGAGAAGGAGGACATTGTGGGGCAGGAGCACATTGCGGTTTTGGTGAACAAGGAGGTATTTGTGGTGGACATTGAGGAGCACATTGTGGTCGACATGGATCTACCAAAGATTGAGGAGGTGGTCCATAAACATAGACGTATTCTACGGGAGCTGGTCCTAGTGATACAGCAGGAGGTTTAATTGGTCTACTAACTCCAATAAGATAAACTATCACTGCTACTATTATGAAAAATACCCCTATTCCAAATAGTACCCAGAACCAAGTAGTTGCAGACTTCGAGTTACTCTTGTAATAAAATTCATATACAATTATCGCTACAATGACGAAAATAAATCCTATGATTAATAACCAAAACCACCAGTCAGTATACCAAGCCATATTTAAACTTGATGGAATAAAAAAGTTTCTTCTTGCGTTTTAAAAATGGGAGAAAAATCCCTTGAATTGCGATAATTTTTCGATATTAGTTGTCATGACTTTTCTACATTTACCTCTTTTATGAAATTCATTAGGAATGAAGAAGCGATATATATCCAATATGTCAAAACTTCCACCGGGGTGGGGAGAGACATCTCCTATTTGTATCGAGGCTTTCATCTTCGTATTCTGTCCATAATTATCACATGATACTTGCCTAATATTACATGGATAATATATACCATCACGTGGGGTTAAACTAAAAGTTACTCCGCTATAACAACATCTGAGTAACTCTCTTATCGATAATTTCAATTCGCTGCTATTATCAAAAATGAGAATCCTCACACTATCAAAATCTAAAGGTACATTCCAATTACCCGGAATAGACTCACTCTTTCTTTTAATATAGCAATATTCACATATTTCTATTGATCTTATATCATTACGATCAAAGATACCAATTTTAATCCATGCCTGATGAAAAACGACTCTTGGTATATTATCGATAATATCCTCATGATATTCAATAGTAAAGCGCCATGGTAACATTTCGATTTTCTCCTCTAATAATGGTCGTAGCATAATGGACCATTGTTTACAAACCCTTAGACATCTTACGAGAGTATCTATTGGTACAAATACAATAAGAGATTCTAATGGCACATTGATTCCTTGCAAATATTTCATTTAACTATAATAACGAAAACCATAACATTATTATATTATCAAAATTACAAAGAATAGTAATACAATAGGAGAAATATCCCAATAACGATAAGGAACATTGCTATGATAAAGATTATCCAAACCCAAGAAGGACCAAGACCAGTAGAAGTGGCATATCCAAAGATAGATATTGCTCCTAATATTACTCCAGATATAACAAACACAACACTAATTAGTGGTAAACGAGATCCCTGAAATGGCTGTGGTAATGTAGATTTAACTGGTTCCTTTGTTATTGTAGTAGTCGATACTGGTACTAGATTAACATTCGACATTATCACATTATATTTAATAAACTGTCATATTAAATATAATATAAATTAACATTCTCTGATAAGTTTATTGACGAAGAAGAATTAGGTCTGATTTATTTCGTTTATTATACTATTTCTGTATGGAGGATTTTCTCTCGACATATTAGATATCGAGAATATCTATTCGTTACAGTGCATTATCTCAAAGATATGGTTAGGTTTTCTCTTGATATATTAGAAAAATATAAATGTCGAATCCTCTCTCGCTATTCCTTTTATGACGAAATATATTGGGGTAAATGCAGTAGTACATTACTAAAGGTAATATCGATATAATTAGAAAATATTTCTACTGATATAGTAGAAATATTTAGATATATTGTTCAATAAGCGAGAGTAAAAGCTAAAGCAACTCCAGCAATAATAGCTAGAGCTAAACCTCCTATCATAAGAGCCCAAACCCACCATGGTTGTGCTACTCCATTCTTTACGTTAATTTCATAGAGAACTATACCAATGATAAGAATAACGATACCAGCAATAATACCAACAATCGAGATAATAGTAGTTCCTTTGAGTCCACCGTAGCCTCCAGAACTAACAGTAGTTGTTTTAATTGTCGTACTCTCCATTTTATTTATATATTATATAATAAAATATAATATATACTGACGGTATATATTATATATTTTAGTAATAAGATAATATTAACGATACCTTACTAAATCGGAGATAGTGCTCTGATATTCTTGATATCAACGATACTCCCTTTACTAAATTGGAGATGAGCTCTGATATTGTTGATATCAACAATATTCTTTTTACTAAATTGGAGAATATTAGCGATATTAACAATGTCCGAGCTCTATCTCATTAATATCGATCTCACCTTTCTTGCCAAATTGAAGAACGAAATTCTCCACTACAGAATGTCTTTCCTTTCCAAGTTTATGTAAATATTCGTTTCCTGATGGGTATTCATTAAGATGTAAGAGTTTATCATAGAAGTGATCTATCATACTCACTGATTCCTTATTACTCTGATATTGTTGGAATCTCTCTTTTGTTGCTACCTTATATAAATCTTCTTTCGATGTAATGCGAGGAGTTTCGTTTGTAAATAACGGTTTCCCACTTTCAACAGTATATCGATGACAACGATAAATACCAATAGAGCCAGATGCTTCTAATCTATCACAATCACGTGGAATAAACATCCATCTCTTATTTACGTTCTGACTATTATTACCATTTTCTGAACAAGAAACTAATGAGATCATCTTAATGACTAATTCGATAAAATCATTAAGATGATCATCGGCAGGAAGAACTTGTTGTTTCTCATCAGAATAATGAGTAAAGAGAATTATCTCTCTTAATATCTTTCTTGCGTTAGGATAATCTTTATTTATCTTGTTAGGAAAGAATTTCCTATCATCTACTTCATGAAGAATACAAGCAAGTTCTATTGCAAGTCTATCCGTCTCCGATAAATCTTTCTCAAAAAGAAGAGCTCTCCTTCCATTCTTCCAAACAGTTAGACAATGAATAAATCCATGACTGTGAGAAGGATCAGAATTGGTTACTGAATCCATAAGAGAGATCATATTTAAAATACAATCTTTGATGTTTGTCTTTATATCAGTATCATCGATATCTTTGAGAAAAGAAAGATCAACATCGTGATTGGTCTCTAATGTTGATACGAATGATGTCGTCATATTATTTCTTTACCATGTAACGAAACGCAATCATGATTTTATTCATTTTACCGGACAACGTAAAAATATAAATGATAGAGAAATATTTAAAAAAGAACGAAACAGTTATAAATCAACAGTCTTATAATAATCTCTGATATATTTTATCGACAATCCTTCCAACACTATTATCAAATGGCACATGAAGAATCTTCTCGTGATGGTCGCAAGATAATTCGCTTTTCATCGGCTGATGGTCTTTACACCGAATCGTTCAAAGCTCAATATTTCAAGTTTGGTGATGCTACCGTTCCTATCTCTAGTTATTTCTCACTCACTGACGAGAAGAAAATAGCTGCTCTTGGAAAAGCTTGTGACTGGGTTTATAATGATCCTGCATCAAAGGAACTTGTTATAACTCGTCTTGAAGAGAATGAGAAAGAATTGAGAGAACTTCGACAGAAGCAAGCTAATAAATTAGCTGGTATCATTGAGTCCATGTATGAGGAGCATGAGGTTGGAACTAAGAAGGCTAACGCTGAGAAGCTGAAGAAGTTCGAAGAAGCAGCTGAGAGGAAAAGACAAGAAGAGGAGAAAGGTAAACTCGATGCTGTCAATGAACAGCAAAGAAAGATGATGGAACAATTCTATTCAATGGCGAGTAGTATGGGATTGATCGCTAACGGTAATGTTAATGGACCCGTTGGTTTTCCTTCTACAGTATCCCAAATGCCTCCACAATTTTATCCTCAAGTTCCACCACCTCAGTATTATCAACAAATGAATCCTTACCCTCAAATGATGAGACAACCGATGCCAACTGGTACTGAATCATCTGTTACATCTGGATCTCCCATGGGTATTGTTGATAACAATAACAACCAAGGTAAATCATCATAAGATTTAACTTGTAAGTTATAAAAAAAACAAATGTAAATAATACTCTCGTTAAGAGAGTATTATATAATATTAACCTTTATTTATCCAATCTCTATGTCATTGTCCATCTGTCATATATTTAACCTCTGTCGATTTAACCTCTATGTCATTCTCTTCAGCTAAAAAAATTAACCGCGATACTACATAGTAATATGTAGTATCGCGGTTAATTTTTTTATTGTTTCTTGAAGAAGGAAGAGAAGGAAGAGTTATCAATAAATTCAAGTACCATGGGATATTTTACATTATCTGTAACACCTGAAGGAATTCTTTCAATAGCAGAATAGAATTTACGAAAGAGATCATAATCTTTACAGGCAATACTTTTGATCATTTGTGCAAACATTACCTGTGACTTGGGATCAAAAGATAAATAATTTGCCTCATCGAATACGTAAGGAACCAACGCGAGCTTAACTTCTTCTTTATCGAAAGAATTGTAACATACCTTATTGAAATCAATGATAAAGTCCATCCACGCTTCCTCTATTCGTTCTTGTGACTCCTCGGTAAATATCTTATCTTTTCTTGTAAAATCGTCAGGAGATATTTTATCGCCGAATTGAAACTCCTTCAACTTAGGCTTTGAAGGGATTGTTGGTTTCACTTCATCTTGAGTTTTGACATCAACAATGGGATCGAGAGCAAAATTGTAGTGGAACTTACTTCTTCGAATAGCGTTAATGGCTTGTTTAATATCATCAGCTGACCCATCAAAACGATGAATAAAGATAATAAGACCATTATCTCCCTTTGTTTGATAAAGAGTATTAATAAAATCTCTTATCTCAAAATTCACAGTGAACGTTCTTTTCTTTTCCTGCGATATAAGACCAAGATTCATTATTTCCTCTTTTCTTTCATAAAGTTTCCCATTGAGAGATATAAGAAGATCCTTCCATTCTTTCGACTCGGTATTGATTGGAGATGACATTATCAATATAAATGTGTTTCAAGAGACGAATCTGATAATTAAAATATAATAAAACAATTCGTTATTTTAATTTCAAATGGATTATGATGAAGTTAATCTACTCTCTTTGTCTGATGAAATACTTTATCGAATTATGGTCGATATACCATTAGAAAACCTTTGTGAAGTATGTTTAGTTAATTCAAGATTAAATTCTATCTGTTTATCAACATACTTCTGGGCATTCAAAGCCAATCATGACATTGGAGTCGTCACAGAGACTTTCCTTGAGGCTGTGAACGATAATGTAAGATGGGCGAGAGGAAAATACATTTTATATTATCTTCTCAGGAATAATATGTATACTTCTTACGAAACATATGAGAAAAATAAAAGGAATGGTAAGATAATATCACAGAATATTATTCCTATTGAAATAAATATTGGTAGTGGAAATACTTTATTAGGTATCAATATATATAGAAATCCCTACATTGTTATTGTTACAATTAATCAAGATACTCTTGAGATATACCCTCCTCAACCAATTTATGATAATCATTCCAACTATGACGAAGCAATCACTCGATTATCCTTCAATGGATCAGTGATCAATCATCTCACTGAAAAGATTATCTCTATTGCGGCATCAGATTCATTGAAGAGTCAATTGTTTACTTACAAGATGGTATATCTTCACGATAATAATAAATTTGCGGGATTAGATCTTTCTAATATTTTCGTCAGATCTCGTAATGTTTATCAGGCATTTATCATCTTCCGAGGAATAATTTTTAATCATTGTAAACATAAGAATCAATGGATAGATTATCTTGCATCATTACTCGTTAATAACTCAAATACATCTATTCTAATAACGGACAAGGACATAGAGATATATGCTTTGACTTTCATGAATTATATGCAAAATAATCATGACTTATATATCACAACCAATAGGAAAACATTCTGGGAGTGATACAATACATAAAATTATAGTAAGATATCTTACTATAATTTTAACTATTTTAATTATCTAACAATACATTTTCTTACTGACTGTGATATATCTAATATATCACAGTATTATTATAATAATTATAATGGTTAGTATATCACAGTGTTATTATAATTATTATAATGGTTAGTATATCACAGTGTCATTATAATTATAATGGTTAAATATATCTAATATATCACAATGTCGCTGTGATATATTTGTTTTTAATATCTCAGTAGCTGTAAGTGCTACTTTACCATCATTACCTTAAGAAGTGTTGCAGGAGGTTCAGTTCTCTTAGCATTAAGTGAGATCGACACAGATTTATTCTTAATGGTAAGTTTGACCTTGTATTTATTTCGATAAGCTTTCTCAAATATCTCTAGGTCTTCATACCACATGTTTTGAGGTAGAATAGCATTAATTTCTCTATACTTAGTTTCTGCTTCTGTTTGTTCTTTCAGCAATCTCGCTATCTCTTCTTCAGAGAAACTACCAGCTTTTGTCTTATCTAATAACTCACGAGGTAATCCGAGATTATCCATAAGTGGATAATTTACATCAAACTTACTATTTCGAAGGACTATAACATTATCCCTTACAGCTTTGATGAAACGAATCTTAAGACTATCTTTTCTTATTATCTCATTTAACTCATTGAGTATATTAGCCTTTCTCTTTTCATAATAAGGAAGTCGACTCATATAGAATGACTCAAGGACATCTTCAACATATTCGTAATCTGTTGGAAGATTATCTTTATTAAAGAGAACCATATTACTCATGCCATAACTTTTCTGTAATTTCAATGTTCTAATATTGGCTTCTTGAAATCCCCAGATAGTAAATAGTGGTTTCTCTGGAGTACATCTATTGACATAATCAATTATTTTCTTATTGTGAAGTAAATTATCCAACCATAAACGATAAGTGTGATTCCATCTTCCTATTGGTAACTCTGTCACAGTAACACTCATATCCTGATTAAAATGAAAAGTACCTCGTGTTTGTAAAGAAAGGAAGTGTGACTTATCATTTTCTTCTTCTTCCAATTCTTCTTCCGTGATAGCTTCGTCTACTCCACAGATATCATCGGGATCATCATTATGATTTTTCCTTCTTTTTCTATCCACTATCTTTGTTTCTCCTGTGAATCCTCTATACCAAGGTGTAACATAAGGAAGAGATTCTTTCCTGATTTTGGCTTTATACCAAGCAATAACATCAAGAGGATTATGATTAGGCATGAAAGTACTATGTCCAGTCCCAATTCCTCTACATCCATTGATAATTTGGAGAGGAATGATAGGTAGCATAAATACTGGCTCAGTAATGTGTCCTTCAGTTACTGTCATTTCGAGTAATGGCATATCATTTCTCTTAAAAACATAAGGGAGCCACCACTCAGGTTTAACATATGGATAACGAGGATCTGCTGCATCATTACCACCTTCTTCTCTACTTCCTAATTGTCCTTCACGAGTAAAGAATGGCATATTATTGCTACCGACAAAATCTTGTGCCATCTTGGTAATAGCATCACTCAAAGAATCCTCTCCGTGATGATACTTCATCTTATCAGAAACCTTATTAGCCAATTGTGAGACTTTGAACTTCTTATAACTTGAGTCTTTTCCTTCTTCCCATTTCCAATGCAACCATGCTGTCCATAATATCTTTCTTTGACCAGGTTTAAGACCATCCATGATAGATGGAATACTACGTTTCAAATTAGAAGCAGAGAATTGTATTAATTCATTGTCTATAAACTTAGTTAAGGTTACCGATGGTATATATGTAACATCATCCAGAGGTTTCCATGATGCTATCCATAGTTTTCTTTCATCTGTAAGTTTGTTATCAAAAGCTAGTTTCATCTTCTCATCGGCTTTTTCATCGAAGATACATAGTCTGTAATGTGGATCATTATAATCCTCCTTAATATCATTATCGGTAGAAGTCCCCAATCCTTTGAAATATTCAGGTTCCCATTTGTCACTGTTAGGTGTATTTCTTTTCCATGCATTATATTCACCTTGTGTAAAGAACTTTCTTACTTGTTTTCCATGAGTAACACGTATGATAGGAGAGTCATAATAAAAGATGAAGTCATTCCTTTGTAGGAGAGATTTACCATAACAATGAAAATAAAGTGTAACAAGTCCTCTAATGTGAATACCATCATCATCTGCGTCTGCCATGACGCATACTCTTCCATATCTCAAAGTCTTGAAGTTCTCTGGTAAACGATAATCAAGTCCTTCTCTCAAACCTAACATACTTTTCAATTCCTCTACTTCTTTATTATTAGATACCTTGAGAACACTGGCATTCATCGCATTAATAAGTTTACCTCGAATTGGTAGAATTCCCATATAATCTCTGCCATCGGGTGAATGAGAAACAAGTTTATTCGCATAACCTTTGGCTGATTTACCTTCAATAATGTAAAGAATGCATTTGTATGAATTAGGACCACCAGCTTCATTACAATCAACGCCATTATCTAATATAATATGTCTCTTCTTCTTACCATCTGTCTTCATCAATGCTCCAAATTGTTTGGCTTCAAGTTCAGCTAATAATCTCTTCATTAACTCCCATTTCAACATCGGTTTCAGTTCATTCTCCTCAATGACGAATTTAGGCACTGGAGTTGTCAAATGTGTTTTACTTTGACTGCTAAATTTAGGATTAACTAACTTTGATGCAAGAATAAGAGAGATATGTGGTTTAACATCAGTGATACGAATGGTGGGTGCTATTTTAGGTTTACTTTCCTTCTCTTTTGTCTTACCAATAACTTTACTCCCTTTCTTCTTATCTTTGGATTTACCTTTATTACTCTCTGAGTTACTGTTGATAGTATCAATCACCATAGTGGAAACAGCCTTCAAAGCAGCATCAACATGAACTCCACCATCTCTTGTCATCATGGAGTTTACGAAGGAAATGGATTCTCCAGCCCATGGTGTATCAATAACACACATTTCAATAATAGGAGTAATACTAGAATCTTCACATACCTGAACTCCACCTTTCTTTGAAATAATCTTACAACCTTCTGGCCATTCATAATGGATGATGGAATTACTCATAGAAACATCACCAAAATAAAGACGAGCATATTCCCTAATATCGCAGAGATTAATAGTAGTTCCATTGAAGATAACAGGAATCTTAGCAGTAAAACTAATATCACAACAATGTCTTGCAAATAACTGGAAAGCTTCCAATGGATATTTATCATATTTAAACCTCGCAAAATCTAACTCATATGAAATAAAAACATAACTTGTTTGTAGATCATATCTTGAGATTATCGGATCTGTTCGATTTATCATATTCTCATTCCATGATTGAACATATGACAGATGACTAATAGCATTACCAACTTCTAAGTAAAACTTCTTGCTGAAAATATTAACTAATTTGGCACCAAGACCGTTACGACCAGCTTCATGCCTGTCACCTTCATAATTAGAACCCGTCAACATACTTCCAAATATCATCTCCGGAACATATATTTTCTCAATTGGATGTATCTCAATAGGAATAGGAATACCATAATTCTTAATCGTTATGACTCTTTCATTCATAGTAACCTCTATCTTATCTGGATTAATTCCGGTTCTTCTACTTCTGTGAGCATTATCCGATGCATTAGATAGAATTTCAATGAAAAGTCTTTCAATAGCTTGAGGTAGTTCGATAAAACCTTTGGTTATCGAAACTTTAGTAATATCGAACAACCATTCTTCTTTTCTCATTCTCTCGTCGGATCCGACGTAAGTATCTGGTATCTTATACACATGTTCTCTCTGTGAAAGTTTAACATAATTACTCGCATTGGGTTGTCCATTTAACGATGACAGACTATTCGATGATTGTACATTAAGAATCGGCTTCGTGTTAACAAGCTTAATCACCTTTGTTTGGGACATTTAATGATCTCATCGTTTATAATATTTTTCCCTTATTATCAAATTTGTAAAAATATAAAACGAATATCTTGTGTTAGACATTCGTTATTTAGAATATGTCACATTATATTACAAGACTCCTTTGATGTCATTGATTCCATTGTTCCCTGTATTTGTGATTCGACTGTCGACAGAATATTCTTATATTCAGAAAAATGTAATCGGAGAAGAATGATAAAAGAAATGGACCAATATCTCACTTCCTCTTTCTTCTTACTACTAGTTCTTCTTTTCCTCTGTGTGTTAGTAGATAATATATTGATAAATTTTAACAGTGTATCTGTCTTCTTATCTTCACTATCAAAATAAGAAGAAGAATTTGGCGATAAGGTGAGAAAGATAGTATAAAAATCGGATATAAACTTAGTGTTATTAGAGGACAGAAGAGATATTTTATCGTAGAATTCCCTCACAGTAATCTTATCGAGAGAAACATTAAATGAACGACTATCATTTAATGAACGACTATCATCGACTGAACGACTATCATCGACTGAACGACTATCATCGAATGAACTACTGATAGATTGTGCATTTGGAATTTTTTCATTAGCATTCGCCCTTTCCATTTTTCTGTAAATACAAAAGAAATGTTATCCGATGATCATGACAATAATACTCTTTATTACATTATAATCATAGTTTTAGGATTATTTATTTTATATGTATTATATCTTATATATTGCCCTGGTGAAACGATTTGTTGTAATATTATCGAAGATATGAAAAGAAGCATTAATAAAATACCATTAATAAATTAAACTAGATTAAAAGAGGATGTCATTAAATAGTATATCATTCGAACAGGCTCTTGATTGGTCAAGAGATTTAATCAAAGGTAAGAATAAGGTAGATGATTCTTATTCTTTCACTACAGAAGTAACTATTGGAATATCGATATTATCTTTTGTTGCTCTGTTCATATATCTTATCTATAGTTCATATAATTCTTCTCAGGAGAAAGTCTAAGAGATCTCTTGGAAAAAAGGATAAAAATATATCTATACAATGGATATATTTTTTTTAACATCATATATACAACGAAAAGTATTATTGTTTTTAACATGATACACGACGAATTAGTCGAATGCTTCATCTGGATTTATCATTTGAACATCAACTTCGCCTGGTTGTCTTGTTGGATTGAGAATCATACCTGATAAATCAGGTAATACCGTTTGAGTTAGTGTATTAAGACCTTGTATTGGTTCTGGTATGGTTAATGGACCTCCTTGCATACTCTGAATCATCTGAGCTAATCCATTTGGAATATCAATACTATCAGCTGCATCTATTTGTATATTTTCTAACATTGTCTGTAAATCTTCAACTTGTTCTTCACCACTTTCTTGTTGAGTTATCAATGATTCAGATCTAATACCTCCAGTCAGTGGTGTGATAACTAACTTGGGTTCAGAAGGATTAATCTGAGGTAATCCAAGAGAAGTAAACTTCTTTAATGCATTCATTAAAGTGTTTGACACAACAACGTTCGATTTAATCTGAGGTAGTGTAGAAGTGGTTCTAATAGGCGGTATGGTACCAGAGACATCAGGATTAGAAGCTATTCTATTAGTAGTTGTTCCTGAAGTAATACCAGGGTTTACATTGGGAATGACGTCAGTTTGTAATATAGAATTGTCAGGATTTCCAATTGATTCTATATTAATATTGTCGAAATCATTCAATCCGTCAATAATAGTATTGGTGTTGATCAGGTAAGGATCATCCGTTGATCTCCCCGCGTTCTTCTCCTCCAATTGTTTTCTGAATTTCTCTAATTTAATGGGATCTTCAATAATATCGACTGCTGATGACCCAAGAGAAGGTAACTGACCTGTTATGATAGATGCTGATGGTGTTTTCATATTTTCTGTCTTACCTGATGCGGCAGCATCTCTTAGGACATTAATAGCTCTTTCCATTGTTGCGAGAGAAAG
>Ga0182014_10006352_pt1 | contig 12758 bp, 15 predicted proteins | sample 612S2DmetaG_FD_120489 | JGI IMG/M metagenome (GOLD analysis project Ga0182014, IMG submission 120489) | Permafrost microbial communities from Stordalen Mire, Sweden - 612S2D metaG | ecosystem: Environmental > Terrestrial > Soil > Wetlands > Permafrost | place: Sweden: Stordalen | collected... | reverse complement strand
CGGTAGACCACGGAGTAGGTGTAATCGCCCGGCGCGGATGGCATGAAGCGAATGCGGAAGACGCTGCCATCGGGCGCGTCGCAGAAGCCATCGACATGCAGGGTTTCGGCGGCGCCACGCTTGGAGAACGATCCGGCGAGGGTTGCGCCGGTGAAGGGATTGCCCGTGCCGGGGGCCGCGACGACGGCGGCGACCTCGACGAAGTCATACGCTTCGACGCGCGGGGCGGACTGGGAGAAGGATACTTCGGCCGGTGCTGCCGCCAGAACGAGGGGCAACGTCAGAATGCCGACGCACAGGTGACGGAACATGCCCTCACTGTAGCGCGCAGCGGACCGGACGGGACTACCGGTCCTACCAAAGGGACTTCTTGGACCGGTCGATCCCTCCTATGGCTTCGCAGAACCCGAACAGACAGGCAGCCAGCAGTTTTCCCATTCCTTGGCGCTGATATAGGGTGTGAGTGTTGATCTCCATGACCTTCGCGACTTGTCCCTGGAAGAGCTTCAGTCCGGCGCCGCCGCTGCCCTCAACTGGTTCCGATCTTCGTTACGGACGTTCCGCCGGCGACCGCTGCTCCGGCGGCTTGTGCCTCCGCCTGCGAAACTCCATCCCACATAGCTGGATCCGCAGCCGGCACGAACGCTTTATGCATAGCATCACCCTCCAGCCGGCGGCACCGGGCCTGGATTTCCGATGGAAACCGCTCCCTTACGGTCGCGGCTCGGTAGCAGTGCGGATCGGTAACAGTGCGGATCGGTAACAGTGAAGTTGATTTCGCAAAATTTCGCAAGGGTTGAGCGAGCGGCCACGGCCGCTGGAAATGTGGGATCATGAGTTGCAACATGCCCGATCTGAGTTCGGTTACCGCTCCCATGTCCGAAGCCTTCACCCACGATATTCGCGTGGAGGTTCTGTCGAGATACTCGGCCGAGAATTCGCGGCCGCTGCAGGATGAATGGGTGTTCCAGTACACGGTGCGCATTACCAATCAGGGAAAAGAGACGGTGCAGCTTCTCAGCCGCCACTGGATCATTACCGATGCGCTGGACCACATCGAAGAAGTTACGGGTCCTGGGGTGATCGGCGAGCAGCCCGTACTGGCGCCGGGCGAGTCGTTCAAATACTCGTCCTGGTGCCCGCTGAAGACTCCCATGGGGATGATGCACGGCACGTACCAGATGGTGCGCACGGATGGAAGCCAGTTTGATATCGAGATCGCGCCCTTCGCGCTGAAGGCGCGATACACGGTGAATTGAGCGGGCGGCGCTTGGCGCGCCAAGAGCGGGACTGAGAGTCCCGCGCAGGCCAGGGGCCTGCCCCACAAAAATACTAAGCTTCCACTGCTTCCCATTCTGGGGTGAGCTGTGGACTTCCGTCTTCCGCCTCGGCCACAGGGGCATCGGGCGGGTGGCAGAGTTCAGCCGCGACAAATGCGAGTACGGCGATACCCGCGAGCGCCCATGAGAGCGGGAAGCGCGTATGCTCGACCCGGTAAAGCAACTCCGTGTTGCCCGCCACGATCAGGGCAAGACACGCCAGTGTCATAACCGTGCCGAGCCAATAAAAGCCGGCGTAGATGCCGACAGTCCCATCCCTCTTCGTTGTAGACATTTGGTGTGCCCCCCTACGGCTCATTATACATGAAAGTTTTATGATTTCCACATGAACATATTATGCCTGGTAAAAACTTTATGAGGGGATCTTCGCACGTACATATCGTGATACGATATATCTAGGAGGGGCGCATCACGCACGATTTGAGCGCGGCCGATTACCAGGCTTTGGCAGAATTCCGTTATCAAATCCGCCGCTTTCTGCGCTTCAGTGAGCAGGCGGCGCGGCGGGCCGGCCTGGAACCTGCGCAGCATCAACTGCTATTGGCGGTCAAAGCGTTTGCCGGTGAGCCTAGCGTGGGCGACCTGGCCGAGCGGCTGCAGCTCCGCCATCACAGCGTGGTGGGATTGATCGACCGGCTGGCGGAGTGCGGGCTGGCCGGGCGCAGCCGCGCCGAAGACGACCGGCGGCAGGTTCGCATTCGCCTGACGCCGAAGGGCGAAGCGGTGCTGCGCAAGCTTTCGATCGAGCATCGCTCGGAGCTGGGCGGCGCCGGCAGCGCGCTGACGGCGGCCTTGCGAGGGATCCTGGCCCGCCAGCGGAAGACCTCCACTTCAAAGGCGGCGAAACAAACATGCACAACAAGCTAGGCGATTTCACTTCCACACCGCGCATGATCACCATTTCGGGGATGGCCGTTTTCATCGGCCTGGTGAGCGCGTTCGTAGCGTTGGCCCTACTCAAGCTGATCGGCCTCTTCACCAACCTCTTCTTCTTCGGACGCTGGAGCGCCGCGCTGGTCTCACCGGCGGGGAACCATCTGGGCTGGTGGGAAATCCTGGTGCCGGTAGCGGGCGCGCTGGTCATCGGCGTAATGGCGCGCTACGGCTCGGAGCGCATTCGCGGCCACGGGATTCCGGAGGCCATCGAAGCCATCCTTATCGGCGGCAGCCGGATCGAGCCGAAAGTAGCAATCCTGAAGCCGCTGTCTTCGGCGCTTTCGATCGGCACCGGCGGCCCGTTTGGCGCCGAAGGACCCATCATCATGACGGGCGGCGCGTTCGGCTCCATGATCGCCCAGTTGTTCAAGTTGACCAGCAACGAGCGCAAGACGCTGCTGGTTGCGGGGGCGGCGGGCGGCATGGCGGCGACTTTTGCCGCACCGGTGGCGTCCGTGCTGCTGGCGGTGGAGCTGTTGCTGTTTGAATGGAAGCCGCGCAGCCTGGTGCCGGTAGCGCTGGCCAGCGTCACGGCCGCCGCGGCCCGGCGCTATATCATTGGCATCGGTCCTCTATTTCCGGTGCCGGCGCATCCGGTGTTCATCGGCCCGGCGGGGCTGCTTTCGTGTGTGCTGGTGGGCCTCGCGGCGGGTGGATTATCGGCGCTGCTGACGCTGGCGGTCTATGCGGCGGAGGATGCCTTCCGCCTGCTGCCCATTCACTGGATGTGGTGGCCGGCCATCGGCGGTCTGGCGATCGGACTGGGTGGATTGATCTTCCCGCAAGCGCTGGGCGTGGGGTATGAAACCATCGGCGCGCTGTTGCAGGGGGAAGTGCCGCTGAAATTGATTGTGGGCATCCTGTTGGTGAAATCGGCGATCTGGGCGATTTCGCTGGGATCGGGGACGTCGGGCGGCGTGCTGGCGCCCTTGTTGATGATGGGCGGCGCGCTGGGCGGCATCGAAGCGATGTTCCTGCCGTACGAAGGCGCCGGCTTCTGGCCGCTGGTCAGCATGGGCGCAATTCTGGGCGGCACGATGCGGTCGCCGTTCACCGGCGTGATCTTTGCGCTGGAGCTGACGCACGATGTGAACATGCTGCTGCCGCTGCTGCTGGCGGTCACCAGCGCGCACGCTTTCACGGTGCTGACGCTGCGCCGCTCGATCCTGACCGAGAAGGTCGCGCGGCGCGGCTATCATTTGAGCCGCGAATACGCGGTGGACCCGCTGGAAATCCTTTTTGTGCGGGAGGTGATGCGCACCAACATTGCGGCCATTCCGGCAGGGCTGACGGCGCGGGAGTTGGCGCAGTCGCTCCATACCGATCACACGGTGCGTCACGGGCAGCATCTGTATCCGGTGGTGGACGACGAACAGGGCCTGGTGGGGGTGGCGACGCGCAGGGATCTGGAGCGCTTTGCGAAGGACGGCACTGAGCTGAGGCACAGGGACGCGGTGGTTGCCTATCCGGACGAGCCGCTGCGGGTGGTGGCGCATCGAATGTCGGACACGGGGCTGACGCGCTTTCCGGTGGTGAACAACGAGCGCGAGCGCAAGCTGACCGGTATGGTGGCGCTGAGCGATCTGTTGCGCGCGCGCACGCGGAGTTTGGAAGAGGAGCGGCATCGCGAGCGGGTGCTGCGCATCCACTTGCCGTTGAGCGCAAAGAAGCCCGTTGCATGATACTGACCATTGGGCACTCCACGCATCCCATCGATGAGTTCATCCGGATTGGGGAGGCGCATGGCGTCGCAACGATCGTGGACGTGCGCACCATACCCCGTTCGCGGCACAATCCGCAGTTCAACCGGGAGACGCTGCCCGCGCTTCTGCACGCGGCGGGCATCGAATACATCCATATCGAGGGATTGGGCGGCTTGCGTCACGCACGGCGCGATTCGGTGAATACCGGCTGGAGAAATCTCAGCTTTCGCGGATTTGCCGATTACATGCAGACGCCGGAATTCGCTGCGGCACTCGAACGGCTCATCGAGCTTTCCCACGCCCGCCGCACGGCCATCATGTGTTCGGAGGCGGTGCCCTGGCGCTGCCACCGCTCGCTCATCGCCGATGCGCTTAGCGTGCGCGGCATTGCGGTGGAGCACATCATGACCGCGGCCAGCCGGCGGCCGCACACGCTCACTCCGTTCGCCCATCTTGACCATGCCGATGGCGATAAGATTAGTTACACGCTGCCGTGAGGAAAGAGAGGGGCGGCCTGAGAGGCCGCCGCAGGCCGAGGGCCTGCCCCACAAGACACGCATGACGCCTGCGACGACTAACGAGAATATCGGCCTGATGATCCATGCCCGGGCGGGCCTGGGAGTTCTGCACGAATTGACGGGCGTGATCGCGGTGCATCGAGGCGACATCCTGTCGGTCGAGATCATCGAACAGGGGTCCGCCGAAGCGCGCATTTACTTCGAGATTGCGCTGCCGGGCCCCACCGCGGAACTGGCGGCGGATCTGCGGGCGCTGGCGATTGTGCGCAAGGTCGAGGTGGTGGAGACGCTGCAGAAGATTTACGGCAAGCGCATCATCATCATGGGCGGCGGGGCGCAGGTGGGGCAGGTGGCCATTGGCGCGGTATCGGAAGCGGACCGGCACAATATCCGCGGCGAGCACATCTCAGTGGATACCATTCCGCTGGTGGGAGAGCAGGCGCTGGCGGACGCGGTGCGCGCGGTGGCCCGGCTGCCCAGGGCCAAAGCGCTGGTGCTGGCCGGATCGTTGATGGGTGGAGAGATCGAGCAGGCCGTGCGGGAAGTGCGCCAGGACGGGCTGCTGGTGATCAGTCTGAACATGGCGGGGAGCGTGCCGGATGCGGCGGATCTGGTGGTCAGCGATCCGGTGCAGGCGGGCGTGATGGCGGTGATGGCGGTCGCCGATACGGCGAAATTCAGCGTGGAGAAGCTGAAGCGGCGGGTGTTTTAGAAGCTGTCAGCTATCAGCTTTCAGCTTTCAGCTTTAAGAAAGCCTGGAGACGATCAGGAACGCGCCGCCGATCGCGATCACGTCCTCCAGCAATGCAATCGGCAGATCCTTCCCGCCAGTTGCCTTGACCAGCCGGGACCGAAACTCGTAGCCGCCCAGCGTCCCCGCAACGGCGCCAATTGCGCCCGCCGCGGCCGCGCCCACGAGCGACTGGCTGGCCGCGCCAAGAGCGGCTCCGCACAAGGCTCCGGTCACGATCCGGGCTATGAAGCCTGGAGGCGCTTTCCGGCTGGGCGTCTTGGGCAGTTTGTCGTTGATCAGTTCGCCGATCGCCAGCACGCTGAAGATGTACGGGGTAGCGGCATAGCCCAGGAACGCGAGCCAGGTGTTGTCCAGATGCAACCATCCCAGGCGGGCAGCCCAACTGACCGCGGCCAGCGGCGTCAGGGCACGAAGTCCGGCAACTACGCCAATCAGAAACGACAAAACGTATATCGACATATCCCTCCTACCCGCCCGCGCCGGCGAGCGGCTGCAGTTCTCCCAGCATAGTCGGAATCAGTTCGGAAACGGTGGGGTGAATGTGCACCGCCCTTTGAATCGTGGTGTAGGGCGCCTTGGCGTACATGACATCCAGAATCGAGTGAATGGCCTCATCGCCGCCTGTGCCCAGGATGGCGGCGCCCAGGATTTCTTTCGATTGCGCATCGACCACGATCTTCATGAAGCCCTGCGATTCGCCTTTCTCGACGGCGCGTCCGACTTTGGTCATCGGACGTTTGCCAACGAGCGCGGCGCGACCGCTGTTGCGAACCTCCGCCTCGGTCATGCCGGCGCGCCCCAGCGGCGGGTCGATGTACAGCGCGTAGGCGGGGATGCGGTCGCTCACGCGGCGCGGGTCGTTGTCGAGCAGATTCGCCGCCACAATTTCGAAATCGTTATAGGCGGTGTGCGTAAACCCGCCATGGCCGTTGCAATCACCGAGCGCCCAGATGCCCGGGGCGCTGGTGCGCAACTGGTCGTCGACGGCGATGTAGCCGTGCGCGTCCACTTCGACGCCGGCCGCTTCCAGCCCAAGGTCGCCGGTGTTCGGGCGCCGGCCAACCGCCAGCAGCACGTGCGAGCCAGCGATCTCCGGCGCCTCGGCCGCGCAGTCGGCGTGCGCCAAAATCTCTTCGCCGCGCTTGGAAAAGCCGATGCATTTCGCGTTCAGGCGCACGTCGATCTCCTCCCCGGCGAGGATCTCCTGAATGGCCGCGGACACATCTTCGTCTTCGCGCGGCACCAGGCGCGGCCCCATCTCCAGAATCGTGACCTGGCTTCCAAAGCGCCGGAACATCTGGCCGAACTCCAGGCCGATATAGCTGCCGCCGACAACGATCAGGCGCCTGGGGAGAAAGTCGACGCTCATCATGGAACTGTTGGTGAGATACGCGACCTGGTCCAATCCGGGCATTTCCGGCACCACGGCGCGCCCGCCTACGTTGATGAAGATGCGCGGGGCGGTGAGCCGGTGCGGTCCCACGCTTACTCCTTGCGGCGACTCGAAGCGGGCGTGGCCCTCATAGACGGTGCAGTTGTCCATGTTCTTCAGCCATGCCTCGAGCCCTGCCCGCGATTTCGCCGATATGGCGTCCTTCCTGGCTTTCACGCGCTGCATATCGACGCTCCAGACGCCGCCGGCATCCACTCCGAACTCGGCTGCGCGCCGGACCATGTGGGCGGCGTAGGCGCTGGCGACCATGGCTTTGGTGGGAATGCAGCCGGTGTTGACGCAGGTGCCGCCGAACAACTTGCGCTCGACGATGGCGACCTTCATCCCGGCCTTGGCCAAGCGCGCCGCGAGAGAAGGGCCGGCCTGTCCGGTTCCGATGACGATGGCGTCGTATGCAGCGCTCATTTGATCCCCCCTCACAATTGTGGCAGAGCGTCGATAGAGTGGGACAGTGACATTGGAATCGCCCGCCAGGTGTTGCGCTGCGCAAACGATTTCCCACTGCCTCGCGTAATACGGTGACAGTTTTCGCGACAAATGTGCCCCTCTGCATCGGGGCTGATGTGGGGCGGCCAATCTTGGCCGCAGCCGCCTTTTTAGGCGGCTCGGGCCGGCTGAAAGCCGACTGCGGGCAAAATTGCCCGCCCCACAAGGTCCAAGTTGCCTGTCACTGTATTATGCGAGCCTCAATACAACGCAGCTCAGACTGGATTGGCCGCCCCACAACCGGGCTTTGATAATCTGTGGTGGCCGTGTCCTACTTCTTCGTCTCCAGTTTCAGATTCACTACGGGTTGCTTGCGCGTGTCAAATGAGCTGAGGGTCCTGGCAGTGCTGGAAGAGCCGTCGAAGTCGGCTCTGATCTCGTAATCCACATCCGTCGAGAGTCCGTGGAAGTAGTAAGCGCCGTTGTCCCGCGTAATGAACGAGCGGATCTGCAGGGTCTTGGTGTTCTTCAACTGCACCACCGCCCCGTTCACGGCCTCGCCTTGCGCGTTGTTCACCACACCCTGCACGGAGCGGATGTTGGCATTTTCATCCTTCTTCTCCGCCCACGCCGCCCCGGCCGCCAGCAGCAATAGCGCGCACATCGCCGCCGCGAAAAGCCGCCGGATCGCGGAATCGCCCAAATCTCTTGACATCGCTTTACTTCCAGTCCTCCTCGGATTCTTCCTCGTCCGCTTCCTCCACGAAGGCTTCGTCTTCCTCCTCCTCCAATTCCTCGGCGGATTCCAGTTCGAGGGGGTCGGTCCCGATCACCTTCAGGTCCGCTCCACACTCGTCACAACTGATGGAGTCGCCTTCGTCCACATCTTCTTCATCCACATCAATGGCCCCGTCGCATACCGGGCATGTAACCATAACTAGAATTCCTCCCGGAGACCTCACAATACATTTAGCGAAACTCCGCCTCGCTTGCAACTGTATTGTACAGCGTTTAGCGCGTCAGCGAGCGGCCTGCTTCGCCAGCCGGCGGCGCGTGGTGGCGGGGACCATTGCCTTCATCCGCATGTACAGGAAAAGCTGCGCCCTGTGGGTCAGTTCGTGCTCCTTAACAAATTGCAGCATTTCCAGCCGCGTGACCCGCGCGCCGTCGACCCGCGTGATGATGCCGGAAAAAAACTCCGGCGGTTGGGCCGCCAGTTCCACCGCACGCCGCTCCACCGAGGCTCGCAATTCCCGCGCGAGATCGGCGGCGCCGGCGCTCTCGGGCAGCAGCGCGAAGCGGGCCATCTTCTCCCGGAACTGCGGACCGCCGAGCTGCTCCTCGCCTTCCAGCAGCAGGCCCGTGAGGCCATGTCCGGCGATCAGAATATGCCGCGCGATTTCGCCGAAGGTCATGACGTCCGCGCAGGGTTTGTAGCCGAACTCGCCGGCCGGAAACTCTTCGACGGCCGCGGCCGTATCGGCGCGGATCGTTTTCCAGGAATCCAGAACTTGCTCCAGTCTCACCATATGTTTTCATTGTACTTGTTGGGGCGCGCCTCCAGGTCTGTGTGGGGCGGGCGTGCACGCCTGTCAGGATGGGCCTGCGGCCCACAAATGGTGATGAAAACCAGGTTGGAGGGGCAATTCAATGACTTGCGGTGGGCTTTCGACCGTGCGGCGGGTCTCCAGAACCCGCTCCCCGGCGCGGCGTGCGTCACGGCGTTAGAATCGACGCATGAACCGTCGCGATTTCTTTCGAGCGGGCGGCGCCGTAGCCACGTTGCCGGCATCGGCCTGGGCGGACGCCGCCAGGGGCGCCATGCAAATCACCGCTCTGGAGACCGATTTGCTGCGCTTTCCTCCCGGCAAGCCCTTCGCCGACGCGATCCACAACTTCGGCGCGGAATCGGGAGGCGTGGTCCTGCGCCTGCATACCGATGCCGGAATCACCGGATGGGCGTACAGTTCCTTCGGCATGATCGCCGGCGGCCCGTCTGTAGTGCAGACGATTCTGGAGCAAGAAATCAAGCCCCTTCTGATCGGCAAGGACCCGGCGTTTCCCAAGCGCTTGCGCGCGGAGCTTTGGAAAGCGACCGAATACCAGGGCGTCGCAGGACTGGGGCAGTTCGCCATAGCCGCGGCCGATATCGCCGTCTGGGACATCCTGGGAAAAGCCGCCGGCTTGCCCGTGTACAAGATATTGGGCGCTTACGCGGACCGCGTTCCGGCATACTCCATGTGCGGCTGGTATTTCGAGGGCGACGGCGACCTGTCGCAATTCAAGCGGGCCGTCGCGGCGGCTTTCGAAGAAGGCTTCCCAGCCGTTAAGATCAAGGTGGGACGCGCGCCGCTGGACGATGACATCCGGCGCATCGAAGCGGCGCTGGCGATGGCAGGGAAGGAACGGCGCGTCATGGTGGACGCCAACCAGGCCTTCAACCTGAACGAGGCCATCCGGCGCGGACGCGTCTATCAACAACTGGGCTGCTACTGGTACGAAGAGCCGATGCCGCCGTACGATCATGTGGCCTACGCGGAGCTGGCGCGCGAGCTGGATATTCCCATCGCCACCGGCGAAAACGAATACACCAAGTACGCGTACGCGGACCTGATCGCGCGCCACGGCGTCGATATCGTGCAGCCCGATAACCGGCGCTCCGGCGGGGTGAGCGAGTGGATGGAGATCGCCGCCATCGCGGCGGGATTCGGGCTGGACGTAGCCAGCCACGGCGGCGGCGCCACCAATGTACACATGCTGCTGGCCATGCCCAACGCCATTTATGTGGAGAGCGGCAGCCTGAAGGGCGAGCCGTCCACGCTGGAAGAGTTGCACATGCGCGATGGCCGGATTCTGGCGCCGGAGTTGCCCGGCATGGGCAGCGAGCTGCGGCCGGACTTCATCCGCCAGCATAAGGTGGGATAAATGCTCGAAAAAGTCGATCTGACCCGCGCCATATCCAAGGAAGAATACAAGACCCGGCTGCCGGCGTTGCAGGCGAGTCTCTACGATCTGCAGCTTCGCACGTCGGAGGCGGGCTTGCCGAGCGTCATCGTCTTCGAAGGTTGGGAGGCGGCCGGCAAAGGCACCTGCATCAACGTGCTCACCAGCCGGCTGGAGCCGCGCGCGTTCAAGCTGCACGTGATCCAGGAGCCGCGCACGCACGAACTGCACATGCCCTGGCTCTACCGCTTCTGGCAGCGCATTCCAAATTACGGGCACATGGCCATCTTCGACCGGAGCTGGTACCGCCGCGTGCTGGACGAGCGCGTGGAGAAGATCACGCCCGCCAGCGAGTGGCAGAAGGCGTATCGCGACATCACCGACTTCGAGCGCACGCTGGCCGACGACGGGTACGCCATGGTGAAGCTCTTCTTCCACATCGGCAAGAAGGAGCAGAAGCAGCGGTTCAAGAAGCTGGAGAGCCACCCGCTGACGCGCTGGCAGGTGCAGCAGGCGGACTGGAAGCGCCACAAGGAATACGCCAAGTACCTGGTGGCGGTGGAAGAGATGCTGGAGCGCACCGAATCGGAATGGGGACCGTGGACCATCGTGGAAGCCACCGACCGGTACTGGACGCGCATCGCCGTGTTCGAGGCCATCATCCGGGCGCTCAAAGCGGCCGCCGAAAAGCGCGCCGCGAGGAAGGCATGACCATGCTGGAAACTCTGGATCTGGGCAAGCACCTAACGCGAGCGGAATACGAGCGCGACCTGCTGCGCTACCAGGTGCAATTGCGCGAGCTGGCGTGGCAGCTCTACCGGCGCAATCGCTCGCTGGTGGCGGTCTTCGAAGGACGCGACGCGGCGGGCAAGGGCGGCACGATTCGGCGGTTGACCGAGAAGCTGGACCCGCGCGGATACGAAGTCTTTCCCATTGCCGCGCCCGAAGGCGAGGACAAAGCGCACCACTACTTGTGGCGATTCTGGCGGCGGCTGCTGCCGCCCGACGAAAAACAGATCCTGATCTTCGACCGGAGCTGGTACGGCCGCGTGCTGGTGGAGCGCGTGGAGGGATTCTGCACGGAAGACTCCTGGAAGCGGGCCTATCGCGAGATCAACGATTTCGAGCGGCAGCTTGTGGACGCCGGCGGGATCGTGGTGAAGTTCTGGCTGCAGATCAGTCCCGAAGAACAACTGAAGCGGTTCGAGAAGCGCCAGGACACAGCCTACAAGCGTTGGAAGCTGACCCCGGAGGATTGGCGCAACCGCGAGAAGTGGGGCCGCTACGACGAAGCCGTGGAGGACATGCTGCAGCGCACCAGCACGTTGACCGCGCCTTGGACGGTGGTGGAATCGAACTTCAAATGGTTCGGGCGGGTGAAGTGCCTGAAGACCGCGGTGGAGGCGGTGAGCAAGGCGCTCGACTACAAACCCGCCGACCCGGTAGTAGTTGCCAAAGCGGGCAAGCCAGGCAAGAAAGCCGGGTAGTGGGTCAGTTTGCAATTGGAGGGCGGGCAATTCTGCCCGCAGCCGGCTTTCAGCCGGCTCTGGCCGCCTAAAAAGGCGTCCCCAGAGGGGACCCCAGGCCAAGATTGGCCGCCCTCCAAGGCGATGCTACGCAAATTGACCCACTACGCTTGAGGCGGCTCGGCGTTTTTCATCAGTGAGTAATAACCGGCAACAGCACGGCAAAGAACTCCGTCGGGACGGCTACGAACTCGTGCAATGGAATTGCATCGAAGACCACCGGATCGGCGGCTGGCGTGCGGTAGGCCGCGCCGCCGTGCAGTGGGACGAAACCGGCCGGCCTCGAAGGCACATCGCCCGCGGGGGCGGCCGGCTGGCTGGCCGCAGCTTTTGCCGCCGGTTGCCGGACCGGAAGCGCCGGTTCTCTTTCCAGGAAGATCTTGACGTCTCGCACGATTCTGTTTTCAGTGTTCCGATGCCCGACTTTCCGCACCACATCGCGGAGGGCGAACGAAAACATGAAGGCCAGAACGGCGCAGCTCAGGAACCAGATCGATCCGGTGCGCGCCGGAGCGCTGCGGCCGACGACGATCATCAAGCCAGCGGCAATCAGGAACAGTAGCCACATACCCTGATGGGCCAGGCGTGCTGTGTTTCTTAGTCTTTGTTCGGCGATGGGCAAGTCGAAAGTCATGTTTGGTTCTCCGCTCGGCTTATGGCGTTGCACATCGAGAGCCATTTTCCCGGCGGCAGCTATGTTATTGAAAAAACGATGGATTTCGGTTGCCGGCAGGAAATGGGCGGGACAGGGTTGGCGGTCGACGCGCCCCGGTGTGACAGAGTTGTCACTTTGGGACGGGACCTGCGGTGGTAGACTTCGAACAGGTGTCCTGTGGCGTCGAATCCAGTCTCCAAACTCACGGAAGAGCAGTACCTGGCCATCGAGCGGGCGGCGGAGTTCCGCAGCGAATTCGTTGACGGCGAGATGTTCGCCATGGCTGGCGCGTCAATGAGCCATGTCCGGATACAGCAGGATTTGGCTGGCGAGTTGCACGCCTCTCTGCGCGGCAGCCGCTGTGAGGCTCTCGGCTCGGATTGCCGGATCAAAGTGTCGGGGCGGGCGTACCTGTACGCGGACGTCTCGGTGGCCTGCGCCCCCGCGACGGCGGATGAGCATGACGACAGCCTCACGAACCCCGTGGCGATCTTCGAGGTTCTG
>Ga0182014_10006351_pt1 | contig 12759 bp, 14 predicted proteins | sample 612S2DmetaG_FD_120489 | JGI IMG/M metagenome (GOLD analysis project Ga0182014, IMG submission 120489) | Permafrost microbial communities from Stordalen Mire, Sweden - 612S2D metaG | ecosystem: Environmental > Terrestrial > Soil > Wetlands > Permafrost | place: Sweden: Stordalen | collected... | reverse complement strand
GAGGCAAGATCGACCGCCCAGACACACAAGGAAGACAAGGGGGAGAGAACGAAAAAAGATGAACGTCCCCTTGGGAGTCATGGGTTCTTCCTGAGCGGAATTCCCTTACCTACCAGGCCCTTCCGGTGTAGCGGAGGTGTATCCGTCTAAGGGCTGCAGCGACGGTTGCACTGATCGCTCCACGGATCGCTACACCGCGCCCTTGCCATGGGAACGCGCTAGCGCGGCGATCGCCTCAACGGCGCCGCCCGCAGTCCCGTCCGGATGCTGAATGGTGCGGCAGCTCCGGATGGTGCGAAGAACGGCGAAAGAAGCCTCACTGCGCACCGCCCCACGGCTGAGGGCCGGTGGCCGGGGGTAGTGGAATGGAATGCCTCGGCCCCCTCTCTCCGTGCCTCTCAGGTGGTCTTTCGGTGGACGGAGGGTCGAGACCTCCAGCAGGAGCTCGCCGACGAGGGCGCCCGCGCGGGAGCTGTCGCCGACCTCGCCGACCCGACCTACGCAGCGAGCTATGCCGTCACGGTGCACGAGGCCCTCATCGCGGCCCGGGCCGTCCAGGAGGCGACTGCGCGCGAGCCGGACAGCCTGCCAGCGTCGGCGGTGCCGCTTCTCGACAGGCTCGGCTCCGCCGTCGGGGAGTGGCAGAGGCAACCTGACGCGGCCGCACGCTGGCGGGAGGAGGGCGGCCGGCCTGTCCTCCTCCATCCGGTGGGAGCCCCTCCCCCAACCCCCGATCCCCCCTCCACGACTCCGCCGAGTGCCCGGAGGAGCTCGGGCTCTCCGCCCTGGGATCTCTTCCATCCGGCGGCCGCGGGGCCCGGAGACGACTCGGGGAGCGCGGCACGTGCGGACCGACCCGTGGCGAGCCGCCCTCGCCCCGACGCCGCCCCTCTCTGGGAGCCGGACCTGCCTCAGGGCGTGCGGGCCGCGAAACCGCTCACCGACGACGAGCGGCGCCGGCGCGACCAGCTCAACCGCGAGGGGGCTGAGCGGTCGGCGCAGGAACGGGAGCGAGAGCGAGGCCCGCGCAGTTCGCAGTAGGAAGTTGGTGGCCGGTCAGAGGCGGTTGGTCGAGGCACGGGCACTGGCGACGGTCGAGCGCGAGGGCATCCGGCCGATCGGTACTCCCATCCAAGCCCTGAGGGAGCTGCGTTACCAAGGCTGCCCGTTCGAGCAGACGCGAGCCGAATTGGGGCCTTAGGGAGTCCGGAAGCGATGGGCCGCGGGTGATGGTGCCTATGCCTGGGAGCGGTCGATCGGCGCCACAATGGCCCTCATCCGATTCTTCGTTCCGCTCTCTCCCGGCCCCGACTTCCCAGACGCAGAGGGCGCCCATGCCCAACTGGCTGCGTTCTGCGGCGTCTCGCCTCCGCTCTCGGGGGAGCGTGTCTACTCGATAGCCTTCTGGAGCGACGGAGAAGAGTGGACCGCCACGGTTGGGAAGCCACTCTCGGGTAAGCGGACCAAGACCGTCCGACGGAAGGGTAAGAGGGTCGAGACGACGACCCAGCTACGAGCCTTCGTCACGGTGCTAGCCATATTCGAGGGCAAGCCTGCCTCGATAGTCACCGATCAGCCGCCCTTCGGAACCTCCCGGTCGGAGTGGCACAACCCGATTCTGGCGGGGCAACCGCACGAGATGGACTACTTCACCGAGTAAGGCTCTGGCGGGCGCTCGTCCCTCCTCGCTGAGCGCTTGCAGGTGATCTCCGCAACCGCTCACGAGGCAGGAGGAAGTCCGAGGTCGTGTCGCACTTCACCGGCGGCAACGTTCACAGCATTCGCAGCGCTGGTAAAGCCCTGCATCCAGGTGCCTTCATCGAGGAAGTTGAGCGTGCTCAGCGTCTCCAGCGAAGCGTTGAGTTGTCCCACATCGGTGGTCAGTGTTTCCACGTCCACCTTCGCAACCGTCGGCCAGTTGGTACCCTCCAACTGCGTCTCCAGCGCATTAAGGGCGGAGATGGTCGGCTGCGCGTCCGCTTCAGCCTCAGCATCAGTGGTCGATGAGGTCCACGCATCGGCCTGCGTAGCCAACGCCGCGACGGCGGTGTTGGCCGGCGCCACGTCAGCGAGGTAGGCGGTCCCCGCCGCCGCCAGGCTCAGGGTGCTCGGGCTCACGGATGAAGTCGCAGTTACCGTCGCCTTGGCCGTGGCCGTCGATGTGCCCCCATTGCCTGTTGACTGGCTCCCACCACAACCCGCGAGGAGCAGGGCGGTTCCAAGAATCACTAGCCCAAAGCTGTTCCGAGGTCTCAATGCCTTAACCCTCCATTCAGATCCGTAGCCATAAGTCCCGACTACTGCGTGGCAAACCAGACAGAGCTTGTCGAGAGGAACCCCGAAACGTTGAGCAGAAGCCCCGTGACTCTGGACGGAACGGAAATGCAAGCCCCGAACTGAACGGTGCCACCTTGGTAGACGTTGTCGTTGTCAGGTGTCCCGCCGTAGCACAGCGGACTAGTGTCCACGCTGTACGACACATTGGTCGATCCGACCAGGTCCGAGATAAGTGAAAGGCTCGGTGCCGCGGGCGTTGCAGAAGTATTCGTGACCTGCAACGTGAAGACCTCGAATACGGTCCCTGCCGGAGGCGCTCCCACGGACGGATCAGTGGTCTCTGGCGCCACGCTAATGACCTTGACGGTCCAACCGGCTACAGTCGCTGTCTGACCGAAGGGGACTGGATTGGTGCGGGTACTCCCTAGGGGGGATGTGTTGGTGGTTGGCGTCGCCGTCCCATTGGGCGTCGCCGTCGCTTGGAGCGTTGCTCTTGATGTGCCGCCGTTCCCTGCTGATTGGCTACCACCGCAACCTGTCATCAGCAGAGCGGCGCCTAAAGCTACTAGCCCGAACGCATTCTGAGACCACATACCTGTCCCTCCAGCCTGCTCCTCTGCAGCCCGCTCACCGGGCTCTGCTCGAGCATGCCGGCAACCAGCGACACCACCCTGTCGCCGCTCCGCGGAAGGGGGACGACCCGCGAGCGACATCCCCCTGTCGCCCGGCAAGGCTAGCCTGTGGACACCTAGCTGGTCGTGGCCGGTCGGCTCATTACCTCTCATCGACGGAGGGTCACCGCATGATCGAAGAGCGACGGGTCCTGGAAGAGACGCTACTGCGCAACATGAAGGCGCGGATGCCCGACCTCCGCGCTCTGCTGAAAGAATGTGATGGCCACTGGGGATCCGAGGACCTCGTGTACCGCTTCTACCATCAGAGCTTCAAGGTGTACTCGATGCAGCACCTCACCGAGCAGATCGTAACGGTCCTGAAAGGCCTGCTCCCGGACCGTCTGCTCGACGGCTGGTTCATGACGATCGTCGAGGAGGGCACCGGCAGGACCTTCGAACGGTCTCACAACAAGGACTGGCCCGTCCCCACCCGCCCCATGCTCGAGGCCTACTGGCACGCGCGTTACATGCTGGGCATGGTGGTGCGCTACGGCGCGCGGTTCAAGAGGCCGCCCCGGACACTGCCATCCGGCTGGGCCGCCGTCCTCTGTCTCTACGGTCTTCGCTAAACACTTTCACCAGGTGCGTGGCCGGACCACCAGCGGCGCGGCTCCGGGTTCGGCGTTCGTCTCCCCGGGGCGAGTTTCGGCGAGCAAGGGGGCCGGCGGCAGCTCGCGCTGTCTGGTACCATGTTGGTACGCGAGAGGCTCTCGCCAAAATGCGGCCGATCAGGGCCGGATGCCGATGTCCCGGAAGCCGAAGTCCGGCACCAATGTGCCGCCGGTGTTACCAGGAACCGCCCAGGACTGGAACCCCGAGTCCGTCACCTTCGCTCCTGGTGCTCTCGTGCATTTCGGGGAGGACGACCGACACGGCTCGCCACGCCGGGGCCGAGTTCGTCGCTGGCTCCGCCGATGGCACTTCTGCCCGCTGGACGCTGACTGCCGCCGCTTCGGTCTCTGCTGCCGCATTCATTACTTCGGCAAGCGGTACAGCTACATGCTCGCGCTGGCACCGCGCGATCGTTTCGTCGCCAATGGTCCGATATACCCGGACGAGGTCCGAGATGCGATTCTCGCCGCCGAGCGAGCCGACCCGCGACTGTTCTTCGCCGACCTCGCTTCCCGGAAGTGGCACTGGTTCGTGCGCGAGCCGCGAGACATGACCGACGAGGAACAGTGGGGGCCTGAGTAGGCGAGCGCCTTCCCGGAGGATCCGACGTGATCGTGGACTAGCCGTGCTGATGAGCCGAACACCTACCAGTGCTCCTCGATGTAGCTCAGGAAGGCGTCGAGCCTTTCGTCCTGAGAAAAGGGGTCGAGAGGAGTGGCCCAGACGGCTTCAGCGAGATCTCGATGCAGTCGAGTGAGCACGATGAAGTGCGTCTGGCCGCGGCGCCATTCCGGGTGGCGCTTCTGCGCCCGCGCCACAGCCGTGTGATAGTCGGCGAACGTCGCCGCCGGAGATCCCTCGGCCATCACCTCACCTCGGCCGGTGCCGACGTCGCGCCGCCGAACCGGGTCGCACGCCTGTAATCTCCTCGTCCGTCAGTCGCTCGAAGACGTCCATTAGCTGCTTCGCCTCCACTGCATTGATGCCGTCCCTCTCCTTCGTGAGCCGGGCGACACCCGCCTTCGCTCGAGGATCCGGGGCAGAGCGAGGGGATGCTCCATCCCGCCCACGCTGGTCCGGCGTAGGCACGTGGAAGCCGAGCTCGTGGCCCAATCGGAGGGGCGCCGCGCCGGCGGTCTTGGCGTAAAGCTCCGCGAGGGTGGCGGGCCCGCTCACCGACTCGCCGCTGCCGGCGCGGCGGAGCCACTCATCGGCTTCGTCAGCGGCGAACCGCTGGAAGCTGACCAGCGAGCCGCACCGTCCCGGCCGGACGATGGCGGGATGGAAGCTGGTCATCGGCTCGTTGGTGGTGACGACCACGAGCACCCGGATGGCTTGTCCGAAAAGCCCGTCGGCCAAGTTGAGGAGGCGGGACAATCCCTGACCGGATCGCAGCTTGGCGTCGGCCGAGATCAGCTCGTCGGCGTCCTCCACGATCAGGACATGCCATCTCTCGTCCTCCGGATTGTCGTCCTCTTCCATGAGCTCGGTGAGGTAGTGCGCGCCCTTGTTGAAGAAGAGCTCCGGCTCGACGATGCAGTCGATGGTGGCAATGCTCCGATGCTCGCGGGCCAAAGCGCGGACAGCGAACGTCTTGCCGGTGCCCGGCGGGCCATGCCAGAGGAGCACTCGACCGCGTCCGGCCAAAGCCTCGAGGTCGGACATAGCGGCCTCAAGCTCACGGCGCGTGCTCGCCGGGTAGTTGGCGCTGACCTCCTGCCAGCGCGGCGCGGTCAGACGTCGCTCGATCCGTACCGCGCGCTCGTTGGGACCGCCCATCCAGAACCGAACGTCGATGCATTCGTCGTCCGCATCGGGAGGCGCGGTGGGCAGCAACTCCTGGACCTCCTTGAGGGCCTTGCGTACGCTCGCGATCTCGCGTCCGGCGGCGTAGACCCTGAGCCAGCTGTTGGCCGTCGGGCTGCGCTCGAGCGTGAGGTGGAGGCAGCAGTCGTCCCAATCGAGGACGACGGCCTCCTGGTGCTCTCGGTACGTCTCGAAGAGCAGCGCCGTCGCCGCCGCCTTGACCTTCTCGGTGGTCTCCTCGCTGACGCTCCGGCCCTGTGTCTCCGCAGCTCGATAGCCGCGTGCCGCTGAGGTGGCGTGGAAGACCTCCATCGAGAACGATCCCTCCCCAGGGTCGCCCGTCTCGTAGGTCGCCACGTGGGTCGGCCACGTGCCGGTGAGTCGGGGCGCGGTCGGCGGGGGGTAGTCGCTCGGGTCGCTCATGCAGGCGGATGCTGAGGACGGCGAGCGACGACTGCCTGTCGCGCGGAGCCGTTGGGCACCGACTCTCTGTCTGTGCGCTCATCTCGTGGCGACACCGGGGTCGCGAGTGGCCGGTTCGAGTACCCGCGACCGCTCCGCTCAGCGTCGCGAAAGATGACCACTCTGACGACCGGCATCTGCACCGCCCTCACGACAGCCCCGTGGGCTCGCCAGGATCAGGCGGCGAGCACTGAGTGTCCTGGCTGCTGCTGTCCCCGGCTGGGCAGGGCAGCTCGCCGTAGAGGTCGATCATCCGCTGGTAGTTGGCGATCCAGGTGCTGTCCCACGTGGTGTTCTGCGGGTTGTCCGCCTCGTCGATCTGGTGGCTCGTGATCGCCAACTGAAAGTCTGCCTGGGCGCCCGAGGTCTCCGCCCAGGTGGGCAGGATGGCGGGGGTCCCGCAGATGCCCTGCACCTGGCTGACGACCGCTCCCCAGTCGATGACCCACTGCTGGTACTGCGCCGCATAGCTGGCGGGGTAGTGCTGGGGGTCGGTGCCGGCGGCCACCTCGGTCGCCTCGGTGGCGTCCAGGCTGTGGTCCAGCTCCATGGTCGAGAGCGCAAACGAACAGTCATCCAGTGACCAGATCGAAGTGGCGGGCGCCGCGGAGGTAGCGGGCGTCGCGAGTGGTCTCGGGACAGGGGTCGACGATGACGTCGGTAGCGGCGTTGGAGTGACGAGCCGGAGTGCGACAGGGCTGGAGGCGGATGTCGGAGTTGGCGTCTGCTGTGCCACGAACATGGGCGGCAACGTGCCCACGGCGGGCTGGGATTGCTGCTGACCGCCGGCGTACGCGACGAGCCCGGCCGTCAGGCCCAGCGCGACCACGACGATGATGATGGCTCTCCTCATCTCCCCTCCTCCCTGGTCGCGGCTGTCGCGGACCCGCCTGTTATCGAGGCGCTCACCGCTTGCATTGCGTTTCGATCGCCCATGAGCCCAACGGTGAGGGGGCGCGCCGACACCAGCCTGTCGCTGCCGGGTTCCGCCTGCCAGGTCCTATCCGGAGTCACCCTCCGATCGCTCCCGGTTCACCCAGGGCTGCCAATGCCACCAGGTGGCACACACCTTCTCCCCGGGAGGGTCGTGGCGGTGGATGGAGCCGGAGCCGGGGACGAGCGCAATGCCGAGGTAGCCCCACGGGGTATCGAAATGCACTCGCAGGAGCACCCCAAACCTGCGGCAGTCGCGCCTGAGGAAGCAGGCGTGCAGCCTCACTTCCGCATCAGCCGTGGGTCCAAGGACGGGTCCATCCGCTGCTTGCCGTCCTTGTCCATAGTCCAGGGATCACTCACCTCGCGCAGTCGGGGATTCTCTTCCCCGCCTCGCTGGAGGTCCTGCCGCCCCCTGGCTCGCAGCCGTCGGTGGGCCAGCTGCTTGCCCCGCTTCTCCGTACTGGCGGTGGTGATTCCGACCACCGGCGTCTTTCTGCGCGACCTTTCTTGGCCGCCTATGGGGAGGTTCTCATGGCCGCCGACACCACGTAGCCTAGCCGCGGCCTCATCATATTGAGCGCAAGGATTTGGAGGCATGAGATGGCAGTTCAGGGCGACAATCCGACGGTGGCGACCGCAGCCTACGTTCGCCCACGCTTGTCGCACATGGCAATGCAGATCCTGGCCGAAGCGAACGCGCCGATTACGGCACGGGACCTCTTTGATCGCGTCAAGGCGACAGGTCAACTGGCCTCAGAACAGCTTCAACTCACACCCGATGGCGAGTCCGTCCAATTTGAGCGCGATCTCTATTTCAACCTGATCGCCGAAGTGAAGGCTGGCTGGCTACAGCGCCCCAGGCATGCCTGGAGCATCACCGAGCCGGGGCGCGAGGCACTGGTGAGGTTCCCCGACCCGTTGGACTTCCATCGAGAGGCCTGTCGGCTGTACGCAGAGTGGAAGAAGGACCCCGATCGAGAGTCGCGTCGATGGGCCTCGAGGATTACATCCGTGGATCGAACCAGTGTCACCGATGCACGCGCTGTTCTCGAATCCCTGTTTCCAGACGCGGACGTTCGTGCCCTCTGCACGCGGCGCTTGGGCGAGTCAGCCCGTTTTGCAGAGCAACTCAGCCCTGGGTCCTGGTCAATCACGTTGAACCCGACTCTCATCCGCCTCAATGTTGGCCGCGTTGCGGTGATCTCCCTCAAGCGCGGCGGTCTCGTGAACATATTGTTCCTCGAATCCGATTGCCCGGCAGAGACCCTCCAAGAGCTGGAAGTCCTCGGGCAAATTGAACGCTGGGATGGCTTCAGCGCTCCCGGCACCGCATGGTTGACCATTCCGGCGGATGCTCTGCAACTCGTCGGGCGCCAGTTTGATGAACTACACAACCGGGCGATTGACGTGGCAATTCAGCGATTTCCCCGCACCTTCTACGCCTCTGCTCACTCCCCCGGTGTTGCACAGCTACTGCGCGAAGACCTTGCGCTCGAGCTCACCGATCCACCCACCGCCGTATCCAGCCGCCCCGGCGGACCAACTTACCCTCCCATCGAACACGCGCTCGCCGACTTCGATCGTGCCGCCGCTCAAGCAAGAGGAAGAGATGCCGAGCTCGAGCGCCGCGCGGTGGAGGCGAAGTTCCCACGCTCCGCCTGGCCATCCATGCTACTCGAGAACTACGCTCTTGGAACTGGCAATTCCGACGCCTTCTGTCGCATCATGGAGTTTGGCTCACCCCTGCTCGGCAGTATCCGAGGCGGTTCCGCACTCAAGCACATCATCTACCAGCGCAACAACGGCTCGTGGTACTTCGACACTCAGTACGCCGACGTTGCGACCGCCTGGGAGGTTGTACGCGCCGGCTTTGTGGAGGCGTTCCACTTGGCTGATGAAGAGGACTTTGCGTCCATTGACGGCATCGCGTCCTTGCGCTCCGGTGCCGCCCTACGAACGAAAGCGCTCTTTGTGTACTTCCCACACCAGTTGCTGCCGATCTTCTCGTCCACACACCTAGCCCATTTCATCGTGTTACTCGGTGGTGCGCCTGGCCAACGAGAGGCAGTCGCAGCCAATCGATACCTCCGCGAGCTGATGCTGTCGCGCCCTGAATTTGAAGGGTGGACCGCATATGAGATGGAACGATTTCTCTATCACTGGGCCGACCCGCGGCAGACGCAGCGCGTTGTGAAGATAGCGCCAGGTCCAGGCGCCGATCACTGGGACGAGTGCCGGACTGCCGGCATCATCTGCGTTGGCTGGGACGAGGTTGGCGATCTCTCACAGTACGCATCAAGTGAGGAGTTAGAGAAGCGGTTCGCCGACGTCTTCAGAGACACCTACAATGGGCACAAGCCCACTCTCACCCTCAAAGCGCGAGAGCTTTGGACGCTGCGCGAGCTCCAGCCGGGCGACACGGTCATCGCCAATCGCGGCGGTGGTGCGGTTGTTGGCGTCGGGACAGTCGTCGAACCCGCGTATATCTGGCGTCCTGATCGTGACGATTATAAACATACCGTCGCAGTTCAATGGGACGACACCACGGAGCACCTCCTGGATCCCCCCGTGGCGACCTGGCGGACGTCCACGGTCGCCGCCGTCTCGCCTGAGCTCTACCAGCGCATTCTGGGTGGCAGGAGCGCCCCGGAGACCAGCGCCGCTCCGCCCGAACGACAGATGGTCGCACCGCTCCAGATCTACCTGACCATTGCGGAGGACCTCGAGCGCCGCGGCCAGATCATCCTCTATGGCCCACCCGGGACTGGCAAGACCTTCACCGCTCGTCGGTTCTCGGTTTGGTGGCTCCTCATGAGGAATGGCGCACCTGAGACCTCCTGGGTGCTCGGTGACGACGCTGAGCTTGCCTCCCAAGAACGGCAGCTCAGCACAATCCCTGGAGTGGACTACGCGCAGCTGACCCGGGTCACCTTCCATCCATCCTACTCATACGAAGACTTCGTTGAAGGCTATAAACCTCGACCAACCGAGAATCGCGGGGGGCTTGAACTCGAGCTCCGCGACGGCGCATTCAAGCTCGTCTGCCAGGCAGCGGCGGCTAATCCCGAGACTGCATACCTGCTCCTGATCGATGAGATCAACCGGGGCAACATTCCCAAGATATTTGGAGAACTGATCACGTTGCTTGAGAGGGACAAGCGCGGACTGTCGGTGCTCCTCCCGTACAGCGGTGAATCTTTCTGTGTTCCCGCCAACGTCTATGTCGTCGCCACCATGAACACCGCAGACCGCAGCATTCGCCTACTTGATGCCGCGCTGCGCCGGCGCTTCTCGTTCTTGGAGGTTCCACCAAAGCCGGAGCTTCTGGCCGGAGCGATGGTGGGCAACCTTCCATTGGATGCCTTCCTCCTCGGTCTAAATGACCGGATCGCACATGATGTCGGGGCTGAGAAACAGGTCGGACATTCGTTCTTCCTGGGCCCCGACGGATCCCCCATCAGTTCAGTGGAGGAGTTCTTTCCGCGGTTCACCCGCGAGGTACTGCCCCTCCTTCAGGAATACGCGTACGAGGACGTCGCCATGCTCGAGCGCCTCCTAGGCCAGGGCCTTGTCGATACAGAGCGCAAGTCACTGCGCCCCGAAACAGTGAGTGATCCGGTCGCCCTCGTCGAAGCTCTGAGTAAGGAGTACGGGACCGGGATCAGGGAGTGAGCCCAACCCTCGCGCCGGTCGACCTGCGCGAGTGGGACCAGGCAACTGTCGAGAATTACGGTTCTCCGGGTCCGGACGATCTCGCGCTCCAACAGGCTCTTTCCAAGGCAGGCGGGGCACGCCTCGAACTCGACTGGATGCACGACGGGAGCCTCCGCGTCCGCTCGCGATCCTGGGTCGGTGTGATTCGCTTGGAGCGTGTGGAGATTCGCATCCGGCCCAAGCACGCCGGTGGCGACGTCGGACTGCTCCGCATGCTCGATTACGCGAGTGGCCTCGGGGCGTTACAACAGCTTCCTGGTCGGCGAGAGCTCTCCAGCGGCCGGGGCAGCCTCGTGGACCTCATTTGCTCGTTGCTCGTGAATGAAGCCGAGGACATCATTCGGCGCGGAGTGCTCTCGGACTACGTCACGCGTGAGGAGGCGCTATCTGGCCTGCGCGGTCGTCTCCTCTTGGAGCGTCAGGTGGTCCTCCACTACGGCCAGGTGGCCCAGCTGGAGTGCCGACACGACGAGTGGGAGGCTGACATCATTGAAAACCGACTCCTCGCTGCGGGCCTACGTGCCGCTCACGGTCTGTGCGGCGATACAGCAGTGCGCTCCCGCGTTGCGCGGACCGCTGCTGCATTCTCCGAGGTCTGCCGGCCGCTTGCTGGCGAGGACGTTGTGGCGGCGTCAGCGGGCTTGAGTTACCACCGTCGGAATGTTCACTACCGCGCGGCGCACCAATGGGCGCTCCTGCTGCTCCGCAACCACGCTGTCGATGACCTCTTTGCGCCCGCACCGCGCAAATGCTTCACCTTTCTCCTCGACATGAACCCGCTCTTCGAGAGCTTCGTGGCCCAGTTGCTGCAGACGGCTTGCCGCGGCACGGACCTGCGCGTTAGCAGGCAGGCACGCGAGCGGTCCATCATCGTTGACGCCGCAACGCGGCGATCATACACGACTATACGACCGGACCTACTGATTGAGGACCATGGTGTGAGCCCAGCCCTGGTCCGCGTTCTGGATACCAAGTACAAGCTCTACGACGAACATCGCCTCGACGTCGAGGACATGTATCAATCGTTCCTTTACGCCTACGCGTTCCACCATGGTGACAACGATGTCGCTCGAATGGCAACGTTGGTATACCCATCAACGAGATCAGCCGAGAGCCAACGTCTTCTCGTCCAGTCTCGCGACGGTCTGGAGGGTGCCGTGCTCAGAGCCGTCGGTCTCAACTTGGAGGACGCCGTCGATCGCATCTCGCGGGGCGAGGGTCCCGACCCCGAGTTGGTTGACCTCCTGCTCGATCGTCCCGGTGGTCTCCTGACTGATCGAGGTCCCTCCTGAGAGTGGATGCTTCCCCTGCCCACGCGCTCGTCGCCTAGTGGTCACGGATCCCGAAGCTCCCGCGAGAGGCTGGCCCGGGTTCGCCAGGCCGCCATGAGGGATGCTCGGGGGCCCCCCGGGCCGTTTAGCGGGCCTGCGGGCGGCGATGGCGGACGAGGTACTGCCGGACCCCGGCTACAGCAACGAGAGCCAGGAGGACGTACGCGCCGACGATCCCGACGACAGGCCAGCCGCTCTGTGCCGGGTAGGCGATCACGAAGAGACCGATAAGGAGCCAGAAGGCCCAGGAGCACCCTTGGCCACACCCCGAGCGTGTGACCACGGTGGTCTGTGTGCCGTCCGGGTGGGAGATGACCGTACGGCTCACCGCGCCACTCTTCGCGTGTCGGCGTCGCCTGAGACCGCGTGCTCGAGCAGCGTCTCCGCGCTGGCGTGGAGGACCGCCATCGAGACAGGGGCCTCACCGCAGCCGGCGAGCCCGAGCGTCACAACGTGCGGCGGCCAGGCCCGGACGCAGGGAGGCCTCGGCGGCGGGGCAGCGGTGATCACCCTTCTCATGGACGCCGAGCTTCAGGCGAGCCGGCGACGAGCGCCTGTCGCCCAACCGGCCGCCCACGCTAACGCCACCCCATCGCCGCCTCGAGAGGGGTAGGCTGCGAGCGCCATGCCCGCCAGATCCGGCTACTCGACCGGCGACAAGTTCATTCGGGTGATCGACCTCCTCGACCGCCTGGGCAACACTCGGGTCGGCCTCACCACCGCTGAGCTCGCCGAGGCCTTCGAGGTCAACGTCCGCTCCGCCCAGCGCTACATCCGCCAGCTCCGCGACGACGTCGGGCTCGACATCGTCGCGGTCGACGGCCGCTACAGGCTTGGCGAGGGCACCCGGCTCCCCGCCCTCCAGCTCGACCGCGATCAGGCCACCGCCCTGCTCATCGCCGTCCGGCTGCTCCAGCAGCTCTACCCCGACCGCGATCCCGCCCTGG
>Ga0182014_10006350_pt1 | contig 12760 bp, 10 predicted proteins | sample 612S2DmetaG_FD_120489 | JGI IMG/M metagenome (GOLD analysis project Ga0182014, IMG submission 120489) | Permafrost microbial communities from Stordalen Mire, Sweden - 612S2D metaG | ecosystem: Environmental > Terrestrial > Soil > Wetlands > Permafrost | place: Sweden: Stordalen | collected... | reverse complement strand
TTTGTCAAGCCTATTGCCTGTACTGCAAATGTATGTACAATGAATAGTGTCGAGAGTAATGAAACTCGACGAAAAACCCCGGAAGGAACGGCAAATTCCAACCGGGGCGAATCACCACCGGCTTTCGCCAGATGGGACCTCACAACTCCATTCTAGCGAGAGCCCCCGCAAAAGGGAACCTCGCCGTGATAGCCCCCGCCTGCAAGCACGACCACGTAAAGAAGTTCGGACGCGACCGCAAGGGTAATCAGCGTTATCGCTGCATCCTCTGTGGCCAGACCTGGACCCAAGCAAAGCCACAAGGACAACTTGGGCCGATGCGACTTCCGGTCAACACGGCCAAGATAGTCCTACAGCTATTGTTGGAAGGTAGTTCAATCCGTTCGACAGAGCGGATTACCCACGTTCATCGGGACACGATTTGCAAGCTCATCGTCCGGTTTGGTGACGCCTGCCGTGATTTCCTTGATGAGCGGATGCGGGGGCTGACCTTGACCCACCTGCAATTTGATGAGCAGTGGACCTACGTGGCGAAGAAACAGGCCCGGCTGACGACCACCGAGCGGCAATCCTGTTGCAACATTGGGGATATTTACCTCTGGACCTGCATTGATCGGAAAACGAAGCTCATGCCAAGCTTCCTGATCGGCAAGCGTTCTGCCGACAACGCCCGGCGGTTTTTGATGGATGTCGCCGGTCGTCTTGTGTTCCCGGCCGCCCACGCCTCCGATCCGCACGCCTACCAGTCTGGTGGCTATGCTCCAATCGTCCAGATTTCGACGGATGGCTTCGCCGCGTACCCTGAGGCCGTAGACTTAGCCTTTGGGCCGTATGCCAAGTACGGCCAGATTATCAAGGATTACCGGAACGCCAGCATGATCTACACCCCGTCAGAGATGGTTGGAACGCAGCGAAACGGCATACGGGGCATAGGCAAGGGTCAAGAGTGGTCGATATGCACGAGCCACATCGAACGCCTCAACGGCACGCAACGGCTTTTCCTAAAGCGGTTGAACCGTCTTACCCTCTGTTTCAGCAAGAAGCTCCGCAACCTGGAGGCTGCTTTCGCCATGTTCGCCGCGTATTACAATTACTGCTGGCGGACCCGGAAGCCGGGCAAGAGCGGAAAGAAGCGACCGACGGCCGCCATGATGGCCAAGCTGACCGATCACCTTTGGACGTTCGATGAGTTATTCGACGCCGTTCTTCGGCCGGAAAGACTAAGCTAGGTGCTATGCTGCCAGCGGAAGAGCGCCTGGTGCCATCATTACGTTGCCGACATGCTCACCGAGCCAATAGTATTTTTCCTTGCTGGGTGCCGTTGAACGAACCGCCGCTGACAGGAACAACCAGCCCAATCGAATTCCTCCGTCGTCAATAGTGACCTTGAAGTTTTCCCGCAGGTTCTTGAGTAGGTCGCACACTCCTTTGATCTTGCAGCCGACAAAATCTCCGGTCGAATCCGCGTAGTAGACAGTCAAAAGATCGTCGATGCGCTTTGCGTAACATCTCCCGTTACTCAAGAACAATGAAATGTAGTCACCATCACCGAAATAATGCGGCACAGCAGAAAATCCGCTGGCCTTCCTGTCCTCAAGCCACTCATCTAGGTACGTGACCATTTTACACCTCCAGGAAAATCAATCTCCCAATCGACGGGGCGACCGGAGCCGTTAGCCGCCACACGCCACTCCCAGTCGAACGCAACCAAACCAAACTCCTTTTCTACAAAAACCAGAAATACGCGATCGTGGGGTACTGGCTCTTGTTGTCCATCTAGACTTATTCTATGCGAGGGCCGGGCGACATAACAGTAGCCTTCCTGAATGCTTGGCCGATTGAGCCCATTAAAAACAAAAATGGGTTCATTCAGCGAGGCGGTAATCAATGAAGCATCGGCAAACTTCCATTCCGGCCCATGCAACTCAAGGGCCTCCAGGACACCCTGACGCACGTAGAGGCTAGGCCGCTTCGTCGCGCCGCCCTCTTCATCAAACAATACCTCACGATCCACCCGAACGGGGAGATAATCAGCGCTCATTGCCATGACTACCACCTTTCAGCACGCGACCGTAGCGTTGTGGTAGTCTACCAACCCACCACCGAGCAGTATAGCCCCCTCCAGGACGGATACCAACATCAAACCGGCCTCCGGCCAGCAACACACTGCTAGGACACTACCCCACGCTTCAGACGCTTGACAGGTTCGACAAAATGAGTATATTCCAGCTTATGTGAACTCGCTTGATGGCCAGACGGTGGGCCATAGTCTTAGAAGAAGAAATAAGGCAGCTTTCGAACCGCGACTTCTAACCCTACGCTGAGGCAGCGGCACCCCCATATAACGACGGTTCGGCTCTATCCGGATGTCTAGGGGTGCGTTCCCGCTTGGTTCACCTTCTGTGAGCCAGCGATCCAAAGTTTACCTGCGGAGACGTTTCGTTTTCGTTTTTCAAATCAAGGGCGACAATTCGCCCAGCAGTATCCAAGGAGGTAGCGATGAGACGGCAATTAGTGGTGTTGGCGGTGGTGTTTCTCTTGTCCTTGAGTGGACGCAGTGCTTGGGGCCAAGCAGCTCTTTACACGGTAACTGACGTGGGCACGCTTTCCGGCGGCACCACGAGTCAGGCCTATGGGATCAATGCCAGCGGGCAGGTGGTGGGCGATGCCCAGACCGCTAGCGGCGACACGCACGCCTTCCTCTATAGTACCGGTGCCGGGATAACCGACCTGAGCACTCTCGGCGGCACCAACAGCTACGGGCGTGGCATCAACAATGCCGGGAGTGTGGTTGGTTTCTCGCAGATCGGTGACAATGCCGGCACCCACGCTTTTCTTCACGATGGCACCATGCACGACCTGGGCACCTTCAGCGGCGGCACGAATAGCTACGCGTACGCCATTAACAACGCCAGTCCGGCCCAAATCGTGGGCGGGTCCGATACTGCCCCTGGCCCTAGCAATGGCGGAACGCCTGGTGTTGGCTTCGGCGGCCATGCCGCTTCCTTTTCTTCCGGTAGCAATGCGCCGACTGATTTCGGCACGCTCCTCGGCGGCACAACCAGTTGCGCCTATGGCATCAACACGAGCGGACATGTGGTTGGCTTCTCCCAGACCGCCAGCGGCGCCAATCACGCTTTCCTCTACTACAACAGTCAGAATGTGACGGACATAGGTGCGCTCCTCGGTGGCATAGGTAGTTGCGCGTACGGCATCAATGATGCCGACCACGTGGTTGGCTACGTCCAGACCAGCAGCGGCGCCAATCACGCCTTCCTCTACAAGGATGGGACGGCACATGATTTGGGTACAGTCGGCAGCGACACGAACAGTTACGCCTACGGCATCAACAACAAGGATCAAATCGTGGGTTCGAGCGGAACCGGCGATGGTGAACGTGCCTTTCTTGATGACAGCAACGGCATTACCGATTTGAATTCGCTGATTGGTACAAACTCGGGCTGGATCCTGGACGAAGCCCGGGGCATCAATGACTCGGGACAAATCGTGGGTTGGGGTAACTTCGACGGAAACATCCACGCCTTTCTCTTGACGCCCGTTATGGTCCCCGAGCCCTCCGCCATCGTCCTCCTCGGCATCGGCGGCGTCAGCCTGCTGGCCTATGGTTGGCGACGTCGCTCGCGCACGGCCTAGGGCAGTGAAGGTAATCCACCATCGCAAGAAGAGAGCCATCCATTGCGGGTGGCTCTTTCTTTTGCGCGCGAAACGCCGCCCGCCCGAAGGACTCGATCGCCGTCGCACGTAACCGCCGAGACGCTGCAATGGTGGAGATTGGGAAACGATTGAAACGATGCGCGGCACGGCCCCAATGCCTGGTCCGCCCGCTGGTTACTGCTTCTTTCCGCCTCCCTGGCGGGCGAATTCCAATAGCGCCCGCAATTCGGAATCGTTCGGATGCCGCCGCACGAGTTCCTCGGCACAGGCGGCCGCACGCGTCCAACGCTTCTGCTGCGTGTAAAGAATCGCCAGGGCCCGCAGATAGTCGGGCACGTCGGGGGCCAGCTTGTGGGCCATGGACAATTCTTCCTCGGCCTGGGCGGCTTTGCCGAGCTTTTGCAGCGCCAGGCCGTAATTGTAGTGCATCCGCGGATTCTCCGCGGCCAGCCGCGCCGCCATGGCCAACGCTTGGGCCGCCTCCGCCATCTTGCTCTCGTCCTCGCCCAGCAGAAGGCCGAGCGAATAGTGGGCCTCGGCCATCTTCGGCTCCAACTCGATCACCTTGCGAAGCTCGGCGGCGGCCTCGGCCTTCTGGCCTTGCTGGTCGTAGAGCATCGCCAGATTGATCCGCGCCGGCACGAACCGCGGATCGATCCGCAGCGCCGTGCGATACTCCGCGAAGGCCAGTTTCGCTTCGCCGAGGTTGGCCCGCACCACCGCCATGTTCAGGTGGGCGGCCGGCTGGTCGTCGAGGTTCTTCTGGCCCGTGAGGTACTCGTCCAGCGCGGCATCGAAGGCCGCGCGATCCTCGCGGTTGAACCGATGCACGGGAACGCGAGAAAGAATGCGGGCGGCTTCCATGCGAACCGTGCGGATCCGGTCGCGGAGCATCGGCGCGAGCCGGCGCTCGAGTTCCTCGTCCGGCAAGGACTGCAAGCTGCGGACGGACGCCAGTCGCACCAAGGCATCGTCATGTGCCAAGCCTTCGCCGGCGACGTATTGCGCCGTATCGCCCGCATAGCGACCCAACGAGGCGATCGCGCTGGCCCGGACGATCGGGCTGAGGTCCTTCCGCCGGGTGACGGATTCCAGCATGCGTTCGCCCTCCGGTTTTCCGGCTCGGCCGGCGGCAAAGGCATAAGCGAAGTGCGGCAGCTCTTTTCGCGCGCCGTACCATTGGCGCAAGCGGTCCTCGGCCCACGCGGGCGTTTCGCCCTTCGCTTTGTCGTGGTGGCAGCGGTTGCAGGCGTTGGGAATGCCCAGCGAAACCGTCAGATCGGGCCGCGGGATGCGCATGCTGTGGTCGCGCCGCGGGTCGACCACCATGTACGTCGTCTCGGGCATGTGGCAATCGACGCACAGCGTGCCCGGCTTTGTGCGGTCGGGATGATGGTCGTGGACCGGCGTATCGTACTTGCCGGCCGGATGCTGGCCCAGATGGCACTGGACGCACACGCGATTGTCGGCCATGCGGACCCGCGGCGCAGCGGGGTCGACGCCCTGGAGCCGGGCCGTATGGGGATCGTGGCAGTCGGTGCAGCGAATCTGCCGATCGTACATCTTGCTCTGCAAAAACGACCCGTACTCATAGTCCTCTTCCCGGATTTGGCCGTCGGCATAGTACAGGTCGCCGTCGAGCAATTCCGGGAGGTAGTAATCGAGGAACTTCGCGCCGCCGCGAAAGCCGGGATAGGCGACGTTGCGGCGGGCATGGCACGGCGCGCAGCTATCGACTTCCGTGTGGGCATCGCCGCGCTTGAAGTTCGCCAATCCGAGGCCGTAGCGGCGGTCCCAAAAGTACCGCCACGACTCGGCCAGTTCGACGTGCAAGCCGCCCGGCCCGTGACAGGCCTCGCAACTGACGTTGATCTCCGACCAGGTAGTATGATACCGATTGGCTGCCAGATCGTAGTTCCTTTGCAGATTGGTCGAGTGGCAGTCGGCGCACATGTAGTTCCAGTTCTGCAACGGCCGGGTCCAATGCAACACGTCGCTGTGCGGGATCGGCTCGTTGGGATAGAGGTGGAACCAGCGTCTGCGCTCGGTATCCCAGGCCAGCGGCAGGCATTGCACGCGGCCGGCGGCAAAGGGCACGAGATACTGCTGCAGCGGCCGAATGCCGAACGTGTAGCGGATGTCGAACGTTTCCACGTGGCCGGTCGGCCCGTCGGTCGTCACGCAATAGTTGTCGCCGCGGCGGAACAGCTTCGAGGTGACGCCGAAATGGGTGAACTGCTGGTTGTCGAAATTTCCCCGCACGGTTTGCGGCGTGGCCACCGCCATCGCCTCTTCGTGATCGGAGCCGAACCAGGCATGAAACTGCTGGGCGTGACAGCCGTCGCAGCGATTGCGGCCCACGTAATGGGCCACCAGACCTTCAGGCCGGCAAAACCACCAGTCGGCCGCCAACAGTCCGGCTGCCACGAACAATGCCAGCAGCGTCGCCATGAGGAGGAGGCGACGGGTGAGGAGGTGAGCGGGAAACCATCTCACGGGCATGCTCCTGGTTGCTGGCGTGACGGGGAAATTCAAGTCGCAACCGTTCACGGGGCAGACGTCATCCTGAGCGCAGCGAAGGATCTCGCATGGGCGTGCGGCCGACGAGATCCTTCGCTGCGCTCAGGATGACGGAACATTTGCTGCGACGTGAAAGGTTGCTCCAAATCAACTTCAGAACACTTGGAAAATGTATTTCAGGGAAAAATGGATCCCGATCACCAGGCAAACCAGCCCGGTGGCCCGCTGCACCCACCACACCGTCTGGTTGAGCAGGTTGAAGGCCTTGCCGACGGCCCGGGCGCTGATGGCAATCAGCACCGCGAAGACCACCACCGGCAAGGCCGTGCCCAGGCCGTAAACCGAGGGCAGAACGATCCGCGAATCGTTGCTCGACAACAGTGCGAACAGGCTGCCGAAAAAACATGCGGCCGAGACGGGGCAAAACGCCAGCGCGCAGAAGACGCCCAACGGCAGCGCTCCCCAAAGACCTAACGCGTCCAGACGTTTTTGCATCTTTTCGCTGACGCCCGGCCCCGACCAGCCCACGTGGACCAGATCGAGAAAGAACATCCCCAACACGATCAGCACCGGTCCGACGAACTGGTGCACCCGCGTTTGCAGGAAGATCGATACCCGGCTGACGTGCAGGCTTTCGACCAACAGGACGGCCAAGACGACGTAGGCCAGCGTCCTGCCCAGGGCATAGAGCAGGCCCGCCAGGAGCACCCACCGTGGGCTGTCGAGCCGTCGGCCCAGGTAGGAAATGGCCGCGACGTTGGTGGCCATGGGACAGGGTTGCACGGCCGTCCAGATTCCCAGGCCCAGCGCCGCGGAGATGGCCGGCAAGAGGTCCATTACTCATTCTCTTTTCGCAGGGCCACGGTTGAAAAAGGGAGACCGGCTGTCAGAGCGTGTCTTGAAAATCTCCCCTCTCCGTTTGGGAGAGGGGACCAATTTGCAAACAGCTTCTCAGACCAGCAGTTTCTTGATGTCTTCGGGCGAAGGCACCTTGCCGACCACCTTGACTTCGCCGTCGATCGCCAGGGCGGGAATCATCATCGCGCCCAGGCTGGTGATCACATTGATGTCGGAGACTTTCTCGACGGTAGCCTCGATGCCCAGTTCGCGCACGGCCGTCTCGGCATTCTTCTTGAGTTTCTCGCACGTCGGGCAACCGGTGCCCAGCACCTGAATCAGTTTCACCGTGGACTCCTTATGTATCCTCCCCTCGCCCTTTGGGAGAGGGACGTCCTTTTCTCCCCTCGCCCTTTGGGAGAGGGGTCGGGGGTGAGGGCAAAATCTGTTGGTCATCAACGCTTCGAATTTCCAATTTCACACTTTCTCCCCTCGCCCTTTGGGAGAGGGGCCGGGGGTGAGGGCAATATCTGTTGGTCATCAACGCTTCGAATTTCCAATTTCACACTTTCTCCCCTCGCCCTTTGGGAGAGGGGTCGGGGGTGAGGGCAAAATCTGTTGGTCATCAACGCTTCGAATTTCCAATTTCACACTTTCTCCCCTCGCCCTCTGGGAGAGGGGTCGGGGGTGAGGGCAATATCTGTTGGTCATCAACGCTTCGAATTTCCAATTTCAAAGTTCCTCCCCTCCCCTCTCGCGTCGGTGATCGGCAACGGCAAAGAGGGCATCTCACATTTATTATCATGCGCTCTGCTGCCCGCGTTGTCGAGGTCAAGAATTGGGCCAAAACGCCCGTGAGAACTTCTGTCGCAAAGCCGGCGACGTCTCAGCTCGACTTTTGCCCTTTTTCAGACCGCGACGTGGCCTGAGTGAGAGCCGATGGGTGATCCGTAGCCGGCGGCGCGCCTGCCAGGCGCGGGCAGCAGCGAGGCAGCACACGGCCTGTCAGACCTGCAAGGCGGCACATGAAAACGCCCACGGCCGAAGAAAGGCCGGTTGCTGCGGAGCGCCGGCGCCGTTGACGTCGGTCACCATGTCGGTGGCGCCCGGCCCGGTGCCCAGGCGGAGAAGGCGTCGACCTGAAAGTACAACCACTCCAGGTCCCCGTCGCAGTCGTTGGAGCGGATCGCGCTGGCTCGCGGGCCGACCGCCAGGGGAAACTCCCGCGATTTTGCGTTGAGCAGGCTCGTTTTCCTTCACAATCCGCCGTGCTGGTCAACCCCGCCCGCCGCCCCACGTGTCCAGGCAACGCCATGGGGCGGCGAGAAACCTGGGCTAGAAGCGGCATTCGAGGCCTACGCCGCCGCCGTAGTAGAACACGTTGCCGGAGGTGTTGACCACGTCGGTGTGGCGACGCAAATTGACGGAGCTGATCTGCTCGGGCGCCAATGCCACGCCGCTGAGCCACATCGCGTCCAAGGAGCCGCGAAAGGCCACGTGCTTGCTCAGGGCATAGGTGGCCACCAGGCCGGTTTCGCCCAGGCATGACGCCTGGCCGTAACTCTTGGTGGAAAGCGGCACCCCGGTATTGCTGAACAACAGGTAATTCTGCTCGGCAGCGTTGCCGAACACGCCGGCCTTGCACAGAGCGTTGATCTGCAGCGGGCCGCCGTGATTGAACACCAGGGCTTCGGCGCCGATTTGGCCGCCGTACAGGTGGTTGAAGGTGTTGGTGAAAAGCGAGTCGGCTTGTGTCGGCGTAAAAACGTCCACGCCGCCACCGCGATAGTGTTCGTCCAACTCCACCATGCGGAAGCCGGCCAGCAAAGTCAGGCAATCCGTGTATTGCCGTCGCAGGTTCAACTCACCGCTATAAAGGGCCGAGGTATAACGGTTCATGCCGTCGTTCACCAACAAGCCCGTGCTGGTCATGTCGGTCACCATCCGCGAGATGCCGGGCAGCTCGCTGCCGGCGGTAAAGCCGTCGACCTGGAAATACGCCACTTCGAAATCGCAGCCGCACACGTTGTGACGGATGGCACTTACCTTCGGGCCAAAGCCGAGGGCGAAGTTCATGTTGTCGGCATCAAGCGGATCATGCAATGCCAAAGTCGGGACAAATGGGACAAACAGCAATTGGCTCCGCGTATTGGAGCGTTGCAGCGCGAGGGCTTCGGCGGTAAAGGTCCAACAGGGACCACACGAGCCACAGGCGGGGAGGCAGTCGGAGACCGGCCCCGCGTATTGCCCTTGGTCGACGAATTGGCCCTGGCTGGAAAATTGGCCCTGGCCGGAAAATTGGCCCTGGTTGGGCAATTGGAGCTGGCCGGGCACTTGACCCTGACTGGGCGGAATGCCATGGTCGGTAATCATGCTCACACCCGGTGCCTCGGCGTCCGCGGCAGCGGCCGACCAACTGAGCCACGCGAGCGCGGCAACGAGCGACAGAGCGATCGTGGGCAGAGAAACGCGCATTTCCATATCTCCTTGCTTAGGCGAGAGTTTGGAGGAAAACCTTGGATAACCCATTTTTTTGTATCGACCGCTACAACCGGCAGGATTGATATAGCCCGAAGGCTCAATAAAGTTTGCCTACCTCACGCACTCTATGCAGTCGTTACGACCGGAAGCCGAATTCGGGCTTTTTCCCCCACAATTGGTGGGCATCGCAAAGTTTTTTTAGAACCTTGGCCCGATCTGCGTGGGTGCTCGGGGACGTTTTTCGCCATCTCCTCTGCCCCGACGAGTGAAAAGGACGGGGGGAAGTCAAAAAACGGCCGGCCCAACCAGCCGCAGAGGCCGTGATTTTTTCCATTTTGGGTTATCTGGACCGCCGTCCATGGCGCCGTAGGGTGCGTGAAACGCACCATCCACGACCGACTGTGGTGCGTTTCACGCACCCTACAAAAATTACAGCCTCTCAGGAAAAGAACGCCACGTCGCACTTCGCCGATGCCGCAATCTTCGCTCCTTTCTCTCTCCTCCCCCCTGCCCTCCCCTCTCCTCTCTCCCCTCTCCTCTCTCCCGCTCCCTCGCTAGAATGGCAGTATGTCGTCCGTCGCACCTACTGCCGCCCAGTTCCTGGCCACGCCGGTGCAATATTTGAAGGGCGTGGGACCGGCGCGGGCCGAATTGCTCGATCGGCTGGGACTGCACGTCCTTCGCGACCTCCTTTTCTTCTTTCCCCGCCATTACCAAGACATCAGCGAGCGCGAACTGGACCAGCTTGAGGAAGGCAAGCTGCAATCGGTCCGCGGCGTCGTCGACGACATCGACCAGCGAAACACCTTCGCCGGCGGCTCGATCTTGGGCGTGTCGATCCGCTGTCCCGCCGGGCAACTCCGCGCGCTCTGGTTCAATCAGCCCTTCATGCGCGAGAAGTTCAGCTTGGGGCAGCGGGTAATGCTCACCGGCAAGCCGAAATACGAGGGACTCGTGTGGCAAATGCACCATCCGCAGATGGAGCTGCTCGACGCCGAAGAAGAGGAGCCGGTCACGAAGATCCTGCCCGTCTATCCGTTGACCGAAGGTCTGCAACAGTGGCAAATGCGAAAGATCATTCGCGGGGTATTGGAAACGTGCGCCGACAAGCTCGACGAAGTGTTTCCGGAAGAATATCTGCGCAGCCACGATCTCTGGCCGTTGCGGCAGGCATTGCCGCAGGTCCATTTTCCCAGCGACCAGGCGAGTTTGGACCACGCCCGGCGGCGGTTGGTGTACCAGGAGCTGTTCATCTTGCAACTTGCGCTGGCCCTGCGGCGGCAGCAGCAGCATGACCAACGGCGGGCGCCGTCGCTGGAGGCCACGGCCAAGATCGACGCCCGCATCCGCCGGCTGTTCCCCTTCGAACTCACCGCGGGACAACAACAGGCCATCGGCGAAATTGCCGCCGACATGGCCGGCCCCCGGCCCATGAACCGGCTCTTGCAAGGCGACGTGGGGAGCGGCAAGACGGTGGTGGCGGTGTACGCGCTGCTGCTGGCGGTGGCCCACGGCTACCAGGCCGTGTTGATGGCCCCCACCGAAGTTCTCGCCCGGCAACATGCGCTGATGATCGAGGGCATGCTGGCCGCCAGCCAGGTCCGCCGCGCCCAATTGATCGGCGGACTCCCCACCGCGCAGCGGACGGCCTTGCTGCAATTGATCGCCGCCGGAGAGGTCGACGTCCTCGTCGGCACCCAGGCCATCATCCAGGAGGACGTCTCGTTCGCCAAGCTCGGGCTGGTGGTGATCGACGAGCAGCACAAGTTCGGCGTCCGCCAGCGGGCGATCCTCAAGCAGGCCGGGCCCGATCCGCACTACCTGGTGATGACCGCCACGCCCATCCCGCGCTCGGTCACCATGACCCTTTTCGGCGACCTCGACATTTCCACGCTCCGCGACACCCCGCCGGGCCGTCAGAAGGTCAACACCTATCTGGCCAACGAAGGGCAGCGGGCCAAATGGTGGGACTTCTTCCGCAAGAAGCTCCACGAGGGCCGCCAGGGCTTCGTGGTCACGCCGCTGGTCGACGAGTCGGAAACCGTCGAGGTGGCCAGCATCGCCGACACCTACGAAGCGCTGGCCAACGGCGAGTTGGAGGCCTTTCGCCTCGGGCTGATCCACGGCCGCATGACCTCGACCGAAAAGGACGCCGTGATGGACCGCTTCCGCAGCGGCGAGGTTCAGGTGCTGGTGTGCACCTCGGTGGTCGAGGTGGGCGTGGACGTGCCCAATGCCACGCTGATGACGATCGAGAGCGGGCATTACTTCGGGCTAGCGCAGCTCCATCAGCTTCGCGGCCGGATCAGCCGCGGCAAGTTTCCCGGCTTCTGCTGCGTGTTTGGCGATCCGCAGACCGAAGAGTCGCGGGCGAGGCTGAAAGCCTTTGTGGCCTCGACCGACGGTTTCGAACTGGCCGAGACGGATTTCAAGCTTCGCGGGCCGGGCGACATTTTCGGCACCCGCCAGCACGGCCTGCCGCCCTTGCGAATTGCCGATCTGTTGCGCGACCAGGCGATTTTGGAAGAAGCCCGCCGCGACGCCCAATCGCTCGTTACTGCCGACCCGGGGCTTTCGTTAGAAGAACATGCCAAGCTGCGGCGGATGATGCAGGTGCGCTACGGGGAGGCGCTCGAATTGGGCGACGTGGGCTAGAGAGATCGTTAATCGCCTAATCGCCGTGGAATTCCTCGGGAGTCATCGTTCCCCGGGCGGCGTGGCGGATATGAAGGATATGCACCTCGCGACCTCGGATGGTGAACAATACGCGATAGACTCCGCCACGGTGCCCGTAAAGGAGCTGGCGGATTTCGCGGCCCACGTGTTTGCTTTCCGGCGCCACCTCGCAGCGACGTGGAAAGTGCTCTAAGGTAGACATCGCCTCCCACAAGCGATTGAACCAACTGGCGGCATTCTCGGGAGACCGCTGCGCAACCCACCGATATGCCTCGTCCAAGTCGGCCAGCGCCGGGGGCTGAAGGATCAGCTTGTAGGTCATGGGGAGCGAGGAATGTGGTACTTGCTGCGGACCTTTTCGAAGGCCTTATTTGCGGGAATGCCTTCGCCACGTGCCATCGAGGCGAGTCCCTTGCGAATTCCAATCACGGCCTCGGCCTGATCCACCAGATCCAGCATCTGCTGGTACGATTTGGCGTCTTGGACGACGACCGCGGCCTTGCCGTTGATCGTGAGCACCACCGGCCTGCCCGTCCGCTTCAGTTGGCCAATGAAGGTGACGGAGTCTCTC
>Ga0182014_10006349_pt1 | contig 12761 bp, 7 predicted proteins | sample 612S2DmetaG_FD_120489 | JGI IMG/M metagenome (GOLD analysis project Ga0182014, IMG submission 120489) | Permafrost microbial communities from Stordalen Mire, Sweden - 612S2D metaG | ecosystem: Environmental > Terrestrial > Soil > Wetlands > Permafrost | place: Sweden: Stordalen | collected... | reverse complement strand
CGCCGCCCTCGACATGGGCTGCGACACTTGCCACATCACGCATAAGACCGGCGAGATTGGGAAGGCCGAGTTCGATTTCCATTTGACCAAAGCGGCGCCGGCGCTCTGTGTGGATTGCCACGACCCCAAGGATGCTAACCTGCAAAAGGCGCACCAGAACCAACCCTTCGACAAAGCAGATTGCCTCACTTGCCACGATCCTCACGAGTCAGCCGCTCCCAAGCTGATGGCCAAATTTACGCATCCGCCCTTTGCTGACAGGCAATGTGACGTTTGCCACGCTGCCGCAAAAGATGGAAAAGTGGTGCTGACGCAAAAAGACGTCAAGTCGCTGTGCGTAACCTGCCACTCTGACAAGGCTGAGCAGATCGAGAAGGCAAAAGTGCAGCATCCAGGAGCATCGGGCGACTGCACCGACTGCCATAGCCCACATGCCAGCGCGCAGCCCGGCCTTCCCAAGACGAATGCGGTGGAAATTTGTTTGGGTTGCCACAGTGATATTGCCGATCTTACGAAGAAAGCTGTGCATCACCAACCTGCATTCACTCAAGGTTGCGCGACGTGCCACACGCCACACGGCGGCGATCTCGAGCATCTGCTGCGGGCAAAGGGAAATGCGCTCTGTTTGGAGTGCCATGGACCGGACGCAGTGCCCCAGAAATTGGAAGCTGAGCACGTGCTGACCATCTTCAACGGCCAAGTGAAGCTACCCGAAGACTACTACCAGAAGAATAAGGTGGCGATTCTGCCGCTGAGATACGGGCTGGGACATCCGGTACAGAACCACCCGGTCGGAGACGTAATGGATCCGTCAAATATCAGCAAGGTCAAAACGCACTTGAGTTGCCTTAGCTGCCATCAGCCGCACGCTTCGGCAAAACCAGATTTGCTCGTGAAAGACCAGCAGAACAACATGGCATTCTGCGACAGCTGTCACAAGAACAGAATCAATATGCGGGATACAACATCCGGCAATTAGAAACAGGAGATTAGAAAATGTTCGCGCTTCCTTCCAAATCGAATTCCAACAGCTGGGCGCTGGCGGCCCTGGTGATCCTGCTGGCTCTGGGGCTGGCTTCGCCGGTTTCCATGTACGGCAGTGACAAAGATAAGAAAAAGAAGAAGGCCGACGCCCCTCAGCCGGCGCCGGCGCCCACGCTGGATATTGATATTTCCAAGCTCGTTTGGCCCAACCCGCCCAATATCGCGCGCGTCAAATATCTGAGCTACTACACCGGCATGAAGATTGACCGCACACCGCCCGCCACCACCAAGAAGAAGCAAGGCTGGATGGACCGCGTGGCTGGCGCCAAACAAGAAGACAACACCGACAAGCTCAAAAAGTTTCCCTGGCAGTTCATTGGTCCCTACGGCATCGCCATCGACTCCAAAGGAATCGTCTACGTCGCCGACCAGAAAGTCGGAGCCATCTTCATGATCGACACCGAAGCGCACGATGCGACCCTCATCAAAAATGGCGTCGACGCCCACCTCGAGTGGATCAACGGCCTCGCCATCGATGACAGCGATCGCCTCTTCGTCTCCGATGGAAAGCTCCATCGCGTCCTCGTCTTCAGCCCCAAGCACGTCGTCGAGGGTCAGATCGCCCAGGGCCTTGTCGATCCGGTCGGCTTGGCTGTCGATAACGAGAATCGCTTCCTTTATGTCGTCGATGAGCAGCAGGATCAGGTGATCGTCTACGATGCCGACTCTTTGAAAGAGCTACGTCGAATCGGGACCGCGCCTGGTCCCGGCAAGAAGCACCAACTCACCACCCCCGGCGATTTCGGCGGAGCCACCAACGTGGCTCTCGACGCCGACGGCAACGTCTACGTCACCGATACCATGAACAGCCGCGTCGAAATCTTCGACGCGGAGGGCCAATTCATCAGCACCTTCGGAAAAGCCGGCGATGGTCCGGGATACCTCTTCCGCCCCAAAGGCATCGCCATCGATTCCGACGGGCACATCTGGGTCGCCGACGAATTCCAGGATCGCGTTCAGGTCTTCAATCGCGAAGGCCAGCTTCTCACTTACATCGGCGACACTCACGCTAACGGCCCGGGCCAGTTCAAAGCGCTTGTCGGCATCGCTATCGACAAGCAGAATCGCGTTTTCACCACCGAGCAATATCCCGGACGCATGCAGATGTTCCGCTATGTCACGGACGCCGAGGCTGCCGCCGAAAAGACCAAGCGCGAGAACGACCTCAAAGCCGCCGCCGAGTCTCGCCGTGCCGCCGCTGCACCCGTACCAGATCCAACGCAGCAACCCACAGCCGCGCCAGCCGCAACCTCGCCCACTCCGCCCACTCCCGCTAAATCCGCCGACTCGAAATCTAGCGACGCCAAGCCTTCTCCTCCAACTCCCAACTAGCTGCTCCTACTGCAAACCGAAGCCGGGCTCCCCCGCCCGGCCTTCCCCCTCCGAATATTTCCGTCTTCTCCCCTTTAGCGGTGACATTGCTCACAAACACCTGAGAACCTCGTCACTGACCCCAACCACCCCAAAATCCTTAACTGCCCTAGATCGGGAGGCTGCACGTGGAAATGCGTTTCGGACTGTTGCAAAACGCCATATGCCGGTCGCTGACTTGCGTGCGTCTTTTCACCACTTGGTTGAGCCAGAACGCTCAGCCCAATGTGGATTATGCCGTCTCCGCGGTCGGGGCTCTGCCATCATCAAACTGTAAGTCCTTTTTTGTTAATTACTTACAAGAAGAGAACAGAACCGGCGCATTTTGACGCACTACGGTAACCCTCGTGCATTCACTATCGGCGGAGATCCAAGCAACATCTCCAAAGGTTTAGTGGTATTTGAGAGTTCCGGAAAAGCACCAAAGCGGTAGAGATAAAAGCGTTTCATCATAAATCCTTAAGGAGAATCTATGAGAAAGAGTCTGTTAGTAATTCTGATGATCCTGGCAGTGACAGCATTCGTCGCAGCTCAGCCAGGCACACCCACGGCCGACGTGTTGGGCGCTCACCTGAACTACGGTCGTGGTTGCGCAGCTTGTCACGCACCGCACAACGGCGCAATGGGTAACGGCGCCGATAAATCTGGCGACAAGCTGGGTGGCACCTCGATTTTGTGGGGCCAAGACGTAGGTTACCTCTACGGCCAGACCATCATCACCGGCGGCACCGGCAAGGGCACCGGTAATGGTTACACGGAAGTTCTGCCGGCCTCAATGGCCGCTGGAACGCCTGACGTCAATGGCCTTCTCACCTGCTTGAGCTGCCATGACGGCAACTGGGCAAAGGGTGCCATGATGAACAACTCTGTCTTTGAGACGCTGCCTGCAACCTATGGCACGGGCACGATCCCGACCCTGTTCGCAACAGCGGCCGGAAGCGAAGGCTACCTCGCCACCCACCCGGTGGGCTTGAACGCCTCCATTGGCTGCGGCGCCCCGTGGAACTGGGACTGCACTATTACCAATGGCACGATCAACATGACCGGCACCGCCTCCAAAGCATTCGTGCAGGACTATGGTTATTTCGTCAGTCCGAGCGCTTATAACAACAAACCGATTGTGGTCTGCACCACCTGCCACAATCAGCACCTCATGAACGTCGTCCAGGCCAACGGTACCAACGCCCCCGGCCTCGCCGCCGGCAACTATAAGACGATGTTCTTCCTGGTTGGTCCCTACAACCCAGGCAGCGGAACGGCGAACTCGAACCAGACCGCGCAGTTCTGCCGTCAATGCCATGGTGCAAATGCGAACGAGTTCTACGGTGCAAACCTCCCGACGATCTTCTAGTCTGTTGGAATCGCACTGCAAATGGGGAGAGAGCAACAACTCTCCCCTTTTTTTTGACCCGATTTTGAACAATAATCTGAACTGAGACGCTCTGAACTGAGGATGTTATGAAACGCCGATTCTCGAATCCGATCCTGATCTCACTCGCCGGTCTAGCCCTGGCTTTTCTGAATCAAGCCACGCTGGGAACGGCACAGCAACTCGCCGTGTCGCACGCGCCCACCACCGCGGCAACGGCTGCGCAGCCGCCCGCGGCTTTGCAGCCCAGCGATAAGCCAGTGGCCCGTGTTAACGGCTCGGTCCTTACCGACCGCGATCTTATGCGCGAAATGTACTCGCTCTTCCCCTACGCGCGCCAGCACAACGGCCAGATTCCTCCCGAGATGGAGCCACAGATTCGCGCCGGCGCGCTCAAGATGATTGTCTTCGAAGAATTGGTCTACCAGGATGCCGTTCGTCGTAACGTGACTGTCCCCGCCGCAAAATTACAGAAAGCCGAGAACGATTTCCGCGCCCAGTTCAACGACCCGGCTGAATATCGCCGGTTTATGAACTCCGAATTTAAGGGCAGCGAAAAGCTGCTCAACGAAAAGATCCGCCGCTCGTTGATCATCGACGCCGCGTTGAAAGCACAGGTTGATGACCGCTCCGCCGTCACTGTGGCCGAAGCCCGCGCCTATTACGACAAGAACCCGGCCCGTTTTGAGTATCCCGAGGCTTTTGCCTTTCAGACCATTTCTTTCCTTCCCCCAGCCAAGACCACGCCCGACAACCTGAAAGAGCTGCACAAGCGCGCCGAGGACGCTCTGAAGAAGGCCAAGGCGACGAAGAATTACGAGGAGTTTGGCGTCCTCGCCGAGAGCATCTCCGAGGACGACTACCGCGTGATGATGGGAGAACACAAGTTCGTCGAGCGCTCGAAGCTTGCGCCCCAGGTCGTCCAGACGCTGCTGGCCATGAAGCCCGGAGACGTCAGCGACATCATTCAGATCGAGCAGGCCTACACCATCGTCCGTCTCATCCAACATGTTCCTGCAGGCAAGCGCAGCTTCAACGATGTGAAAGATTCGCTGCAAAAGGAACTCGGGAAGAATAAAGCCGAGGAACTGCGTTCCGCCCTCGACAAGCGTCTGCGCAAAGCAGCTAAGGTAGAGGAGTTGTAAGAAAAACAGGTTTCAAGGTCCCAAAGTTTCAAGGTTTCAAAAACTCAAAGACACGATAATTTCAGGCTTGCAAGGCTTCAAGGAACGGTTGGATCGCCCCGGACTCTTTGAAACCCTGAAGCCCCTGAAACCTTGAAACACCCTTTCTCTATCACACTTTGAGACTTTTTCATGCGCCAAATGCCTTAAACCCTCATTTCCATTGGGTTATATGCCTCATAATCAGCCTTTTCCCGACTTTTGAAGATCGGCTTAAGTCTATCCCTATCAAGCAGTTAAATACTGTTCCGTTTTGGCTCGGTGCGTGCATTTGTCCAATGTAGACGGATGGCTGGCGCTCATTCCAAATCGCGTTTCTGTGGGGAGCTGGAAGCCGCCGAGAACTGAAGAGCGCGAACCGAAGCGGGAAGAAACTCGATTCGGGAAGTTGGTGCCAGGTGGCGGGTATTTTCAGTAAAACCGGTAGGGTGTTCGGCGGGATTTTCCTCGCCCTTCTGCTCGCGTTGCCCGTATCCGCGCAGCTCCAAGTCGGTGAGGTCAGCTCCACCATGAGCGGCGTCATCTCCGCCGGCTACAACGGCGACTACGGCAACCAGATCAACTCCGACCACAGTCTCTCCGTCGGCGGTTCAGGCACGCTCTCCGGTTTTTATTACAATCCCAACTTCGTCTCTTTCACCGTTACACCTTACATGAATCAATCGCGCGACAACTCCGCCTATCAATCCATCTCTGACGCGAGCGGGGTGAATTTCAGTAGCAACATCTTCGGCGGCAGCCACTTCCCCGGCTCCATTAACTACGCCAAGGCCTATAACAGCGAAGGCACCTTTGCCATCCCGGGCGTGGCCAACTACACGACTCACGGAGACAGCCAGACCCTCGGCATCCAATGGGCTGAGTTGGTGCCGGGTTTACCAACACTGGTCGCCTCCTTCCAGATGGGCAGCAATCAGTACTCGATTTACGGAGCGGACACCAATGGGACCACGGATTCTCGTTCCTTCAACCTCCATTCATCATACGCGCTGGCCGGTTTCAATTTCGGCGCATATTTTAACGACGGGAGCTCCCACTCGGACGTACCGCAGGTGGTCGAAGGCTCATCGGGAGTGGAAGCGTCAAACTCCAACACCCACGGATTTGGATTCACCGGCACGCACAAACTTCCCCTGCACGGCGCATTCTCCGGCGACTTCGACAGAACCACCGTCGATTCCAACTTTATCGACAACAGCTACAGCGGCACCATCGACACCTATACCGGCACCGCCGCCTTTCAGCCCACCCAAAAATTTCATTTCTCCGTCAGCACCGACTATTCCGATAATTTGACCGGCAGCCTCTACCAGGCCATCACCTCGACTGGCGGAATCGCCATTCCGCCCCAGGCCAGCGAGTCGTCAAACTCTCTCGATCTGGCCGGCAATGCCAGCTATTCGATCCTACACAATCTGCAAGGCGTGGCCAACGCCGACTATCGCCAGCAGTTTTTCCTGGGCCGGAGCTACTCTGCCGAGTCTTATGGCGGCGGCGTAATCTACTCCCGACCGCTGTTCGGGGGCATCTTCAACGCCGCTGGTTCCCTAAGCGACAACATGGCGAGTTCCTCCAACGAGAACGAGCTCGGTTTCAGCGGCTCCCTGAGCTACAGCAAGCGATTCGATGGCTGGTTGGCCAACGGATCTTTCAGCTATTCACAAAACGTTCAGACCCTGCTCATCACCTACATGTCGTCGATGTACAACTACAGCGGCAATATTAGCCGCCGCTTCGGCCAGTTCGGCTGGAGCGCGGGCGCCGGCGTTGCCAAGACTGGATTGACGACGCAGAATGGAATCGTCAGCGACAGCGAGAGTTTTAACTCCACCTTCAACTACGGGAAGTGGTTCAACCTGAACGGCACATACTCCAAATCGACGGGAAGCGGAATCGAGAGCGGAGCCGGTATCGTCATCCTTCCCACTCCCGAGCCGGTTCCTTCCACCAACGATTTGATTCTTTATGGCGGCAAGAGCTGGGGATTCGGGTTCAGCAGCACTCCGATGAGACGCTTGATTTTCAGCGCAAGCTTCGCCAAGGCGGAAACCAACAGCAGCTTTGCCGGTGTTCTCTCGAACAGCAACACGAAGCAGATCAACACGCTTTTACAGTATCAATTTCGTAAAATGTATCTCACCGGCGGATACAGCAATTTGTCGCAAGGCTTTAGCTTATCAGGCACGCCTCCGGAGAATGTGTCGGCGTTTTATATCGGCGTCTCGCGATGGTTCAACTTCTTCTAAACCGTGCCACTCGTCGGAAGCGGAAATAGGATGCGGTTTACCCTCAAGCTGAATTCGATCGCGCTGAGTTGGTTCAAGCTGCGCTTGCTCGCTCTGACTTTCTTCGCGGCGCTTCTGCTCGCCGTCCCGCTTTCGGCGAAGCCCAAGACTCCGCCCGTCACCGAACCCGGTCCTCCGGATCTTGTATTGGATGGCGGACGTCGCCTGACCTTCGAGCGCACCTTCGGCTCGGAGCGCGAAGTGAAACCGAAGCGCGGCTTCTGGAATCGTGTGCTCGATGTCATCGCCGGCGAGCCCGACTTCCGCCAGCTTGTTCGCCCCTACAGCGTCGTCACCGACTCCCGCGGGCGCATCATCGTCACCGATCCGGGCGCCGGCGGCATCCACATCTTTGACTTTGTCCAGCAGAAATATAAGTTCATCGAGCGCCACGACAAAAGCAAAGACGCCATGTTCACTCCCCAGTGCGTCGCGGTCGACGCTCAGGACAACATCTACGTGACCGATTCGGACACCGGCAAGATCTTCGTCTTCAACTCCAGCGGAAAATATGAGCGCGCCATCGGCAGCATCAAGGGCGGCGAGGGTTATTTCAAGCGGCCCACCGGGATCGCCATCGATTCCGCTGCCCAGCGCATCTACGTCACCGACACTCTCCGCGACCGCATTTACATGCTCGATATGGAGGGCAGCGTTCTTCAGACCATCGGCAAGCGCGGCGACGGCAATCTCGAATTCAATCTGCCGACCGAACTTCGCCTCGACGGCCAGGACCTCATCGTCGTCGACGCCATGAATTCACGCGTTCAGCTACTCGGTCGCGATGGATCCTTCCGTTCCTCCATTGGCCAGCTCGGCGACAGCAGTGGCGACCTCTTTCGCCCCAAAGGCATTGCGGTCGACTCCGAGCACGATCTCTACATCGTCGATGGCGCTTGGGGCATCGTCCAGGTGTTCAATCGCCAGGGAGATCTGCTCTACTATTTCGGCCATCGCGGCAACCGTCCCGGAGAGTTCCAGCTCCCCTCCGGCGTCTTCATCGACCGCGACGACCGGATATTCGTGGTCGACTCCTTCAATCGCCGGATCGAGGTATTTCATTATTTCGGCTTAAAGACACCAGTGAAAGCGGGCATGTGATGTTTAGAAAAGCCAGGTTCTTGTCTGCAATCTTACTTGTGATACTTGGCAGAACGCTGCTCGCTCAAGTGACTGGAGACGTGATCGGGATGCACGACTTAGGTCCGGGGAGTAAGTCCCCGATAACCGGTGCACGCCCAGATTTCTGCATGTATTGCCACGCGCCCCATAACGGGGTAGGCGGCCGAACTCCTCTGTGGAACCAGAAACTCACGGTGCAGAGCTATGACTTGTATAGCAGTGACACCGAGACGAACCGGGGTACCCAGCCATTATTGGGAGGTGACAGCAATCTTTGCCTTTCTTGTCATGATGGAACCGTTGCTCCCGGTACAACCGCAGCTTTCGGCAAAGTCACGATGTTCGGAGCGATGTACAGCTATGACGTTTTTGGAACCAATCTTCAACCCTCGCACCCGGTCGCCCTTGCCGTGCCTCTCAAAGACAACATCGATCTGATTTCCTCCCTCGCGTCCTCCGGTAAGACCGGAGATCCCACCGGAGCCGTTCAGCTTATCCACGGCAACATCGAGTGCACCACCTGCCACAACGCCCACGTCCAGGCCAAAGACACCATCTCCCAGAATTTTCTCGTCCGCGACAGTTCCAAGGGCCAGATGTGCCTCGCCTGTCACGATCCCACTCGGCAAATGGCCGGCAAGGTGAATCCACTTGTGGACTGGTCCACCAGTGCGCATGCACTTGCGCAGAATAAGATTACTCCCAACACGGGCTTAGGAAGTTACACGACTGTCGCGCAGGACGCGTGCGTTTCCTGCCACGCGCCTCACAACGCTCAGGGCCCCGCGCGCCTTCTTCGCGGTCAAAACGAGCAGGATTGCATCGCCTGTCACAATGGCGGCACCAATATTACACCCGCTCCGCCCAGTGTCTTCGCCGAGTACGCTTCCCCCAAAGTCGGACATCCGTTTCCCACGACCACCAACCCGCACGATGCCGCCGAGAGCACTTTGCTCAACAATAATCGCCATGCCACCTGCATCGATTGCCACAACGGACATGGCTCCGCTCAGGTCAACGTCTTCCCGCCTCCACCTCAAGACCGCGTCTCCCAAAAAGATGCCACCGGCATCAGCGCCAACGACGGAATCACCGTCGTCGCCCCCATCGTCAATCAATACGAGAACTGCTTCCGCTGCCACGGAACCAGCTCCGGCAAAGCCATCCGTCCCATCTACGGATATCTCCCCGTGCGCGCCTCTTCAGCAGGCGATCCTCTCAACATCATCCTGCAACTAAGCGCCACGGCGGCCTCCAGCCATCCCGTCACTCACATCAGCAACAGTTCCCTTCCCCAAACCAGCCTGCTGACCAACATGCTGAATCTAGACGGCCTCACCCCTGGCCGCGCCATGGGAAACCAGATCTTCTGCACTGACTGCCACAATGCTGACGACAATCGCGAATTCGGCGGCTCCGGACCCAACGGCCCCCACGGATCTAAGTGGACTCACATCCTCGAACGCCGCTACGAATTCAGTCAGACTATCGCGCCCAGTCAGCTCATCACCAACCTCTATCGCAATCCTGATCTCAGCGTGAATGGTCCCTACGCTTTGTGCGGTAAGTGCCACAACCTAAGTCTCCTCTCCAACGCTAAGTTCGTGCAGCACACCAGCCACATCAACGCCGGTTTCACTTGTTCGGTTTGTCACTCAGCCCACGGTGTGGGAGGCTCGAATCCCAACATCAGCGGCCAGCGCCTCGTCAATTTCGACGTCAACGTCGTCGGCCAGAACGGAGCCGCGCCCATCACCTACAACTACGCCAACAATACCTGCGTGCTCGCATGTCACGAGACCGCGCACAACCCTAACGGCACCGTCTCGGCTGCCAAGTCGCGTCCAATTCTGGGAAGTCCCATAAAGAAGTAGGAAGCCCCTATGAAGGTGACGCCACCATCATGGTAGACAACTTGCTCGCCGAGCCGGGCGCGCCCAACCCTCGGGACACACGGGAAGATGCCGCCGCTCCCCGCGCTCAACCGGCTGCCATGAACGTTGCGGCCGCGAATCCTGCGCAAAATTGGTGGAGGATCGGCGACGCAGTCGTCCTCCTCATCTGGATGTGTGTTACCAACTTCACCATCCGCTACCACGAAAAATGGGCTGACGAAGCGCAGGCCTGGCTCATCGCCCGTGATCTCGATCTGCGCACCATCTGGTTTCACGAACTGCGCTACGAAGGTTCTCCCGGCCTGTGGCACACCATCCTGTGGGTAGCGCAGCACGTCTTCCACGCCCGATATGGCGCCATCGGCTACATCGGCCTGGCCGGTGCGACCGCCGGAGCCGCGCTCCTGATTTTCATGGCGCCCTTCCCCCGATACATCCGCTGGCCGCTCGCTTTCACCTACTTCATGGTGTATCAGTACGCGGTGATCGCGCGCCCTTACACATGGCTGCCCCTGCTGGCATTCGCCGCCGCCATGCTATTTAAGGATCTCAAGCATCCCGAGCGCATGACGGTGGTGCTGATCTTGCTGGCGAATCTCAGCTTTCACGGGACGATCATGGCGGGCTGCCTCGGCCTGGGCTATCTGCTCGATGCCATCAAAGGCTGGTCGGCTCTTACAGAAAGAATACGGGGACGGTATGTGCTGTGCATCGCTGCGATGGCGATCACGTTTCTTTTTCTGTTCGTGATCCTGAAGCCGACGCCGGACGTGGAAGACATAGCGATCAAGATGAAATCTGCGCAGTTACCGCAGTCGGAGACCGAGAATCAGATCCCAGTCTCATGGAAGCTCATGGCGGTGACAGCCGGATCCTTCTTTGATCATCCTGCGGTTTCAGGCGTTTTCATATTGCTTGCCGGTGCGTGGTGTTTCATGCGCCGGAGACTTCTAACTTTCCTGTTGCCGATTACGCTGCTTGTTGCGCTCTATGCTGTCGTCCACGGCTACCCGCATCATGATGGAACCGTCTTCGTGGCCGCAATCACGGGCCTCTGGATCGCATGGCCGACGTCCGGCGAGTGGGGGCTGTTCACTCCCCGGCAGCGATGGGCAACTCAAGGCATGGTCGTCCTGTTGGGATGTTTGTTTGCTTACGAAATGTGGGATGCGGCGGTCGTCATTCGTCACGAGTATCTCTACCCGTACAGCGGGGCGGACGACGCAGCGAAGTACCTGAAATCAGTGAAGGCCGACCAAGGTCCGATCTTCGGATACCTCTACGGCATGGTAGGGGTGCAGGCTTACTTCGACCGCAACATTCTGGCCAACGTTCCGACGGCGTACTTTCATCATGGTCTGCCGCTGAACGCCAACCGTATCGATTTCGACGAAGTGGCACGCGTGTCGCCTGAACATATGGTTTTCTGTTTCGGTACACCATATCCGCAAAAGGTTCTGGACGGGATTCTTCAGCCGATGAACGCAGCCGGATACGAGTTCGTTCACTTCTCGGATGGTTACATGTTCAATAAGCGCGTGGTGTACGAGAGACAGGTCTACTTCATCTTCCGCCGCACTGGACCGCGCGTCTCACACCCGGGGACGCTCCCGCCCCGCTAATTTGACGGCAACTTGTAGATGACCAAATCGGTTGGCTCAACCTCGCGCCCCTCAGTCTCCTCCAATCGCTTTCGTCACAAACACCCGGTGAGCGCCGTCACAGACTTCTAACCCGCCATGCGCGACAATGGAAATCTGACGGGGTAGCGAAGAGGTGTGCGTCTCCCATGAGGCGGCGCCTTGATCCTGATGCGGCCTAGAGGCTAGTTACTTGTCGATAACTATATTTGTGGCAATAAGTGGGCATTCAGAACCCGCCAAAAAGCTATGGATTTCGGGAGAAAATAGCGAAAGATCGAGCTAACTCCTTATTCCGGAAATACTTTGCTATAAGTCCTTATTCTTCAAAGACCGGATCGGAATTTTATCCCTAACTTAATGATTAGTAACTGCCGAACTTAGTAACTGACGAATTAGCGCTTCACAAACAGCGCTGCCATTTGATCCTGATAGACCAAACTGAAGCGCGGATCGGACATGAGGAGTCCAACCAGTGGCTGGTTTTTCTCCAGCAGCACGACGCCCGACTCGTTTAAGTAGGGATCTGTCGCATACGAGTCGCGACCATCCTCGGTGTCGAAGAACTGGCGGTCGAGTTCGTCTCCATATAAGTCGTTGCGTCCATCGATCGCCACCGGGTAATTCGGCATGTACCAAGTAAGAAACCCTCCCCAGTCGAGGGTGTTATAAAGCGGCCCGGGCACGGAGTGTTGCCGCAGGTAATTCAGCGCCTTCACCGGGTACATGCTGCTGATCGCGCTGTCCAGACCACGCTGATTGAAGTCGGCGCCGCCGCGCGCCACTAACACCAGGGCGATGGCGACGAACACGGCCACGGCCGATTTTTCGAGCCAGGTTTCGCTCTTGCG
>Ga0182014_10006348_pt1 | contig 12762 bp, 12 predicted proteins | sample 612S2DmetaG_FD_120489 | JGI IMG/M metagenome (GOLD analysis project Ga0182014, IMG submission 120489) | Permafrost microbial communities from Stordalen Mire, Sweden - 612S2D metaG | ecosystem: Environmental > Terrestrial > Soil > Wetlands > Permafrost | place: Sweden: Stordalen | collected... | reverse complement strand
GCCGTGAAGCGGCGGAAGCCAACGCACAACGCCTCATCGACAGGGAACTCAAGAGGCGGGGATGGACGGAGGGCGAGTTAAAAGACCGGGCGAAAACCGATCCTGTTAAAGTGGCGCTGGCCGCTCGAATACGGCGGGAGACGACCGTCCTGATCCGCTGGCTTGCGACGCGCTTGCACATGGGCACGCGCCAAACACTCAACGCAGCGTTATATCTATGGAGAAAAGAACATGAACAAGCCAATAGTACGGTTTGACCCCTATGACTATGAGTTTCCTTTGAAGGCGTCACACGACCATGAATCGGTCAATGCGTTCGCGCGGCGCAAGCTTGAGGAGTTTGCCCGCGCCTTCGAGGATTTCAGGGAGCTTGAGCGGCGCGCGCAGCGCGGCAGCCGCGAGAAATTCGAGGCGGCAATGGCAAAGGTTCCGAAGACCCCGCCAGCGCCGGGTGATGAAGTGCAGGGCCAATCCAGCCGCCATGGCGGCGCTTGCTTTTTGGGGCGGGGAGTGCGATAAGGTCTTGAGGAATGACCTGTTCGAAATCACGTTCCGCAGCCTTCACGCTTGTCGAATTGCTGGTGGTGATTGCCATCGTGGCGGTGTTGACGGCGCTGCTTTTGCCCGCCCTGGCCTCAGCCAGGGAGAGAGGCAAGGGGACGGCTTGTCTGTCCAATCTCAATCAACTGGGGCTTGCCATCCGCGCTTATGCGGACGACTACGCCGGGGACATGCCGTTCGGCCCCAAAGCGCCGCCGTTCATCAGCCCGCTGGACCTTTACCCGTCCACCGGCGCGCCGACGAGCCTGATTTCCATCGGCACAGGCGAGGCGGCGGGGTTGGGATTGCTGTTGGAATCTTATCTGGCCGCGGAGCCAAAGGTTCTGTTTTGTCCCAGCAGCGATCAATTTCTCAATACGGACGCGCAGCTGGCGCAGGTGGGGCGGAGCCAGGCGCAGTGCAGTTATTACTACCGCCATGCTGGCAACACGCAGCTTTTCGACAACGCCACCAACCCCTTCGTGCCGAAGCACATCAACCTGGACAACCTGGGCGTCAACCGCGAAGGGCTGCCCATCCGCGCGCTGGCGATCGACACCCAGTTCCTGTGCTCGCCCGCGCTGGCGTCCTACAACGTGCTGCCCAGCACGCATCATCAGCAATTGTACGCCAACATACTTTTTTCCGACGGCCACGCCGCCACGCGCCCGAACACCGCCGGCCAGTTCGTCGTGGACTTGGGCAACGATGTCGATCCCGCCGCCGGTTTCAGCCTGATCCTTTCCGTCTTGGAGCGGGCCGACGCCGAGCCGTGAAGTTTGTTTGACTCACTAGGCGCATCTGTGTCTTGAAAGGCTTGGAGCGTGTTTTGAAAATATTTCGAGCGGTCTTGCCGGGTCAGAACAGATTATTGGGATGCATTGTACAGCAGTGCTTGGGGTGGGGCGTCCGGCATCGTTGCTCCTCAGTTGAATACCATCGAAAGTGAAGGCATGAAGGTCGTCGATGACGCAGGGGGGGTGTTTTCAGGCCCGGATGGCGGGGCGAAGAGCATCGTTGCCTGCTCGTAATGGCTCATCGCCAGGTCGTTGCCCATGCCACCGACGAATTCGTCAGATTGCCGGTTCGCTTGTCAAGGCCCCTTTAGCAGCGTTGACCCGGGCGGTTTTTCGGCGCATACACAAACATGCTTTTGCCGCGCTGTTGTGTAGCGTTGCTCGCGCCGGTTTTGTGGGCGGGTTGCGCAAGCCATTCGCCAGGAAGTCACGAGAAACGAAAGGGAGATGAGATTGTCGCCGCCGGCCAATTCTTCCACACGGGCACGCCCGTCGTGCTCTGGATGGACCCCGGCGGATACGACGCCTACCGCGTGGAGCGCCGTTTCGTCCCGTACGCCGAATCGGATTATGAGAGTTCGCAGCCGCACCTGGACGATCCCGGCAAGCCCAACCGCTACGATATCCGCGACCGGAACCTGACTCCCGGACAACTCGAACAGGTCCGCGGCGGCGGCTGGGACCTTCCCACCCTCCAATCCAACATCGACCAGTTCGTGCTGCACTTCGACGTGGCGGGCGTGTCGCAAAGATGCTTCAAAAACTTGCAGGACAAGCGCGATTTGAGCGTCCATTTCATGCTCGACTTGGACGGGACGATTTATCAGACGCTGGACCTCAAAGAGCGGGCGCGCCACGCGACCATCGCCAACGCCCGTTCCGTCGGGGTCGAAATCGCCAATATCGGCTGCTACGGCGCGGCGGAAAAAAGCCCGCTGGCGGACTGGTACAGGAAGGGACCCGATGGGCGGACGATCATCACCATCCCCGGACCGGACGGCGCGCTGGTGGAACGAACGCCTGGTTTTGCCGGCCATCCAGTCCGCCCGAAGCCAGTCACGGGCAAGGTGCAGGGGAAGGAACTGAGTCAATACGATTTCACCCCCCAGCAATACAAGGCCCTTGCGGAATTGACCGCCGCCCTCTGTGTGATCTTTCCGCGGGTCACCTGCGATTATCCGCGCGAAGCCGGCGGCCAACTGATGACTCACAAGATGCCGGCGGAGATGTATCAGGAATACCACGGCGTGCTGGGGCATTACCACATCCAGGACAACAAGGTCGATCCCGGCCCGGCCTTGCAATGGGATTACGTCATCGGCGAAGCGCGGCGATTGATGAAACTGCCGCCGCAACGGTCCGTTGACGGGAAACCCGCCGTCCGCCGTCCGAAGTTGGAGGTGGATAACTGATCCGCTTGGGTTCAATTTGCGTTTCCGGGGATACAATTGCCATTTTCGGGATACAATGGGATACAATGGGCATCGAAGCCCAGATTTGCCATCTCCCTCATAGTGAGGCACAATTACCGCATGAAGAAAGAGTTCGTGTTTCAAATCGAACAGGATGACGACGTGCTGGTGGCGGCCTGCCATGAGCCGGAAATGGCGACCCAGGGAGAGAATCTCGACGAACTCCCGGCCATGATTCGTGATCTCATCCGCTGCCGGTTTGACGACGGCGACGGGCGCCTGGCCTGGCCTGCAAGAACCATTGCTTGAGTCCAAGGCCAAGGGACGCTAAACTGTGTCCATGAATTACGCGAATCGCATCACGTTCGACCCGGAGCAATGCGGCGGACGCCCCTGCGTTCGGCATTATCGCATCCGGGTGAAAGACGTCCTGGACATGATGGCGGCGGGTGTGTCGGAAGCTGAAATCCTCAAGGATTATGCTTTCCTCGAACCCGAAGATATTCGCGCCTGCCTTGAGTTGGCCGCCGAGCAGGTCAATTATCCGGTTTTGGTAAACGTCTGAGAGTGTGCGCTTCCTCGTTGACACGCAACTGCCCGCCGCCCTGGCGATGGTTGCGGGAAAAAGGACATCAGGCCGAGCATGTTCTGGATGTCAATCTCGCCCAAAGCAAGGATACTCCAATCTGGCGTTACGCCCAGGAACACGGCGCGGTGATCGTCACCAAAGACGAAGACTTTGCCGAGTGGGTGCGCCGTGGTCGTCCGGTGCCTTCGGTGGTGTGGCTGCGTATCGGCAACTCGTCCACACGTCATTTGCTGGTCTGGTTGGAGCCACTGTTGCCGATGATTGTTCAGAAACTTGAACAGCAAGACCGTTTGGTTGAGGCGCGATGACGGTCCCGTCCAGAGCCATACCATCGCCGCCCCGGATTTGCTTTTAGTTCGACCTTTTTCATCCCTCAACGGGACACCGCGCAAGTTCCCGTTTGACCAGTCGGCGAAGTACGGATTTTGTGAGGTTCCGGCAATTTAATTCAGACTTCTGGCCGGACCACCCACCAAAAGGGAGACACGCTTGCAGGGAGTCCGTCGGCATCGTTGGCAACTCCCCCCCAACAGCGGAGCTGGGTCCGCCGTTCAGCACGCGGAAAAACTCCGATTTCCGCCGCCCCTGATATTGGGTCGCGATCTTCATTTTAACGCTCGTTCAATGTTCATTATTTCCATCACTGCCACAAATTACCATAATGCATGATGTTGTGATTTTCCAGGCTCTCCGATGTGGCCTGATACGGGCAGGAGTTCGCCTTCTGAACATCATCGCAGCCACGCATCCAGCACGGGTGACAATTCTCCCGCCAGCGCGGCAGCCAGGAACGCCGCCAACGCGCCTGCCACCACGTCCATCGTGTAGTGCGCCCGCAACATCAGCACAATGAGCATTTCACCCAGCGCGATGGATGCCGCGATGCACGCAAGCCACGCCGGCCCGAAATGCGCCGCCTCAATGGCTCCGAGCACGGCCACCGCGGTGTGGCCGGAGAAGAAGAAGTCGTTGCCGACGGAGTAGGTCACCAGCAGCGCGGGGAAGCCCGGATTCCTCCAGATCATTCCGTGCGGCGGTGGCAGGATGCAGAGAATCTGGCAGCTTTGGCGCAATCCGAAAACGATGAGGATGGCCAGAAAGGGCGCAAACGTAGAACCGAAGATCGCCGCGACGATGAGTGAAAGGCCGAACAGGTCAATAAAGATCGAGCTAATGATCAGGGCCGCATTGGCGGCGCGGTCGTGGGTCGAGAAGTAGCGGTTCCATCCAGCCGTCAGATCGTGGACGACATCGCCGATGCCCTCTTTGGGCGCGGACTTGCGCCCAAGCAGCCATTGCGTCCAGAACCAGGCGGCCAATGCCCCGGCGACGATGCCGGCACGGAGGCCAATGGCGGGCCAATGCAAAACCGCGGGTATAGGTGTCATCATATCGTTGTTTCAGGCATCAGGTCCTCCGGCGGGTTTTACTTTCCTCAAGCATCATTTCGAGCCGGCGCCGAAGTTCATTGGCAACGGGATCGCCATCGGCGGCGCGATCCCGTGTTGGCGTTGCTTCGATGGCGTCGCCGACGGAGATGACCGCATGGATTGGCGGATGCGGGCGGGCGGCATCGGTCAAGTCTTCCTCGTAACGCTCCACGGTTTCCAGCAGGCGCTCGGGTGACGGCGTATCAGCCAGGTAATCACCCGAGTAACAATGCAATTGCTGGGCGACGTACAAATCCGCGAGTTGCCGCCAGCGGCGCGCGCGCTCTTCCTCAGTGATTTCGCCATGAACCATGTCCGGCAGGATGGCGCTGCGCAGGCGCTTGATCCGGGTCATCGGATCAGTCTCCCGGCGTCCCCCAGTCCACTCCTGCTCCAGCGGCGCCAGCAGATGATCGAACAGATGCGGGAGCCGTTCCTTGGCTCCGCCGGATTGGGTCGCGCCAAGGTATTCCATTTCCTTGAGAGCCAGCAAGGCATGTCCAGCTTTGACAATCCGTTCCCGCAACGGCAAAAGACTCTGAGGCTGCCAGGAAAGCCGGGCTTCGATTTCCTGCAAGACCGGCTCGAGGGTCGCCGCGATGTCCCCTTCAAAAAAGTAGCGGACAAAAACGGGGTGAATGACCACCTTGCCGGGCAGCGGAGAAGCGGATCGTTGCCTGGCGGCCGCCCGCGCCAGAAACGCCACCCCATCCATCAGGTTCATCAGCCGGTCGTTGTTGCGGGTGACGAAGCCTTCCGGGAAAATGATGAGAGGAAATCGGGCCTCGGCCAGGATGCGGGTGGCGCATTTGAGCGATTCGCGATCCAATCCTTCGCGGTAAACGCTCAGTCCTCCTATGCGCGGCAAGATGAAGGACTGCGCGCGGCTTTGCCTGAAGAGATGCCAACTGGCCATGACATGGAACGGCCGGGCAACCTCGCGCGAGAGCAGTCCCAGAACCATGGGATCACAGGGCCGGCTGTGATTGGAGGCCAGCAGAATGCCGGACCCGGCACTGAGGGAAGCGGCCAGACGCTCCACACCCGCGCATTTCCAAGAGGTGATGCCGAAGTTCTTGCGAAGGTACGTCGGCAGATACCACTGGATTATGCGCCACCAGAACGGGCTGAAGCGCGGCGGCACAAAGCGATAGGTTTCAGCGATGACAATGTTCTGCATGTCCAGGATGCGATCCGGTGGCGGTTCATCCGTCCGTTTCGCCTTTCGAGAACTGCGCGGCCAATTCGCGAATTTTGCGCAGGTCCATTTTGCCGGTGCCGAGCATGGGCAGGGCCTCGACGTGATGGAACTGGCTGGCGCGCGGCTTCCAGAGATTGGGCAAGTCAAGTTGCGGCAGCTTCGCGCTGAACTCCGCCCATCTCGCTTCGGCCAGCTTGTGCAATACCACCAGCCGCTCCCCTTTCTTCTCGTCGGACACGCCAGCGACGACGAACACTTGCTCCGTCGTTCCGGCCAGTTCATGCAACTTCTCCTCCACGCGAATGTGCGGCACCATCTCTCCGCCGATCTTGCTGAAGCGGGTGAGCCGGTCTGTAATCTGCAGGAATCCATCCTCGTCCAGCGCGGCAATGTCGCCGGTGTCATACCAGCCATCGCGGAGCACTTCGGCCGTCTTTGCCGGGAGACCCAGGTAACCCTGCATTACATTCGGGCCGCGCACGAGCATCAGTCCCGGCTGGCCCAAGGGCGCCGGCTGCCGCGTCTCAGCATCGACGATGCGCACGCAAATGCCGGGCAATGGATGGCCAATCCTGCCGCGCTTGACCCCGACCTGGTGGAAACCCGCCGAACGAAAATCATGCGTGTTCAGCGCCACCGCGGGCGAGCACTCGGTGCAGCCGTAAGCCTCGAATGGCCGGATGCCGAACTGCTCCTCAAACGCGGACGCCAGCCGCTCGGGCAGCTTTTCCGCGCTCACAGCCACGACGCGCACGCTGCCGATCTGTTCCGGCGCGCATCCGCGCATGTAAAGCTGCAGGAAGGTCGGCGTGGCAAGTAGGAACGTCACTTTGTAATCGCAAACAAGCTGGCCAATCGTCCTGGCATCGAGGGGGTTGGCGTGATAAACGGCCCCGACGCCCAACACCGCTGGCAGACACAGGGTGCCGGTAAAACCGAACGAATGGAAAAACGGCAGCACACCCAGGAAACGATCCCGCCTGTCCAGACTGAACACTTGTTCCATCTGCGCGATGTTTGATCCGACGTTGTAATGGCTGAGCATGACACCTTTGGGCTCACCGGTGCTGCCGCTTGAAAAAATGACCGTCGCCAGATCATCCAGCTCGACTTTCCTGGCGCTCCCCAACCCCCGCTCCAACCAGCCCACGGGCAACATCCAAGCCATGAAGGACGCAACCAGTATTTCCCACGGACGCGGACGTGCCGCGCAATCCTCAAGGAAAACCACCTCGCACGGCAAAGTAAGCTTGACCTTTTCGAGAAACACTTTGGAGGTCACAACGGTTTTGATTTCGCACTGCCGGATGCACGAAGCCAGCGAGTCCCCTGATAGCGTGTAGTTCAGGTTCACCGGCACTTTGCCCAGCAACATGGCCGCCCAATTCACCAGCGCCCCCGGCACCGAGGGCGGCAGGAGCAGCCCGACCATTTTCTGCCCGCCCCACACCGCTTTCAATCGCCGCGCCAGAAAGACCGCCCTCACCAGCGCCGAGCCAAAACTCACCCTCGGCGATTGCGAGTCGGACATGGCGAAGCGGAACGGGTGCTGTCGCGCCGAGAGCACGAAGCCCTGCTGCAAGGGCCGCATCCGGTCGCGGCGACAAGCCCAGGCCGAGGCCATCAATTCCTGCACGGCCTGGCGCACCTCAGACGCCCGGGTGCGCGCCGGCAGCGGCGGGCCGAAGCTCACTGTGATCGGATAGGGAATTCGGCGCGGCCACTTCCAAATGAAACGCCGCTTGTCAAAACTGAAGATGCTGCCCCAGACGCCGTCCAGCGCGACGGGCACGATGGGCGCCTCCAGGTCCTTCATGATCTGCTCCATCCCCCGGCGAAAGGGCAACAACTGCCCGATCCTCGTGATTTGCCCCTCAGCGAAAATGCAGACGACGTCCCCCGCGCGAATGGCCTCGCCGGCGGTTTGCAGGGATTTGAGCAGGTCGCGCGGCCGCTGCGCCGACGAGATCGGAATGGCTTTAAGGATGCGCGCAAAGGGCTTCACCCAGGGCAACTCATAAATTCCGGCGAACATGACAAACCGCACCTGGCGGTCCGTCGAAGCGATGAGCAACAGCGCGTCCACGAACGAAACGTGATTACAAACGAACAGCGCGCCGCCCTTCGCCGGGATATTCTCGCGGCCCAGCACGCGCACCCGGTACAGCGTGCGGGTGAGCAGCCAGAGACCAAACCGGAGCAGCGCGTCGGGCAGAAGCCACACCACATAAATCGTTCCCGCCAGCGTGGCCGCGGCGGCAAGCACGAAAACCGTGGACGGACTCAGATGCAGAACGACGGTTACCAGGTAGTAAACTCCAGACGCCGCGAAAATGCCCACGAACGAAAGCAAATTAGCCGCCGCCAACACCCCGCCTTTTCTTTCCTTGTCCGGGCGATGCTGGAGCAATGCCGCAATCGGCACGATAAAAAACCCGCCAAAGAAACCCAGCAACGACAAATCCACGGCCACGGTGGCAAAGGAGAGTCCGCTCCGCCCAAGCAACGCGGCAAGAAGAGTCATGCCCATGGAACCCAGCGGGATCAGGCCGTACTCGATTTTGCCGCCGGAAAGACACCCCGCGGCAAAACTGCCCAGACCAATGCCAATGGCCGTTGCTGCTTGGAGATAACTGGCGCGTTGCGGATCGGAAATGTTGAGCACGTCTTTCGCGTAGATGACAATGAGGAATTGAATCAACGCCGCCAGCGCGAAAAAGTAGGTGTTGCCCAGCGTGGCCAGCCAGAGCACGCGATCTTTGCGGATCAGTTTGATTTGGCACCAAAAGTCCGCCAGAAAATCGGCCCGGAACTTCTTCTCCGGATCGGCGGCCGGCACCTTGCTGATGCCCAAGCTGGTGCAAAGCCCAAATCCGGCCAGCGCGATGAGCACAACGCCCGACCCAGCCTGCCGCCCGGAAAAAGCCTTGCACAGCCACGCGCCTGCGACAGTTCCGCCGATGATGGAAACGAAGGTGCCCAATTCGAGCACGCCGTTGCCCCAGGAAAGTTTTCTCTCCGGCAGCAGTTCCGGGAGCAGGCCGTATTTTGACGGGCCGAAAATCGCGCTGTGAACCTCCATCAAGAAAACGCAGGCGATGGCCATGTAAAGCCGGTTGGCCGCCAGCCCGCAAAGCGCCAGCAGCATGACGGAAATCTCAAACACCTTGATGCCAATGGTGACGGAACGTTTGCTGAAACGGTCCGCAAAATAACCGCCGGTCATGGAGAAAAGAATGAACGGCAGCGCGAACACAGCGCCCACCACCCCGACAAGCTGGTCGCGTTTGTCATTGGAGAACCCCATGCCCGTGATCAGCGAAATAACAAGCCATTTGAGGGTATTGTCGCTGAACGCGCCCTGGAATTGAGTCACAAACAGCCACCAGAAGCCGCGCTCCCGCTTGTCGGGCGTTAGATGGGTTTCATTACTCATGTTCGTTCGTACGCTTCAAGTTGACAGACCACTGTAAGCACGGCAAATTGATAAAAACAGCTTCTTCATTGATTGGTACAATGAGTGGAGCTGGCGAGATACATGTTGACTCCGCCAAAGCACGAGGGCAGGCTTGTGCGATATGAAGCAACTTTCCGAGTATTCCGTCGCAGAACTACAACGGGTTATTGTGATAAGAGAGAAAATCGACTCATTGCAATCCCAGTTGACATCCATCATTGGCAACGACACCCAAGATGGCGATGGTGAATCCGTGGCTCCCGCTCCCGGCAAACGCAAATTGTCCGCCGCACACCGGCGCAAACTTATCAAGGCTCTCGCGAAGGCCCGGAGAATTCGCTGGGCAAAGGCAAAGGCGGCCGGGACTGCCAAGGCGCCGAAACAACGTCGCATGAGCGCGGCGGGCCGCGCCGCCATCGCGGCGGCAGCCAAGGCGCGCTGGGCCAGGTTTCGGGCGGCGAAAGCCTGACCTTTCTTGATTTCAGCCAAGCTCATCAAACCGTTGGACGTTCGAGCGCCGTCGCGGGTGTGTTTCACTCTTTTTGGTGAATGCTCCTGATATGTATTCGTTTCTCAGCAATTACAATGGTTTCGTGCTCTTGCTCGGCGTCGGGTGCGGCTTGCTCATCGCGCTGCTGATTCTGGCCTTGATTCTGACCAGACGTGAAATGCACCGCCGGCGAATCGCCGAGGCCAGGGAAAAGGATTTGGCCGCGCAGGCGCAATCTTCCCTGGAAAAGCAATTGCGGGAACGCACCGCGCAACTGGAGGAGCGGACCCGGAATCTCGCGCAGGAAGTCAGCCGTCGCACCCAGGCTGAAGCGTTGATGCGGCAGAGCACCGAGCACATGGGCCGCCTGGCCGCCATTATCGAGTCCTCCAAGGACGCCATCGTTGGCACGGCGGCCGACGGGGTCATCACGAGTTGGAATCCGGCGGCCACCACTCTTTTCGGCTACAAGTCCGCGGAGGCAATCGGACATCCCATCGGCTTTCTTAACCCGCCGGATCGGCTTCAGGAAGAAGTCAACGTATGGGCGCGGATTAGAGAGGGCGAACCGGTCGATCATTTTGACACCGTGCGCCGGCGCAAGGACGGAGCGCTCATAGACGTTTCAGTTTCGATTTCGCCCATCAAAGACGACTTTGCCCGGATCGTCGGCGCTTCCATCATAGCCCGCGACATTGCGCAGCGGAAACAAGCCCAGACGGCTCTGGAGCGGTTGAGGCAGGAATTGGAGCAGCGCGTGGCCGAGCGAACCGCGTCCCTCGCTCAGGCGGAGGCCATCATCGAGTCCTCAGATGACGCCATTATTGGCGCGACGCTCGATGGGGTGGTCACCAGTTGGAATTCCGCGGCCACGAGGCTGCTGGGTTACTCCGCCGCGGAGATCATGGGACAATCGCTCATGCTGCTGGTTCCGGCCGACCGGGTGGAGGAGGAACAGCAATTGATGGCCCGCATTCAGCGCGGCCAGCGCGTCGCCAACTTCGAGGCCGGCCGCAAGCGCAAAGACGGATGCCTCATTGACATGGCCATCACGATCTCCCCGATCAAAGACGCCGCCGGCAAGGTCATGGGCGTCTCGAAAATCGCCCGCGACATCACCGACCGCAAGAAAGCCGCCGAGCGCATTGCCATTTCGCTCCGGGAGAAGGACGCGCTCCTGCGGGAGATTCATCATCGCGTCAAGAACAACATGCAGGTGGTGTCCAGTTTGCTCCAATTGCAGGCCAACTACGTGCAGGACCCCAAGGCCCTGGACGCCTTTCAGGATTGTCAGGAGCGCATCCGCACCATGGCACTCATTCACGAGAAACTCTATCGCACCGAGGGTCTGGCCCAGATCGATTTCAAGGACTACCTCACAAGCTTGACCGATATGTTGCTGCACGCCCAGAGCCGGGGCGCCAAAATCCGCTCGGAATTTCAACTCGAACCGGTCGCACTGAGCATTGACACGGCCATTCCGCTCGGCTTAATTGCCAATGAATTGATCTCCAATTGTCTCAAACATGCCTTTGCCAGCCGCTCCGAGGGCGTCGTGCGGGTTTCCCTCCGCCGTCTGGCGCCGGGCCAATTCGAGATGGCCATCGGTGATGACGGCGACGGTCTTCCGAACGACTTTACCAAGTCCAGGTCCCTGGGACTGCGGCTGGTGAAAATTTTGGCTGGCCAAATCAAGGGACGCATGGAATACAAGAGCGAGAAAGGCTCAGAGTTCAGCATTTTGTTCCAGGAACCCAATTCCAATATCGCATGACCACCCCACCCGCCGCCACCTTGCGCCTGCTTATCGTCGAAGACGAAGCCATTGTCGCCGCCGACATTGAGGACCGTCTCGGCAAGCTGGGCTACAAAATCGACGCCATCGCCGATACCGGCGAAGAGGCCATTGCGCTGGCCACCCGGCTCAAGCCCGACCTGGTCCTCATGGACGTCATGCTCAAAAGCGCCATGAGGGGAACTGACGCCGCCGTCCGCATTGGCGGCGAGTTGAAAATTCCAGTGGTCTATTTGACCGCCAACGCCGATGACCAGACGTTCTTTGCCGCGCTGGACAGCTCGCCGTTTGGATACGTGCTCAAACCCTTTCAAGACCGCGAACTGCAAATCGCCATTGAGATTGCACTCTACAAACATCGCCTGGACCGCGAGCGCGACGCCTTGATTCTGGAACTTCAGGAGGCGCTGGCCAACATCAGGAAGCTGCAGACTCTCCTGCCCATCTGCGCCTGGTGCAAACGCGTCCGCGACGACAAGGGCTATTGGCAGGAAGTTCAATCCTACCTGGACGGACACGCGACCCACAGCGCCTGCCCCGATTGCGCCGCCAAACTCCTGGAGGAAGCCCACCAACTTCACTTCCCAGACCCCTCTGTCGGCGGAAGCGAACCCGCAAAATAAGCCGATCAAGAACGGGCCGGAGCATCCGCGGAACGTCACCGCGCCTGGATCTAATTTGGAATCGGCGTGAACAAAACCGCCGACCCGCGCTTTTGCTGCCGGAAATTGTGCTCGGCCGCAACCCTGTCGCAGACCTCTTCTTCCTTTTCGCCGCAAACATGATCCAATCGAAATGGCATCCGCTGGGATGCAAACTCCCGGCACTCTTGCTCCCATCCGGTGTGCTGTGTTGATGTCCAATTCATATAACCGACTGCGCCAGCATACATCGCGGCGTTCGTCCGCCGCAAGTCCACACTTGTTGTCACTGCAATTCAGACAGTGGGGGAAGGGAAAGAGCGGGCGGGTGCCGCTTCTGGTGGGCGGATGGATCTTGTCGGGGCGGTCCGCGCCATGAATTGGTGGGCCTTGCCCAAGGTCGGATGCGG
>Ga0182014_10006347_pt1 | contig 12763 bp, 12 predicted proteins | sample 612S2DmetaG_FD_120489 | JGI IMG/M metagenome (GOLD analysis project Ga0182014, IMG submission 120489) | Permafrost microbial communities from Stordalen Mire, Sweden - 612S2D metaG | ecosystem: Environmental > Terrestrial > Soil > Wetlands > Permafrost | place: Sweden: Stordalen | collected... | reverse complement strand
GGCACCATCGGTGGCGATGTTCTCGCGGCGAGAGATGAACTCAACGCCGAGTGAGTCCAATTCATCAACGACGCCCAAGAAGTGCTTGGTAGAGCGTGCCACCCGGTCAAAGGCGGCGACAATCAGCACGCTAAATCTCCGCCGCCGTGCATCCTTCAGCAGGGCATCGAGACCTGGGCGACGAGCCTTGCTGCCCGAGACGCCGACATCGATGTACTCACAAGCGACCTCAAAACCCCGCTGCTGCGCGAACAGCCTGAGGTCGTAAAGCTGATTGTCGATGCACTGGTCGGGGGTGCTTACCCTGGCGTAGATCGCACATTTCTTAATCACAGGTGCCTCCTGATGCTGTCCAGCAGGGTTTTGGACGGGGAGATGGATGGCCGCATCTGGGTGATTTCCTGGATGGCAGCGTCAAAATGCTTGTAGCCAACGCAATTCATCCACGCGGCGGTCAGGACTGGAGCGCGGCTGATGCCCACGCCGCAATGGAGGAGTACGGTGCCCCAGCGGACGTTCTCGGCTATGGCATCCATGATGCGGTCAAATTGCCGGACTGGAACCGGCTCTCTGTCTTCGACGGGAAGGTGGAGGTAGTTCACCCCTCGCCGCTTCGTTTTGACCGGAATCTCACAAAGGGAGATGACCGTGTCGATGCCGTGCGGGTTCCCCTTTGCCAGCCGTTGGGCATCAGCGAGGCTCCCGAGGAAAAGGCGTTCCCATACTCGCGTCATTGGGCTCCCTCCTCACCGTGCTTTCTCTTGCAGGTCACAGGTGTGGCGATATAAACCGACGGCATACAGGTCTTGGGCAGGAGAAATCTCGATGAACTCCTAGATTCTTACATTCTCAGTATATACGTACTTACGTAGTTACGTCAAGACCTACGTCCGCCTCACATAATCTGCGACATCGCGAACGAAGTCGCGCCTAATTTTAGGTATCCAGCAGATGCCCATGGTCGGATGCGAAGGCGACGACATCCTCAGTCAGGCAGATTGGCTCTTAACCCGAGGGATTCGGTGCTGACCACTTGCTTCGGTGGGAAGCAGTCAATGAGGTGGTTCACGCACGGTCAAGCAGGAACCTGAAATGAGCCATCGCCACCGTAGTATTCGATTTCAACCACGAGGTACTTACGTAGTTCCGCAATCGGATGTATACTGGCGCTTCAAAAGGAATCAGCAAAAATGGTGACCAAAAAGTCTGGGCAACGTACCGCCCCATTACGCACTCGCTCAGTGAACAAGCCGACGCCTGAGCCAAAGCCGGTTGCATTGACGGTCAAAGTGACCCAGGAGGTATACGTTCGGCTTTGCACATTTGGGGCGACACAGCGGCGGACGAACCAAGACATCTTGCAAGAGGCGCTTCTACAGTACCTTGACCGGGCGAAAGGTTGACCGGCATGGCGAACGCATTGCCGGAGCAGCCCTCACTCTTGGTGACGTACCTGCCAGGACCTCGCCCCGTCCAGGCACACCGCCTTATCCTAATAATGGCCTTTTAAACAAAAAGCTTTCACCGAGGAGCTATCAAGCGCCATGAACAGCAAGAAGAGCAACGCGCATTCCAAATCCGCAACAAGGTCAGCCAAGACCACGCGGACGCCAGCACTCAAGTCCGTACAGCAAGCTGCCCCTCGCCGCGTTGCGGCAAAGGTGGCTCCGCCGAGCGGTTCGCGGAAGAAGGGTGCCGCCGCCGGGCTCGACCAGGTAGCTGAGTACCGGCATGGAGAGGCAACGCGGACGAACAATCCCCCGGCAAAGATTGCCGCCGAGGGGACTGTCCCGGTGATGGGCAAGATTCGCTACGAGTACAACCCGCGCCTTTCTCCCGTGCTGCGCTTTGACCCTACAGGCGGACCTGATGCGTTGCCCGAGTTGCTCCAGGAGGCTCAGCAGCGCAAACTCACCGCCTACGAGACCCGGCTGCTGGCGGAGGCACTACGCAACCAGGAGCCGTGGCTGGAGTGGACCAGCAAACGCGAGAAGCGCCACTTCGAGGTTGACCCGGTTGCCCTTCACATCCACGAGCGCGTCAGCCCACAGGCCATTCTGCGGATTGCCGCCCGGCAGGATGTGGAGCGGTCACTCTTTGCCGACCCGGAGCAGACCTATAACGAGGCGGTGCAGTTCTACCGGCATGAGGTTCCGTGGACGAATCGGCTCATCCTCGGCGATAGCCTCCAGGTGATGACCTCGCTTGCCAAGCGCGAGGACCTCGCGGGCAAGGTTCAGATGATTTACATGGACCCGCCGTATGGCATCAGGTTCGGCTCAAACTTTCAGCCGGAAGTCGGCAAACGAGATGTAAAGGACAAGGAGCAGGACCTGACCCGTGAGCCGGAGATGGTCAAAGCGTATCGGGACACTTGGCATCTTGGAATTCATTCATACCTGAGCTATTTGAGGGACAGGCTAGTCGTTGCAAAAGAACTTTTGTCAGATTCTGGAAGCGTTTTTGTCCAGATAGGAGATGAAAATCTTCATCGTGTACGTGACTTGATGGACGAGATTTTTGGAGCAGAGAATGTTTGTAGTGTAATTACCGTTGTCAAGACCGCAGGTCAAAGTTCTGGCTTGCTGGCAAACGTATGCGATTACCTTCTCTGGTACGCCAAAGACAAGAATCAGGTGCAATTCATCCAGCCGTACAGAAAGAAGGACACTGGGGAGGATGGTGTTTTTCCTTCTGGATGGGCAGTGTTTCCAAATGGAGAAAAAAGAGGGCTGCGCAAAACCGAAAAGAACGGCCAGGTTCCTCTGCCAGGAGGTACAAAGGTTTACGCCCCAACTTCACTTACATCTCAGGGGGGCAGTTCCTCAGGGCCATTGCCTTTTGAATACGACGGGAAGTCTTACATCATCTCCGAGCGCGACCATTGGAAGACAACGCTCCCAGGGATGAAGCGCCTTGCCAACGCGGAGCGCATTCACACAGCCGAGAACAGCGTCAGATTCATTCGGTTCCCATCGGACTTTCCAGCTATCCCACATACGAACACTTGGGATGACACCGCCACTGGAAACTTTACAGAGACGAAGGTCTATGTGGTTCAAACTGCAACCAAGATTATCGAGCGTTGTATGTTGATGACCACTAACCCCGGTGACCTAGTTTTTGACCCAACATGCGGAAGCGGCACAACGGCTTTCGTCTCTGAGCAATGGGGACGGCGTTGGATTACTACAGACACGAGTCGAGTTGCCGTCGCCATTGCACGGCAGCGCCTAATGACCTCGAAGTTTGATTTGTTCGAGATAAAGGATGAGGCAAAAGGTGTCGCAAGCGGTTTCCACTTGAAGACCATCCCGCACATCACCCTGAAATCCATCGCGCAGAATGAGAACCTCGACCCCATCTTCGCCAAGCATCAGCCCATCCTGGACGCGGCACTCGCCGACTGCAACACGGCTCTGAAAAAGGTTAATACCACGCTGCGGTCGGCACTTCATGCAAAACTACTTCGTAAGCAAAAGGAGGAAGGACGTAATGCCATCACCGACGGCGACCGGCGACGTTGGGAACTTCCAGAACCAGGCAAGAGTTGGGAGCATTGGCAGGTTCCTTTTGATACCGACTCCGACTGGCCGCAGGGGTTGCAAGATGCAGTGACAGAGTATCGCAAGGCGTGGCGTAACAAGATGGAAGAGGTCAACGCTTGCATTATCGACAATGCCGAGCAGGAAGAGTTGGCGAACCTGCCAGAGGTCGTGAAGGGCGTAACTCGCGTGAGCGGTCCCTTCACAGTGGAAGCTGTGCAACCACCGGAGATGTCGCTGGGCGAAGCGAAGACCATCTTGGACGAAGGTGAATTTGGCGGAGCGCCGGAGGAGTTGGAAAGCTTTCCGCCCTTCACGATTCAGCTTGTCGAGTCACGGCTGGACCAGGAGGAGCAGAACCTTGAAGCCTATCTCTACCAGATGATTCGCTACCTGAAGATGGATGGCGTGCGATTCCCTAATAATAAGCAGATGCAGTTCCACCGGCTGGAGCCGGTTCTTGATGGCAGCACGATTCACGCCGAGGGGCGTTGGGCGAACGGCGAGAAAGACCCCGACCCCGAGGGGCGTGCCAATGTCGGCGTGGTCTTTGGTCCGCAGTACGGGCCAATCACTACACCCCAGGTGGAGGACGCAATACGCCAGGCAAGTCGCCGTGGATATGACCACCTTGTCATTGCAGGATTCAGCTTTGACGGCGCTGCGACCGGAACCATATCGGAGATTAAGCACCCCAAGGTGAAAGTGCATCAGGCGCACATACGCCCCGATGTCAATCCGGGCATGGAGGGACTGCTCAAAGAGCAGCCGGGAAGCCAACTCTTCAGCGTCTTCGGACTGCCGCGCATCCACGTGGAAGGTCCGAATGGCGACAAGGACTACATCGTGGAGATGGAGGGCGTGGACATCTACGACCCGCTGAAGAATCTGACGCAGCCGACAAACGCAGATAAGGTGGCAGCGTGGTTTCTTGACGGCGATTATGACGGGCGCTGCTTCTGCATCACGCAAGCGTTCTTTCCGGACCGCTCTGCATGGGAGAAGCTGAGCAAGGCGCTGACCGGTGTTGTGGACCCGGCACGCTTCGAAGCGTTGAGCGGAACGCGGTCGCTGCCGTTCCCGGCAGGTAAACACAAGTGTGTGGCCGTGAAAGTGATTGACCCACGCGGCAATGAGGTGATGACCGTGAACCGGTTGGAGGTGCCTCGTGGCCGGTAGGACAACTGTGGACGAGCCGCTGCCGATTCAACCGGTGCCGAAGCCCATCTTGTGCAGCCCGTACAAGAAGCCGACGGCACACTGGCTCTACAATCCCGAGACGGGTCAGCCCAGCGAGAACCCTGGACGGCGAGATGCCGGTTACTGGTACAAGACCGACCGGGTTGGTTTGCAGCGGGGATTGTTCGCTGAAGAACAGCGTGACGACCTGCCGCTGATTAACGCGCTTCGGAAGGACGTGGACAGATGGCGGGAGGCCGACTATCGGGGCGCGTCGAATGTGACACGCGAGTTGTTGAAACACTGGTCGCGAGAGGACCGTGATCGGCGGCTCTTCTTCTGCCAGCTTGAAGCAGTGGAGACGATTCTCTATCTCAACGAGCTACGCATATCGGGAAGGTCATCGCGTACAGGCTTCAAGAATTTCGAGGTCACGGACGACGACCTTGCACAGATGCTTCGCGGTGAGCGGCCTGGCTTTTACACGGCGGGTGGGGATTACTTCCCCCGCCTGGTGGACCCGTCGTCAGATGCTACACAGATTGCACTGCGGCGGCTGGGATGCAAGATGGCGACCGGCTCTGGGAAAACCGTGGTGATGTCGATGCTGATTGCGTGGGCGTTTTGCAATCGCGGCGTAAACCCGGAGAGTACGGAATACCCGAACGCTGTCTTGGTGGTGTGCCCAAACCTCACGGTGAAGGAGCGGCTCCAGGTGCTGCGGCCTGATAACCCTCAGAACTATTACAACGAGTTCGATATTGTGCCGGTGAAGTACCGCCCGATGATGCAGAAGGGCAAAGTGCTGGTGACGAATTGGCACACGTTCAATCCGCGTTCCGAGCACGAAGAGGGCGGGAAATCCTACGCCGTGGTGAACAAGGGGCCAGACACGCCGGAGACCTTTGCCAAGTGGGTGCTGGGCGACCTGTACGACAGAATGCCGCTGATGGTTCTCAATGATGAAGGTCATCACTGCTGGCGCAGGCCGGTGAATGGGAACGCGGTAGATGAAACGCTGACAGGCGACGAGGCCAAGGATTTAAAGGAAGAGGAAGAAGAGGCCAAGGTCTGGATTCAGGGTCTGGACAGGTTGAACAATGCAAACCCACGCGATGCGAAGAAGCCGGGGATTGCGGTGTGTGTGGACATGTCGGCGACTCCGTTTTATCTCCAGGGTAGCGGCCACCCGGAAGGCCGTCCTTTCCCGTGGCTGGTGAGCGACTTTGGGCTAGTGGACGCCATCGAAAGCGGGATTGTGAAGATTCCCCGACTGCCGGTAATGGATACAACGGGGCAGCCCGACCCGAAGTATTTCAAGCTATGGGAGAAAGCGAAGAGCGAACTTGTGCCGTCGCAATTCCACGCTGGCAAGAGTGGCAGACCGAAGGCGGAGCCGCTGTACACCAAGGTGCAGGGAGCACTGGTCCAGTTGGCTGGTCAGTGGAAAGTCCGGTTTGAGGAGATTCAGAACGCGAAGCCGGGGCAGGAGTTCATCCCGCCGGTGATGATTGTCGTGTGCGACAACACCGAAATTGCCGAGGTATGCTACCGGAAGATTAGCGGCGAAACGGAAGAGGACGTGGTTACGCTTCAGGACGTGGAGGAAGTTGCCGAGGAGTTGGAGAACGGCGACGAAGCAGAAGCACCGGCTAAGAGACGAGGCAAGAAGCCGAAGAAGCGGACTGTATACGGGCAGAGTGACGTGTTGGAAGAGTTTGCCAACACGGCTGCACACCAACACACTATCCGCATTGATACCAAGCGGCTGGACGAGGTTGACGAGGACTTGCGTGCCATCGTTTCTACCGTGGGCAGAGCCGGGAAGCCAGGTGAGCATGTGCGTTGCGTAGTCTCCGTGGGGATGCTGACCGAAGGATGGGATGCGAACAATGTAACCAACATCCTTGGGATTCGTGCCTTCGGCAGCCAGCTACTGTGCGAACAGGTCGTTGGGCGCGGTCTACGGCGGTTGGACTATCGGCCTGACCCGGTCACCGGGATGTTTGCCGAGGAGTATGTGGATGTGTACGGCATACCGTTCAGCGTCATCCCGTTCAAGGGCAAGGCCACATCGACCTCCACGGGCGAGGACAAGCCAATCAACCACGTTCGTGCCCTTCCTGAGCGTGCGGCTTTTGAGATGCGCTTCCCGGTTGTAGAAGGTTTCGCGTTCGCACTGAGCAAGAATCTCATTGCCTGCGATGTGGATGGTATGGAACCACTCAAGATTGAGCCGAGCGAAGAGCCCACCGGGACTTTTCTGTCTGCACCGATTGGCTATAGGGAGGGAAACGCCGCAGCGCCATCGCCATTCGAACTCAAGCTTGAGGACCGACAGACCTATTACCGCGAAAATCACATCCAGACCATTGAGTTCCGTATCGCCCAGGTTATCGTGGAGAGACTCTCCAAGGCGTCACATGACGGCGACAGCCAAAAGGAAAGAGTCTTTCGCCTGCAATCGAAGCACCAACTTTTCCCGCAGGTCTTCCAGCATGTGAACGAATACGTGACGCGGAAGGTCGATTTCCAAGGAGCACACCCGTCAGAACTAGGGCTCTCACGCTACACGGACCGAATCGTAGAGCGACTGATGATTGCGATTGAGCCTGACAAGAGTCAGGGTGAGCCGCCGCTGATGCCGATTCTGAATCGGTATAAGTCGCAGGGCACGACCGCCGACGTGGAGTTCCCGACGACCAAACCATGCTTTCCAACCAGGGCCAGCCACATCAATCAAGTGGTGGCGGACACACTGATATGGGAGCAGAGTGCTGCTGCCTACTTGGAGGTCGCAGCTACCAAAGGAACCGTGTTGCACTATGCAAAGAACGACCATCTTGGTCTAGCCATCCAGTACGAATACTTCGGTGTCGCACACAACTACGAACCCGATTTCCTGGTGAAGCTGAAGGACGGAACCACGTTGCTGTTGGAAATAAAAGGGCAGGAAGACAATCAGGACCGAGCAAAGCACGATGCCGCACATCGTTGGGTTTCAGCGGTCAACAACTGGGGCAAGCTGGGCAAATGGGCGCTGCACGTATGCCGGAATCCTAACCTCATTCAACGGGAGTTGGAGTACATACTTCAAATGCCAGGCCGAACAGAGCCCGTTGCCGAAGCATAGCGATTCATCGAATAGGAGAGCAATCATGGCATTTCCGCCTCGCCCAAAGCTACCAGATGAGGGTCTCGTGTTTGATTTTTTCTGGGCATTCACAACGATTGAGTGTGCGATGAAGCACGCAGGAATTTTTAAGATTCGTAAAGGCTCTGATGCGATTGAGGCTGACTGGGAAAAGTTCGCGACTGATTTGGTCAGCTATGGCGCGGAACATTCGCAGAAATTCATTCAGGCTGCTCGGAGCCTGCAACGGTTCCGAGTGCAACGGCTTGCGCTTATTGATAACCAACCTGAGTGGGAGCCGGTCGAGCGCAGACAGAAGGGGGATGTGGCGTTCACCCTGTACCTGTTGCGATTGGTTAGGAATAATCTGTTTCACGGAGGCAAATATGAATTCGGAGCCCCCGGAGACCAGGTGGAGCGAGATACGGCCATCATACGTGCTGCATTATCCGTCCTCGACCAGTGTTTCGAGCATCATCCAAGAGTTAAGGTTGCGGCGGAACAAGTAGCAGCAGCATGAGTTCACATCTCGGAATAGACAACACGCTTACTCGGTTTTCGTGGCCGTGGATGACCACAGTGTACGCTGGCTACTGGAGACGAAGGGTGCCGAGACTGATGACGTGCCACACAAGGACGCAGCGGCTACGCAGTGGTGCGAGAACGTGACCCAGCTTACGAAAACGCAATGGCAGTACCTGAAGATTCCGCAGAAGGCGTTTGAGTTGTTGCAGCCAAGCCGCCTCGCCGACCTGAAGGCGCTGAGCCCAGTGAAGCTGTTTTAGAAAAGAGCTAAAAGCATGGCAATTCCTGACTACCAGACGTTGATGCTGCCGCTGCTCAAGCTTGCCGGTGACGGTGCAGCGCATTCCAATCGGGATGTCGTGAACGTACTCGCCGTTCAGTTCGGTGTCTCCGAGGAAGAGCGCAAGGAACTCCTTCCAAGTGGCAAGCAGGAGGTTTTCGACAATCGCGTTGGCTGGGCGCGGACATATCTCAAGAAAGCTCTCCTCATCGACTACGTTCAGCGCGGCCAGTTCCGAATCACCGAACGTGGCAAAAAGGTCTTGGCTGAGAACCCGGAGCGCATCGGTGTTGCCTACTTGAGCAGGTTCCCCGAGTTCATAGAATTCCAGAGACCTTCTCGACCGGCAGCAGCCGAAGAGAACGGCTCCGTAGCGTCAGCGGTTGAGACGGACTCCCCGGACGACCTGATGGCAACCGGCTATTTGAATCGCCGGAGGCAAATCGAACAAGATGTGCTGGCAAAGGTCAAATCCTGCTCCCCTGAGTTCTTCGAACGACTCGTAGTCAAATTGCTGACGGCGATGGGATACGGCGGCTCGTTGGCGGACGCAGGGAAAGCGATTGGGAAAACCGGTGATGGCGGCGTAGACGGCATAATCAAAGAGGACAAACTCGGCCTCGAACAGATTTACATCCAAGCGAAGCGTTGGGATAGCGCGAGTGTAGGTCGCCCTGAAATTCAGAAATTCGTTGGAGCCCTGCACGGCAAGAGGGCGCGGAAGGGCGTTTTCATCACGACCTCGACATTCACGAAGGATGCGAAGGACTACGCCGAGGGTCTCGAAACGAAAGTCATCCTTATTGACGGCTTGCGGCTTGCAGAATTGATGTTCGATTACGAGGTCGGCATCTCCACAGAGAGCACCTACGTCGTCAAGCGCATCGACTCTGACTTCTTCGAAGACGAGGTCGGCTCTGATGTTGCCTCAGAAGCTGCGACGAAGTAGCGGAGCCAGAATCCCATGACCTGCGGCTCCCAGCCCGACTTCTTGAATATCGTGATTTCCCGCAATGACATTGAGGCGGGGGACATCAGTAGCACCCTTTCGGCGTTGGCAAAACTCGCCGGTTCTGTGGGGAATTCGAGGAACGGAGATTCACGCCGGACGGCATCTTGTCGGCAGCATAGATGAAGTGGTTGCAGACAGCGCAGCAGTTCATTAGGAGGTTCCTAACGTGAAGAAAGCGGATTACTACGTCTATGTCTACATCGACCCACGCGACTTCAAACCGTTTTACTACGGCATGGGGAAAGGGAGCCGAAAGGATGCCCATCTGTTCGACCGCACCTCCAGTCAAAAGACGGCTCGAATCGAGGAAGTTCGGAAAGAAGGGTTGGAGCCGTTGATTCGAGTGCTGGCACGTGGCCTTACCGAAGAACAGGCTTTTGTGGTTGAAGCAACGCTAATTTGGCAGTTCAAGGACGTGATTACAAATCGCGTCAGCGGAAGGTTCATCGATAAGTTTCGTCCACAAAGAACTCTACACAAAGAAATTGTCGGCTTCGATTACGACCATCGACTATGGTATTTCAATGTGGGCGACGGGGAACACCGTCAATGGGAAGACAATATCAGCTACGGCTACGTAGGCGCGGGTCAGAAGGATGTATTTCAGGAAGCAATAGAGGGGCTGAAGCCGGGAGATGCAATTGCCGCCTACCTGTCCGGGAAAGGGTATGTTGGTGTTGGCAAGGTTGTAGGCGCAGCCAAGCCAGCAAGGGAGTTTCGTCTCGGCGACGGCACTCTCCTAATCGACAAGCCAGGTGTTGCACCAAATATTCGCGACAACCTGAACGACCTCGACAATTGTGAGTGGATGGCACCCATTCGATGGGAGGCGACAGTACCTCGCAGCCAAGCGCATTTCCAGAAGAAGGCGGGTTTGTTTACATCTCGGAGTGTCCGAGCGTCACTCATCCACCCAGAGACTATCAGATTCGTTGAGCAAAAGTTTGGCATTCGCGACCTCTTCGCATTCACGGACGCGCCATTATGAGGTAGATTGAAGGGCAACAAAATGCTTGGCTCATTATCCCGCTTGACCTCCGACCAGTTCCGGCTCATAATGGCTCCGTCTCGTTGGGACAAACACTTCAAATGTAAGGAGATTTCAGATTATGGCAGGGATTCCTGATATTGACAGAAACGTATTCTCAAACATCGAGAAGACTATATCTGACCGTTTTACAGAAGATGAGTTGAACAAGATTCACGAAATGGCTGTGAAGCTGAAGCAGATTCTCAACGCTGTAATAACCCGCGAAGATTCATCTCGACGGTTACAGAATAATTGACGCTATTCTCTGAGAAAAGCTGAGGGCTTAGTTTCCGTCAGGAGATTAAGCCCTTGTTCTTTTGCATCAGAATCTGCGAGAAACCCTTACCGAGCATCACTATCAATAAGTCAGAAGATACGCAATTCTTGACTTTTCCTGCCTTACATTAAACAGGAAGGTCGGATGCCGATACCATTTCGGCTCTTTGAATGCTAGACCGTATGCCGTTGACGTTATGAGCACAAAGTTCATAGGCCCCAGCGACAGCATAAGACCGCCCACATCGTCGGAGCCTTCTGTTAGCATTATCGTCCCGAAGGAGATTCCTCCAAGCCGACGTGTTTGACCTGCGTATGAATGATGATAGAGGCCGAGCGGACTTGGCAACAAGCCTATCCCGAGCAGGGCATCCAAGAGGCATGACGGAAGGACGCTTCGCTCTAATACCCGTCCAGTTACGCTCCTAATCTTTCCCGCTGCGACCAACCCGCAATACACTTTGATCATCCACCGCTCGATGTCTATACCTGACGCCAAATGGAAGGATTTCAAAGCTGCTGATGGATCAACAGCGCTTGCTATATCCTTAGCAGTGGCCTCGATGGTTGAGAAGGCAATTCCAACGGCAGTGTCAAGAATAGCCAGAGCGGGATTATGTATATCGCACAATACTTTGGACGCGAAATCGCTCACTCCAATTTCGACCCTCTCTTTTCCGCCGAAAAAGTGCCCAGCATCCTCAAACGTAAGCCGATCGGTGGTAATTCGCTCCAGAATATTCCTCGATATAAAGTGTTCCTTTGTTATCTTCGAACTGCAGTTGCCAAGAGAGGACAGATAGCAGCGGTCGTTTTCAGACGGCGGCACGCTGACTGGGGGGAGATCGATGATTCCGACAGGGGTCTTCTCCCACCGCCCATCACCTCTCCAGCAACATTTGAATGATTTCTCCCCGCTTCCGCATGGGCACTCGTTGTTGAAGAGATGCCTCGTCCACGGTATCGACGTCGACTTCACCGCAATTCCCCCTCGAATGATTTTAACCGGCCTCTTTTGTCGTCCTATGCGCCCAGGCCGCGATGCCCGTCGTAGTGCCCGCCCAGTCTTGTTCGAACCGCGCCGGACTGCGAATGTCAACTCCGACCGCTTAGACTGCAATCAGAATGAGCAATTCTTCCCCACAACCCCGTACCCCCTCAGAAGAGATTGCCGGACTCGTGGAGCGGGTCACTTTCTTCAACGAGGAGAGCGGGTTCGCCGTGCTCCGGGTGAAAGTCCGGGGGCATCGGGAACTGGTGACGGTTCTCGGTTCCTTGCCTGCAGTCAGCGCCGGAGAGTGGTTGACCGCCAAAGGCTTGTGGGTGCGTGACAAGGAGCATGGTCTCCAGTTCAAAGCCACTGTGCTGAAAGCCACTCCGCCAACCACCAGCGAGGGTGTTGAACGATATCTAGCAGGCGGCTTCGTGAAGGGTGTCGGCCCCGTACTGGCCAAGAAGCTGGTCGAGCACTTCGGCGCGGAGGTGCTGGGTGTCATCAACGACAACCCCGCCGACTTGGAGTCCGTGGACGGCATCGTCCCATTGCTGTGTTGGCCGCTTTTTGGCGGAACAGCGACGACAATATAAACTGATTTCTGAATGAATTCGTCAAGGGATCAACACCTCGATGCACTTCAGGCCGCGCTCAAGGCGGCACGTAAGAACGAGAACAGGTGGATGGAAATCTCCGCCGAGTTCTCCATTGATGCTGAACGGATGGAGCAGTGTACCAGCACCGCAAGACTCAGGCGGCTCGAAGTCGAGCGCATCGAGGCGCTTTTGG
>Ga0182014_10006345_pt1 | contig 12764 bp, 14 predicted proteins | sample 612S2DmetaG_FD_120489 | JGI IMG/M metagenome (GOLD analysis project Ga0182014, IMG submission 120489) | Permafrost microbial communities from Stordalen Mire, Sweden - 612S2D metaG | ecosystem: Environmental > Terrestrial > Soil > Wetlands > Permafrost | place: Sweden: Stordalen | collected... | reverse complement strand
GAACCTCCTCCGGCCTGGCCGGGTAGCTACGGGATCTAAGCCCGATGCGTCAGCCCACTAGGAGACGGGGCAATCGGAGCCGTGCACTCAAGCCACGAGTAGACGTGAGAGAGTCGATCGAACGTGGGGTCAGCAGGCCAACCGATCAGCGTTGAGAGCGCAGCAGTGAACAAGTCGCGGAGTCGTTGCGGCCAGCCACGAAATCGTCAACCAGGCATCAGACCGGAGGGTTCGTGGAGGGTGAGGCACATCTGGGAGAAGTCTGTTTGCACCGAGCTGCGCTCGGCTACCGGTTCCTTCGGAACCTGCCACCCTGCGGGTGGCGATGCGCGTTCAAGGGAGTTGATGATGCTCCGGGGAGTGCGGCTGGGGCTCCAGGGTGCGTCGAGGGAGATGAAGATGGCTGAAGCGCTGGTCGAGGGCTTGCCCGGACGGTATGTAGGTCTTCATGGCAGAGCAGCGGTGGCAGGAGGGGACCCTGGCCTGGTGAAGTGAGGCCGACGACCCCGCCTGCCACCGTGCAGCGTTTGCACCACAGGCCACTTAGGGGCCACGGCAGGTCATTCCGTCGTCTCAGGTGGTAGAAAGATTCTGGATGGGCATCTTCCTTGGATGGTTCTACAACAAGAGATGGCAAATGTTTCTAGGGTTTGCCCTCGTTCTTGTCAGCGTTCTTCTGCGTTCTCGTCTGCTCCTAGTGCTGGGAGCCTGCCTGATGGTCGTGCCCCTCTTTGTGCGCCTCGTCAGGCCGACTCACGATCTGATAAAGACCGTGCGCGCACGCAACGCCACGAAACGTCAGTGACGGTCCAAGGTTATTCGGTGACCACGCTGACCGCCGCCGTCGGCTACCAGCAAGCAGACTGGGCGATGTGCCCGACGATGACCTGTCATTTCTTCCTACCGAGTTCCGATCCAGCGCTATCAGGACAGCAAGCCGCGAGGTCATGTGGCCCTTGGCGGTCGCAGCACCCGTAGTGAATGCAATCGCCGACGCCGGTCGGTTGATACTCGGCCTCGACCTCCGAAGCGATGGTGGAGGGATTACCCCGAGCGGTTTGGCGACAGAGGTTCCATGGAGTGCCTTCCGCCCTGAAGTTGTCGGTTGGGATGCAAGGGTCGAGGCTGCCAGGGAGGACGCGCTGAAGGCCCTCAAGCGAAGGCGAACAGACGGAGGCGAGATGTCGGGGTACGACTGGGTCCTCATTACGTGGGCAAGCGCGTAATGTTCGGCAGGGAACGTCGAGGAGGAGCCCAGTGGATCGGCGGACTGCGGAAACAGTCGGCGTTCGGTTTACCAGTCGGAGATCCGTGCCGTCGGGCCAACCGACGTGAACCCCCACCTCGCTTTCGCTACGGCGACGTTCAAGCGCCGCTCTTGACAGGCACGATCACAGCGCTGTCCCAGTCCCGGCCGCCATCTTGGGTTGTCGCGAGAACGCCGGGCGCCGACGATAGAAGTTCATTCGGGCCGATGCCAGCGACCACACAGTTGTGCACGGTCGAGCAGGCGATGGTCGGCTGAGTCAACGCAAGCGACGAGGGCAACCATCGCCCACGGGTCCACTTGTTACCTCCATCCAGTGACTCGGCGAGCCCCTCACGACCGCCGCTCTGAAGCAGAGCTACGCACGTGCGGAACGAAAGGCACGTGGCGGCGAGAACCTACTCCGATCCAAAATCTGTGCCGGGTGAAAAGCGTCGGCCACCGTCCCTGGTCACGAGCGCCCACAAGGACGCGACGCTTGTCTCGTGGATCTCGGTGGCGACAGTTCTCGTGGACACTCCTCACGAGACAGGGCGGTAGGTCCATTGACCCCGCGAGACCATTAGGAGTCCTTCGAGATCGCCGAGGCGGCGAGCTGCTACAAGGCGTCGGCGAGTGACATCCGGCGCGGAAAGCGCACTCCGCACGTTTCGACGTGGAGGGCGCTGGCGGTGTGGTCGCGTTTCCCGTTAGCCCGACACCGCAAACCCCTTGTCTGGTGCTAGACCTCGCGACGGTGCGCAGGTTGGGTGTTGTCGTGACCGTGACCCTGACACTGATCTTCGCGACCAGCACAGGGTCATCATCTCAACTACCTGCCAAGCGTCTCGCCACAAGAACCGCGGCATGGAGATCGAACGGCACAGCGGCGACGACGTCAGCTACGGTGCCGTCTAGAAGGTCAACGGGCCCGACGATTGTTGCAAAGGGCATCTTCTATGACCTCGTCTCCGACGGTTCGGACTTGCTCGCTGCACGGTTGCCGTCGCCAGGCGATGCCACCGGTCGCTCATTCGTCGTCCGCGTCGATCCAGCAAACGGCCGCAGGCTGGCGATGTCGCCTGCCCTTTACAACGTGCAGGATCTCGTCGTTGTCGCCTCTCGTGTGTGGGTGATCGCAACAGCCGGTTGGAGGTTGGAACGCTTCGAGCTGTTGCAGCTCGACGTGCACGACCTGCGTCCGATGACTCGCGTCAGCCTCAACGCCCCTGTCCCGTCACTTGTCGGCTGGGCGGACCTGCTCTGGCTCGCGGAAGGCTGTGACCTTGAGCGCCTTGATCCGGCTAACGGTGCCACTCTCGTCCGGGTCAGGTTCTCAAGCGCAGACTGCGTAGAGGAGGGCGTGGGTTACACGCTGGCGATAAGTGTCGAGGGCAACTACCTGATCGCCGCGCCTGAGCCCGGTGACGGAGCGTTGATGGTCCTGGACGCACACTCAGGACGAGTGTTACGGCGGCGACCGAATCTGGCCGGAGGGGAGTTCGTCTCCCTCGTTGCCGCCGACGGTTACCTCTGGGTCCTCAACGGCAGCGCGGGTCTCCAGACGCCATTGAACATCTACCGACTTCCGGGTCTGCAGCTTGTAAAGACCATGGCGCCTCGGTCGCTTAGCTGCTCTACGCCCCAGGTCTTCTCCGGTTGTCCGGGCTGGATCGAGTACCTGGATGGAGTGATCTGGGGTGGTGGCGGCTTGATCGGCTGTGCCAACCCAAAGACGCTGTCAGTGGACGCGACTATGCAAGGGAGCGGGTTTACTGACCTGGTCACGGTCGGGGGTCGCACGTACGGCATTTGGCCGCCAGATCCCAATAACCCCAGCAACGCCACCGACATCGTCCGGTTCACTCCACCTGCTGCCTGCGGGGCCATCGCCCGGGGGTAAGCAACGGAAACCTACTCACTTGGGGAGAGGTGGTGAGACAGCTCCATTATCCGATAGCCGTCTTCATCTTGGCCGTACTGGTTTCCATTTCTCTAGTGGGCTACGGGATGATCGCTATCCCGAGACCCGGCTGGCGGGAAACGGGACACCCTTCGCCGGAACGGCGCTGCCCCTGATGCACGACGGAGTGGGGCGCAAACGCCGCAAAAGACTGACGTTCGGTGGGCCGACGGCGCGGATCTCCGACTGGCGGTGAACACCCGGTCGAAGAGTCCTCTGGCGGTCGTACGCGAATCCCCTGCGAGAACACTTCATGTCACTATGGGGTCCGTGCGCAGGCTGAGCGCTCTCGTGGCAGTCCTCGTGACGCTGCTGCTGGCCGGGTGCGGGACTCCGGGGTCGGTCGGCAGTGCGTCGACACAGCCACGAGCACGCGAGGCGGCGGTGGGGACCCCCGGCCTAAGGATGACCACGAGACTCGCCGACGCTGCTTACCTTCCGGCGGGTTACGACGCGATCACGGAGATCGCAGGCGACCCCAGTAGAACGGGCGTGTGGTTCTGGGACAGCAGTGCGACCCAGGTCACGCTATTCCACGTCGACGGAAACGGGACGATGACCTCATGGCCGGTCCTCACCGGCTCCATGTTCCAGAATGAGCAGGCACTCTCCGGAATCGCAGTGAGTGCGTCAGGCACCGTCTGGTTCGGCATGAACACGACCCTGGTGGAGCTAGACCCGAGGACTGGAAAGGTGGACCGTTGGTCTATCCCTGTACCAGGCGCTAACTCCGTGGCGGAGGGATTCGAGCCGCCGAACCTGGCCGGGATCGAGGCGGTGGAAGCCCTTGCTGTCGCTCCGGGAGGCCAGGTCGCGATCGCCATGAGCAGCTCAACCGGCGTCGAGATCTTCGACCCGAACGCTGGCACGTTCACCACCGTGACTCTGCCGACCAGCGGTGATGAGCCGTTGTCGGTCGCCTACGCGAGTGACGGAACCTTGGCAGTCGGCATGACGGACCTGTCCACGGGCGGGAAGGCGACAGGTATCGAACTGGTCTCAGCTAACGGGGCCACGAGATCCGTGAGCGTCGCCTTTCCCGGATCGGCCTGGACGATCGCACCGTATTCCGCCTCGGAGTTCATCGTCGGATCGGTTCACCCCTCTCTTGTCGGAACAAATGGAACTGTAAGGGAGCTGGCGGTGCCCGCAACTCTCGTCGGCTCGGACTCGGGTTCCCCGATGGTTGTCTTCTCGAACGGTGAGGTGGCGGGATTGACTGATGACGGGCTCGTCGAGTTCCCGAGCGACGCGGCCACCCCGAATGAGGCTGAGGCGCAGTCGGTCACCGTGTCGCTGCCACGTCCTAAGACGTGCCCGGCGTCGGTTCCGTCGCTGATTCCGTTGCAAGGATCTCCGCCAGTCTTGCCCAGCACAACCACCTCAACGGCACCGAATACAACCACGACGATGCCGAGTTGTCCTGCGCCCGCTTTCGACATCATGGCGCTCGACGGCGCTGGCAACCTGTGGATCGTTTCGCCGCTGGGAACTGAGCCGGGAGTTGCGGAACTCGCCCTGCCAGCGGGGTCTGTCCCAAGCGCCGAGACACCGGCCGAAGCGTTCGCGCTCCGCGTCTTGAGAGACGCGGGCATCCCGCCACACGCACGTTTGACAACCAAGGATGTCTCGGGGTCGCTCGGGCAGGTCTTCGAGACGCCGGGGGTCGTGGGCCTGATCGACGTCCACCGGTTCTATCTTGTCGACGAACTGGCTGGAACAGTCGAAGGCTATGTCCAGGCACATCTCCCGAAGGGCGCACAGTGGACGACCTCAACCGGCTCCGGAACCGCACCAACGAGTGGGGCAATGGGTTACGCAGTCTCGTTGCCGGTCTCAGGTCCCCATGACTACTTTGCCGAGCTGGCCTACTACTTCCAACCTGTCGGCAGGACGAGCGACGAGACTGAGATCCGCGTCGACTCACAGACGGTCTGGGAACCGAGCCGATCCGCCGGAGAACTCGCTCCCACCGGGGGCATCGTCGAGGTGACCGGTTTCTCGAAGGTTTCTATTTTCGGGTCGTCAGGTCCTATCACAGTCCGTCTTGACAACACCCAAACACGGGCGCTCAGAGCGGTTCTCAATGCCCTTCCACTTGCGCCCTCCGCGTCGGGTTGTCATGAGGATGCCCTTCTCTACCGGATCACCTTCCGCCCGAGGGCGGGGGCGGCATTATCATTCGAGGCCGACGGTTGGGCTTGTCCGCCCGTGGTCGTTGTCACACAACATGGACGGGACATGGCGCCGCTCTCTGACGCGGACTGTTCGTTATTGCGCGCCGTCGTCGACGTCCTTCCGCCGCACGAGGCCAAGGGGACACGCTCGTCGGTGGGGTGCCGGACCTAGCGAGCGCGTTTCAAGATTCGGGCTGGGCCGCCCACACTGAGGCGCCCGAACGGTGTCCATGCGGACTGTCGCCACGATGCAGTCTTCGGCGCAGACCTCACACCCAGTCGGAGATCCGCGCCGTCGGCCCTCCGACGTGAACCCCCACTCCCTCGTTAGCCCGGCGTGGTTCGGTGTGGCGGGCGGGCTGTCCAGGGACAGGAAAGGCGGCCGAGCGGCGCCGCGGCAAGCGGCGAACGCACCGAACGCACGGGCGGCGGGGAGGGGCCAGGAGAAGGTGCGTGTTGAAGCTCGGCGGCTTCTGCCGTATCAACAGCCCGCCAACTAGGGAAAAGCGACCTGTCGCCATGTCCTGCCATTGGTGGACACGGCGGGTCTTTCTCCCGCGCTGAATGTCTCGATACCGAGCATCCAGACTGCGTCCGTGCCCTGGGACAACGTGAGATTTGACGATGACGACGTGATTCCTGGCTTCCAGGCACGGCCACCGTCGAGCGACACATAGACACCACCGATGTAGTCGAGTGCCATCAACAACGACCCGTTCGGCATTGCGGCTATTTTGACGGGGTAGCCAGCATCTGGACACGAGCCAACTTTGGGCAATACGCCGGACGGACCGTTGTTGCAACGCCCTGTCCAGGTCGCCCCGCCGTTGCCCGATGTGACGACCGCCATCTCGCCATAGCCCCCGTGTGTACCTCACCCTGGCACAGTGCCAAGAGACTGTTCCCTGACACCGCTAACAGCCCACTGAGGGTCTCCGGGCTCCTGCAGGGCAGCGCGCTCGTATGCCAGCTAAGCCCACCGTCGTTGGTGCGGGCCACTGCGAGGCGAGTACGGGCGTCGTTGGACCACCCCAGGATCCAGGCTCTCTGTTCGCCTTGGACGGCAAGGCTGTCAGGTGCGCTCGTTACCATCGTCCCCTCCACGACCGAAGCGAGAGGCACCGATCGACGAGCCCAAGTGCTGCCGTCGTTATCTGAGTAGAGAAGAACCGTTGTCGACACGAGCTGACCGCACTTCCACGCGAGCACGACCCACACGGCTTTGCGGAAGAAGCCACCTGGCACACAGAGTCAGTGGGCATTCTGGGCGCTAGACGGGATGCACGAAACAGCTTGAAACCTGGGTAACCGACCCTTCCGCTGTATAGGCCCTGAGGCGTCGCCAGGAACCAGGCGCCGTCTCCGGTCATTGCCATCTCGTCCGTGGCGCCGCCTGACTCGCCGCCGTCGATGCATGATGCGTCGTGACTCAATAGCAGGGGCACCGTCCAGCTATTGCCGCCGTCTGATGTTGTGAACACCGACAGTTTGCAGTTTGTGGATGTAGTCCAGCCCGCACCCGTCTCTTCAGCTACGGCACCAAGATCGCGGTCGGCAAACGCGAGTGTCACCCACCAGTGCGAAGTGGTTGGACTCGTAACGACCTTAGAGGTGGACGCCGCGGCCGTTCGCAGCCTGTACAGGATCGTCCTGGCCACCATCCCGTTCCCGGCAAGCCCGATGGACACGAAGACGGGCTTCGAGCGCCCCGTGCACCGTGACCTTGAGGACCAGGATTGAGTACGCAGGTGAGGTTGCAGGGCAGGCGGTCAGGCCGTGGAGGCTGAGACAGTGGTTCGAGAAGACAATGTGCAGGTTCCACTGACTCAGCATGTCGGACCCAGCGTCAACTTGGATGCCGTCTTGAGGGGTTTGCGGGGCGGGAGGACCGATCAGTGCTGGGCAAAAATACGAGGTGGACTGCTTGTCGGTGCTCAGGACTACACCCGGCTCGGAGAGCGCGACTCCTGGCGTGCCGCACGCATACCCAATCCCGAGATTGTCGGGGGTCCGCATGACCGGCCACGACGAGGGCGCGGCAAATGCCAATCCGTGGAACGTCAGTGTCTTCCAATCCAACTGGACTGCCGGTGCGGAACCGGGCGCAAGGGCCACGGCACGGGGTGAAGACGTAAGCGTGGCGAGGATGCGTTTTGCCAGCGGACCCTGCGCGATGACTTGCACCCCGAGCGACGGAGCGTAGTAACCGACGTAGGTGACCGCAGTCAAGATGCGGTGGACCCGTACCCCGTTGAGCAGGATGGACTTCTTCTCGATGTGCGACGGGTGAAGAACCGAGGTGAAATAGACCATGGTGGGATGACGCTCGACAACACAGTGGACCGTCTCACCTGGGGGTATATCGACCAAAAGCCCACCAGGCCCGGAGGCCGAAGCCCTTTTACAGAAAGAGGTCAGGCCGGGATAGACGACGGGGAAGCTTGGAGGCACTGAGACCTGCGCATCGCCGTAGGCGACCGGCACCCATCCCGCCGGTGTGGCTGAGAGGTCAACGACAGGGAGTTTCGTCGGGGGCGCCGTATTCAGGGCGACCGGCATCGAGCGGACGATTCCCGGAGCAGTGGAGTTGGTACAGGCGGCGATGGTTCCGGCGAGGACCACGGCACCGAGGGCGCGAAGGGAAGACCTCATCATCTCAAGAAGCAGGTCGGGCCATGCTTCGCGTACCCGGTCATGAGTAGACGTGAATCGGACGGCCCCAACCCTGGTGATAGGGGGTGTCGAGTAACCACACGAACTTCGCCTCGGCGGGCTTGCTCACCTTCGGCACCGGTATCTCCATCTCGAAGCCGACCGTCTTGTGAGGTCCGATTTGCCCAACGGCACGGCAGTTCAACTCGTAGGAGCGCTGGAAGGCGGCTGTTGATCCCAGGACACCTATGCTCTCGCGGTAACCGGGGCAAGGCTGCAAGGCGACGGGGCGAGATCCGGGGTTCGCAAGCTCGACGATGTAATCGAGGACCCGACCGCTGACGATTCGGGCGGGAAGGTGCACGCTCACCTGTAGGAAGGCGGTGGTGCCGGGTTCCGGCGGTGGAAGTTCGCCCGGTAGCAACGGTTGCACTCCCACTGGCGTCACTTCTATGGGACCACAGGGAGCGATGTTCGGAGTCTTGGCGGTACCGGCTCCATTGGGAAGGTAGGCGACAAGCTGGCGGTAATGGACGCGATAGGGGCTGCTCGGTTGCTCACTTAGGCAGAAGTCGTTTTCTTGGAGCATGAAGTATCCAGACGCTCCTGGTGCAAGGTCGGCCGCTACCGGGTTTAGGACCCCTAACCCGTCGTGTGCATGGACGAGAACCAACCTGCCTGTGGCGTTCGTGCCCCATACCACCGGGTAGCCCTGTAGGCGACACGTCGTCTTACCGACGTTGGTGAGCCTGAAGGACACAAAAACCTGCTGTGTCGCTCCAGCATCAATCGGCAGGCCGATGTGGAGGCTCCCCTTGCTGCACAGCGGTGCCGGGGCGAGCGTCGTCGTGGTCGTGGTGGACGATGTCGTAGGCGGTGCCGGGGTCGATATCCAGGCGATGAGCGTGCTGGAGGTGTGACGAGCTGTCGGCATGGACGAGGTTGTACAGGCGGCCAGCACCAGCGTCAGGGTCAACGTCACCAGAACGGCGACCTTTCGCATTTTCCTCGTAGTGGCTCGAAGTGTCTCGGTCAAGTGAGCTTGATCCAGGTTGTCCCATTGGTGGTGCGGTACAGGCCGTAGCCCGGAAGGGGCAGCCAGGCACTGGTAGGTCCGGCGGTTGCAAGCTCGGTGTCGTAGCCGCCGGTCGAAATACTCGCCAGGGTCCAGTCGCGACCTCCGTGGGTGCTGCTCGCGACCCCGTCCACTGCCCCGAGCAGCCACAGCACACGACCGTTGCCGCTGATAGTGAGGTCAAAAGCAATCTCGGGGTCCATGTTCCCTCGGTTGGGTCCTTCCGGGTTGGCCTCGGCGACGAGCATCCAGTTCGTTCCCTGGTCAGTCGTCGCATAAAGGACGGTCGGTCCCCTGTACATTCCGCCATCAAGCTCGCAGTAGAGGTACCAGCGCGTTCTGCTGGGGGCGACGAGGCCGGTCGGAACGAGTCCCTCACAAGGATCGTCGAGGATCGTCCATTGCCTGCCGCCGTCAATGGTGAGAAGCAGGCTTGATGGCGAGCCTTCACTGCCCTCCTCGACGACAGCAGAAGAGGGTCCGAGACGATCGAACAGCGTGGCGGCACGTGTGCTTGCGGAGATTCCCTCCGAGGCGCGAATACCTTCGGTCGGGATAGGCGTCTCGCTGGCGGGTGTCAGGTGACCGAGCGGGTAAGTGAGGAGCCTGCTCGGGCACAGCCCATCCGGCGGCAACAATGACGCCGGGCAGAAATCCGAGACGATCCATAATGACGAGCCTGCGAGCGAGAGGGCCGTAGGCCAGCCGGATGTACGCAGCGACGACCAGGTTCGGCCAGCATTGTCGGTGAACAGGGTCTCGGCCGGGTCGGTGCCTTGCACGTAACCCTCATCCGGGTTACGAAACGCCAGTTTCAGGGCGTAGGTCGCTTCGGGGTTGAAGTTGGCGGGAAGCTTGCCCGTGGTCCGCCAGGTCTGTCCACCGTCGCTGGTGGCTGCCAGGTAGTCCCGGTATCGGGCCGGAACGCCCGCTTTGCAGTTGTGCTTGCACAGCGGAGCCAAAGGCGAGAACACAACCGCAACGCCTGAGCGCGAAGTGAACATCTCCAAGTTGACAACGTCTGTCGGCGGGGTGCTCGGGCCGCTGTGCGGCGTGGCGATCGCATGGATGGACGAGATGACGTTGCCGTTGAGCGGCTTTGTGGTCGTCGGCGGAGAGACCGAGCCGCTGCACCCCGCGAGCATCAGCGTCATGGCCACTGTCGTGACTACGGCGATCCTGCGAACCTTGGACCTCTCAGACATTGCTGGCCTTCCAGTGTTCCCCACCGTCGGTCGTGGTCCAGAGCTTGTTCCCGAATCCGATCCAGTGTCCGACAGTCGAGTTGACAAAGCCGAGGTAACTCTCGCCCGGCTGCGAGCTTGTGAGACTTTCCCGGTCACGAACAACAGTCCGCCAGGACACCCCGTCATTGGTCGAGGTCTCGACTGAGTACGTGAACGGACCGGCCCCGCCGACTCCGCCACTGGCTAGAACGATGGTCTTCGCGCCGACGGCCGAGACCATGAAGGCGTTGAGCTGAGGTACCAGTCGTCGCGGCCCGAAGGTCTGACCGCCATCATGCGAGACCATGACGAACGCCTTGTTCGAGTCCCCCTTTTCTAGGCACTCCACAGCGACAACTCCCGCCGGGGCGGCACTGGTGTCGTAAGCGTCGACCTCGTTGGTCGTGGTCCGCCCGCAGGGGTCGCTGCGCTTTGTCCAGGACAGCCCTAGATTGGCTGTGATGTAGAAGGTCGCATGGCTCGACCCGCCAGCTATGTTCCCGTAGAACGCGATAAGCACCCGAGCACTGTCGGTACTGACAATCTGCGGAACTATCCCGGTCCCACCGCCGTCGAACGGGGCGCGCACGGTAGTCCAGGTGGACGCCCCGGCGCGCTGTTGAAGGAGGCTCAGCCCGCACGGTCCTGGACAACCCAGGTTCGTATAAGTAAGTCGCCAGACAACCCCTGGGCCGACGCTGACGAGGGCAACGGTCGGCTTTCCCGCCTGGCGGTGCCAGGTTCGCCCGCCGTCACTGGTGGTGTAAAGGTCGGGATCAAAAAGGTAACCGTCCTCGCGATTCGCAAAGGATATTTGTGAGACGCAGCCATGTACGAGACAGCCATAGCTACCCGGAGCCAAGTCCCGTGGCCTGCTGACTGGGACTGGAAGCGCCGACCAGGTAATGCCGCCGCCGTCGGTGTATCTGATCACGGCGCATGAGGGACAGCCTGCTTGTCCCTCCCCAAGCACCCAGCCCGTACGCGGAGATACCCAAGTGGAATCGAGCCACCAGGTCGTCACCGCGCTTGGGGCCATACGCACGGAGGGGCTGCCGGTCGCACTGGCCGAACCCGCCATACACGCTGCCATCAGCGTCATGGCCACTGTCGCGATAGCTCCAAGCTTCGGAGCCGCCGTCGCCATCATGCCGGTGAAACCTCATACACCCAGATGTGGCCCCCGTCAGTCGTGTGCCAGACCTGAGCCCCGAGAATGGTCCAGCCATCCACGGTGTTAACGAAATCAAGTGTCCCCCCGTCGTAGCTGCCGAAAGTGACCGAGGCGGCAATGCGGGACCAACTCACTCCCCCGTTTATCGTGCGGTAGAGGGTCCTGCCGCTGGCTGCGAACCAGGTCGTCGACGAGACGACATCAGCCAGTACGGGCTTGCCCGAGGGCAGTTGGTGTTCCACCCAGGTCGTCCCTCCGTTCGCTGTCGAATAGACCGCGGTCACGGTCGTCGCGTTCGGGCCTCCGTACCAGGCCGAGAGCGCACCGCTTGAGGCAGAGGAAAAGACCGGCGAGCTTGCTCCACCACCTTCTGGCGGCAAGGGAGTTGGCAGGACCAGGTTGGTCCAGTGCCTGCCGCCTATCGACCGAGCCAGAAATGGGGCACCGGCGCTTTGTCCTGTTAGCCACAAGACGGCACTCGGCTCCGAGCGCGAGACCGTGAGGCCGGTCTTGTAACCCCCAACCGATGGACCCCCTGGCGTTCCTCCCGGTATCCCTGGGCCTCCGACGAGCGGATTACTGCGCGAAATGACCGACCAGCGCCCTCCACCTGTCGTCGTCTCGTAGATGGTCACGGGCTCCTGTTGCATCGCCTCACCGTTGCCGACGACTACCCAGCCCTGGCGGTTGTTAAGGAAGCTCACCCGGGCCTCGCCAACGCCGTTTGGGAAGTAGCCGACCTCGTTCCACTTGCGTCCAGCATCAGTGGTGTGGAGCAAGAACACCGGTTGGAGTTCGTCAGGCCCTGAGTTGAACACGCTGACGAAGAAGTCGGAGGAGCTGAGAAAGTCGGCTCCCGCCAGCCCGCTCGCCAAGGCGAAGCCCTTCCGCCGCAGCATCGGAGGCGAGACATCGAGCCAGTGGCCTCCCCCGTCGGTCGTCATGAGCAGACGGGCCGAGCTATCCACACTGGCCCATCCGACCCTCGGGTTGAGGAAGTACACCGCGCCCACGTCTTGTGCTTGTGCCGCTGTGGTCAAAGTACGCGGTGTCGACGAGGCAACGCTCGGGCTGGCGGCGAGCAGCAACGTCATGGCCACTGTCGCGACTGGGCCGAGCTTGCGCATTATCGGTATCTATACCACCAGCGCCTGGCCATCAGTACGTCGCGGAACGGCAGGTCGAGGGGCGACTTGACGCCAGCCTGGGTGAGCGTATTATCACATTGTGGCTAGTACCACTCCGAAAGTG
>Ga0182014_10006344_pt1 | contig 12764 bp, 9 predicted proteins | sample 612S2DmetaG_FD_120489 | JGI IMG/M metagenome (GOLD analysis project Ga0182014, IMG submission 120489) | Permafrost microbial communities from Stordalen Mire, Sweden - 612S2D metaG | ecosystem: Environmental > Terrestrial > Soil > Wetlands > Permafrost | place: Sweden: Stordalen | collected... | reverse complement strand
GAGAGGAGAAGCATGAGCCAATGCGCATGATTCTGTGCGGCCATGATTCTGTCTTTAGGTCTTCCTGTGGCCCCGCAGATTTCCTCGCAGCCTGCGAACAACTTGGACTATTGCAGTGCAGAGTAATGATTGAGGGTGAGGGCGCTGATACCAATCACGTTTCAGTGACAGATTCTCGTGAGGTTGAGCCTTGTCCACCTCTGCGTCCAACGCGTCTCTGCGGTTTATCGGGGCTTCCGTCAACAGCTCGGCATCGGCCAATCTGAATACCCATGCCACCGCCCGTTGAACATCCGAAGCCCGCCCGCCCGGGAACCGTCAAGGACGTGGACTGGAAGGATTTCCGCGACCATCTCAGCACGGCGGATAGCGAGGGCCGGCGGCAGTGGCTTTATCCGCGCAAAGTGCAAGGCCCATTTTACCGTGGACGCACGTGGCTGAGCTGGCTCCTGCTGGCGATCATGTTCGCCGGGCCCTTCGTGCGCATCAATGGCAACCCGCTGCTCCTGTTCAATATCGTCGAGCGCAAGTTCATCATCCTCGGCCAAATATTCTGGCCGCAGGACATGATCATGTTCGCGGTGGCCTTGCTGATCTTCGTCACCAGCATCCTCGTGTTTACCGCGGCCTACGGCCGGCTCTGGTGCGGATGGACCTGCCCCCAGACCGTGCTGATGGAAATGGTGTTTCGCAAGATCGAGTATCTGATTGAAGGCGACTCGCACCTGCAACGCGCCTTGGACAAAGCGCCCTGGACTGCCGCCAAGATTCGCAAGAAGGTGGGCAAGCACGTGATCTTCTTCGGCCTCTCGTTCATCGTCGCCAACATCCTCCTCGCCTACATCATCGGCACCGAGCAGCTATTTCAAATCGTCACCGACAGCCCGGTCAAGCATCTGGAAGGGCTGACCGCCATGATCCTGTTCACGCTGGTGTTCTACGCGATCTTTGCCCGGTTCCGCGAGCAGGCTTGCACGTTCATCTGCCCTTATGGGCGCCTGCAATCCACGCTGCTCGATGAGAACTCCATCGTCGTCGCCTACGACTACAAACGAGGCGAGAAGCGCGGCCCATGGCGTCGCGGCCAACCCCTCGAGCAGCGCCAGGCCGAAGGCCACGGCGACTGTATCGCCTGCCGCCAATGCGTAACCGTCTGTCCCACCGGCATCGACATCCGCGACGGCACGCAGATGGAATGCGTCCAATGCACCGCGTGCATTGATGCCTGCGATGATGTCATGCAAAGAATTGGGCGCCCGCGCGGCCTCATCCGTTACGCCTCGCTCAACGGCATCGAGCGCGGTGAACGGCTCAAAGTGACGCCGCGGCTGGTGGGCTACACGGCCATCCTGTTCGCGCTGGCAGTCTTGCTGGGAGTCCTGATCTTCACTCGCTCCGACGTGCAGACCACCTTGCTGCGCGCTCAAGGAGCCCTCTTCCAGCAAATGCCCAACGGCCACTTTAGCAACCTCTACACCATCCGCGTGGTGAACAAGACCTCACGCGCAATCCCGATCCAGCTCAAGCTTGAAAACACCAAGGGCGAACTCCAGGTGATGGGGCAGGATATTGTCGTGCCGCCCCAGAAGCAGGCTGAGACTTCGGTCCTGATTGAGCTGGACCCCGCGGTCATGAAACCCGGCACGACCCCGCTGGTCGTGGGCGTTTACTCTCAGGGCCGCCGCCTTGAAACGCTGAAGACCGGGTTCATCGGCCCGCGCGATGACAGCGCTAGGTGACCAACTCTATGAAGACCTCTCGCAACCTCTGGCCCTTATGCATCATCGTTACGTTTGTTCTATTCTTCGCCGGCACGGTGGGCCTGATCGTAATGGCGTGCTCGCAGAAGGTGGACCTCGTCAGTCCCGATTACTATGAACAGGAGCTGAAGTTTCAGGGCCGCATTGACCGCGTCGAGCGCACGCGAAACGCCGCCACCCAGGGCTCGGTTGCTTACGACGCGGCCAACCACTGCATCACGGTCTCCCTGCCGGCTGAGCAAGCCCACCGCGAAGTCTGGGGAGGCATCGAACTTTACCGTCCATCCGCCGCCGGCATGGATCGCGCGGTCAGATTCCAACCCGACACCAACGGCGTTCAGCGCCTCGATGCCACCGGGATGGCTCCCGGCCTCTGGCGGGTGCGCGTCACCTGGACCGCTGAGAAAGAGAACTACTACCTCGACCAAAAGGTGGTCGTGAGTTCCAAGCCCTCATAACCCAGAGTATTTCATGCCCTGCAAGAAATGCCCAAAGCCCGGAGCGCCGGCATGTTGCCGGCTTAGACTGTCCGAACGGCTTAAGCCGGCAATATGCCGCCGGTCCGCTTTCGCCAGCCTGAACTGCCTCAACCAACCCTGTCTATGCTCCTTTCCATAGACTGCTGGACCGCCTTCCTCCTGGGCCTGGTGGGCAGCCTGCATTGCGCCGGGATGTGCGGGCCGCTGGCGCTGGCCCTGCCGGCGGCGGGAAACACCATGCCAGGTTATGTCCTGGGTCGCGTCGCCTACAACACGGGACGAATCGTCACTTATTGCCTACTGGGCATTGTGTTCGGGCTTGCTGGCTGGACCTTCCTCCTGGCCGGGCTTCAGCGCTGGGTCTCGATCGCGCTCGGCGTCGCCCTGCTGCTGTGCCTCTTCGCCTCCCGGCGGCTGTCCCTATCGCGCCCGGTAACGTTTGCCGTGAATCAGCTCAAATCCCGCATGTCCGTGCTGTTGCGCCGCAGGTCCTTCGCGGCCCTGGCAGTCCTGGGCCTGCTGAACGGCCTGCTCCCCTGCGGCCTGGTCTATGTCGCTTGCGCGGGCGCTGCCGCCACCGGCGGCACCATGGCCGGCGCATCGTATATGACCGCGTTCGGCATCGGCACCGTACCCATGATGCTGGCGATCAGTCTCTCCGGAAAACTGGTCCCACCCTCCCTCCGCCTCAAGCTGGTGAAGACCATCCCAGTGTGCGTCTTCCTGCTCGGAACGCTGCTGATCCTGCGCGGCATGTCCCTCGGCATCCCCTACCTGAGCCCCGACATGTCCGGCACCGGCGCATCCTGTTGCCACAAGTGACCCCTAGCCAAGACGCGAGACACCCATCTCTCCCATTCTTCCCATCCCTCCCATCCCCCTCCTAAACCTCCAATAAACAAGCGACCCAAAAGCCTCAAATCCTTTGGAATATCATTGGAATACCATTGGAATACTATTGGAATTCGTTTGGAACATCCCGCAAGCAACGCCGGATCAACGCGCTATCACCCCGCCCACTTCGCGCTCCCAAACCCTATGTCAGTCGCTGCTCTGGCGAAGTGCCCGGCTACTCATGAGGTAGCCGCCACGGTGCTTGGCGGACGACAGGTGCGGCATCGGGCGGCCTGCCCTTGTAACCGAAACGACTGGCGAGCTGGAATGCGCCCAGCTCCAGCCGACTCCGCAGGCCGCGCGGATCGCCCAACACCAGTCCCCACGTCCAGACCTCGCCGTCGCGCGTGAGCGCCGCCCCGATGGGCGCGTGCATCCCCGGTGCGGCGGCATGAGCGACCCCGGCCATATAAGCAACAACATCCTTCTCGAGCTCAACCCGCCTGAATCGTACCGCTTTCGAAGGCCCGCGGCGCAGATTAACGTCGAAATCCGAAGCGTCCATGAGCCAGAGTGAACCGTCCTTCTTGGTCAGCCCCTGGCACCACCCCAGTCCACAGGCGGGAATGGATGCCCAATCACAATTCGTCCCCACACGCGTGGGCACGGTATCCAGCGATGGGTTCTGCGCGTCGCTATACACATGCGCGTTTCGTCCCCAGGTCCAGAGCGTCCCATCCGCTTTGACGGCCAGGACCGTATTGACCCCGAACCCTACGTCCACCCAATTCGTGTCCGGAGAAATGCGTGTGGGCGCAAGAATCTGGCCGGTGCCTTGCTGAAAAGCCGGATCGGGATTGTCTCCCCAATACCACAGGCTGCCATCGGATTGCAGGCCAACGCTTTCAAGTATTCCGGCCCATACTTTGATCCAGTTGGTGGCGGAACCAACTTGCAGGGGCACCGCGCTGTTACTCGTCGTGCCCGTGCCCAGCGACCCGGCCCAGTTGTCGCCCCACGCCCACAATGTCCCATCCTGCTTTATGGCCAGCGTGTGTATCCCACCCGCGACCGCCTGTTTCCAATCATGTCCCGGTGCGGCGGCGACCGGGATGTTTGACTCCCTGGCCTTCCGGTTCAGTATCCCCGTTGTCCCGACGCCAAACTGACCCAAAAAGTTTGCTCCCCAGGCCCAAAGCGTGCCATCCGATTTGATTGCCACATTGTGCGAGAGCCCGGCGGAGATGCTAATCCAGTTGGTTTCATTGCCGATGCGGCCCAGGCGGGTCTGGGCGGTGACGTTGCCCAGACCGAGAATGGGCCGAAGGGTGTCGTGGGCATCCGACCCCCACGACCAGAGGCTGCCGTCGGATGCCAAGATGAGCCCATGCCTTTCGCCGAGGCTGATGGCGGGAGTGCCTTTGCCGACCGGCAATCTCAACCCGCCAGTAGGTGGCATCGTGACGACAATGGCGATCCCTGCAGCCAACAGAATTGTCGCACTGACGACCCCCACCGTCTTGAGTCTCGGCCAAACCATGCTCCGTAGAGTTGCTCGATTGCCTCCTAGTGTCGAGGCCGGTCTCCAAAATCCGAAACCCGAAACCCGAAACTCGAAACCCGAAACAAATCTTAAAAGCGGGAAGAGCAGCAATTCCAAAACCACCCGGCGTGGAGTTGTTTTGGACCTTTGGGATTTGGATTTCGGATTTGTTTCGGGTTTCGAGTTTCGAGTTTCGGACTTCGGATTTCACCCGGAGGCTCCTGCTCTATCCCAATTTCCCATTTCCAACTCCCTTCGCACCCGCTATAACACGGGGCATGTCTCAACCCCGTGTCGGCATCATCGGCGGCAGCGGCCTCTACCACATCGAAGGCTTTACCCAACAGAAGTGGATCAAGGTCAAAACGCCCTTTGGCTCGCCCTCGGACAGTTTCCTCACCGGCAAGCTGGAGGGGCGCGAAGTAGTGTTTCTGCCCCGGCACGGGCGTGGGCACCGGATTCTGCCCAGCGAGCTGAATCACCGTGCCAACATTTGGGGGATGAAGAAGCTCGGCGTGGCCTGGATTGTCAGCGTCAGCGCCGTGGGCTCGCTCCAGGCCAAATACAGGCCCTGTGACATCGTGCTGCCCGACCAGTTTCTCGACCGCACCAAGCAAGCCTATGCCCACACCTTCTTCGGCCGCGGCATCGTCGGGCACATCGCGTTCGCCGACCCGATTTGCGAGGAACTACGTCTTCTCCTGCTGAAAACCGCCCGGGCGCTGAAGGCGCGCGTCCACGACGGCGGCACTTACGTGAACATGGAAGGCCCGGCCTTCAGCACCCGCGCGGAGTCGTTCAACAACCGCAAATTCGGCTATGACGTCGTCGGCATGACGAACCTGGGAGAAGCCAAGTGCTGCCGCGAAGCCGAGATCGCCTACGCGACGATGGCGATGATCACCGACTACGACTGCTGGAAAGTCGATGAGGCGCACGTCACGGTGGACCTGGTCATCGCGAACCTGAAGAAGAACGTTGCCATGGCCAAGGCGATTATCGCCCGGCTGCTGCCCCAGATTCCCGCTGAACCGACTTGGCCATGCCATAACGCATTGAAGAACGCAATCATGACCGACAGGAAATATTGGCCGGCCAAAACCATCCGTGAGCTGGAGCCGATCTTACGCAAGTATCTCTGACCCCCCAGCACCGCATCGTAGCGTCAGGCATCCCTGCCTGACGTAGAGCCGGGCTTCCCAGCCCGGCGGAAAAAACCTCCCGCCCCCAGAGTCGCCTCCGAACTCCCGCAAGTCGCCCCCCCCAATCCAAGTCCTTTCCGTTCAGCAAAAACACCCGACGCCACCACAGCTTGACCCCTTGCTGCGAAGCGGTAAGATCGTCCTGCAATGCCTAAGAAGACCATTATCAAACCTGCCAAGTCCGCTCCCGCAGTCGGACCTTACAATCACGCCGTGCGTATAGGCGACCTGCTGTTCTGCGCCGGCCAGATTCCGCTCGACCCAGCCACCGGAAACCTCGTCTCCGGCGACATCAAGGCGCAAGCCGAGCGCGTCCTGCAGAACATCAAAGCCATCCTCGATGACCAGAAGCTGACGTTCGCCAACGTGGTCAAGAGCACCGTGTTCATGACGAACCTGGCCGACTTCGCCGGGATGAACGAGGTCTATGCCAAGCACTTCACCGTGGACTTCCCCGCGCGGTCCACCGTCCAGGTCGCCGCCCTGCCGAAAGGGGCCAACGTCGAGATCGAGGTCATCGCACACTATTGAGCTGGCGATTGGCCATCGGCGGTTGGCTAGTCGCCCCGCCGGTAATCACCAATAGACAATCAGCACAGATCCCATGTCTCCCGCCGTTTACTTGCTGATTGGCCTCGCTGCCGGGGCCGCACTCGGCTTCCTCGTCGGCTGGCTGTATCGCCGGGGCCAGGTCGTCGCGCCGGATGATCGGCTCGCCAATGAGTTGCGCCAGCAGTTGACGCAGCGCGAGACAGATCTTGCCAAACTGCGGGAGCAATTAACCACCGCTACCAGCGGGCAAGCCGCCTCGGAGGCGAGCCGAGCCGCAGCCGAGAAACTCATCAAGGACCAGCGCGAGATATACGAGAAGTCCCTCCGCGACGCGAAGGAAGCGCAGGAAAAGGCGTTGGTGGATTTGCGCGCGGCGTTCAAGGCGCTGAGCGTGGACACGCTTCGCGAGTTGCAACCCCAGTTCATCGAACGCGTGACCGAGACCGTGGCCAAGCTCCAGGAGACGGGGAAAGGCGATTTAACGCGGCGCGAAGAAGCCATCAAGACGCTGGTCAAGCCGTTGGAGGAGCAGCTCAAGATCTACCAGCAGCGCTTGCAGCAGACCGAAAGCGCCCAATCCACCACGCTGGGCGAGGTGAAGAAGCACCTGGAAACGCTGGCGCAGCAAAGCCAGTCGCTCTCGAACGAAACGCTGCAATTGCGTCGCGTGCTCAGTTCGAACCAGGCGCGCGGCCGCTGGGGGGAAGAGACGCTGCGGCGGGTCGTCGAGGCCGCGGGCATGAGCACGCACTGTGATTTCAGCGAGCAGACCCAGCAGGGCGACAGCAAGCCGGACCTGATCGTTCACCTGCCCGGTGACCGGGTGATCATCGTGGACGCCAAGGTGCCCGACCTCGATTTCCTCAACGCGTTGGATGCCGCCGATAGCACGAAACGCGCGGAGGCGCTGGCTGCCCACGCGGGCAAGCTGAAGGCGACCGTCAAGGCGCTGGCCGACCGGGATTATCCCAGCCAGTTTCCGAATGCGCTTGATTACGTGGTAATGTTCCTGCCGGCGGAATCGCTGTTCAGCGCCGCGCTTGAAGGCGATCACGATCTCATCGTCTGGGCCGCCGGCAAACACATCATGCTGGCCACGCCGGCCTCCCTCATCGCCCTGCTCCGTTCCGTTAGCATCAGTTGGCAGCAGCACGCGCAGACCGAGAGCGCCCAGGAGATTGCCGAAGCCGCGCAAGAACTCTATACGCGGGTGTGCAAGTTCACCGAGCACTTCGAGAAGATCCGGGCCGGATTGGAGAAGGCAAATGCGGCCTTCAACGACGCTGCCGGCAGCTACGAACGCATGGTGCGCCCCAGCGGAGAGCGGTTGCTCAAACTGCGCGGTGACTCTCAGGGAAAAGAACTCGCCGATATCCAGCCCCTCGCCACCGCGTTGCGGTTGCCGCCAGCGTAAGTCTTAACCGGCGCCGCGACGCCTCTCAGAGCCCGTCGGCGTATTTCTGCATCGCCTTCTCCTGCCGTTCGATGGACTCCGCGAGTTTGAATTGCGTGCGGCAGCGGTCGAGGTTGTGGTCCGGCCGGTGAATGCGGAAGTAAGTGTCGCCGCTCAGGAAATCGGTGAGGAACCGAATGCCAATCTCGAACGTAATGAGCTTGCCGGAAAAGGCGACGAGCGACTTCTCCGCTTGGTTCAGGAACTGTCCCGCCGTTGCGAGATAACCCTCGGCGAGCTTCTTGAACATCGGCATTTGCATCTTCACTTTCGCGAGGTCGCGTTCATCCTCCAGCGTCGGGCTGGTCGTGGTGCGCACCATGTCGCCGAAATCATAAAGCGCGCACCCCGGCATCACCGTGTCCAGGTCCACCACGCACTTGGCGTCGCCGGTAACCGTGTCCAGCATCACGTTGTTGAACTTCGTGTCGTTGTGCGTGATGCGCTCCGGGATCTTCTTCTTCGCCATCGCGTTGAGAATCACATCCACTATCGGTTCGTGCTTGAGCGCGAACTCAATCTCCGGCTTGGCGTCCTTAGCCCGGTTGAAGTGGTCGTGTTCAATGGCCTGTTGCAACGCGCCAAACCGATTCCGTGTGTTATGGAAGCCGGGGATGGTTTCGTTGAGCCGCCCGTCGGGCAGATCGACCAGAAAGCTCTGGAATTCGCCGAAGGCGCGGCCCGCTTGCAAGGCTTGGTCGGGCGACTGCACCGCTTCAAACGTCTGCACCCCCTCGATAAACACAAACGTCCGCCAGTACTCCCCGTCCGGGCTGCGATAATGCGAATGCCCAGCGCGCGTTGGAATGACCACCAGCGAGCGGCGCGTGATGTCCCGCGCGTTCTGAGCTTCGAGCCGGCGCCGAATGTGCGTGGTGACCCGCATGACGTTCTTCATCACCGCCGGCGGGTTCTTGAAGACGTTCTTGTTGATCTTCTGGTGGATATACCGCACCCGCATGCCGCCCTGGTCGTAGGTGGCGGAGTAGGTCTCGTTGATGTGCCCGATCTTGAACGTCTCGGCGTGTAGGATTTCCCCGTAAATCTGGAACTGCCTGGAGATATCCTGCAACTGCTTTTCCTTATAGGCCATAAATATGTCGAAGTGTCCCAATCATCACAGTTTGCCCAGCGTGTGACAATCCGTACTTCCACAGAAGCAGCCGAAGGACAATCACGCCCCAACAACGCTGGCATTAGCGAGCTGTCTCGTAAACGCGGTGAAAGAGAGCCGGCACTGTGTCCCGGAGGGACAGACGACAATAGCCCAGCCTTTCAAGGCTGGGATGAGATGCGGTCCGGTCCAAGTCCCGAAGGGACGGCTGAACCAATGCCCAGGCAATGCCGAGACACAACACAGGGGCCAGCTTGCTGCCCGCCATCGACATGCCAGTTCGCCAGGGCTATTGTCAAACCGTGATTCCGGATGCATTTAAGGCGGAAGATCCCGCGCACAGTGCAGGGGACTCCCTGGCAAGCGCGGACAGCCCGGTCACGAACCAGTCGCCCTCCATATCCAAGATTAAGCTCTTCCGCTCGCTGTTCCGGGGGCGCGAGGATGTTTACCCGCGCCGGTTCGAGAGTCGCAAGACTGGCCGAGGCGGCTACCAACCGGCGTGTGCCAACGAATGGGTCCGCGGGCTGTGCGAGAAGCCACGCATCAAATGCCTTGAGTGTCCAAATCGGCGCTTCCTGCCGGTCACAGATGAGGTCGTACGGCAACACCTGTCTGGTCGGGACGACTTGCAGCGTGAGTTCGTGATGGGCCTCTATCCGTTGCTCACGGACGAAACCTGTTATCTGCTGGCCATCGATCTGGATGGCGATGCCTGGCAAGCAGATATCGGGGCGTTGCGGGAGACGTGCGGACGGCTCGCACTTCCGACAGCACTGGAACGCTCCCGCTCGGGCAAGGGCGGCCACCTCTGGCTTTTCTTCGCCGAGGCCATTCCAGCAATCATGGCGAGAAACGTGGGCTCGTATCTCCTGACCGAGACCATGGAAGGCCGTCCGGAAATCGGCCTTTCCTCTTACGACCGGCTGTTTCCCAATCAGGATACCTTGCCCAAAGGCGGCTTCGGCAATTTGATCGCGCTGCCCCTCCAGAAGAAACCACGGGCAGCGAGCAACAGCGTTTTCCTGGATGAGCATTTCGAGCCGTATCAGGACCAATGGGCGTTTCTCTCGTCTGTGCGGAAGATCCCGCGCCCACAAGCCGAAGCCCTGGCTCGTGAGGCTGAGCGCAGAGGGCGCATTACAGGTGTGCGCCTGGCTTTCGAGGAAGAGGATGAGGATCTGCCGTGGACCGCCCCGCCGTCGCGCCGACGGAAGGAACCGCCCATCGCGGACCCGTTGCCCAAGACCCTCGAACTCGTGCTTGGCGATCAGATCTACGTTGCCAAGGAGCACCTCCCCCCGGCATTGCGCAACCGCCTGATCCGATTAGCCGCGTTCCAAAATCCCGAATTCTACCGGGCTCAATCAATGCGGTTATCCACGTTCGGCAAGCCGCGCGTCATCCATTGCGCGGAGGACGGGCCGAAATACCTGGCATTGCCCCGGGGCTGCCTGGGGGAGGCGCAAGCCCTGCTGTCCTCTCTGGGTATCGAGGCGCCCCTGCGCGATGAACGCTTTCGCGGCACCCCACTCGACGTGCGCTTCCACGGTGAGTTGCGGCCGGAACAGCAGTTGGCGGCAGACGCCATGGCGGCTCACGACATTGGAGTCCTGGCCGCCACCACGGCATTCGGCAAGACCGTCCTCGCCGCCTGGCTCATCGCGCGCCGCGGATTCAATAGTCTAGTCCTCGTGCACCGCCAGCAACTGCTGGAACAATGGGTGGAACGTCTGGCGTGCTTTCTCGAAGTGCCGGCCAAGTCCATCGGCAGGCTCGGAGGTGGCCGGAAGACCCTTACCGGCCGCATTGATGTAGCTCTCATACAAAGTCTGGTGCGGAAGGGTGTCGTGCATGATTGTGTGGGATCTTATGGCCACTTGGTGGTGGATGAATGCCACCATCTCCCGGCGACTAGCTTTGAACTGGTCGCCCGCCGGGCCAAGGCGCGTTACGTTACCGGCCTCTCAGCCTCGACCACGCGCAAAGACGGCCATCAACCCATCATTTTCATGCAATGCGGCCCCGTGCGCTTCCGTGACAACGCCCGCAAACAGGCGGCCGCTCGGCCATTCACTCACCATGTGCTGGTTCGCCCTACGGGCTTCCGCGCGCCGGATCTCCCAGCCGCCGATTCGCGAGCCGAGTTCCAGCGACTCTATGAGGCGTTGGCTGAGAGCCCAAGCCGCAATCAATTGATCTGTAACGACGTGATCGCCGCAGCCCAAGCCGGTCGCTTCCCGCTGGTGCTGACGGAGCGCACGGAGCACTTGCTGCTCCTGGCAACGCAGTTGTCGGCGGCCATCCCGCACGTAATCACCCTCAGGGGCGGCTTGGGCCGAAAACAAATCCGAGCCGCAATGGCCTCCTTGGCGCAAGTGCCGGACAAGCAACCGCGTGTGCTGCTGGCCACCGGCCGTTACATCGGCGAGGGTTTCGACGAGCCGCGGCTGGACACCTTGTTCATCACGTTACCAGTTTCGTGGCGAGGAACCATCGCACAGTATGTGGGCCGCTTGCACCGCCTGCATGCGGATAAGCATGAAGTTCAGGTCTATGATTACGCCGACCTTGACGTCTCCATGCTGGCGCGAATGTTCGACCGGCGCTGCGCAGGTTATGAAGCGGTGGGTTACACACTACTGCTGCCGGCCAGCGCCGTTCCCGGCTGGCCTGTCGAGGTCCCCTTGCCGATTGACCCGGACTGGAAGCGCGACTATTCCGCCAGCATCCGCCGCCTCGTCCAGGACGGGGTGGACGTTCCTTTGGCAAACCTCTTTGTGCATGCCTTTCACCCCGTGTCGCCCGAGGCCGAAGGTGCAGCCCGGGCGCGGAGCGCGAGCGAAGCGTTTCTCTACCGCCGCCTGCAAATGTCGCCGAGCACCGCCAATCTCTTCCGCCTGAACACCGAACTCCCGGTTCCCTTTGATACAAAGGGCCGAATGGAGGTCGATCTCCTTTGCGAGGAACTCCGTCTCGTCATCGAACTGGATGGCGGACAGCACCTGGCTGATGCCGCCGCCTATCGTCGCGACCGTCGCAAGGATGCCGCGCTCCAACAGCATGGGTATTTCGTCCTCCGCTTCCTCGCCGAAGATCTCGGCCAGCACCTCGATGACGTCCTCAATACCGTCCAACGCGCGATAGCTCACCAGAAGGAACTGGCCAGGCGATAAGCGCCAATCCCGCTGTGGCAAAAGGTGAAAGCAAAAAGGGCCGAAACAACTGTTTCGGCCCTTTAATGAAAAACTGGCGGCAACCTACTCTCGCGGAGTCTATAAAACCACTACCATCGGCAAGACTGTGTTTGACGGCCGTGTTCGGAATGGGAACGGGTCGGACCACAGCTTTATGGCCACCAAGAAACGTCGGTGATAAGCAACCGGCCCCGCCGCGCCACAGCGCAACAGCCCTCGATCACTAACCACACAAAATTCAAAGAGCAAGCAACCGGCATTATTGCTCACCGGTTACCATTTGATGTTCTCTGAAAACTGCACATAGGAGAAAATAAGGAATTAAGTTCGCGAGTTAAAATCGCTCTTTTCCCCTCGGATGAAGGAAAAAGAAAGCGATCAAGCCGCACGACCGATTAGTATTAGTCCGCTAAACAGATTGCTCTGCTTGCACGCCTAACCTATCAACCCGGTAGTCTTCCGGGGGTCTTTAGGGACCTTACGATCCGGGAAACATTATCTTGGGATGAGCTTGGCACTTAGATGCTTTCAGCGCTTATCTCTTCCGCACATGGCTACGCAACGATGCCCCTGACGGAACAATTGCCACACCAGAAGTGCGTCAAACCCGGTCCTCTCGTACTAAGGTTT
>Ga0182014_10006341_pt1 | contig 12771 bp, 12 predicted proteins | sample 612S2DmetaG_FD_120489 | JGI IMG/M metagenome (GOLD analysis project Ga0182014, IMG submission 120489) | Permafrost microbial communities from Stordalen Mire, Sweden - 612S2D metaG | ecosystem: Environmental > Terrestrial > Soil > Wetlands > Permafrost | place: Sweden: Stordalen | collected... | reverse complement strand
TGGCCGAGAAATTCGGCATGACGCATTTCGTCAACCCGAAGGAAGTGGGCGGCGATCTGGTCGCGCACATCGTCGAACTCACGAAGGGCGGCGCCGACTACAGCTTCGAATGCATCGGCAACGTCGAATTGATGCGTCAGGCGCTCGAATGCTGCCACCGCGGCTGGGGCGTCTCGGTGGTCATCGGCGTCGCAGCCGCCGGCAAGGAAATACATACTCGGCCGTTTCAGCTCGTCACGGGCCGCGTATGGAAGGGATCGGCGTTCGGCGGCGTTCGTGGCCGCACGCAGCTTCCGCAGATCGTCGATTGGTACATGGATGGCAAGATCAATATTGATGACTTGATCACGCACACCATGCCGCTGGAAAAAATCAACGATGCGTTTGAACTGATGCACTCCGGTGAATCGATTCGAAGCGTCGCGATTTATTAACTTTAAACGTAAGGAAGACATTATGACTGTAAAGATTCACCCCGCCGTAGATAACGGCGTCAAGGCCGGAACCCCCGGCTATGCGGGCGGCACGTTGGTGTGCAAGTGCACGACCGATCCTGTCAAGGTGACGATCGAAAGCGACGTGCTTTTCAATCACGTCTGCGGCTGCTCGCAGTGCTGGAGACCGCTCGGCGCATTGTTCTCGATGATCGCGGTCGTCCCGACCGACAAGGTCAAAGTCACCGCCAACGGCCAGAAACTGAAGGTCGTCGATCCGTCGAAGACCATTCAGCGCAATGCCTGCACGGTGTGCGGCGTGCACATGCACGGCCCGATCTCGAACCCGAAGCATGCCTTCAACGGCCTGACCTTCATCCATGCCGAGCGTTTCGAAAACACCGGTTGGGCCCCCCCGGCATTCGCCGCGTTCGTCTCATCCGTCATCGAAACCGGCACCAAGCCGGAGGACATGGACGGCATTCGTGCACGTCTGACGGAACTGAAGCTTGCGCCGTACGATGCGCTGTCGCCCCCGCTGATGGACATGCTCGCGGCCAACACCGTGAAGCAGAATGGCGTTGCGAAAGCTGCAACGTCGTAAGACCGGGATCGCCTGAGCGAAAGCAAGGGTGGGAGTCTCGCGACTCCCGCCCTTTTTTTACCCCTCGACCGCTGCCCGAGCGTCGACCGCCGCCCGGGAAAACCGCCGGCTCAGAAGGACAGAAATGCGCCTATGTTGCCATTGACGCTCTTGTTCTCGCCGCCGTCGTGAGCCAGGGTCCACACATCGCTGAATTCAGTGAGCAACGTCAGATTCTTCGTCAACGAGTAATAGACGCCTGCGGTCACCTTATTGTTGCTTTGCAGTAGATTCGGCACCGCCGTCGCATCGGCCGCGCTGGCATAGCTCAACTTGCTGACGCCGTAGTTCACACCGAACTTCACCTTGTTGATCTTGTACGTCCCCTGCAAGAGGTAGCCCTGGGATTTGCGCGCATCGCCGAGACCGTCATCGGCGAGAAAGAACAGGCCGGTGGTTCCCATGCCCTTGCCCGTGTAATAAGACGCATCCAATTCGAATCCTGCGACGTCGAACTTGACGAAAACATCGCCGCCGGCGCTGGTGAATTGCTGCGATGTCCCCAGCCCTGCCGCCAGTCCCACGTAATCCTGCTTCTGCGTGAGTCCGCTGACCGACGCATAGAATTTCATGTCATCCGAGATCTTGTACGTGTAGGTCGCCTTGGCTTGCACGCCGGGGGCCTTCTTCGGCGCGTTCGTGCCATCCGCGGTCAATGAATTCAGCGGATCGAAGATGCCCACGGTCAAATTGGCACCGGCGAAATCCGGCGTCGTGTAGTTCATCTGCGCGAGCGTGTCGACGTAAATGTAGCCGAACCCGATCGACCCGAGCGTGGTGTTGGATGGCGATGCGGTCGAGGCGGATCCCGCCACACCGACGCCGGGAAGCGTCATGTCATTGATGATGGCGTCGAACGCGAACAGACCGAAGTTGCGTCCCAACGTGAAGGTGCCCATGTCCTTGTTGCCGAAGGTCATGAAGACCTGGCGAACGTCCAGTCCGGTCGTGGCGAGGCCCACATTGGTTTGCGCACCGGCGGTGCTCTGAAGATTGGGACTTCCGCCGTCGTTGCTCGCGATGCCCGGATACAGCCCGAAATGGACGCCGATGTCGAATCCCTCCTGGGTCGTGGCCAGTCCGAACGTGATCGCCGCCGGCAAAAGACCGTTCCCGACGTTCGAGACGCTGCTGCCGGCCGCCGTGCCGGTGCAGGCCCCGCCGATGGTATCGATGGCAACTGCGTTGCCCGGCGTTTCGCAGCTCGAATAGATGTAGTGGACGTTGATATTGCCGTCGACCGAAAACTTCCAATCGCCGGATTCGATGTCGAATGCCCCGGCTGCCGAAGCTCCCAGCGCTCCCGCGATGACCACGCCCAGCCTGAATGCTGTTCTGTTGCTGCTTTGCATCTCGCCCCCTCATGCCATTTGATTTTGCTGTTGATTCCGCCGAATACGTTGTGGGTATTTCCCCAAATATGCAATCGGTATGAGTAGCGGAGAGCAAACAACGTGCCATGCGGCAGGTGATCGGTGTGCAACGGCAGAAAGTGGTCTGACCAGCTGCCTCCCTGGGGTAAACCCTTAGGTTTAGCCGGGATCCGCCCGGAGACCGGTCGTCGCGACGCGCCATATGTTGCCCAAGCGCCACGATCGGCGGCAAGGGGATAGCCGCCCACCGCAGCGATCTGGCTGCGGCACCGTCGGGATGTCATAATGGTGAGACATGTAGCCGAACGGATGACACACTTGCGCCACACCGTCCTACAGGTTGACCCTTGGGACGCATCCGGACTTTCAATGCAGGTTTTCGGACATGTGCAGTGAACAGATTCACAATCCACGAAGCCGACCACATGAAAGAAATGTCATCGGCGAGATCTGCCGCCTGTTGCAGACTTAATACAAGCTCGATGCGATAATGATTTTTTACCTCACTCGGCATAAAGGGATGATTAATGACTAAAGTTTTCATGGCAGCCGTCGTCACGGGCCTGTTTTTGTTCGCGAATGCGTCGTATGCGGCGCCGCGCCATGCGCATCATCGCGCCCACCACCATCACAGGCACCACGTCAAGCATTGAGGCGTGACGACTCGCGCCCAAGCGCGTCGAGTCGCAGAACCCTCGGTTACAGTGTGGTTGGCGCCTCGCCGACCACACTCCTCCCCGGCCATCCGCCATTCGCGGGTCGATCGCCGTGCTTTACATATCTTTACTCGATCCCGCCTTAAGTTATATCGCCATCCTGTCGATAGTTAGGCACGGCACCAAACATGAGCCCGTGCCGGCACCGTTAAGGAGCGATCATGATCTCATCCATCGGATCAGCAACGACCAGCAACGCCACCCAGATTGCGTCACTCGAACGGCAATTGGCCAACGACGAGAAGCAGTTACAGGCCGACCAATCGACCAGCAGCGGCGCCAACGCGTCCGCCACTCAATTGCTCACTCTTCAAATTGCCGTGATCGAAGCGCAGATAGCCGCCCTGAGCCAGACGAGCACGGCGGCGACCACCGCGGCCGCCGCGTCCACGACGGCCGCGACGGCCGCGACGAGTGCTTCTGCGGCCCAGACGGGCAGCTCCACCCTGGGCCAAAACATCGACGTGACGGCGTAATCGACCCGGGGCAGCACCGGCTCAACCTCGCGCGCCGTAAGCGGCGGCCGTTCCCGGATGAGCGGTCAGCCGCTATCGACGAAGCTATGGGCGAATTTTCGAAGCGTTTTGTCGCGATTTCTCGCCGGGTTGTTGGGGCCCAGGAATTCCAGCATCGCCTTGCCGCTTCTCGCGTGCTCGGCGATGACCTTCAACGCCACCAGCGTCGGAGTCGCCAGGATGACGCCCGCAATGCCCCAAAATAGACCGCCGAACCACAACGCCAAAAACACCAGGAGGGGATTGATTTCCAAGCGCCGTCCGACGAGGAGCGGTTGGACGATTTGACCCTCCAGTGCGGCGATGGCGACATAAGTCCCTGCAACGCCCAGGACGTGGCCCAGCGTGTTGAACGAGACCACCGCAACCAGCGTCAAGATCACCAGCGTCGTCGCCGAACCTGCGTACGGAATGAAGTTCAGGAGAGCGGCAAGCGCCCCCCACAGATAGGGGGTGGGCATACCCCACGCCATCATGGCCGCGGCGGTTACGCACCCCAACCCCACATTGATGATGGCCGTCGTGACGTAGAACAACCCGACCTCCGCCCGCACCCTCTCGATGATGGCGAGCACGTGGGCCGCATTCAGGTCATCCACGAAAGCCGCCGTCATACGCGCGAGCATCGGCGGTCCGCCGGCCAACAGGAACAAGGTCAATATGACCACCGTCAAAACGCCCACCAGCGCTTCGCGAGTGGCGTCGAGAATCATGACCGGCGCGGAATCCGGGGGAGCTGCGCCGGGGACTGCGGCGTTGGCGCCCCGCGACGTGCCCGACAAGGACCCGGCGTTCTTGCGCAGATCCTCCAGCCGGTTCATGAATTTCGCGACCGGCGTGATCTTTTGTTTGATGATGGCCATGGTCCGAGGCGCCGACGAAAACCATTCCTGCGCCGGGCTCCACAGCATGTCGACAGCCCCCGCCATGATGGCGATGACCACCACCAGGATGAGCGCAGCGCTCAGGCTGCGCGAAATCTTGAGTTTGTGAAGCGCTTCCACCGGAGCCGACAAGATGAGTGCGAATAGCAGTGCCATCGCAATCGGAACGAACGCGGCGTGAGCGAAATACAGCAAAGTGCCGAACGCCCCCATCACCAGCGCCTTGGCGGCGGTGAATTGCCGCTGGCGCGGCCCGGGCCCCGAAACGGTCACCGATTTCAACATGGTGGGAGACACTTCTCGACGCTACTCGTGATCGCCCGTCCCGGGCGGGACGTACGTCAATATTCCCCAAGACGAACGTTTATTGATTGTTGCGCTTGGCCTTCAGGGCGTCGACCTGTGCCTGCAGACTGGCGGCCGTTGCCGTCGCCTCGTCGCACGCCATCTTGGTCTTCTCGGCCTCACGGGTACGCGCCGCCCATCCCATCAAGATTTTATTGTTCATACACACATCCTATTGAGCGGGGGGAGTGCTGCGCATGGACTCGGTGCGCAATGCCTGCATGCTCGCATCGAACTCCATCGCGGCGGCGTGCGAATGTTGTTGCTGGGCGGTCGCTTCCGCCACTTGTGCATCGATGTTCGCCTGGTCGGCCAACATCGTCGCCGCCTTCAGGTCTCGGTCAACCTGGGCTTTGCGCGCCCGCGCCAGCTTGTCGCGTGCCGTTGCCATTTCGACGGGGGCCGATTGCGGCGCGCCCGATTGTTCGGCACGCTGCAGCGCTGCCGAGGCCACGGCAATTTTCTCATCCGCCACCGGGTCGGCCGCATAGGCCGCCAAACCGAGACACAGCGTTGCAAGCGCAACCGCACGAGTACCAACTTTTGTCGACCGTTGTCGCATGGCAACCATCCTTTATCCTGACCTGGAGCCAGGATGCCCTGGCGTCCTGCCGACCGCTGTAGGGTTCGCGGGCGACCGCGCGTAGGACTTCGACGCGACCCGCGTTGCCCAATTGCACCGAGGTGGTGTGATCCGGCGCAATAGCCAGCGTCGAATTTCGCCAGACCACATCCTCCAACCGCTCGGGAACGTCGCCGCGCAGCAATACGATATCGGCGGCCTGAGCCTCCCCCGGGCAACGCGGCAATCCCGTCAGCGCCAGATCGGTACGCAGCCTCAGGCCATAATACCAAAAGTCTGTTTGCGGAGTCACGGGTCGAACAGTTCACGCAGACAGGTGATCAGGGTTTCGCCCAAGCCGTCCGCGCTGGCGATGGCGGTCGCACGTCGATAGAAACGCGAGACATCATGGCCCATGCCGATGGCCAGCAACTCGATGCGGGGATGCTGTTCTATCCATTGAATCACCGTCCGCAGATGTCGCTCCAGCAAGTCAGGCGGATTGTTCCGAAGAGTACTCTCATCGTGGGGCGATCCGTCAGACAGGACGATGAGTAGGCGGCGTCGTTCGTGGCGGCCAGCGTCGTACTCGTCGAATACGAGTGCCGTTGGGTGCTGCAACGCCCACGTCAGAATGCCGGGGCGGAACTCCGTCACTTGCTTGCCGTCGCGCAGGACGACGGCGTCCTTCCCCACCAAGTCGACGCGGCTGACCTGGCTGTCCAAATTGATCCGCAGGCAGGGCCAATTGAGCCGCGCCGCGACCTGCTCGATGTGGCTGGTCTTCCCGGTGCCATGAAAACCCTGAATCAACACCCGCCGATTGTGGGCAAACCCTGCAAGAATCGCGAGCGTCGTATCCCGGTCGAAGCGATAGGAAGGATCCGGGGTCGGCACATGCTCGGTCGGCTGGGCAAAGCACGGCACGACGAGTTCGGTCTCGATGCCGAACACGTCGCCGACATGACAACGGGCGTCGGGAATATCCATGGGGGCGTGGGCTATTCGTACCAGGCAGGCGACTTCAGTGCATCCTTGAAAAACGCGATGCTGTGCCCGATCCAGAGCTCGGAATGCGTCTTTCTCAGGAATTCCTCCATCGATGCACGCGACGCGGCCGTGCCCGCAGCCTCCTCTTCCTTGGGCATTCGGTGCAACGTGCGCTCCTCCGGATAATGATAGAGGTCGCCGCTCAATACGACGCCACCGGTTTTGGCGAGCTTCACATACAAGGATTGGTGGCCCTTGGTATGTCCGGGAGTGAACTTCAGAACGACCGACCCGTCACCGAAAACGTCGTGGTCGCCTTCGAAGATGACGGTCTTGGCGTGTTCCAGCGCTTGGTAGTACAGACGGTCCGCGGCAGTCGTCTGCGGCCCGAACATCACCTCGCGCTCCGGTTTCTGCGTCAACCACGTGGAGCCCGCGTAATCATTGGCGTTGTCCACGTGATCCCAGTCGCTGTGGCTCAACGCCAGGTAGGTGATCTTGTCCGGTGTCACGCCAATGTCGGCAAGCTGACCGCGCAACGTGTTGAATTTCACCTGGCCGTAGCCCTCGAGGACATTTTCCCAGACCGGTCGACCGACCAGCCGATCGGAAAGGCCCGTATCGAACAACAGGATGCCCTTGGGATGAACCACGAGATAACACGTAACCGCCATGTTCGTGGTGGCCACTTCTTCCCTCGTGAGGCCGTAGTCCTCGGGCCGGTTGTAGATCAAGGTCCCACAATCGAGCACGTAGATGCGCGGTTGCGTGACGACCGGGAGGGGCGACAGGCTCGGCGCTGCCACACTGACCGCCGACAGGATGATGCCCAACCAGGCAGGCGCCGCGGGAAAAGGCATGGAAACTCCAGATCAAGACGAATGGCCACTGCGTCGATCATGCAATGCTTCACGGACTGCTTGCAAGGCATGGCGTTACGCGAGCCGCAGCGAGATGGCGCACCGCAACATGCGACGCTGCGTGGCCACCTGCCTTCATGAGATGATGTGTGCAAACCAACTGAACCAAACAATTGAGGAAACCTCATGTCGCGCTCGAAGACAAACGCCCTCCGGCTGGTGATGCTGTTCGCCATTGCGGCGACCGCCCTCTCGTCCGCCCGGGCTGATGACGCCTTTGGTCCGCAGGCGACCACGGCCGCCGCGCAGCTGTTCAAGCTCGGCTCTTTGAAGGTTTTCTCGTTGCACGACGCGCAGTTCGTGGTGCCCAACGACGGCAAACTCTTCGGCGTCGACGCGGGCGCCGCCGCCGTCGGGCAATTACTCAAGGCAAACAAGCTTCCGGACGACCGCGTGACGCTCAGCGTGAACGCACTGCTGTTCCGTATCGGCGACCGCGTCATATTGATCGATAGCGGCCTGGGCTCGAAGGTCAATGGCGGACTGGTCGCGAGCCTGGCCGAGGCCGGCGTTTCCCCGGACGAGGTGACGGATGTTCTGATCACGCACTCGCACGGCGACCACGTGGGGGGGCTCGCGCAGGCCAATGGCAAGCTCACGTTTCCGAAGGCGGTGATTCGCATGTCGGCGGCTGAATGGAATTGGATGAAAGGCCAGGCGAACTCGGCGGATCTCGTCAAGCTCATCGAGGGGCATGTGCGGACCTTCGCCCCGGGAACGCCGATCGCGCCCGGCGTGACTCCGCTTGCGCTCGATGGACACACACCCGGGCATGTAGGATACGAGATCGCCTCCGGCAACGAGCGCCTGATCGACATCGGCGACCTCGCACACAGTTCGGTGCTGTCCCTCGCGAAGCCGCAATGGACCATGGGATTCGATGTCGACTCGGCCGTTGCAAAGGCGACGCGCAATACCACTTTCGCACGACTGGCGAAGACGCACGAGCTGGTATTTGCACCGCACTTTCCCTACCCCGGTGTCGGTCACATCGTGGCGGACGGTGCTGCCTACCATTGGGTGCCCGGGGCACCGTAACGGAACGCCGTGATGCACCGCACCCGCGCGCGTGCCGGGCAGCGGATCACCGGGGCTTAATCGGGCTCACGCAGCGAAAGCTTGCAGCCTCGTTCTGCGGGCCCGCGGCGGCTGCGGTGTACTGGGGCCACGAGGGGAACGAACACAGGGGGCGGGTGCGCTTTGCCGCGCTCGGATTCTCGTCGATCGCGATCAACGCTCCCGGTGCATGGTCCTTGTCGACCCACGCGTCGAGGACCCCCAAACCATCGTATCTGGCATTGAAGGTGCCGAATCCATGGGAGAAGCCCGGAATTTCGTAAAAACGCACGAAGCTGTCCATGGCTTTGCGGCCCTGCAGCGCCAGGTGGCGTTGGTAATAGGCTTCGCTGTTGTGGGGCGAGATGAAGTCATCCTCCGTTCCATGGGTCAGGATGAGCTTGCCACCCCGCTTGCGAAACGGCGTGAGGTCGATGTCCGTGACATCCATGATTTTACCGACCGCCTGAACGCGCGCCTTCCATGCCCCCGGCTCGAACTCGAGGGCATCGAGCATCGGGTTGCGCGTAATGATGTACTTGCTCGTCGCGGCGCCGGCGTTGTAGAGCAGCGCATCGGCGGAAGTCGGAGGATTGCCGGGCACGCGGCGACTTCCGAAATTGGAGACCTCGAAACGGGAACCCTCCAACAAGGCCCATCGGGGAAAGACGTCGGCGTCGGCGATCACGAATCCAGGGCGGTAGGGGGATGAGATCTTGTCGACCGCATCGATTTGCGCGTCGGACAGACAATCATCCCCGGTATCCCCGCCGCCGGCGCAGCGCAGGATGGACCGCACGGTGTCGATGGTAAAAGCCGCGTGACACGCCTCGACATTGCTGATGATCCCGTCGGTGGCGCCATCCAATGGATCGCAGGCGGCGCGCACCGCATCGGTCAGCCGCTTGGTCTTGGCGGCGCTCAGCCAGCCCGCGCCGCCGTTCGCGTACAGCGCCTTGGCGACATTCAACGACGCGAGATGCAGCATGGTGACGTTGTAGGCAGGATAGTTGGCCACGACGCCGTCATAGTCTGTCGGATAGCGGGCAGCAGCATCCAGCGCCTCATGACCACCCTGGGAATTGCCGATGAAATAGAAGCGCCGTGGAAAACGCCCGTAATGCGCGTGGACGATGTCCGCCACCGCATCGTGAACCTTTTTGACGGACTGCTGCCCGTAGTTCAACAGCGCCTCGTCATTGAGACCGAATGCGCCATCGAAACCCGGTCCGCCTTCGTGGCCGCCGTCGCTGCCTGCGGTCACATAGCCCCGTTTGAGGGGCGTCGCATCCGTGGCCGGTTGCAAACCCTCGCCCTTCAGTCCGGTCACCACGGAACCATCGAAGCCACCACCCCCCATTTGCACGATCTTGTCATTCCAATTGACCGGGAGGTTGACCTCGAACTGGATGGTCGGGGCCGCCGTGACCGGCATGATGATGCCCCTCACCAGGCAATATTCGCCGTTGGCGTTGTCAGGAGAATCCGCGGCGACCACCCGTGACGATTGCACGACGGCACCGCTCGTCGGTAGACCGATGACGCTGGCCGGGATCTTTCTACCCTCCAGGGACTGGCAGGCGCTCTGCGCGAAAGCGCATGCAGGTGCCAACAGACAGGCGGCGAGTAAAAACGTCGTGCGGGTGTGCACGCCACCCTTGGCGAATCGAATGTCGAGGGGATCGGGGTTCATGGTGTTCCTGGATGTTGTTCTTGGACGGAAAGCCAGCGAAGGAATCCTGCTCCAGAATCCCTCTGCGACGCAACCCATCGCGCCAGCGCGCGAGCCCAACCGTTGACCATCCATTGCCGTGTCACTGGCACTCCCGGCGGCAATGCTCCCGCCGCTATTCACCGATTCGACCGTCGCGGTGGAAGAATCCGAGCCTCGACGTCACCCGCAAACCCCGGCTGGGGCGCCGCGCAAAATCCAGGAAAACCGGTAAGGTTGTGCAGGGTGGTTCCCCTGGCGTGTAACATCGCTGTCCATCTCAACCGCCTCGGGCAGGAGCCACCATGAACGCCTACGACTTCACCGCGCGAACCATCGACGGTCTCGACGTGCCATTATCGAACTACCGCGGACACCCGTTGCTGATCGTGAATGTGGCCAGCAAGTGTGGCTTCACTCCGCAGTACACCGGATTGGAAGCCCTGTTCCAGCGGTATCATGAACGCGGCTTGGAGGTGCTGGGCTTTCCGTGCGATCAGTTCGGTCATCAGGAGCCGGGCGATGAAGCCGAGATCAAGAAATTCTGCTCTCTCACCTATGACGTGACTTTCCCGATGTTCGCCAAGATCCATGTCAACGGCGCGGGTGCCCATCCACTCTATTCCTATTTGAAAACTGCGCGGCCGGGAATACTGGGGCTCGAGGCGATCAAGTGGAACTTCACCAAATTCCTCGTGGACAACCAGGGCTTGCCGATCAAGCGTTTCGCACCGACCGACAAGCCGGAGAACATGGCAGCCGATGTGGAAGCGCTGCTGGTGTAGGGGCCCCGGCGGCCGTCACTTGGCGAAGTACGCGCGCGTCGTGTCGGTCATCTGCAGCGGGAATTCGAGAGTGCGCACCTGGATGAGTGCGTCGGCCAACTCATAGATCGCGTTGTCGCGCACCGGTGCGGAACTGTGACCGCCCGGATTGGTGGTCTCGATGCGGTAATCCTGCGACGACTTCTCCCCGACGTGCATGCTGGCCGTCAACAATTTCCCATGACCATCGGTGCGCCCGCCGCCGCCCTCGTTGAGGGCAAACTCCGCGGCGATCAGATCCGGACGATTCTTTGCAAGCCACTGCGCCCCGTTGAACGGCCCCCCCTTCCTCGCCGCAAGTCAGCGCCAGCTTGATCGTCCGCTTCGGGCGATAGCTCGACGCTTTGAACCGGCTCATCATATCGATCCAGATGGCATCGAGCGCCTTCATGTCCGCGGCGCCGCGTCCGAAGAAATAGCCGTTCTCCTGACCGCCGGACAGGTACTTGCAAAACACCCGGGCACGTTGTTGAACACCCCGTCCGCCTCCGACATCTTGAACACGCGCATGCCCCAATGGCCGGAACTCGAGGTGGGGCGTTGCCGGGCCCTTCAAATCGACTGCATCCGAAACTCCCGACGCGCCGAATACCTGTCGTTAGGACGTTTCCGGTAATTCCCTTACCGGTTCGATATTGAGATATGGTAATAAGAATTTAATAAATCCTCTTACCGACGGGCGCCGACGCCTGGAACACGGCCATTGGCGGCTCGACAATCGAGGGAAAGATCATGGGCAATCACCAACCGCCGCCGCGTGCAACCGATGAAGGAATGTGAAAACACCCGCGGCCCACCATGCTGCCGTCGGTACTTTGTTGATGGGCTTTGCCTGCTCGACCGTGCGGGCGGCGCCGGATGTGGCGGCGCCGGCCTCCACGAGCGATGACGGCGCGGCCGGAATTCAGGAAATCACCGTGACTTCGCGGCGCATCGAGCTGATCGGCACGGCTTCGACCGCCAGCGAAGGCGTCATCCCGGATCAGGAAATACAGCTGTCTCCCGCCTACCGGCCCGGCCAACTACTGGAAACCGTGCCCGGGTTGATCGTGACCTTGCACAGCGGCGAAGGTAAGGCGAACCAGTATCTGCTGCGCGGCTATAACCTGGACCATGGCACCGACCTGGCGACCAGCGTCGACGAGATGCCGGTCAACCAACCAACCCATGCGCACGGTCAGGGCTACACGGATCTTAATTTCATGATCCCGGAGTTGGCAAACGGGATCACCTATACCAAGGGCCCTTATTACGCCAACATCGGCGATTTCGGCGCCGTGGGTTCCGTGCACGTCGGTTATCGGGACACGATCGAGGATGAGGTGTCCGCGACGGTCGGAACGCTGGATTTTCAACGGTTCTTCACGGCGGGGTCCACCGCCGTCGCCGATGGAAACCTGCTAGCTGCCGTCGAATTCCAGCATTACGACGGTCCCTTCATCAACCCGGACGATGCGCGCAGGGAGAACTTTGTCCTGCGCTACAGCCACGGTGGCGACCAGCAAGGCTATTCGGCCACCCTCATGTACTACCACCAGATTTGGGCAAATACCACGGACATTCCGGTCCGCGCCATCGCGGAGGGCTTGGTGCCGGATCGCTTCGGGACGCTGGATCCCACTGACGGGGGCCATTCCCAGCGTGCGAGCCTGTCGCTCGACTATCGTGCGACCGTGGGTGACGGGCAGTTCAAGGCCAACGGATTCTTCGAATACAGTCAGCTGCACATCTATAACGATTTCACCCACTACCTCATCAATCCCATCCAAGGCGATCAGGAGGATCAGTTCGAGAATCG
>Ga0182014_10006339_pt1 | contig 12772 bp, 7 predicted proteins | sample 612S2DmetaG_FD_120489 | JGI IMG/M metagenome (GOLD analysis project Ga0182014, IMG submission 120489) | Permafrost microbial communities from Stordalen Mire, Sweden - 612S2D metaG | ecosystem: Environmental > Terrestrial > Soil > Wetlands > Permafrost | place: Sweden: Stordalen | collected... | reverse complement strand
CGCATGCACTATCTCAAATTTCTGCTGGCGGCGCTGGCCGGGCGACACACCTTCAACGGCGCGGTCGAGCTGATGGAGACACCCAGCATCGAGTGCCGCGCGCACAATGGCGCGCGCGAATCGTTGTTGGTGGAAGCGGATGGTGAGGTGCTGGGCTCCTTACCGGTGCGCCTCGAAGTTGTGCCCCAATCACTGACGCTGCTGATTCCTCCCGGCGCACAGCCGTGAGGCAAACAGGTTCCTAGCGGCTGCGCGCGTGATGCGGCGTCAGCCTCCAGGTAAACAGGAGCAGCGCGATTCCCAGAACCACCGCGACCACAACCGCATGGAGCGCCACGGTCCAGCCATAGTGCTGGGCCAGCGCGCCGATGCCTTCGCCCTCGACGGTGCGGCCGAGATAACCAAACAAGCCGAGAAATCCGGCGGCCGTGCCCACGGCTTTTTTCGACGTGAAGTCGAGCGCGCTCACGACCAGGAGCAGCACCGCGGGATAAACAAAGAAGCCGATCACGCCGAACAGGCCGAGGCTGATCCATAACTTGCCCGGCGGCCCGTAAATGATTCCCAGGTAGGACAAGAGCACGGGAATCATGCACAGGACGCTGATCATGCCGCGGCGGCCGCCCAGCTTGTCAGAGAGCCAGCCCATGAGAATGGTGCTGAAGATGGCGGAAAACTCGAGCGCGGCTGTGCTGACGCCGCCTTGGCCGATGCTGGCGTGTTTTACCTCTTTGAGATAGGTGGGGCCCCAGTCGAGCATGGCGTACCGGGCGATATAGACAAAGAAATTGGCAAAGGCGAAGAGCCAGAGATAGCCGTTCTTGAAGATGTAGTTGGTCAGCAGGTCGCGGGTGCCCAACTCCTGCTCGCCGTCTTTGCGCGTGCCGGCAGGATAGTCGTTGCGCCACTCCTCGATGGGCGGAAGGCCTACGGATTGCGGTGTGTCTCTGAGCCGGATGAGGAGATAGATGGCGCAGAGGATGGCAAGAACTCCGGGGACGTAAAATGCGGAGCGCCAGCCGAGCAGAATGGTGCTGTAGGCGACAAGCAGCCCGGTCAATCCGCCGCCTACGTTTTGCGCGACATTCCAGAACGCAAACATGGTGCCGCGCTCTTTCACGCTGTACCAGTGGCCGAGAGAGCGCCCGCACGGCGCCCATCCCATGCTCTGCACGAGCCCGTTCAAGGCCCAGAGTGCAAGCTGCACGTGATAGCTGCTGACGGCGCCAAACGCGAAGTTGCAGATGGCGGTGAGCACGAGACCGAGAGGCATGAAGTAGCGGGGATTGCTGCGATCGGACCACACGCCCATGATGAGCTTGCCCACGCCATAGGAGATGGCCGTGGCGGCGAGGATGTTTCCCACCTGTTCCATGCTGTAGTGCAGGGCCTGGCCCATCTCCCGGGAGACAACGGGAAGATTGTTGCGGACAAAATAAAACGTGGCGTAGCCGATGAAAGTGGATTCAAGGATCTGCCAGCGCATCTTCGGATAGAGCCGCTGCGCCTGCTCCCTCGGAAGCGGTGGGATGTGCGGTGCAGGCCGAAGTAAACGCGCAATCCAATTCATGATGTTACCCCGTGGCCCCGATGGATGGCGCCGTCTGTCCGGAAAAATAGCCGGCGCCGGCAACACGATTCCCTTTCCGGCCGGCGCCAAAATCAAGGCGCCCGGCCGGAAGAATGCTCAAGGAAAACCACCAGCTTCTCACTCCGTGTAGAGATAGCCCTTGGCGGTATCCAGGAAATTTGCCAAATCGTTCAACTTCCAGTCGTCGCTGCGGCCGAGCTCGCGAGCCAGCAGATTGGCGACTGTGGGCGCGGCTTCGATGGCGGCACGGGCATCGAGAAAGAGCGCGCGCGTGCGCCGCGCGAGCACGTCCTCGACCGTACGCGCCATCTCATGGCGCGCCGCCCACACCACCTCGCGGAGGCGGAAAGGCAGACGCGGGTGCAACAGAGCGTCTAAACTCACACCTTCGCCGCCGGCATCTTCGCTGGAAAGAGCCTGAACGGCCGGCAGATCGGATCCGTACTCGCACTCCCACGCTGAAGTCGCGGTGCACGGTTCCGGAGTCCAACCGTGCAGTTTCAGATCCACGGTTCGCGATGGACTCTTAGCGAGCGCTGCGACCTGCGCGGCGCGGTCGATGGTGTCCTGGCCCATGCGGCGATAGGTGGTCCACTTGCCGCCTGTGACCGTGACAAGGCCGGAGGGCGAGACCAGAATGGTGTGATCGCGCGAGAGCGTGGAGGTTTTGGCATGGCCTTTGCGGACCAGAGGCCGCAGCCCCGAAAAAACGCTGAGGATCTCTTCCGGACGCGGCGCGTGGCCGAGATACTTGGCGATATGGGCGCGAAGAAAGGCCTTCTCCTCGGGCAGAGCGCGCGGCTCGGGCGATGAAGAGTCCACGGGCACATCCGTGGTGCCGACGATCAACGCGCCATGCCACGGAATGGCAAAGAGGACGCGCCCATCGGCGGTCTTGGGAATCATCAGCGCGGTATTGCCGGGCAGGAAGCTGCGCGGCAGAATAAAATGCGATCCCTGGCTGACTGCGAGCAAGGATTTGTGCGGCTGGCCGTCCATGTCGATGATTTGTTCGACGTGTACGCCGGTAGCATTCACCACCGCCCTGGCCTGCAGTTCGAAAACGGTGCCATCTTCCTGGTCGCGTGCCCGGATGCCGATGACTTTGCCGTCGCGCTCGATGAGGCCTGTGGCTGCAACGTAGTTGACGGCCACGCCGCCCAGATCTTCGAGCGTGCGCAGGAGCGCGATCGCATAGCGAGCATCGTCGAACTGGCCGTCGTGATAGAGAATGCCCCCGCGCAGGCCTTCGCTTTTCACGCCCGGAAGTTTTTCGAGAGCCGCCTTGCGCGAGAGCACTTCGGAATGCCCGAAGGACAGTTTTCCGGAGAGCCGTTCATAGACTTTGAGACCGATCCCGTAGTACGGAAGCGAAAAATAGCTGTAAGCCGGAATGACGAAGTTGAGGTCGTGAACCAGGTGGGGCGCATTGCGCAGCATGAGGCCACGCTCGCGCAGGGCGTCGAGAACCAGCGTCACGTTCATCTGCTGCAGATAGCGGACGCCGCCGTGCACCAGCTTGGTGCTGCGGCTGGAGGTTTCTTTCGCGAAATCTGCCCGCTCCACCAGCAGGGTGCGATACCCGCGCGACGCGGCTTCAACGGCGGCGCCGAGGCCGGTGGCCCCGCCGCCAATCACCAATACGTCCCACGGCGGCGAATTGCTGGCAAGTTCTTTCAGAATTTCATTGCGTTTGGTCACGCCTGTTGATTCCTTTCATGGTTCAGAGAGAACGGAAAGCAACACGATTTGAGACGCGGCATGGGGCCCTGCGCAGATACACCGCGGGACATGGCAGGCACACTGCCTCAAATCAATTTGGATTGCTGAATTCCGCCCAGGCTCTGGTCTCTCAGTGGGCGTGGAACCGCGGGACTGAAGCTCACGGTTTCGAGATGAACAGTGCATCTCGCACGAAGCGGACGCACCATTTACTTCAGTTTATCACTGCGAAATTTCAATCGCGGTTCTTGGCTCAGCAAATGCGCACCGCGGTAATCCGAAAAGGGAATGCGCCGGCCGTGGTGCGGCCGGCGCATCGGTTCCTTGCGGGCTAGTAGGTGACCTTCAAGCCAAACTGGACGATGCGCGGCTCCAGTGTGCCGGTAATGATGCCGCCGCCAACGCTGGTGGGCGCGGAGGCGCCGTTGTCAGTGCCCGATACCGTGCTGCCGCCGGAACCGCCCGGCAGGTAGAAGTTTGTATGGTTGAAGATGTTGTAGAGCTCCGAACGGAACTCGATCTTGACCCGCTCGATGGGGGTATTGAACTTCTTGTTGAAGTCCAGGTCGGTTTCGTAGAAGGCAGGCGAACGGCCGTAGTTCTTGGGCAGGCTGCCGAAGGGGCTGGCGATGGTGCCGCCGGCGAGCAGCGAGCTACCGGTGGTATAGGTTTCAGGGATGTTCAAAGCCGCGGCGTTGATCCATTGGACCGTCCCGTTGGCGAGCTGTGTCCTCTGGATATAGGGAACGCCGGAGACCAGGTTGGGGCGATATGCGGCGAATCCGCGCCAGTTCTGCGTCAGTTGAGGCGATACAGCATTGGCTGCAGCCGGCGAATATTGAATATTGAAGGGCGTTCCAGCATCCATCGTGTTCACGGCGCTAAGCTGCCAGCCGCCCAGGATGGCATTGGTAACCGGGTTGGCGCCGGTGAGCCAACGCCGCCCTTGTCCGAACGGCAGTTCGTAGACCAGCGTTGTCACGTTGGTGATGGGCAGGTTGTAGTCCGATTGGCCGTAGTCCCCGTTGATGTTATAGCCGTTCTGCGGGCACGGCGTGTTGGCTTCGAGGGTCGACGAGGCATTGTCCATGGCGTGCGACCAGGTGAAGGAATTCAACAGGGTCAAGCCGCCGGTATAACGCTGCTCGTAGCGGGCTTGCAGGGCGTTGTACGAGGAGTGGAACTCGCTCAAAGCCTGGGTGATGTCGCCGTTGTTGAAGGTGGGATAGAGGGTTGAATTATTGAGCAGGTAACCGCCCCAGCTCATGTAGGGACGCTGAAACTGGCCTGCCGGGATTCCAGGGAACTGTCCAGCGGTCGTGAGCGGCAATGCCGGATTTTTCTCATTGGCATTGATGAAGCCCTGCAAATGGACGCCATGGTTGCCCACATAAGCGAGGTCAACCTTGGTGTTCTTGCCCAGGCCCTTCTGCACATCGAGGAACCAGCTCTCGGCGTAGCCGTCCTTGGTGTTGGTTGGCATGGAGTCGATGTCGTCTGTGCCCGCGCTGAAGGTGGTGGCCAGACCCGTGGGGAAGCCCTGCGACATCCGCACGAAGCCATTCGTGCTTCCGCTTGCGAAGCCGGTTGTGGTTCCGACGGTAGACGGGTTGCTGACCACGGTATAGAGAGCGAAGGGCGCGTTGATGGCAAGATTGTTGCCCGAACCGGCGCGCCAATAGTGGATGAAAGCCGTGCCGTAGCCGCCGCGGACCACCAGGTTCGGCGTGATGGCTGCAGCAAATCCAAAGCGCGGCGACCAGTCTGCCTTGTTGGGATGGACCAGCGACTTGCCGAAAACGCCGCTGCCGCTATAGGGCTGGATGCAGGCGGCGCTGCCGCATAGCGGCGACATCGCAGTCGTCCAGCCAGGTGTGAGCGTCTGTAAGGTCCCAGTAGTGGTGTTGAAGTTAGAGACGAAGTTGTCGCGCTCCCACCAGGGCGAGCCATACTCCCAGCGCAGGCCAATATTGAGGGTCAACTTCGAGCTGACCTTCCAGTCATCCTGAGCGTAGGCGCTGTCCATTTGTTGGTAGACGTGAGTGATGAAGTAGGTAGACAACGAGTAAGCACTGCTGGTTCCAAAGAGGAAGTCGGCCCAATAGGTGTCACCGACCTTGCTTGTGCTTGGGCAAGCGGACTGTCCAGTCGGACAGACGCTGTAGCCGCCGCCGTAGGTGAATGAGCCGTAGAGCGGATTCGAGTCTTCAATCTCCTGCCAGACCTTCTCCCACTCGTAGCCAAACTTGAGCGAGTGATGACCGTGGACCCAGGAAAAGTTCAGCTTGGGATCGGCCAGGGAGGGGTTCTGCCATTGCGGGTTGGTGCTTTGGCGTCCAAAGGACGTGAAGCCGCCGGAGATGGCAATGGAAGGCAGACCGCCCGAGACGCCGGCGATGGTCGGCAAGCCAGGAATAGTGCCCGCTGGAAACGAAGTACTGCCGATCGCGAATGTCCACTTGCCGGCCCGTGTACCGGAGAGCGCAAGGCGGGCATCGAGGAACTTGTTGGCACTGAACGCATGGTTGTAGCCGAGTGAAGCCTGTTCATCGTGGATCAGGATGTGGCCGTTGGTCTGCATGTCGATCGGTTCGGCCAGAAGGTTGTAGTTTTTGCCGACTTCCTTGCGATCGCTGATCTTGAGGAACCACGAGGAGTTCGCGTTCTGCTGGAAGTCCAGGCGGAGGTCGCCCTTGTCGGCATTGTCGGTAAACGGCGCGTTCAGGGGGCAGTCGTTGGTGGCCACGCCCGAGGACGTGCCGCTGGTGACCGTGCATTTGCCGGGAAGAGCGCCCGTATACAGACTGGCAATCTTCAGGGCCGTCGGATCGGCATCGGCCTTGGCCTGCGTAGGCCAACTGGCGTACGGCGTGCCTGCGGGGATGTAGGTGCCGGGACTCCAGGGATCCTGGACGGCTACGGCCAATTGGCCGTTGAGCTCGTTGGTTGTGGGCACGGTGTCGATAACCGTCGGCGTGAGGGTCTGGCGGAAGCCTTCGTAATCGAGGAACCAGAAGAACCGGTTCGAAATGATAGGTCCGCCAAAGTTGGCTCCAAACTGATTGCGGTTAAAGATCGGCTTGAAGAACGGATACTGCGCACCCGTGACCGCATTGACCGAGATCGGCTTGATGTAGCCGAACGCATTCAGGTCGGTGTTGCGAATGAACTCATAGAGGGTGGTGTGAAACTGGTTGGAACCGCTTTTGGTAGCCACGTTAACTGTGGCGCCGGAGGAGCGGCCGTATTCTGCGCTCTCGTTGTTCGTAATTACTTCAAAGTTCGCGACCGAATCGGGCGGGGGCTGGATGATCTGGTTGTCAAAGCCCTGGTTGCTCTCGCCGTAGGCATTGTTGTCCATGCCGTCGATCATGTAGTCGTTGAACATGCTGCGCTGGCCGTTCACGTTGAAGGAACCGGCGCGCGTCAACGAGGTGACAGCCGTGGTGGTGGCGTCGGCCGGAGCTCCGTGAGCGCCCACGACGTAATCCACGAGGTCGGAATAGTTGCGGCTCACCAGCGGCAGAGACTCGGTCTGATAGTTGGTGATGGTTTGGTCGCGCTGGCTGGACTCGGTTTGAAGCTGCAAAGCGACGTCGCTGACCTCGATTGTGGTGGCCTGAGCCGTGCCCACCTTCAAGACCAGATCGATGCGTAAGCGTGCGCCGACGGAAACGGTAATCGACTTGGCTTCCGCGATCGAGAAGCCGGAGGCGCGGGCGGAGATGGTGTAAACACCGACGCGCAGCGACGGGACTTCATAGTCGCCGGATTGATCGGTCTTGACCACCGTAGCGATGCCGGTGGCATCATTGGTGACGGTAACGGGCACGTCCGGAACCGCTGCGCCGCTGGGGTCATGAATGGTTCCGACCAGTCCGCCGAGGTCGTATTGGGCAAAAGCCACGCGTGAAGGAAGCATCAACAGAAGCGCCATGGCCAGAAAGATCCAAGCGAACCCACGCTTACCGGCCTGGTGCCCTACAGATCGAATTCTCGAATGCATATTGCCTCCCAATGGTTTTGTTTCAACAACGGTTAAGTGTCTTCCCTGTTGGTCAGGGCTACAGGATTCAGAAGATGCCATGAATAGAAGCTATCGCCCTCAATTGAGAGCGAAGCACCGAACCCCGCCGTAAAGACAAGAATGGTACCGCAGCTTTCAGCCTGCAGTCATCCGCGTCGGCGGGTGTAGTCGATAAAAAACTCGGAGTTGTCGAAGATGCCGAGATGGTGGTGCGCAACGTTATCACTGCCATCCTTGGTCACTTCCATTAAGTTTCGAAGAACGTACTGTGAAAAATCGGCTAAAGACAAAAATCCACCCCAAATCCAAGCTCTGTTCATCCGGCCCTATTTGCACACACGACCAGTATCGAAAAAGCTGCATTTGGCGGTGGATTTCTCTTAGTCTATTCCGCGCGAGGAAACTAACAAATATGAAATATGCGTGTCAAGACAAATCTGCACACGTGTGTGGGCTACCCACTTAGAGCCGTCCCACCACGGCTATACCCACTTGGGGTGCCCCCGGTCCCTCGCTTTTGGGGACCGGGGATGATGGCAGTACAAACGCTGGCCACGCCTATTTTGGAATCGCTCTAAGGGATCGAAGCACGAAAGATCGCAGCACGAAACCCATCAGCCAAGCAAGCTGGCGGCCGCGGTCCAGGCCCGGTGCTGGCTTTCGGCCACGCCGCGATGCGTGATCGCGCCCAGCCAGGTATTCAGGCCTTCGGCGAGGCCAGCATCCTGGCGGATTGCCTCGCGTGCGCCCTGGTTGGCGATGCGCAAAACATAAGGGAATGTGGAGTTTGTGAGCGCCAGCGTGGAGGTGTGCGGCACGGCGCCGGGCATGTTGGTGACGCAGTAGTGCACCACGCCATCGACCACATAGCTGGGGTTGGAGTGGGAGGTGGGCCGCGCGGTCTCGACGCAGCCCCCCTGATCGATGGCCACATCGACGATGACGGCGCCTTTCTTCATCTGCGAGACCATGGCGCGAGTGACCAGTTTGGGCGCGGTAGTGCCGGGAATGAGCACGCCGCCAATTACCAGATCTGCCTCGCGCGTCACCTGGGCGATGTTGTAGCTGTTTGAAGCCAGCGTGGAGAGGCGGCCGCCAAAAATATCTTCGAGTTCGCGCAGACGGTTCAGGTTCACGTCGATGAGCGTGGTTTTGGCGCCGAAGCCCAGAGCAATGCGCGCCGCGTTGGTGCCCACCACGCCTCCACCCAGAATGGCCACGTGCGCCGGGGGCACGCCGGGAACGCCGCCCAGCAAAATGCCGCGCCCGCCGCGCTCTTTTTCGAGATAGCTGGCGCCGACCTGCACGCTCATGCGTCCCGCCACTTCGCTCATGGGTGTCAGCAAAGGGAGATTTCCCTGGCGGTCGCGCACCGTCTCATAGGCGATGCCGATGACTTTGGATTCGAGCAGCTTGTCAGTGAGCGCAGGCAACGGAGCGAGATGCAGATAGGTGAAGAGAACCAGGCCTTCGCGGAAATAAACGTACTCGCTTTCGGTGGGCTCCTTGACCTTGACGACCATCTCAGCCTTGGTCCACGCGAAACCCGCATCGCCCACAATCTCGGCGCCGGCGTTCTGGTACTCGGCATCGGGGAAGCCGGACTGTGCGCCGGCCTGGGTTTCGACCAGGACTGTGTGACCGGTCTCGGTGAGCGCTTTTACGCCCGCGGGGGTGATTCCGACGCGGGATTCGTTGTCCTTGATTTCCTTGGGAACGCCGACGATCATGGTTTCTCCTCTTTCGCGATGGCCCAAACTTGCTTGCGCGCGGGGAGGGCTGCACCTGAGAAACTGGCTCCGTGCCCCATCCTTTTCGCGCCTTTTGCGAAAAGGGTGGGAAAGCAAAAACCTGTCCTGGAACCGGCTTCATTCCTTGTGCGCCGGGGCCGACTTCCAACTGAGGGGAATTTTACGGCGCAGGCGGCTTCCAGTGTGTGCAAACTTTGTGATAAAACAGCTAAATGGGAACGAAACGTGAGCAAGACGCGCCCTTGACGCAACAATCACCTGAGACGTTGCAATCCGTGGAAAGCCTGCAAACCGCGGCGGGACTCGAAGCGGCCGGACCCGAAGCAGCGAGACTCGACGAACTGGACGGGGCCATCCTGCGCCATCTGGCGCGCCGCGGCCGGGCGACCAATTTTGAGGTGGGCGAGGCGGTGGGGCTGTCGGCTTCGGCGGCGTCGCGGCGCATCCTGGCGCTGGAGGCAACGGGCGCCATCCGCGGCTACCGCGCGCTGATCGACGACCGGCTGCTGGGCAAGCACATGACGGTCTACATCCGCGTCACGCTGGAGCGGCAGTCGGCCGCGGTGCTGAGCGCGTTTGAGGCCGCCGTGCGGCACTGTCACGACATTGTGAGCTGCCACCTGCTGGCCGGCCAATACGACTACATCCTGGTGGCGCGCGTGGCGGGCATTGATGACTACAACCGCCTGCACCAGAACGAGCTCTCGCGCCTGCCGGGAGTGATCCGGCTGGAGACCAGCTTTGCGTTGCGAGATGTGCTGGAGGGCAAGAGCTAGCGGTTCCATCATGGCTGCACCCACCTGGGGTGCAAGAGCTAGCGCGGTTCCATCATCGCTATACCCACCTGGGGTGCCCCCGGTCCCTCGCTTTTGGGGACCGGGGATGGTGGCAGCACAAACGCTGGCTAAACCTATTTTGGAATTGCTCTAAGTTCTGAGCGTGAGGGATTGCCGGGGCGACCGATTACGCCTTCGACCAATGCACGGTCCAGCCGCGGACGAGTACATCGTCGAGCGCGGCCAGCGCCTGCTCGACGTTGCTGCCGGCGTCGATGGCCGCAAGAAGCTGTTGAGCGCGGCTGCCGATTTCATCCGCAATCTCGGAATTTCGTTCACGCAAAACGGATGAAAGAAATCCCGCCTGCAGCGCCGCATGAATGCGGCGCACACCCAGTTCCGTGGGCGCGCCTTCACTGGCCAGATCCGGATCATCGGCAAAGCTGCCGTGCACGGGAACCTGGCGCGAGGCAGCGCCGGTGGAGAAGATGGCGAAGACCTGCTGCGCGCCCAATGCAAACGCGAGGCGCGCGGTGATTCCGCCCGACCACATCGGTTTCAGGCCGAGGTCTTTGGCGTGCTGCTCGATGGCGGCGATCTGGTCGAGCGTCAAAACGCCTTCGGCGTGTTGTGCGTCGCGGATCAGGTGACGGGCGGCGATGCGGTCAGGGCAGTCGAAGAGCGCGAGGCGCGCGCCGACGGCGCGCACCTTTTCCATCCATAAGAGCGCGGCTTCAACCGAACGCGGTTCGTCGAAGACGTCGTCGCCGGTGACGAGCGGCGTGTCGAAATAGAATGCCGGACCCGCTGTCCAGCCTTCGGTCCATCGGCTGACGAGCGCGACCACCTGCTCCTGCTCTTCGAGCGTGAGCGGAACCAGGCCGTATTTGCCCGCTGTGAATCCATAGGAGCGGGCCGCTTGCAGGCCGGTCCAGATGGTTCGCGCAGCGGAGCCGGCATCCAGCTGATAGCGGTAGACGAGCCGCACTTTTTGCGGTCCTGCCGCGGCAAAGAGATCGCGGAGCGTGCTTACGTCCACGATGTTGAGCAGCGAAGCAACGCTCATGCGCTCGCGTGCGGCCAGGGTCAGTTCGCCGTCGATGGCAACCTCGGAGATGCCGGCCTGCGCGGCGATGGTGACGACGCGCTTGATCTCGGCGAGATTGATTTCATTGGCGGGAGCGCCTGCGTGAATGGCGCCGTTGGCGATGGTAAGCAGCGAAAAGCGATGGAGCGATGCCGGGCCGAGAAGCCTCTGGCTGCGTCCGGTTTCGAGCTGTGCAACGAGCCGTGCGACAGTTGCCGCCGCGTCGCTCGGTTGCACGACGAGCCGCACCGTGAGCGGGCGGGGAACACCATCGAGGGTTTTGAGGAACGGCGCGAACGCCGCCAAGACGCGGTCCTGCCATTTCGCTTCGTCCTGGGAGGCATCGGCGATGGCGAACTCCGGCAGCAACCGGTAAAGGCGCGCGTTGACGCGAACGCCTACATTCGTGGAGCAAAGCGTGCGCTCGAAGGCCACCGCAATCAGCTTCGCGTACTCGTCGGGCCCGATGGGGCCTTCGCCCGCGCTCACCATGCGCTCGCCGTCGATCATGAGGCCGAGGGGCATGGGGCTGGGCGGGTGAAGCGCATGAGCTTTGGCTGAAGCGTAGGCAGCCCGCGCGATGGTTTCGGCGTTTTCGCCCTCGTCGCTAACCGCGAGCAGTGGACCGAAGCGAGTGGAATCATACTCGTCGAGCCGTTTCGTCCAGGGAGGGTAAAGTGCTGGCCACTCGGCCATGACTTCGCGGAGCGCGGCGGGGTCGTTGGCGCGGACGCCGGCCAGCGCCAGTGCACGGCGCTCGTATTCCGCGCGCAGCGCTTCGTCTTGCCGCGCAAAGTTGCCGGAGAGGCTTTGGGCGGAAAGCGCCGCGGGCGCGGCGAGCAGCGCGGCGCTCTGAAGGAATCGACGACGCGTGACGGCTGAGGATGGTTTGCGCACAGTCGTGTTTTCCGATGCCGGACTCAAGCTTCCGGAAGGATGCGGAGATTGTACGGCATCCAATTACAGCATGCGCGGGCTGCTTCGAGTCCAAGGCGCCAGGCCATGGGTCTACGTCATTTGCTCGCGCGCTTCGCGCCAAAGATCGAGTTCGCTATCGCGCGCGTAGCGGTCGATTTCCTTGAGCTCCGCGGCCGTGAATTTGAGCTTCTTGAGCGCATCGAGCGAGTCGTCGAGTTGCTCCACGTTGCGCGCGCCGATCAGCGCTGAGGTTACGCGTTGATCACGCAGCACCCAGGCGATGGCCATCTGCGCGAGCGTCTGGCCGCGGGCTTGGGCAATGTCGTTGAGCGCGCGGACGCGCTTAATATTCTCTTCGCTCAGAAATTCTTTGAGCAGCGAGGAGTTGCCGAGCTTGGCGCGCGAATCCTTGGGGATGCCTTTCAGATATTTACTCGTCAGCAATCCCTGGGCGAGCGCAGAAAATGCGATGCAGCCGACGCCGAGCTCGTCGAGCGTGGCGAGCAGTCCCTTCTCAATCCAGCGGTTGAGCATGGAGTAGGAAGGCTGGTGAATGAGCAGCGGTACGCCCATTTGCTTGAGGATTTTCGCGGCTTGGCGCGTGCGTTCGGGGCTGTACGAAGAAATGCCGACGTAGAGAGCTTTTCCCTGATGCACCGCGGAGACCAGCGCGCCCATCGTCTCTTCGAGCGGGCAATCTTTCCACGGACGGTGCGCGTAAAAGATGTCGACGTAGTCGAGGCCCATGCGTTTGAGGCTGTCGTCGAGCGAGGCGAGGAGATATTTGCGCGAGCCGCCGATGCCGTAGGGGCCGGGCCACATGTCCCAGCCAGCCTTGGTTGAAATGACGAGCTCGTTGCGCAGGCCGCGGAAATCCTTGCGGAGAATCGTGCCGAAGTT
>Ga0182014_10006338_pt1 | contig 12772 bp, 7 predicted proteins | sample 612S2DmetaG_FD_120489 | JGI IMG/M metagenome (GOLD analysis project Ga0182014, IMG submission 120489) | Permafrost microbial communities from Stordalen Mire, Sweden - 612S2D metaG | ecosystem: Environmental > Terrestrial > Soil > Wetlands > Permafrost | place: Sweden: Stordalen | collected... | reverse complement strand
TTGATCCGCAGAACCAGCTCAAACCGCTGCTCAAGGCCACCGCCGTGGATTACCAGGACCTGGAGGACACTGGTTTGGAAGCCTACTCCGGCAAGCTGGCCATAGTCGGCCCGTTTCAGTCCAAGGGGCAGATGCGAGAAGGCTTGTCGGCCCAGGTAAGGGCTTTGGCGTTGAAAGGCGTCAGCGTCGTCTGGATTCAACCGCCCCCGGAAAAGCGCCAAAGACTCAAGCCCTCGTTCTACACAGTGCTCGAAGCCAAAGGCGCGGTCGTTGTCGCCCAGGCCGGCCTCGTCGCTAACCTCACGGACAATCCGGAGGCCCAGCTCAACCTCATTCAGCTTGCCCGGCTCGCGCTACACCCCGGGCCTCCTCGGTTGCCGCACCGGACACCATCACCATAAACCACCATCGAATTATGAAAGTGCGCTGCTGCTCAATGCTCGCCCAGACGTCTCAAGCTGGCCCCGGATTTCTCATTAACACCGTGGCTTTAGCCCGGTGTGGGCAGGTGCTCCGGAGGGGAGAACTGCTTCAGCAGTTTGTCCGCCCTCACCGGAAGCCGTTGAAACGGCTCAATTCCCACGACTCCACGTTGCCCCGGGCTAAAGCCCCGGTGCTAATGCGAGTCCTCCCTGCAATGTGCGAGCGTGTCGGGCTTGCTTTCCTCATGGCCTTTTGTGCACTCGCTCCGGCGGCTCGTTCAGCACCCGGCACCCAACAACCGCTCACCGTCGCCATCTTCGACTTTGAGTCCAGGGACGAAGCTGTGCGTGACCTGGGTCCTAAAGTCGCCACACTCCTGAACGCCAACCTGTCGGCTGAACCGCAGATCATCACCGTCGAGCGCGCTGAGCTGGAGAAGATCCTGGGCGAACAGGAATTGGGTCTCTCGGGCACGGTCTCGCCCGATACCGCCGCCAAGGTCGGCCACCTCACCGGCGCCAAGGTGCTCGTCACCGGCCGCGTCTTCAAGGCCGACAAGGAACTCGTGATCGTGGCCAAGATCATCGGCACCGAGACCAGCCGAGTCTATGGTGAATTGGTCAAAGGACCGGCGGCCAGCTCCATCACCGACCTGTCCAGCGACCTGGCGAAGAAGATCGCCGCCACCGTCTCGGATAAAGGCGACACCCTCGTCGCCAAGGTCGAGAGCCGAGAGGACCGCATCGCCCGGATCAAGAAGTCGCTGAAAGAGGGCAAGCTACCCACTGTCTCGGTCCGAATCAGCGAGCGCCACTTCGGCCAGCCGGTGATTGACCCTGCCGCCGAGACCGAGCTGGGCCTCATCCTCAAGGAATGCGGCTTCACGCTCGTGGATGATAAGTCGAAGGAGAAAGCCGACATCGAGATCACCGGTGACGCCTTCAGCGCCTACGGGATGCGCAAAGGCAACCTGATCTCCTGCAAGGCCCGCGTCGAACTCAAAGCCCAGAAACGCACCGGAGAGATCCTCGCCGTGGACCGCCAGACGAGCGTCGCCGTGGATATCGCCGAACAAACCGCCGCCAAGACGGCCCTCCAGCAAGCTGCTGCGGAATTGGCAGAGCGGCTTGGCCCGAAGCTCGCCCAGTAATTCGTACATGCCCCCCAGACTCATGAAGAAATCCTCCGTTATTATAGCCGTCATTTTGTTGGCCACGGGCGGCCTCGCTTGGTTGGGCCTCAAATGGTACACTCAGCGTCAGGTCGCCTTGCCGCCGATTACGGATCAGGACCGTCTCAGAATGGAAGCCCTTGCCCCTCCGAACGCTCCTGCCGAGCCTCCTGCGGAAGCATCAATGCCCATCCTCCCTTCCCAAAGCGTGCGTCTCGCCATCGGCGGCTTCGGGCTGTCGGCTGACAGTATGAATCGACAGTTCGCCGACCTGCTAACCCTGACCCCTGCTATAGGGCTGTTCACGGCGCCAAGGGAGGCGGGCGACACGACAAGTGGGAGGATGAGCGAGGAGCGATTGGAGCGGAGTATGTGGAGGGCGCAGGGTCAAATAATTCAAAGGATTCCTCGCCCGGGATTGTCAGACTTGTTAAAGATATGCGCATGGTCGCGATCGATGAACACAGACGTCGGTAAGTGCAGAGCCCGAAGGGCGACCGCAGCGCATTTGAATACTTGATTCGAGAGCCCCAACGTATGATCCACTCGCCCTTTTGTCTCTTGCGCGAAACACCTAGCCCAAGGTCGAAGGCTTGCAACTTCGCCATGCTGCTGACCTTGGCATTTGCAGCCTTGGGTCCCATTTCTGCGATCGCCCAAGCCGCGTCTTTCAGTTCGCCGCACGTCCGAATAGGCATCATCAACGAGGAACCGGCTTCCGCAGCCGCTACAGATGTTCTTACCGCTGAGCTTTCGCATCGTGACGGCATTCAGCTCCTGGAGCGAGTCGAGATCGAGAGGGTGTACCGCGAACAAGCCCTTTCCGCAGCCAATAGGAACCACGTGAAGCTCGGCCAAATTCTTGGCGCCGATGGCTTGTTGCTCTTGCGGAGCTTCACGGAGAGCACGAATCAGATCCTCCAGATTCGACTGCTTGCTGTCAAATCTGGTGTCGTGCTCGGGTCGGTTCGTTCGCCCTGGCCCCTGGCCGATCCGTCGCAATGGGCCAGGGGGCTAATCCAACACCTCGAACCGCTGTTCCCCAAACTCACCGTGCTTGCAAAAGATGCCGTTCCCATATCGGTGGTGAACTTACGCTCGGCGGTCGAGTCACCGCAAAGCCGGGAGATGGAACGCCAAATCACGCTGCTGATCATGGAACGGCTAGGCCGCGAGCAAAGGCTGTTCCTCCTCGAACGAGAGCGTCTTGAGCTCCTGAGCGGGGAAAAGGAACTGCTGGGCGTAGATGACTCAGCCTTCTGGAATGGAAGCTACCTGCTGGATGGGGTGCTGGACCAGAAAGGTTACTCGAAAGAGACCCTTACGCTGAACGCTCAATTGGCGCCGCCCAAAGGAGGCGCTCCCCTGCCGATCGAGATCACAGGCAGCCGCACCAACCTGTCTGAGGTGGTCAATCGACTTGCCGAAAGAATCATCGCGAGCCTGAACCTGAGCGCAACCGGCGCCTCATGGTCGCCGGCGGAAGAAGCCGGGAGATTCTTTGAAGAGGCCAAGTGGGCGTACCGGTGGAAAATCCTTCCCCAAGCCCAAACGGCCTCTGAAACAAGCTGGGCCCTTGGCAACAGAAGCAAGGAAGTGGCGCAACTGCGGATTCGTTGTTATTTGGAAGGCGGCGTCGATACTGCGGGAGGTGGCTACGATCTTGTCCGCAAGTTGGTTAGCTTCGCTGCTCCGCCCAACAACGAGAAGTTCGCGCTGACCTGCCGTGGGATGGAGCTTTATTGCCAGGATTTCCGGTCCTTTGTCGCCGCCGACCCAAACCCGCAATGGGAGTGGTACGACCTGGGGATTGACCTGTTGGAGAGCGCGTCCTACTGGCTTCGCCATTATTATTTCATCCCGGAGGCGCGCAGCGACGCGCAGCAGACGATCTCCAGTGTGCAGGCGCTGGCGAAGGAAATGGCAAAATGTATCAGCCAGCATCCCGCATACACCAACCGCTGGGGGCAAAAGAACCTGCTCACCACGAAAGCCAACTGGGGGGTGTACTGGACCGCCACCCCTGAGGAGGGAGTGTCAGTTTATCGGGACATACTCGATGCGGACGGTTTCGCTCATATTCGCCATCGGTTCTTAGAGCTGGATTATCTCGACCGGGGCAACATGGATAACCCGATTTCCGATCCGGATTTCCACATGCGGTTGCAGGGAGGACCGATTCGCAACCAGATGGAACTTTCCAATCCCTACCTGATAGGCTGGACGTGGATGGAGCGCAAAAGCGCGCCTGCCCGCTGGCGCAGTTTCATTGATGAAGTCTGCGCATCTACGAATGCTCGCACCCGGCTTGAAGGGCTCTTTCTACGGGCGGCCAACTCCCACTCCGACCAGGAATATGGGGAGAGCTTTCGAAAGCTGGTTGCGTTTATAATCCTGAATCGGGACATGGTGCTTTCTGCCGGGCTAAAAGAGCAGCTAATCCATGACGTCGATCTCCTGGTCGAGACGAAATGGAAGGAAGACTACCGCCCAATCCCCTTCCAGATGCGAGGCGAGGTCTGGAAAGAGGCCAAGCAAGCTCTGCAATTTCCTGGGGCTCAGTCCGGAATAGAGCCAAACTCTGCCGGGGTTCCGCAGTTTTCTACCGGAGCGGCTCTCACAGCGACACCTATCCCGCATCCCCGTCCTGAGTCCGTTGCCGTGAACAAACCGGTCTCGCCCAAAGCCCTGCCCCCTTTCATTGATCGCGGCACCGAGGTGAATGGCTTAACCAACCTGCTCACGGTGAATCGGTTCTGGCCCATTCCTATCGAGCACCTCCATGCCAACCATCCAAGAAACATCCGCATCCTGAGCTGTTGCTTCCGCGAGGGGCATTTATGGGTGGAAGTGCGTTTTGACGATCTGTCCGAGGATATCGCGCAGCCGAGTCACTTCAACGCGGGCGTTATATTCGCGGTGGACCTGGACAGCATGCAGTCCGAACCCATTATCCTCGATCCACAATCGTTTCAACTTTCCAGCGCGCGCAGGGAATATCCTTGGCGCACGGACCGCAGCTTCGAGGTCTATCATGGCTGGCTTTACGTTACCTCGCTCAATTCGATGCGGCGGTATTCCTTAAAGAGCAAGACTTGGGAGGAACTGCCCGCTGCCATCCAGGGCCACGCACGCATCAGCCTTGTGGACGACCGGATATTCCTCAGCACCGATAACAGCATTTTGGAGATCTCTCCTGACGGCAAAGAGGCTCGGCTCCTGGCCAGTAGCCGGAGGCAGCCACCCTTGACACGCCTGGATTCGGTGGACGGCTACGCGTGCGCACCCATCCTCAAAGGCCCCAACGCTTCCCTTATCGCTTTTGTGCACGGGAAGTTCTACGCCAGGGAGCGCGGACTTGAGGACTGGAGAGAACTCCAGTCACCGGCGGACTTGGCCCAGGCTATTTGTTATGTCTTTGACGGGGGACTAGTTCTCGCGGATAGGCCTTCGTACAGGGATTCGCGATTGTTCGGGATGGCCAGTGGCTCTTCCTCAATGGACCTGCTCCTGGTGCAGCGGCCACTTCATCCAATGCCCGGTTTATCTGCGATGAACGCGACCCTAAGAAACTCTGCGGCCACGCCAACTCCCCGCTGGCAATTGCCTGACAAAGTACGCGGCATGGATTACCCCTACTGCCTCGATCGCGACACGCTCTGGGTTTTCGCCAGTTCCTTCGATTTCGAGCGTGGTGCCGACAAATGCGCTCGTCTTAGAGAGGAGCAAGGCCGACACGGCGACCTATACGAGCTACGCCCGGGGAAGGCTGCGCCGACGCCTACGCCGGTGAGGTTGACTCTTCCACCCGGCTTTATCAGCGGCGAGCTCGCCGGCTACTTCACTGGATTCGGTCCGGGGACCCAAAAGCCAGCACTTTTCCAAGCCATCCCCGGAGGCTTAATCCTCACGCTCGATCGTCTTTCTGGACTGTGGTTTATTAAACTCCATGAGAACGCGACTCCCTAATCTTCTTTCGAATACCCGCTTGCGTCTGTGCCTGGTCCAGGCAGTTCTGCCGGTTTGGGGGAATTGGCTCCCGGCGCAGCCAGTTGCTGTTGCCCAAACGACGCCCCCGTCGATTGCCTTGATGACGTTTGAGGAAGTCGAATCCAAGTGGGGTAAGCTCCCGTTGGCACAGCTTCGGAAAGCGGCCGAAGACGGCGAGCCAGCCGCGCAGTTCTACCTGGCCACTCGCCAATTCCAACAAGCGGACGCTGGCCGCGGAGAGGCCTTTCAGTGGGCGCTGAAGGCCGCCGGCGAGAAGGCCGAATCGCCCAAGGCTGAAGCCGTACAGGCCAAGTGGGGCAAAGCGACGCTGGCCGAGGTTCGGCAAGCGGCCACGTCTGGCGACCACGATGCCCAACAACTCCTGTCAATGCGGATCAATGAACAGGCCCTGGCTGATGAGCGGCAAGGGATGGAATGGTTGAAACGGGCCTCCCAAAGCCCGCTGCTGCTGGCCCAAAACGAACTAGGCTGGGTTTGCCTAAAGGGCATTCGGACAGCTCCGCGGGATCCAATCCAGGCCAGGAGCCTGTTTCAAGCCGCAGCGAAAGCTGGTTTCGAGAGCTCTCAACATCGCCTGGCCGATATGTTGATCGAAGGCGACGGCGTCCCTTGCGATTTGGCGGAAGGCATTGAATGGCTCCGTGAGGCGGCCGCACAGGGTTGCCCCAAGGCGCAATACGACCTGGCCCAACAGTACAGTTGCGGCAACGGTGATCCTCGCAATGCAGGCGAATCTCCGGTGGCGCTCTTCACCAAAGCTGCCCGAGCCGGCTTGCCTGTGGCCCAGCAGGCCCTCGCCGGGCGTTATCAGATTGGGCTGGGGGTGAGCAGAGATCGCGTCCAGGCGCTCTTTTGGTATAGCCTTGCAGCGAACCAGGGCCAAGACGCGGCTGCCGCAGCGCGCGACCGCCTCAAACCATTGCTGACCGAAGCCGAGCAGCAGCGCGTGCGTGACCTGATGGACCAATTCAGGCGCTCCCGTAAGCAGTAGCCGACCAACCGCCGGCTGATGAAAGACCATCTATGACAACTTCAAGAATGCAGAGGTTCACAAGTAGAGCCCTGGTTACCGCTGGTACGCTGTTGTCCGTCTCGCTCACCCTCAGGGCCGCTACTCTTTACGTGGATCTTAGCAGCCCCGCCCCTGCCGTCCCTTACACCAACTGGATTACCGCTGCGGCCAACATCCAGGATGCCATTGATGTGGCCAGTGCTGGCGATACGGTCTTCGTGACCAATGGCGTTTACGCTCGCGGTGGCAAGGTGATGGCTGGCGATTTGACCAATCGCGTCGCGTTAGACAAGCCGATCACCCTGCAAAGCGTCAACGGTCCCGGTGCTACTATTATTCAAGGGGCTTACAGTTTATCCACAGGCTACGGCCCGCTGGCCGTTCGTTGCGCCTGGCTTACCAACGGGGCTTCACTCGTTGGATTCACACTGCTGGGCGGAGCCACAAGGAGTACGGGCGATACCACCAACCTGGAGAGCGGCGCAGGAGTGTGGTGCGCCTCATCGAATTCCCTGGTTGCCAACTGCATCGTTGCATCGAACAAAGCCTTCTACTTTGGCGGAGGCGCCTATCGAGGCACCTTTACCAATTGTTCGTTTTCCGGCAATTATGCGCAATCGGGTGGTGGCGCTTACAATGCTGTCCTGTTGGTGTGTCAAGCGAGCAGCAACCACGCGAATATTGGCGGTGGGGCTTATGGTGGAACGCTGAGGAATTGTGCGTTGGTCGGCAACTCAGCCTCCAACGCTGGTGGAGGCGTGTGGCAAGGAACGCTATACAATTGTACCGTAACGGGCAATTCAGCTTCCTCGGCGGGCGGAGTGTACATTTCAACTGTCGTCAACTGCCTCGTTTATTTTAATACAGCATCCACTTCACCCAATTACTTGGGATTCCTGAGTTACTCCTGTTCAACACCGCTTCCACCCGGCACAGGGAATATCGCCCTCGATCCGCAATTGTGTGGGGATGGCATTCACCTCAGCAGCAGCTCTCCCTGCCGTGGAGCGGGCACAAACAGCGTGGTGAGCGGCGTGGACATAGATGGCCAGCCTTGGGCAGATCCGCCGGCTATTGGGTGTGACGAATGGCTGCCGGAGCCCGTAATTGTCCTCCAACCCCGCATACAACTTACGGCGTATCCGGCTGGATTTGCGATCAACACGGCCGTTGCAGGCAGTGACCCTTTCGTCTGTTGGTGGTCGAGAAATGGCGTGCCGATGGAAGACGACGCTCAATATAGCTTCACGCACACTACGAATCTGACCTGCAACTCAATCGGCCAATTGGTAGGTGGCGGCTACCAGGTGGTGATCAGCAACGCTTTTGGCATGACGACCAGTGCGGTGGCACAGGTGGTGGTGCATTGCGTGGATGCCGCGAGCACAAATCCTGTTTCGGCATATTCCAGATGGGCGACCGCCGCAACGAACATTCAGGACGCCGTCAGCGCAGCCCTAGCGGGAGAAGTGGTATTGGTTACGAACGGAATTTACGTCACGGGCGGGAAATCCATCGATGGAGTCATCACCAATCGGGTGGCGGTGGATAAGGCCATGACGCTGCTTAGCATTAATGGGCCCGACGGAACCATCATCGAAGGGAATTGGGGCGCCAATGGGCCAACGGCTATGCGTTGTGCGTGGCTGACCAACGGAGCGGTGTTGAGCGGGTTCACGTTGCGCGGCGGTGGGACAGGGGTGCTTACTGGTTCTCCAAACTCCTCGATGAATGGAGGCGGCGTTTGTGGGGCTTCAACCAACGCTGTGGTGTTCAATTGCCTGGTTGTGACCAACCGTGCTTCATATCAGGGCGGAGGAGCCTACCAGGCTACGTTGAATAATTGCACCCTGGCAGGCAACCATGCGGACAGCTCGGGGCCACCCGGAACAGTCGGTGGGACTGGCGGCGGGGCATTCGGGTGCAACTTGAACAACTGTGTCGTCACCGGAAATTTCGCCGACCAGGACATCGGAGGAGGAGCGCGTAATTGCAACTTGAGGAACTGCGCCCTCACCGGGAACTCGTCTTATATGCAGGGTGGTGGAGCGTATGGCGGTACGCTCGTCAACTGCACGGTGCGGGGCAACATTTCAGGAGGTTATGGCAGTTATGGTGGGGCTGTGGCGGGTGCGGCGCTGACCAACTGCATCGTATATGGGAACTCAATCCGGGGCGTTTATTCAACTGAGACCAATTATTCCAACTGCACGCTCGTCTATAGCGATTCCGATCCACTGCCTGCCGGAACTGGAAATATTGATTTGGATCCCCAATTGCTTCCGGACGGAATTCATCTCGCCGCCACCTCGCCTTGTCTGGGTGCTGGCACAAACGTGGTGCTCGGCACGGATATAGACGGCCAGCCCTGGGCTAACCCGCCCGCGATCGGATGTGATGAGTGGCAGCCCGCCGCGGTGGTCGCGGGACAGCCCTATTTCCAAGTTGTTCCAGGCAACCGCTCCCTGAGTTTCCATGGAGCCGCCGCGGGGCAGGAGCCGTTCACCTGGTATTGGATCAAAGACGGAGCTGTTGTTCAGGATGGCCTACATTACTTTTCCTCCAGCACCTCCAACCTGGTTGTGAACCGGTTCGATGCGGCGGATGCCGGATGTTATCAGTTTGTCGTCAGCAACGCTTTTGGGATGGCCAGCAGCAAGGCAACGCAGGTGGTAATTCATTGCGCAGATGTCAACGCGACCAATCCCATGGCGCCTTACGCAAACTGGGCGACCGCGGCGACAAATATCCAGGATGCCATCAATGCCGCCAGCCCGGGAGAAATTGTATTGGTGGCCGACGGGATTTATGCCAACGGGGGCAAGGTGATGTACGGCGATTTGACCAACCGAGTGGTGCTGGACAAGGCAGTCACAGTGATCAGCCTAAATGGCTACGCCTCAACGATCATTGAGGGAGTGTGGGATGCGGCCACGAACGGGGCGGCGTCGGTGCGTTGCGCGTGGCTTACGAACGGCGCCAGCCTGGCGGGTTTCACCTTGCAGGGAGGTGCCACCCGCGCGTTCTCGCCTGTTTCGTCTCCAGTAGACCTAGCTTGCGGTGGCGGGGTGTGGTGCTCGAGTAATACTGTTTTGGTGGCGAACTGCCTTATCCGAAGCAATTCGGCCACATATTTTGGCGGAGCAATATATCAGGGCACACTAAACAATTGTGCGATTAATAACAATATTACGCTTCCGTTCGCCGTTGGGTATGGCGGCACCGTTTATAATGCCTTGTTAAATAATTGTACCGTATCGCACAACTCCGTGCTGGGTCCCGGCTGGGGCGGCGGGCTCTTCTTCGGTAGCGCCAACAACAGCATCATCTGGGGCAATACTGCTTTGTCTTATCCGAATTATTTCTCCGCTGCCGGGACCTACTGCGACACGATCCCGGCCATCGCTGGCGTCGGTAACATAACGAGCGATCCGCAATTGGTGGATGACATTCACGTGTCCACGACTTCGCCTTGTCGCGGAGCCGGGAGTGCTGCCTACGTGATGGGGGTGGATCTCGATGGCGAGAACTGGCAAAACCATCCTTCGATGGGCTGCGATGAGCCTTGGGAATCTGGCCTCGTGGGGCCCCTCTCGGTCACTATATTGGTCCCCGGCACCAACCTCTATGTCAACCACGCTGTTGGCCTGGTCGGCGAGATCACCGGCCGGGCGTCGCGGTTGGCGTGGGATTTCGGTGACGGATCGAGCGCGAGTGATTTGAGCTTCCTCACTTCGCACACATGGACAAACCCAGGTGTATATAGCGTTATTTTTACGGCCTATAACGGTGATAATCCCACGGGCGTCGCAACCAATGCGCTGGTCAATGTGTTGCCTGTGCCCCTGCCAGTGTTAGCAGGCGCAAGCATGACTGCAAATGGCTTCCAATTTCGGTTTGCCGCGCAGTTCAGTCTTTCTTACACGGTTCAACGGGCGACGAATCTTTCGCCGCCGATCGCGTGGCAGACAGTACGATCCTACCTGCCTGGGACCGAAGGTGTGGTTCAGTTCGTTGATTCCGCTGTGACAAACGGCGCGCAGTTTTACCGTGTAAGAGCGCAGTAGCAGACTCATACACACGTTTGTCTGAGGCCAAGGTTTATGGCTCGCAAGCTGCGCGAGCAGTACCCCGGGGCGATGGACCACGCGATGAACCGTGGTGACCGCTTGGAGGCGGTCTTTTGCGACGAGGATGACGGCATGCTGTCCGTCGCGACTTTGGCGGAGAGCCTCGAGAAGGCTGCCCTTGGGATTCAGAGCGTCTGTCTGATGTCCAACCACTTCCACCTGATGGTCGAGAGGCCGAATGCCAGCCTGGTGGAAGGAATGAAGGGGTTGCTGGGGGTGTTGGGGGCGGGTTGCTAGCGCGTTGCTCTGGCGATGAAGGCGTGATGTTCCAGTGATATTCCAATGACATTCCAATGGAATTCCATAGGAATTCCATACGATTGGCCTGGTTCGGCGGTGCTTGTGGCGGTTGAAAGCCGGTCTTGGAAATGCAGGCCCGCGCTCCTTCTCGTCGGGGTCGTCGTGCTCGCGCTTGAAACGGGGCGAATAGTCGAGGACGAGCACGAGGGCGACGAGGAGCACGAGGACCCCCGGCTTACGAGAACGCAGCTTTACCCATCGGCTGCCTTCTTATATTGTCCAGTGGAGGATATTGAACGTGCTTGCGTTCGGCTTCTGCCAGAGTGATGGTGGCGTGCCGAAGCTGTGCTATTGATGATTGATCTCGACCGATATGACAAAGCTATTCTCCAACCTTAGAACCCGTGCAGCCATCGTGCTCACCGCCGGTGAAGGTTTGTCCGGGACGCTGCTGCGCTCCGGGTTGCCGGCATTCGCAGATTACACCAGGCGGGCGATCGTGCCGCGAGTTGCGGCGGGCTTGATCGCCGCCGCACTGGTGCTGCCGCTGATCTCTTCGGCCCAGGAGACGCAAACCAATTCGCCGGCACAGCTTTTTGCCCGGGCGCTGACTCGGCTGGTGGCGATTATTGAGCCACCGGCCAACCAGGCGACTCGCACCTTCACGACCACTCTGAAGGTCATCAAGGCCGACGGTTTGCCGAAAGAGATAGAGGGCCGGGAATTGGATCTGGCATACCAGGGTCCGGACCACTTGCGGATTGGCGCGAAATGGGACCGGCAAAGCTATATCGCCTGCCGGGACGGGCAGGAAGTGTGGATCTATGCGCCGGGGAAGAAGTTCGGGTTGATTGGCTCTCCCGATCAGGCGCCGTTTTCGACCGTGCCGGCTGCCAAAGACGCAAAGCGACTGGGTCCGCTCAAGCTGCCGATCCCAGCCGAGCAGCTTGCGCTCCTGCCTTTCTTGACCGACGTAAGAGTGCTCCCGGGCGAGAGCGTCGCGGCCACTCCATGCCGCGTCCTTATGGTGACCCCAAAGCCAGAGGCCATTGAGGCTTTGAAGGCGCCTCGGGGGACGCTTCAACTCTGGATACGTGAGAGCGACTCGCTGCCGCTGCGCCTGGCCTATCGCGAGGGCAAAGGAACCGATGTGCAAGTCGAACTGGCCAACCCGCAATTCCAGGAGGCGTGGCCGGCAGACCGGTGGAAACTCAAAGCGGCTGATGGCGACAAGATTCAGACGGTGGCGCGCAGCCACGTGACACGTTTCCTGACCACGGCCGTTAGCATGCTGAACAATAAGATCCCGACGCTTGGTCCGGCGACCGGCGAGCGGCATGTCGTCGCCCGCGAAGGCAACGGCCGGCTGGAGGAAGTGGATGGCACGCGCGTGCTGGTCCTGAAGGGTACACCGGAGGAAATGGGCCACCAGCACGGTGTGCTCATGAAGAAAGACATCCACCAACTTGTGAACCAAATCCTGTTCGGCGTGGGGGTCGGCAGTTCTTTTGAAGAAGGGGAATGGGTCTTCGGCAAGATTGAAGCGGCCCAGAAGCGGCTCAACCCGTTCATGGACGAACGCTACTTCCGGGAGATGGACTCCCTGGCCAGCGCGGCCGAGCTCCCGCGCGAGGAAGTGCGGCTGGCGAACTTCTTCCCGGAGATGTTCCATTGCAGCGGCTTCGCGGTCTTTGGCAAGGCCACGACCGATGGCAAACTTTATCACGGGCGCGTGCTCGATTACATGCGTGGGATGGGTCTGGAGCAGAGCGCGGTGGTGATGGT
>Ga0182014_10006337_pt1 | contig 12772 bp, 11 predicted proteins | sample 612S2DmetaG_FD_120489 | JGI IMG/M metagenome (GOLD analysis project Ga0182014, IMG submission 120489) | Permafrost microbial communities from Stordalen Mire, Sweden - 612S2D metaG | ecosystem: Environmental > Terrestrial > Soil > Wetlands > Permafrost | place: Sweden: Stordalen | collected... | reverse complement strand
TTTCGAGCACGCCGGCGATCTCCGGATAGTGCTCGCGGCCGAAGGCGCGGCTCCAGATTGTGCCGTAAACGACGAAGAGGCTAATGGTGTAGTAGTTGTAGCTTTGCTCAAGATACCAGCCGTTGCCCGCGTGATACGATGCGACCCACTGAAGGTGGCTTTTCAGCAGATCGTCATCGATGTTATATCCATATTTCTTGAGGAGCGAGAGCGCGCAGATATTGAATAGCCGCCAATTGTTTTGCGTCGTGCGGTGATGGGCCCACTTGGAGATGGTGACGGCCATCTCATCGCGCTGCTGTGAGGTCAGGTACGGCCACAGAACATCGGGCATCAGCAACAGCGTCTTCGCCAGGCCGCCAAATTCGCAGGTGAACTGATAGGTAGCGTCCGGCAGGTCCTCGGGCATGGGCAAGCTGTTCACATGCCCCGGTGTCATCGCATTGTAGAAGTGATGGGCGTAGTAATCGCGCAGCCTGATGCCGCCGATACTAACCTCGGGATCGACGTGGATCAGCGGGGCAGCCAGGTTGAAGGTCCTCTCCAGCGCTTCGAACTCGTTGGAGCGATGACGCCATTCCGGCGCATTCGGCTGCGGATACGACTTGCCCGGCACCTGCGGAAAGACGATGGGCGAGTCGAATGATTTTACGTGCCTGAACGCCCGTTGGAGCACATACTTGGCGCATTCGATGTAGTGTTTCCTGGTCATCCCGGTCAGCGGGCTCAGATTCAAATCGGGATTCGTGACTTCAAAAGCATCTTTCATAATGGTCTCGATTGGTTAGAGTTTTTTGTTCCCCCTTGCATTTTGTTGCAAGGTCATACGATCTTCGGATTCGACGGCCTGCCGATGCGACGTCTCAGAGCCAACCGGAATATCACCTCTCCGGTCACCCCCGGGAATCCCTCAGATCAGGTCGAAGAAACCAAGAGTCATGAACAGAGTCCTCTTTCCAGACGTTGCACTCTTGTCATCGCGTTCCGGAATCCGCTCGTCTAAAAGTCGGAGCTGCAACAAAACTGCTTTGCACGCACCTGAAACAGGTTATCACCAAAAGCGACAACTTGCGGGTCAAAGTCCAGCGCGGAAAGGGCAATTACATGAAGGGGAGAATTTCAATGAAGGACGATTTGCGGCACGGCTGAAGCCATGCCCTGACACTCCTTGTTCTCGCGACCTAACTTTGGTGCGATCGCCCTGCGGTTGAATTCCGGCGCCATCGTCCGAAAAGCGGTCAGGGTTTATCATCGAAGGTGGCGTGGGCCGCGGTGGTCTGCGCCATTGTTTTGCGAACCTGGCGAGGTTGGCCTTGGCCGCCGGATCGCTGGGCCATGCCACTCCCCGCGGTGAAGCCGGGAGCGAAGGGAACGGAACGAGATGCGAGCAAAGACGGCAGTGGTGCTGGGCGCCCAGTGGGGCGACGAAGGCAAAGGGAAGATTGTGGACGTGCTGAGCGAGCGGTTTGCGGCCGTGGCGCGGTACGCCGGCGGGCATAACGCCGGACACACGGTGATCGCCGGCGGGCAGAAGTTCGTGCTGCAACTGATTCCTTGCGGAGTGCTGCGCCGGGGGTGCAAGGGAATCATCGGCAACGGTGTGGTTCTCGACCCTATCGCCTTTCTGAGAGAGGTGGCCAAGCTGCGGGCGCTGGGCGTAGAGGTGGACGGCACACTCTTTGTCTCCAATCGGGCGCAGGTTATCTTGCCTTACCACCGCATGATCGAACTGGCGGCCGAATGCGCGCCGGGGCGGCAGAAGATCGGAACCACGAGCAAGGGGATCGGGCCGGCCTACGAGGACAAGATGGCGCGCGGCGGCTTGCGGGTGGTGGACCTGCTGCGCCCGGAGCTGCTGAAGACGCACATCGAGGCTGCCTGCGCCGAGAAGAACGCGATCGCGCGGGCTCTCTTCGGCGCCGGGACGGACCCCCTGGACCCTGGAAAGATGTTCGAGGAGTACGCCGCCGCGGCCGAGCAGGTGCGGCCGTTCGTTACCGATACGGGACGCCTGCTGAACACCATTCTGGCCGAAGGCGGGAGCGTGATGTTCGAGGGGGCGCAGGGGACGATGCTGGACATCGACCATGGAACCTACCCGTTTGTGACCTCGTCGTCGGCGACGGCAGGCGGGGCGGCGACGGGAACCGGCGTGGGGCCGACGGCCATCGGCACCGTGATCAGCGTAACCAAGGCCTATGTGACGCGCGTGGGCGAGGGACCCTTCCCCACCGAGATTCATGGCGCGGCGGGCGAGAACCTGCGGGCGCGGGGCAACGAGTTCGGGGCGGTGACCGGCCGCCCGAGACGCTGCGGCTGGCTCGATCTGCCCATGCTGCGCTACTCGAACCAGGTGAATGGATCCGAGTGGCTGGTGGTGACCAAGCTGGATGTTCTGGACGAGCTGGCCGAGATTCCTATCTGCGTCGGCTATGAGATCGATGGGAAGGTGACGGACCTGATCCCCGCGGATGTGCATGGGCTTGAGCAGATCAAGCCGCTGTATACCACCTTCAAGGGTTGGCGGGAGTCGACCGAAGGGATCACGGAGTTCGACAAGCTGCCCCAGGCGGCGCGGGAGTATCTGCGCTTCCAGGAGCGAGAGAGCGGGGCGCGGATCGGCATGGTATCGACAGGGCCGGACCGGCAACAGACCATGGTGCTGCCGGAGTTTGCCGAGGCGCTCAATCGGATTCATGCATGAGTTTGTTTATGCGCAACGTGCCCATGCGTAAACTTGAGAAGACAGTTCACAGATGGTCATGGGGCCGTTCTGCCCAGGCAAGAGAGAAAAGAATTCTATGGTCAGCTTTATCGTTCGTCTGAAATTTGCTCCGGAAGACCGTGCGGATGTGGCGGAGACTTTGCGCCAACTGGCGGGAGCCTCGCGCCTGGAAGCGGGATGCGTGAACTACATTCCGCATCAACTTGAGGACGAGCCCGACACCGTGCTGATCTATGAGCAATACGTGGATGCGAGAGCCCAGGCTGCGCATCGCGAGTCGGATCACTTCAAGAAGCACGCCGTGGCGGGTCTCTACCAGAAGATGCGGGAGCGTAGCGTCGAGAATCTGGTTGCTCTCGTTTGAGGGCGGATTCCGTCCAACCGGCGGAGTTCCCGGCGCGCGGGCACGGTTGGCTTCCAGTGGGGACGAGCGATGACGATTGAAGAAGCGCCTGCTGGATGCCGATTAAGGTTTATCAATTGACCGGCCTGCCCATCGAGGGCTAGTATCCGAGACGGCTATGCGGGGTGCCTCGACTAACGCCTCTATTCGCGTGAACCGCCAAATCGCTCTGGCGGCCATGCTCCTTCCCGTGCTTGCGCTGGCACTGGGTACGAGCCCGATCCACGCCGGACTTCCCGTAACGCAAAAGCATGAGCGCCGCCACGAGATCGACCAGCTTGAAGAGGTCTGGCGCAATGCCGTGCTGAAGGGAAACACCGCGGCGATGGACTCCTTGCTGGCCGACGACTACATGGCCATTACCGCCTCAGGAACCCTGCAAACCAAGGAACAGGCGCTCGATAACCTCAAGACGGGCCGCACGCGCATCACGGCGCTGGATGTCTCCGACCGCAAGGTGCGCTTCTACGGAACGACGGCGGTGGTTACCTCGCTGGCCGAAGTGAAGGGGACGAGCATCGATGGCGACTTCAGCGGCAGCTACCGCTACACCCGAGTTTATGTGCGGGATGCGCGGGGCGAGTGGAAGATCGTCAGCTTCGAAGCCAGCCGGATTCGCGCGCCCGGCGAGCGCCGGCAATGAAGAGCCTGCAGCCGCATTGATTGATCACTGAGCCGTAGAACCTGCCACGGGTCAAAACCAGTTTCAAAAGCAACCAATGGGAAAGGAAGCTGGTTACCGATTGGGGTGGCTGGTCAGTTTCCGGTTTGCCGGTTATCCGTCCAGAACTCCGAGAACTCGGAACACGTCCGGGATTGCGACTTTTCAGGACCGATCTGCCGTCGACCGGCAGTATGGCGATTTAGGATGAATTGACTCTGTCGACCGTCTTTCTCCGGAGGTGCACTTGATTCAAATCGACGAATTCCAGATGGTCAAACGGCTTCGTTGGACAGCAATTGTTCTGGTTGCGGCCGGAGCGGCTCTCACTTTAGCCGCCCAGCCATCGAGCTTTTGGAGTATGCCGACAACCGCTATCCGTTTTGACGGATTGCCTGTTCACAGTTCAACCAACCCAATGTTTGACTTCTTTCTGGGTCGCGGATGGCCCACATATCTAGCAGTGGTGGGACTGTATGGAGCAATCATTTGGCTCCTGGCAACTGTGCTTCCAAAGAGGCTGGCCATGGTGGCGGAACTCGTCGTCATTCTGGGGCTTTGCTACAGCGAAAGCAACTGGGTTGTAGTGCGATGGCATACAGGGACGGTCGGTGCGGAGTTCTTCATAGCAGCAGTTGCTATTGTTCTGACCCTGGCGGTGCTCCCGGCGATCCATGATAGGGAGGGTGAAGGACTGAGGCGGCTGTGCTGGTTGATGGCCTTGACGACGACGGTTGATGGAGCTTTCACCCTGATTGGGCAGCCAGCGAGCTATTGGCGAGAATCGCTGACAGTCCACGAGGCAAACCCGCTGGCTAGGTTCTTCCTTGAAACTGGATGGTGGGCTTACGCCATCTACATAGTGGCGCTGATTGCGGTACCGTGGCTTTTATCCATGCGCGTTTCAAAAGGTACCGGTTCGGTCATTGTCTTGGGGACGACTTTGGGAGGACTTGTCGGAGGTTCAAACTGGCTGTTTTATGAGTGGCGCCTGGGCCTGCAGGCACCCATCCTCTACAGTTTGGTTCTCAGCGTCATGATTGTATGGTTGCTCTTGAAGGGCAATCAGCCAGCGAAGCCACGCGAACTCCCAACTGATGGCCTTGCGGAATGTCGGCTTTGGCAGTGCTGAAATCGAGGAATACCCAGTTGCAGAGTTGAAAAAGGCGCCTTCAGGCATTCAGCGAATGCCAACAGCTCAAACACTCATTGACTACCGATTATGCGCGAGCGTCGGGATTGCTCCTGAAAAACGCCGCAGGGTCCAGGATTGGTGTTGCGCTTGATTTGTCGGCAACTCGGAAACTGGAACACTACCCGCCTGGGCGTTTGCTGTGCGGCAGGCGACATCGGCTGCTATTCTGAGCCAACGGTCATGGTTGCGCGCCTGCGGCGGCTGGATCTGAATCGAGGAAGACGGAATGAGCGAACGGGTACGGAAGGCGGTCTTTCCAGCGGGCGGGCTGGGTACACGTTTTTTGCCTGCAACCAAGGTGATCCCCAAAGAGATGCTGGCGCTGGTGGACAAGCCCATCATCCAGTACGGCGTGGAAGAGGCCATCGCTTCGGGGATCGAGCACATCGTCATCGTGACTGGCCGCGGCAAAGGCGCGATGGAAGACCACTTCGACATCAGCTATGAGCTGGACGCGACCCTGGAGCGGAAGCACAAGGACGGCCTTCTGGCGGTCTCGCGCGGCGTTTCTTCACTGGCCCGGATCAGCTACGTCCGCCAAAAGGAGCCGCTGGGGCTGGGCCACGCCGTGCTGTGCGCCAAGGACCTGGTGGGCGACGAGCCCTTTGCGGTGATTCTGCCCGACGACGTGATCGATGCCGAGGCGCCGTGCCTGAAGCAGATGATAGATGTTTTCTATGAAATGGGCGGCTCGGTGATCGCTACACTGACCGTCGAGGGGCCGTCGATCGGCGCTTACGGCGTGCTGGCCGGCTCGGAGGATCCAAAAAACCCACGGATCTTCAACTGCACCGGTATGGTGGAGAAGCCGAGGTTCGAGGAAGCGCCGTCGAAGCAGGCGATTATCGGCCGGTACGTGCTTACTCCTCGGGTCTTCGAGTTATTGGAGCAAACGGTCCCCGGCGCCGGTGGCGAGATACAGCTTACCGACGCCATCAAGGCGCTGCTCAAGGAAGAGAAGGTCTTCGGATATAACTTCGAGGGCAAGCGGTACGATGCCGGCGATAAGTTCGGCATGTTGCAGGCAACGGTCGAGTTTGCGCTCAAGCGGAGCGATCTAGGGCCGAAGTTCCGCGAGTACCTGAAAGGGCTTGCGCTGTAAAGACAGTTATCAGTTGTCAGTTGAAAGCGAGTCAGCTGGGTGCCCCAGGTCCCTCGCATTTGGGGACCTGGGAAAGCAGGAAATCATCAAGACATAGTACAAGTTCCGCCAACTTTGCCAACCCCACTCGCTGTTCTTACGCCTTCCACTTGATGTTGCAGCCGATAGAGGGCCGCTGGTCCGTGGGAACGGGCTTGCCCGCTAGGACAAGGTCGATGGCGGCGCGCAGATCCTGGCCGGTGACGGGAACCCCGCTGCCGGGGCGGCTCGAATCGAACTGGCCGCGATAGACAAGATGGAGACCGGCGTCGAAGAGGAAAAAGTCCGGCGTGCAGGCAGCCTTGTAAGCATGGGCCGCGGCCTGCGATTCGTCATACAGGTAGGGAAAGACGAAGCCATAACTCTCAGCCTGCTGCTTGAGTCCGGCGGGGCTGTCGGCGGGGTGGGTAGAGGCATCATTACTGCTGATGGCGACGATGCCGATGGGCTGGGCGGCGTAATCGCGGCCGAGCGCGGCAAGACCCTTCTCGATGTGCTTCACATAAGGGCAGTGGGCGCAGATGAAGATGACCAGCAGGCCCTTCTTCCCGCTGAAGTCGTCGCGGCGGACGGTCTTGCCCGTAACTACGTCAGTTAGTGCGAAGTCCGGAGCGACGGTGCCGAGCGAGAGCATGGTGGATTCGGTAAGTGACATTGGGGATACTCCTCGATGAATTCTGTGTTGAAGTTCCTGGTTTCCCACCCTTGGCACAAATACAAATACGCGCCAAGGATGGAAGTCCGGCTGAAGCAACTCCGCTAGCACCGCTAACAAATCTAACTCCGCCCGACTCTTAGAACAGCGGCGCTTGGCGGCCGGGCATGGTCAGGCCAAAATGCTCGTAGGCCAGGCGAGTGGCCACGCGGCCGCGCGGCGTGCGGTCGAGAAAGCCGATCTGAATAAGGAACGGCTCGTAGACCTCCTCCAACGCGTCCTGCTCCTCGGCCAGGGTTGCGGCCAGTGTACTCAGGCCCACCGGCCCGCCATCGTATTTCTGGATGATGGCCAGCAGCAGCCGGCGATCGATCTCGTCGAAGCCGTGGGCGTCCACTTCGAGCATGGTGAGGGCGGCGTTGGCGGTGGGGCGATCGATGATGCCTGTGCCGCGCACCTGGGCGTAGTCGCGGACGCGACGAAGCAGGCGGTTGGCGATGCGCGGCGTGCCGCGCGAGCGCAGGGCGATCTCGGCAGCGCCGTCCTGGTCGATGGGTATCTGCATCACCTCGGCCGAACGGGTGACGATGAAGCGCAGTTCCTCCTCGGTATAAAACTCCAGGCGCAGCAGAATGCCGAAGCGGGAGCGCAAGGGTGAAGAGAGTAGGCCTGGCCTTGTGGTGGCGCCGATGAAGGTGAAGGGGCGGATCTCCATCACGTGAGTGCGCGCCGCCGGACCCTGGCCGATGATGATGTCCAGTTTGTAGTCTTCGAGAGCGGTGTAGAGCTTTTCCTCCAGCACCGGCTGCATGCGGTGGATCTCGTCCAGAAAAAGCACTTGCCGCTCGCGCAGGTTGGTGAGGATGGCGGTCAGGTCGCCCTGAATCTGGAGGGCGGGGCCGGAGGTTTGCTGAAAGCCGACGTCCAGCTCGTTGGCGATGATGGTGGCCAGCGTGGTCTTGCCCAGGCCGGGAGGGCCAAAGAGAAGCACGTGGTCCAGGGCCTCGCCGCGGGACTTGGCCGCCTCAAGGGCGATGGCGAGCTGCTCTTTGGCTTTGGACTGGCCGATGAACTCGCGCAGCCAGCGGGGGCGCAGCTTGAGTTCGAAGCCCTGCTCTTCTTCGGCGCGCGAGGCGCTGACGAGCCGGGCTGGAGCGTTGTCGCGGGCGATGGCCATGCTGGAAGAAGTGTAGCGGTTGATGGCTGCAGGGGCAAAATCCGATTCGCGGCGCTACTTGAGATGCGATTCGAATGCGGAGTTGAGGAGGTCGGCCGGGGTGTGCACTGGAAGCGGGAAATGGGCGTCAAGATCGGTGTCCAGAACCGCGGAAACTTCCGGCCTGCCGGGCTTGACGTGGACCCGGATTTGTTTGTCCTTCAGCGATTCCAGCCATTCTCTCGCCCGTTCCTGGTCTGAAAAGGGGCGCGAATAGTTTCCGGATAAGTAGTTGACCTCGCTCCCTTCCTGAACGCTGTAGGAGTAGGTGAACGATGCGTTGAATAGCCGGACGCTGCCGAAAAACTTGGTCCCTCTAGCCACATTGGTGGATAGGACTCGCCCGGATGCCAGCGGCCAGTCTTGCGCCAGGCGTGCGTTGCGGCGTTTGATCCAGGTCCGCCAGAGACCGGCCAGCGATGCAGCAAGGGGCGCGATGACATTGTGGAAATTTAACCAGGAATGAAACGAACTCCACCTGACCCCCTTGAGCAGTTCGATGATGTCGGAGATGGTCATTGGTTGGCGCCTCTATCAGAAGTCACTCGTCAGAATACAGCGGAACCCGGCGGTCCAGTGTCTCAGGTGACAGGCAACGTCACCACGCCCGCCACCAATTTGTAATGAAATCCCTCGAATGGTTCGCTTAGGCTCACGGTTAGCAGAGTCTTGAGTGGCCTGCCCCCCAAAAGAAGAGCGTGTGGGTGGATGCCGGCGGGCAAAAGGTTGAGCTGATCAAGCCAGGCGGGATCGGTGACGGCCAGATCGTAGCAGGCGCGAACAACGTTTCCCGCTCGGAAAATGGCGCGATTCCTGCGCTTTCCGGTCTCTTCACGTATCCACCACCACAGATTTTCGGGATGGATAAGTTCGAGGGACTTCTCCACTGGCGTCCCTTCGATCTTGCGGCCATAGACCCTGTCGCCGTATCCCTGTAAGATCGCCGGCCCTTTGTTCACAAAGGAGGCGAGAAACTGCGCGTCCCGATGCTCGTCGAAACGGCGGATCGGTTGCCAGGGCTTCTCTGTCACATACACATCTTCCGGGTGGTAGTTCGAGCCGCACTTTTCGCCGAGCTCTACTTCGATGACATCCAGCAGCGCTGCCTCCCTCCCGTCCGGATAACAGGTCTCCCTCAAAGTGAGGCAACCGGGGACCTTTCGGCCAACGAGGCGAACCCACTTCTTGGTCACAAGGCTGATTCCGGCGACGCAACGATGGTCGTGCTTGTACGAATTGGCGAGGCAGACGACTCGGTCGAGGCCCATGGAGTTAGTCTCACCTCCAGGATGCATTTCAAAGATGGTGAATTTCTATATCATCCCAATGTTTCCGCAAATACTCCAGGGCCAGCCTTCGATGGCAATGCTCCGCGGCCGGTTCGCTGCACAGGAGAACCGTTTTACGCGCAAAGCTCTCTTTGTCGAGCGCGGACTCGATATTCCTGGCTCGCATGAGGGCAAGGAAGGCTTCTTCATAAGCATCCCAGCCGCCCTTGTGCTTTTTATACGCGTCAAGCATCTCCTGAGTGGGGGCGAGCAGCGGCTCGTGTTCATAGTCCGCGCCGCAGATTTGGCGCAGAAAGTAGGCCAGATCGGCCTGTTTGGCGAAAGCGGCTAGCTGCGAGGTGTTGTTCAGCCGAACATCCAGCAGGCGCTCGATGCCGTGAGCCTTCAGTGAGCCGAAGAACTGGCTGGCACTTTTTTGGGTAAAACCGATGCTGTAGATCTCCATTTGTCCTCGTCGAGTTCAGCGAAAAGAGCGGGCTGGTCGGCGACCAGCGGTTTTCTGGCCTCGGCGGCTACCGTTTCGTCGCTTTCCAGGCGGCCGTCGCCGCGAATGTGTTGCATGGTATGGCCGCGCTCGCAGAGGACGCGGCCGATGAGCAGGCGGCGATGGCAGTGGGCGGGATCTTCCTCGCCGCAGAGCAAGGCCACATGGAAGCGCTCCATGCCCGATTCAAGGCGGGCGATGGCGGCTTTGAAGCGGGCGTCCTCGCAGAGGCGGCTGTAGAGCACGCGGCCTGACGTGTCGTAATAGGCGGGATTTGCGGGACGGCCGCCGAGTTCCGCGCCAAGAAAGAGGTAGCGAAAACCTGCTTCCTCCAGTGAGCGCTGGATGAGTTCCTTGTCGAACTGGGGAACATATTTCGAATAGGGAGAGCTGCGCGTATCCACCACCACTTCGATCCCGTGGCGGCGGAGGAGGGCAAGCCAGGTTTCGATTGAGTGGTTGGAGTGGCCGAGAGTGAAAAAGCTGCTCATGCGCGCCCTTGGTAAGGAGGATAGCACCTTGGTGGTGATCGAGCAGCGGTAGCCGAACGCTGGAGCGGCCTGCAGTCTGTTTTCGGCAGCGCCGGTCGCTCGTCCGGGTCTGTTGGGTATTCCAGCCCGGACAAAGCGCCACCACCGGCTTGGCAACTTAATTTACCCTCTTGATTCCGAAAGAGAAAGAGGTTTTTGAACGATTTGCCGGTTTGGACAGAACAGGATGTACAATGGACCGTGGAAAAGAGTATGCGACTTTACTGCTAGGCAGTGGAGCCGATGCCAGTCGGAACCTTTGGAGGTCGTCAATGTTCGATCGTTCGTTGTGGAATGCACTGATGCTGATTGGTCTTGCCCTGCCTATCGCAGGCTGCAACACCTCATCCGGAGGGCTCGATTCCATTGCTGTAACGCCTAACGTTGATTCCCTTGTGGTTGGCGGCCCCACATTGCAGTTGACGGCGACCGGCACCTTTGGAAATGCAAAGAGCCCATCGACGCAGGTCATTACGAACTCGGTGACCTGGAGTTCGGCCATTCCCGGCGTGGCGACGGTCAGTTCCGCGGGAGTTGTGACGGCGGTTGGAGCCGGATCTACGACGATTACGGCCACCGGCCAAGGGTACGCCGGCCCAGTCTCCGGTACCGCGCAGGTCACAGTGACCGGCGGCGGCGGAGGAGTTGTCGAGGGCATCACCGGGCTAACCATCATTCCCAACGCACAGTCGGTTGCGCTCGCGGGTCAATCCGGTCAATTTATTGCCCTGGGCACCACGAGCGCCGGCCTCCAGGAGAACCTGACAACGTCGGTTACCTGGACCTCAAGCAATACAAGCGTGGCGACGATCAGTGCCACCGGTCTTGCCACTGCAGTGGGATCGGGCACCACAACGATCACTGCCATCGCCACCAATCTCGACAAGACGGTCGTTACCGCGACGGGAACCTTCACAGTCACAGGCGTGTCTTCTGAACCGCTGATTTCGCTGGCCGTCACTCCTGGCTCGGTGACGGTTGCCACGACGGGTCAGACTGGCCAGTTCATCGCCATCGGCACCTTCTCGGCTACCTCCTCGACACCCGGCACCCGCGACTTGACGACTACGGTTACCTGGGCCTCCAGTAATTCTTCAGTCGCCACCATCACCGCGAACGGCGGCCTTGCCACCGCGACCGGCGCCGGCACCACCGTGATCACGGCAGAAGCAAAGAATACCGACGGCTCCGTGGTGACGCAGACGGCGACCTTCACGGTGACCGGCACCGGTACCTCATCGACTGAACCGCTGGCATCGCTAGCCATTATTCCGGGCACGCAGACTGCCTTGGCGGTCAATCAGCAAACTCATTTTGTCGCTATCGGCACCACCACAACGGGATCGACGGTGAACCTGACTGGTCAATCGGCGACCATCGGCACCTCGACCGTCAGTCAGGCCGTGTGGAGTTCCAGCAATCCGTCGGTTGCCACCATCGATCCAGCCTCCGGAATTGCCACGGCGCTCAGCGCGGGCACAACCGCCATCGTTGCTATCGCCACCAATCCCGACAAAACCGTAGTAACTGGAACCGCGGTCTATACGGTGACGGTGCCCAGCCAGACCGAGGCCTTTGTATCTCTAGCCATCGTTCCGGCAGCGCAAACGGCAACGGCGGCCAACCAAACTGCTCAATTCATCGCCATCGGCACCACCGGGACGGGTACTACGGTGGACCTGACCAGCACGGCTACATGGAAATCCAGCAGCACAGCGGTAGCCACCATCACCAATCCTGGGCAGGCTACAGCAGTCGCCAACGGTGTCGCCGTCATTACCGCCGAGGTTAAGAATCCCAGCAACGATGGAACAGTGGTAACGGGCAGCGCGGTGTTCACAGTGAATATTGCGCCCACCACCGAGCCGCTGCTTTCGATGTCCATCCTGCCAGGATCGGCATCGGTTCCAGCGGGCCAGCCAACGGAATTCCTGACCCTTGGAACCTTCTCCTCCACCGCAACCACGCCGGGTACGCAGAACATGGCGAATGTCAGCGGCTACACGGTCACCTGGTACTCGAGCAATCCGGCGGTAGCCACGGTGTGCGCGCCTCCCGGCCCCTGCACCACCACGCAAGGGGCTGTGACGGGTACGCCAGTGATCGTCACAGGGTTTACTCCTGGCACCACCGCCATTACCGCCATCGCCTCCGGCAATCCCGATAAGAGCGTGGTGACGGCCGCCGCCACCTTCACCGTGAGCGGACCGGCTACCTCGACGGTTTCGTCCCTGTCTATCTTCCCAGGCTCGCAGTCGATTACGATGCCTGAGCTTGGACAGCCCAATCCGACCGTCAACCTCGTCGCCATTGGCGCCAGCGGGACCGGCCTGCAGAGCAATCTGTCCTCGGCGGTCACCTGGACTTCCAGCAACCCGGCGGTGCTGCCCTCGGCCAATATCGTTGCCGGAGCCAACGCGGCGGTGGCCACGGCGGTGGGCCCAGGCACGACCACCATCACGGCCTCCTACAC
>Ga0182014_10006336_pt1 | contig 12774 bp, 12 predicted proteins | sample 612S2DmetaG_FD_120489 | JGI IMG/M metagenome (GOLD analysis project Ga0182014, IMG submission 120489) | Permafrost microbial communities from Stordalen Mire, Sweden - 612S2D metaG | ecosystem: Environmental > Terrestrial > Soil > Wetlands > Permafrost | place: Sweden: Stordalen | collected... | reverse complement strand
TCCAATCCCGTTTCCATGGTTGGCTCCATCGTTCCTGCCTCAGAGGTCTCGCTCCTCCTGCTTGTACCAACCTCCAAAGAATAAAACCGAAATCAAATGTGCGAAAAATATCGTACGTTATCTCATGACTCATTGCGTCGCATTGAAAGTCTGGAGTACGGGCAGATTTGGGACTGTCAAAACTGATAAAAGTAGATTCTGTCGATAACGATATTTTTTGCACCGTCGAAAATCACGTGCTCATGCCCGTGCCCCCGGGATCGAGTGGTGCAAGGTCGACCTTGTGGCCGAGCATTCGCAGTTCTGTGTTCTGTGACCAGCCGCCGCCGTTTCTGTTGAACGGCTTTAGGGGTTAGGCTGAGACCTCTATGCACATAGCGAACTCCTTCTCGCAACACTTTCCAGATCAAGCGGCAGATTGGGTGTGCAGGCCCTCGTCAAAGTCGCACGGTGTACCTGTCTATATTCAGGGCTTCCTCAAGGACAATCACATTAAGTTTCCGGAGGACCGCTCCGACGCTGTGGCTCGTGTCCGCCATCAGATTGAAGACGACGCGGGAGGCCATCAAGATCTTTTTGGAAGATTCCGGGCAGCGCAGGCTTGCTAAATGCATCTCGGCTTGACGGCTTTGACTGTCAATATCCAGGAGGCGGATATGGCACTTTCAATTTCCTACAGAGGAGCGCCATATTGCTCCCTATTTTCAATTTGCTTGCGACCTGATTCATCGGCATCGCCCATACCATGTCATATGACTGCTGGCGATCATAACGTTCCAGCAGCTTGGCCGACACCTCGACGGGCTTCCCAACCTCATTGACGTATGTCGCGTCCAAATCGAACGAGTGATTGACAGTCCAATTTTGGCAGTTTTGCATCGAATCGCAATGTGTCGCACGCAAGCGAATAACGTATTTGTATTCATAAAGATAAAGTACGATTCTTCTTTGCAAAGAATCGCACCGAAACGCAGAAAAGTTGGAAACGAACAGCCATCAAAACAACCACTAAGATTGCCCTGTTTCGCCCGTCTAACGGGTACGTTATCCACGCGCAACAAGGCGAATATCGAGGTCCATGCCAACTGCTGCGGCATACCGGATCAAGGTTCGCATGTTGGCGTTTTCCGGTTTGCGCTCGGTTCGGCTGAGTTGCGGAGCACTGGTCCCGATCTTCTCAGCGACCTCGGCTTGAGTCAGCCCCTTTTGCCGCCGCTGATTCGCCAACGCCAGACCAATCTTCAATACCTGCGTCTCTTCTTCGTACGCCTTCTTGACTGCGGGCTTACGGAGTTCCTTTTTTACGTAGCTATCCCAAGCGGTCGTCATTTGCTTCCTTCTCCTTTTCCGCGTCTGGCCCCGGCGGGGCGCTTCGAGCCTAAACGAGCCTCGTGTTTTGCCATCCTCGCGCTGCCGATACGCTTGTCTGCTTCCTCTACTGCCGGAGTGTTCTTCGTCAGACCGTGCAGCAAGATTGCTGTACGGTCGTCATCGAAGAAGTACAGAACCCGGTAGCGCGTTTTTCCAACCCGTAACCGAATTTCGCGGAGCCGTCCATCAATCTGTGAAGTATAGGGATAGTCGAGAGTCGGCCCTCCCTCTTTCAGCAGATCGATACGGGCAATGACCTTGCCTCGAACTTCCTCTGGCAAGGTGTCCAGCCATTTCATTACGGGCAGTTTTCCGTCATCGTCCCGATAGAAATCAACATTCCAAGCCATCGCTGGACGTTTGCCCTCCCAAGCAGTTTATCAAATTTGATAAGTTTCCGCCACAGCTTAGCACCAAATCTCTGAACCATGGCATAAATGGAACAATGACCGAAACGCGCAGCCAGACGCTCAGGCCACAATCCGTTCCGGGTGATCGCCGTTTGCATATTTGCGCAGTTCGGCCACAGGAATCAAAACCCGACCTCCAATCTTTCTGAACGGAAGCCGCCGCGTCGCCACCAGATAGTCAATCCCGCGCACACTGATAGAGAGAAGTTGCGCGGCCTCATCGCGGCTAACCAACAGTTTGGCGTGGGACGGAACTGTAATCCGTACCGGCGGTTTCTTGGATGCGCTGTCAATTGGTTGCATGGTGCGTACCTCCAGAGAAGATTTCGCTGCGTGTAATCCCAAAAATCACAAACTTAGCCCCAGTTCGACTCCCTGGCTCAACTCGTAATGCAGAGCCTTCGCGATGTCTTGGGCAGGTTGAGCAATCCCGATTTGTGGCTCAAGCGCGCTCTTATGCGAAACATCGCGGGCAAGAACATCAGCGAGCTTACCGGCGTTATTGGTGAAAACCTGTGCATCATTCTGCCCGCGCGAAATTGCAACGTAGGCCATGCGGTTGTTGAGCAGGTCTTTCGCACCGAGTTCGGTATCGACGTGTACGAGCACACGCTCGGCGGTTTGCCCTTGACTGGAATAACTCGTCATGGCATAGCCGTGGTCAATGTGGGGATGCTGCTCTGGATCGATGGCGACATTACGCCCGCCGTCCAGTTTGAGACGCATCCTTCCATCAGCGCCCAATCCCTCCACGGTTCCAAGTTCACGATTGGCAATCTTCAGCTCATTGTCTGGCGAGGTGAACTGAATACGGTCGCCAACAGAAAAAGCCTTCTCCTGAGCACGATAGGCGATAACGCCCATCTGTCGGCGCGGATCGTAGGTTTGCTCACTCCCGTCCGCGCGTATCACCGTCAGAAGATTCTTTTGAGCATCAACACCGACAACGCGCGTGTATTCGCCCTTCTTGATGCCGGTTTCTTGAGAACTGCGCGAGTAGCGCAGAATGTCGTCCACTTGGTATTGCCGCGCCCAGGTGCGATCCGCGCCGGTCATCTCCTGACGCGGCACCAGCGTCCTGATGGTGTGTTCTTCGCGATTCACCAATCCCCGCGACTGCATTTCACTATGAATCCGTTGATTGATCTCTGACCGTGATCGGTTGTCCGGCGAAACGACAAGCGTTCTCTGGGGCGAGCGTGCGTATTCCTTTGCAATTGCTGCGATGCGCTCCCCGCGGCCCATGTACTCATGTACTCGTCCCTGATCATCAAGGCTGGCAACCGCCTGTCGGACCTCGCCGCGTGCCAACTGCTCCACGACATATTTCAACTCTGGATCGCGCTGCCGCACAATCTCATCGAGCTTTGCTGTCTTCATCCCTGCTTCTTGAAGCTGAGCAAGGGGCCGTCCTGCCTCGACAGACTCATGCTGCCGCGTATCGCCAACTAACAGCACACGGTCATTTGCATGGAGACGTTGAATAAATTCGTGCATCTGGCGCGTGGAAGCGAGCGAAGACTCATCGAGCACATACAATCTCTTTTCACCCGCGTCCGGCCTTGTGCCGTATGCAAGATGCTGCTGTAGAGTAGATGTCTCGATTCCTGCCTCGGCGAGCTTCTGAGCTGCGCGTGAAGTCGGCGCGAAGCCTTCCACGCGGTATCCGGCGCTCTTTGCCCCCTCGCGGATTACAGATAACGTGGTTGTCTTGCCTGTTCCGGCAATTCCCTCCAAACCGACGATCTTCTCTCGCGCAAGAAAGATTTCATCGACGGCCCGAAGCTGTGAAGCGTTCAACTCCGGATGCCGGTCTTCTGTCCAGATGCGCACCTGCGGTGAAACCAGCATAAAATCGCCGTGATTACCTTGCTGCATTCCTGCAATGATCGCCTTTTCCATGCGGACCATCTCGGCAGTTGTGTATTGCGGAGCTGCGCGCCCTTCTTTGTGACTGATGGTGCAAAATTCCCCACTCGTGACACGCCGCGAAAACTCCTGGCGCGCTTCGCCGTATGTGAGTTGCCCCATGCCACGGTCCAGCATCGATTGCAGGATTGTCCGCTCGTCCTGAACTGCTGAATGCTCGAAGACGTGATTCCGCGCATATGCGGCAGACAGTTGCGCTGTCTTTTCTTGCCGTGGCTCGAACTGATAAGCGTGTTCCCGCACCTGTGTCACCACACGGTCGGCCTGATTGCCGAACTGCACAGCCAACTCACGATGCCGCCGCAAGACCTCATCCTGCGATTGAATTTCTTTTTTGTCGCGCGTCCGATGTGCCGCAACTTGTGCCGCGCCTGCGCCCTCTCTGCCGATCTCCTGCAAATGTTCTTTGATCTGTTCCCGCCGTGGACTCGATGCGTCCAAGTATTCCTGCGTATATCCCTTAATCTCTGGCTGGCCATGTTTGCCGATTTCAATCTCATAACCGAGCTTCTGTAACCTCATGGCAAGCTCAGAGCGATAAACGCTGGTGGCGTAGTGCTGTGACTGAAACAAACTGCGTTCTTGCAGGGCATGAGATTGGCCGTTCTCGCCAATCGTCATATTGAAAATAACGGCATGAGTATGAAGTTGCGGCGCAGCATAGCCATCAACCGGGCGGGCCGTATCGTGCTCGAACGTCGCCGCAAGAAACTTGCCTGTATTCTCCGGCGCATGAATATTGCCGATGCGCGCCTGTGTGTATCGCTCCAATTCTCCAAGCGCAACGTGCACGCTCTCACGATGCGCTTCCCGCACGCGAACATCACCGCCCACAAGCGCGGTAAGCGAAACGGACTTCGGAGCGGAAAAGGTCGCATCCCACCCGGCACGGTGCTCAACGCTCGTAATCTGCTTGCCATACTCGTTCTCGTAGGTTCTCGCAGGCTGGTGCTGGACGAGTTGTGCGCTGCTCTCTGGATGCTGGCCCTCGCTCAAGTGAGCGAATCGATCTGCCTGGACAGCACCGTGGAGTCTCCATTCCTCCGCAAGCTCACCGCGCCATTCGCTGTATGCTTGCCGATCGCGGCTCCAGTAGTTTTGCTGCTCGGAGGCGAATTCGCGCGAGTGGTATGTTTGTGCCTGTTTGGCTGAAAGAGCTTTTGAGATAGTCAGCATCGAAAAGACTCCTGGCTGGAGTGGCAGTATTCCATAACTACCGTGCTGCCTATAGTAACTCAGAATCTGTGAAAATAGTCGCACAATAGAGAAATTATTTTTCACGAATGATACCGTAACGACCGCTTATTTAGTGACGATTCGCGTATATCAACATCGATTGTACAAGGAACAGTCCTCCTATTTGGCAACAGACAAGGATGTAATAGTCATTCGATAAGACCTGCGATTAGGTACTCAATGCGAAGCAAGATAACGTGACTTATCCAGTACCGAATAGCTCGCTATAAGTGTCGCTGTAATCGTCAGCGCAGCTTACCGAATATGTTTGCTTGCGCGAGCGGAATTGACGAGGTTGGAAAGGACTAAACGGGCGGCGCAGCGGCCTGGATTATGATCATGTTGCGAACACTATCAAACGAGCCATACTCGGCTGAATCAGGGGCCATTCGTATCGCGATAAGCAAGACGGAAGGACTGCTTTGACTGCTCACGTTCTTGCATGAATCTCTGGTCTTTCGCAGGTTTGTGGGCTCAGTCAATCCACTGCGATTCGTCCCAGTCTACCGGCCTCTTTCGCGCCGCGTTTCCGTTTCTTGCTCCAGGAAAGATTGACTGGCTCTGCGCTGGGTTCTTCGGCACTGTTTGGACGGGTGGTTTTATAGAAAGCTTCGTACTGGAATCGGCTGGCTGAACGCTCACGGAACCTTGCGGTGATTCACGCTGCAAAGGAACCGGGATCGGAGCCTTGTCGATGGTGGGTTTACGGTGGTTTGGAGCAGTCCAATCGGCTAGCTTAGACCGAACCTTTCCCACCCATTTCCCGACGGCAATACGTTGACTGATTCCGCGCCGAATCGTCGGCGAATCCCACCAGTTATCCGTGATCGAATTGCCTGCCATTACCTGCCGCCAAAGGCGCTGCCACTCCTGCCACAACTCCGCCCTCATTGTGAAGGCGATAAAGGCTGCAATCAGCAGCGCCATGGTGCTGCCTTCCAGGAGCGGAAAAGCAATGAGATTCGAGTAGGGAACACCACCGTATATGTAGCTGCACAAGAAGTCTTCCAGCTCGGCGGAATGGCCCCACTCCCGATCAGACTTCTCCAGCTCGCGCCAGCCTTTATCGAATGCGGAAGAAGAGAGGCGAATGGACAGATTCCCAGTCCATCCGGTGTTCACATCGGACGGTATTGCAGACTGGCTCGCGCGTCCGGGAGCGGTCTTCATCAGCCATCGGATTTCGGTCGTCGAACCTGTCTGTTCCGCAGTCTTGCTGCACTGCCGATATGCGGGCAAATAGTAGCTTTGAAGCGGCTCAATCTCCCATACAAACCAAGCTGCGAACGCCAGTACAGGCACACCCAAGAGCACGGCCAGAAGCGCCGCAGTTCGCCACGGAAATGCACCGCGAATCCGTTGCAATCTCACGGCTATTTCTCTCCTGATTCGGGTGCCGTCTGGCGGCGCTTTCGGGCCAGCAATTCCTCGGCTTTCTGATCCTTGATCGCGTCAGCATACGTGCCGATTCTGCGCAAGGTTTCGTCGCTCAATGGACCCTTGGAAGCGACAGCGAATAGGTTGACGATCAGGCTGCGCAAAGCCATCACTTCCGCCAGCAGAACAGTGTCCGTTGTCTTCTCTTCACCTGTGGCGCGGGCCTGGGCGAGAGCGGCCTCGCGCAGCCACTCGGCCACCTTCTTCCCGGCGCCAGCCGCCGCAGATTCGATCTCGGCAAACTCGGCGTCGGTGAGCCGGGTCGCGATAGACTTTGTGCGATTGCTCTCGTTCGCAGATACAGCAGAAGCCGCAGACGGAGAGGCGACGGGCGTTTTGCCATTGGCGGAGGTCATCGGCGGATACCTCAGTAGAGGCATTGTAGCGCCGTTCCGGCGGCGGCGCTATTGGGGCAGAACACGATAACCCTTTACGAGAGAATGTGTTTACGCGCAGAGCGCATTGGAACCATTCGACCTATTATCGCGTTTACGGCTGTAAACGTAAAACGCTAACTGATTGAATATGCTAATGTTAACAAAAGCGCTCAATCGGTATACTTACAGCAACCCTGCTGGGGATGACGTGTCAACGTTCATCCGCTGCGCAAGCAGCGCGCACGCACGCCTCATGCCTTCATGAGTTTCTTCCCACAACGCTCAATGCGTTTAGCCCAATCACCACCCCAGTGTTGGTTTGCGGCCTGTTCCGAAACGGCGATGGCATCCTGAAACCGGCCCTGCTTCTCATAGATGATTGCCAATTGCTCATACCCTTTGTGACCTGGGAGTTGTTCCTTAGGAAACTCAGACTTGTAGGCCCGAGCTGCTTCGGGTGCCAAGGAAATCATTTTGAGACAGGCATCAATGGCAGCTTTTAGGTTTTCCCCATTCTCCCGATTTCGATAGTTGAACTGGATGATGGTTTGGTACAAATAGTGATTGTCCAGAGCGGAAGCGTCCTTAGAAAGTTCCATCGCCTTGTTCAGGATTCTGTGTGCGATGGTTCGATCTTCCGGTTTTTGGAACCAACCTGCCAAGGCACTGAGGAACCCAACCGCAGTTTCAGTAGTGGACTGAATCACTCCAGAAGTTAACGGGCTGCCGCTGGCTTGAATGGTCGAAATAGGATGGAAGATTGATTCGATGTGTTTGCGCTCGCGGTCACTGAATGCTGTCATCCACCAATCGGTCAGTTTGAAGTATCCGATCTCGCCTTGAATTGGTTCGCTTTCATTTATAAAACAGGGGTGATTCTCTCTCCATGCCCTATCAGCCTCTGAAGCCGGTTGTTTGATGTTTTGTGTTGCGTGTGACTGTTCATGTGTAGGGGCGGGTACAGAAGCGCCTCGTCCAAAAAGCCGGTTCGAGATTCCCATGCTTGCGCCTCTCTTTGTTGAGATGGATGCCCAGGATACAGGATGCGGTCCAACTCACGATATGCGAGCGGCCTATACAGTTTTTGATCAGGCTGGTTTGATTGCTATGATGCCAGACCTCTCTTTGAGGTGCCGCACCCGTCTATTCGCTCGCATTGTATTTCAGGGAGATGCGGCCTACGCCGTCCTGGCTGATGTGTCCGCGATCTAGCAATTGCTGGGTATCGATCTTCTGCGCAACGAAGCTCTCCACATCCGCGATGTGGAAGACGTAGTTGATTGTAAAACTTTGGCCAGAAGCATACTCTTGGCTGAAATCCTTCTTCGATCCGACAATGCTGACACTCACGGCTTCAAACGCGTTTTCACCGCCAGTAGCTTTTAGATCGCTTGGAACACCCTGTAGGAACGGGATCACAAGGTCCTTGAAGAAACGGACTGCGATTTTGTTGTCGTCCATTCTGAGCGTGTTGAAGACATCTGTGCTGCCCCCGATTACGACAAAACCAAAGCCCAAAGGAGTATCGTCAAGAATCAGTTTGTGCTGCGAAGCAGTGAGGCTGTGCGCCGCCGATTGAAGTTCCCAACTCCTTATTAGGCGAGTGCCATAACGTAAGTGATACTCGTCTTGCTGCTCATCCGTAAGACTCTTGGCAGCGGGGAACGCTTTCTCGGCAGACCTCGCGACGGCTGTCGATCCCTTTGGGGTGACAGGAATAGCGTTCGAGTCAGTGAGTTCAAGCGTCTTAGGGAGTTTGGTCCATGTGATCGGCACTGCCCATTTGAAGTGCCGGTCAGTGGTCAGGTCTTCGGCATACAAAATCCCTCCTGACGACGGAACAGCTACTGTAGTTTGCCCTTGCAATGAAGTGGTTGTTTCCTGGAGCGGATGGTAGGTCTTCCGTGCGTCGGACAGCGCATCGGCAAGCTTCTTTTCAGCTGAGTTGGATACAGCATTCATGGCTTCGTCAGCTTCCAGTTGGAGCGAGTCGTAGTGAAGATTGATTTTGTCTTTTTCTGTAATGTACTTGCTTAAAACCGTAAACTTCTCATGGTCAACGGCCTGTGTGGTCGCACTCTCAATTTGCTTCAAGAGATAATCCATCGCGCCGCTGGGAAGTCCATGAAAATACTCGGTTATGAACGTGCCGCTAGAATAATCTGCATTGGCTTTCTCTGAAATCACAACCCAAACGTTCGCGAGTGCCGCACTGAGGATCGAGCTTGTCTGATCGGCAAGGACAGTGCTACTGGTGATTGAGTCCGTGCCCATCGACTGCTTGAGCAATTTGGAGTTTTTCTTTACCACGAACTTCGCGGCCTTCTCGAATTCGGGACACGACAAATAATCCCGGAACGGAATCGTCGCCATCGCGGCCTTCAAGTTGACAGCCCCCGGCGCATTCCTTGCCAAGAACGTATCTGGCTTGAATGAACCCAATATTGGGGTCGAAGTAAGAAACGCCCTAAACTGGTCTGACAAGTGAACGTCATAAGTAGAATTTGTTGTGCATTCGAAGTAGGAATTGCCGGTTGGAAAGGCCACAACGCATTTCGGTGCCGCTTCAAGTGGGGTAATCGTAACTCTCCTGATTGCCACTGACAACTCGTTCTCGTAATTCTGCCGAGCCTGAGTGAGATCATCGCGGCGCTCCTGGATCAAAATGGCAACCTTCTTTTCGCGGTCGGCACTCGCAGTATCCATTTCCAACTTGTAGAAGGTGTTTGCGCTTGATTCAGCATCTTGATAGCCCTTTGGCATCAGCGATACCTGGACACGAGGGAGATACTTCACACTTCCATCCGACCCGACAATCCCAGCCACTACCTGAAGCAACTTCGGAGCTACGGCCGCTTGACGGGACGTTGTCGTGGGCCGACTGGCCGGTGTCGATGGATGCGTTTGAGCAAGCCCCACCTTACCGTCTGTCGGAACTACGAGGAAAACCAAAACAGCTATCAAGAATGCTTTCATTGTCTTACTCCTTGCGCTTCCGCTTTACACGCTCATCTGCCCGCGATTCACAGTTCAATCAACGCCGAAACAGAAGACGGATTGTGAGTAGATCGACTTGAGCGCGTATTCACCAGGCGGCAAACTTCCGGTTGCAACCTTGATGGACGAGGCTCCGTATTTAGAGAACGTTGCGGGCAACGCGGCCTGTGGGTCGGTGTTTGCAGTGGCCCCGAGAACAGAGGCGTGAACGGTTGTCATGGTAAGCCCGCGAGTCTTCTTTTTAATGTCTAGCCTGTGAAGGGTGTAGAACGTGCTTGGATCGATCCCCGGTGTGGATGCAAACATGGACCGCACAACAAAATCGAGAGGCTGGCCGGAACTGAACCGCACCGGGGACTTCGTGCCCGGTATCTCCGAAGAGGTCTTCATGTTGACAGATATAAAGCCGCTGCTCTTTACCTGAATGATGGGGGTTTGGCGCTCCAGTGTGATAAGTTTCCCGGCTTCCAACCCCGCGAATACGTCGTTAAACTCTGGTTCAGGTACAGCGTCCTGAGCAATAACAACGGAAGAACAAAGCAGCGCAACCGCAACGATCCACATTTTCATGGCACATGCCTTTCCTTGGCGAAGCAACTGTTCAGTAGACGTGACGCAGCATTGCCCAACTGACTGGCTTCCCGGTCTTACAGCCTCTTTCGCCTCTGTTTGCGGATGACTACTCAGCATATACGCTCGGACCCATGAGACGGTAGTCAAGGCTATGGCCTGCCTCATCTCTATCCGAAGAGCATCGCCATGTGCGCCTGTACCCAAGTCCATATGGTTGGCTGGGTTGTCGCCGTTGCAATCACACTAGCGATGGCGCTCTCCGTGATGTTTCTGAGCACCCGTCCGGCCTGTTTGACGATTACCGGGTCCGGTTCGTCAGAGAGTTGCGCATAAAGGGTTGCCACCTGGGCTTTCGCTTTTTGCTGCTGCCAAGCGTCAAGCTGAAGTTCGTCTAGGTGCGCGGCTAAATCATTGACAAGCCTGGTAAGGTCCGAACGGTCCTGCTCGCTATATGTGGTTGTTTGGGCCTGTACTGAATGTGCCCCGGCTTGCTGGATTGGAGAGTTGGCTGCCGAACCAACGTGCACCGTGTTGTTGTTTACGGTGATACTGCCGCCCGCGCTGATGCTTCCGCCAGCCCTGATGTAGCTGACCGCCGGAAAATTCGGGGTGGAGTCGTCCGGCTGCCGTTGCGCATTTTCGATAGCATCCACACCCGCAGCGTTGATGCGCGCAGTGTACCGAATGTTGAAGGTATCGATGAGGCCTTTGTCCTTGAGATAACGCCACGCTGCCTGGGAATCTTCTTCGGTCAAGCCTATAGATGGGACTAACTCGGCTACAAAGACAGGCTGGGTCTGGCCGCGCGTCTGGTCGTAGATGCTCTTCAGCAAGCGCAATGCCTTACCTTGGCTGCTAGTTTCGGATTTAGATTCGCCTGCCATTGTTCTAGTGTAGTGCGTTTGCTTGGCCGGCGGGTCGGTTGAGAAGCTGCGTCGACAAGCGGCGCTACAAGCTTCTCGTAAAGGCCAAACAGATGCGCTGCGCGGTCTCGATCACCCTTCCAAAACAGGTCGATGAATCCGCGTTCATTGCCCAGCTTCTTGACAGGCTCCTCGAAACTGGCGACGCGGCGGCGTGTGACACCGAAAACCTCGAACAATTCGTTATAGAAGATCAGGCTTTCGCCTCTCTCGTAATGGGCATTCTTCCATTCGTCGGCGAAACGTGCCGCTCGTGCTCTGATCAAGACCGGGCCGCAGCCCGCCGCACTTGCGGTCGCAGAGCCTTGACGCGGACCGCGCCTAAGCTGTCTGTGGTGGAGCGGATCGCGTCTGCTTCCGAATAGCCGTTCAGAGGAGCTGACATTCCCCGGATATTGGAAGATGTGCCGAGGCGCGAGGACCGGTGTCAAGGCTCTACGACCGCGACGCGGCGCGCTTCAGCGCGGCCTTGACTCCGGTCCGGCCTCGGCTATGCTCTGTCCATCGGGGGAATGTCATTTGTTGCCATATCCAGCTGAAGATATATCAGCTAAGCTGACCGGAAAGAGGCCGTCCGTCAGCGCTACATCTCTGTGCGCTCCTGATTGCTGGGAAGCTACTGGAGCCGCGGCGTATTGGCCGAAAAGTTCTGGTCACTCGGACCTCACTGGTCCGGTTTGCGTCTGGGAACCACTACGAGATTACGAGGCGCTCCGATGCTGAGGCCGTGGCTTCCGGCGAAAGATGCGCGTAGCGGGCGGCCATCGTAATGGTTTTGTGGCCAGCCAATACTTGAATTTCCTTGGTACTCACTCCAGCTATCGCAAGCCAAGAGCAGAACGTGTGCCGGTTATTGTGCCACGTGTAATCGGTGATTTTCGCTTCTCGGAGCGCCGGTCCAAACCACCAGCGGCAATCTGATTGGGGGCCGGGGCGTGGGAAGACGGGTTCTCCAGCCTCATGGGATACGGCTTCCCTTTGTTGCTGAAGCGCCGCCAGCGCCACGGCATTCAATGGGACGTTCCGGGCTGACCCGTTCTTGGTTTGTGTCAGCCGGATTATCTTCCGCTTGAAGTCCACTTGTCCCCACTCCAGAGAGAATTGCTCTCCCCATCTCATCCCGGTATACACGCTCACGATGAAGGCTGGCGCTTGTGCTGGATTGTCGCGCTGGATAATGCCTAACAGCTTCCCGTATTCATCCCGGCTGAGAAAACGGAGCCGTGCATTGTTCTCGGTTCGCAACCGCACGAGACGCGCCGGATTACTCTCTACTTTCCCGTTCTCCATGCCAAGCCTGTATGCAAGGGACATGAACGCTCGATAGCGGTTTGCTGTTGCTGGTGTCTTGCAGTGTTTGGAGAGCCACTCGTTAATCTCTTGCGGCGTGATTGAAGACGCGGCCCGCTCTCCGAACGGCTCTCGTAGTATGGAGTCTTTTGTCTTGTAATGAGCGATTGACTTGAGGTGAGTCTCGGCGTGTTCAACAGCCATCGCTGACAGATGACCAAACGTGACTAC
>Ga0182014_10006335_pt1 | contig 12777 bp, 11 predicted proteins | sample 612S2DmetaG_FD_120489 | JGI IMG/M metagenome (GOLD analysis project Ga0182014, IMG submission 120489) | Permafrost microbial communities from Stordalen Mire, Sweden - 612S2D metaG | ecosystem: Environmental > Terrestrial > Soil > Wetlands > Permafrost | place: Sweden: Stordalen | collected... | reverse complement strand
CCGGTGGGCTGGAGACGGCCCTCAGCCCGGGCGACCAGCTCAGCATCCTGCCCGCGGTCGCCGGTGGTGCCTAGCTCGAGCGCAATCCCGGCGCGGCTGCTGGCCGATCGCGTCGCAACCCTCGCCCCGGTCCAGCCGGCCGTGCTGGGCGCGAGGCGGCTCGGGAGTGGGTCGGTGGTCGCCGTGGCCATGAGCGGTGGGGTGGACAGCTCGGTCGCGGCGGTCCTGGCGGTCGCCGCGGGCCTGGAGACCGTTGGGGTCACCATGCGGCTCTGGGGCACCGAGGAGGTGGAGAGGGGAGAGGGCGGCTGCTGCTCGATCGACGCGGTCGAGGACGCCCGCAGGGTCTGCAGCCGGCTGGGGATACCCCACTACGTACTCAACCTGGCGGAGCAGTTCCGGGACGTGGTGGTCGGCGACTTCCTTCGCTGCTACGCCGAGGGGGTCACCCCGAACCCGTGCATCCGCTGCAACGAGAGGGTCAAGTTCTCCGAACTGCTCCGACGGGTCATGTCCCTGGGGGCCACCCACATCGCCAGCGGGCACTACGCCCGGGTTGAGGAGGACGCCGAAGGGGGGTTCAGCCTGCGCCGTGGGCTGGACCGGCGCAAGGACCAGTCCTACAGCCTCTACCGGAATGGTGCGGTGCTCCCCCGGCTTCTGCTGCCGCTGGGGTTGCTGGAGAAGCCGATGGTGCGCCAGCTGGCCCAGGGCCTGGGGTTGGCCGTCGCTCACAAGCCCGACTCGCAGGAGCTCTGCTTCGTTGGCGGCCGGGACCATCGGGAGCTCCTGGCCGAGCGTCTCCAGGGTCAGTTCGCCCCGGGCCCGATCCTCAGCCTGGGGGGGGAGGAGCTCGGCCGCCACCGGGGGGTTCCCTTCTACACCGTCGGCCAGCGCCAGGGGCTGGGGCTGGCGGCCCGGCGGGCCGACAGCGAGCCCCGTTACGTCGTGCGGGTCGACCCGGCCCGCAACATCGTCTTCGTGGGCCCCTGGCGTGCGTTGCTCCGGGGCTCCTGCTCGGTCTCGGGATGTGTCTACCTGCCCGGGCCCCCGGGACCTCGCTCCGGCCGGGCCCAGCTCCGGGCCCACGGCCAGGCGGTCCCGGCCAGCTGGAGGCCGGAGGGCGACGCCTCCGCCCTGGTCACCTTTGCCGACCCCCAAGCTGGAATTGCGCCCGGTCAGTCGCTGGTTGTCTACGATGGCGACAGAGTCGTGGCGGGAGGTGAGATCGCCACCGACAAGGAAGTGGAGTTCCCCTGATGGCATGGCCGGTTGATGCGGTCCTGATCGGTGCGGTGGTGGCCGGCTGCTGGGTCTCCTGCGCCGCCGCCGAGGTGGCCTGGACTCAGCGAAGCCTGCCCCTGGCGGTGCTGGCGGTGGCTGTCCTGGCCAGCCTTGGCGCCGAGGTCGGCGCCCTCAACGGCTCGGCGGTGGGTGGCAGCCTGGGCGGCCTGGGCGTGGTCACCCTGCTCCTGGGTGGGGTGGCCCTGGCGGCGCTCGCCGTGTACCTGTTGAGCCCACCTCCGGAACGCCCCGAGGAGCCGGCGCTGCCTCGGCTCAGCGGACCGGCCGGCAACCCCGACAGCGAAGCCTGATGGCTCTGATCGGGGTCCTGGTGGGCCTGCTCCTGCTGGTGGCGGTGACCGCGATCCTGCTTCGGCTCCCGGTTCCGGAAGGGCCAACCCAGGCGCTGGCGGCCCTGGGTCGGGGCTCGCGTCGCTGGTGGGTGCTGGCCGCGGCCGTCGTTCTGCCCGTCCTGGTCGGGGTCGCGGTTTCCGGCGCCGGTGCCCACGACTTCGTCCTCTTCCTGGTGGCGGTCACCGTGGTCCCCGTCCTGCTGGCCTGCACCTGGGCCTGGGGCCGGGCCCGGAGCTACTCGTGACCGGCGCGGCGCTGTCCCTGAGGACGCTGGGGGAGGATGGTCGGGAGCCGCCCGGGCAGAGTCCACGCCCTCAGCTCTCCAGCGCCCAGCACCGGACCGCGGAGGTGGTGGCCAACCTTCCCTGGGGGCAGGCTCTGGCCGGCTCGCACTCCCAGCTGGGGCTGGCGGCCCGTTTCACCCTCAGAGCTGCCCGGCCACGGGGGTTGGAGGGAGCTCGGGCGGTTCACGTGGCGGCGGCGGCGGAGCTGACCGAACGGGCCCTTCGTTGGCACCGCTCGGCAGCCTTCGGCGAGGAGCCACTGGGACTGGCGACGCTGGCCGGGGACTACTGCCTGGCCCAGGCCTCCGAGGCCATCTCCCGGTACGCCAACGTCGACGTCGAGACCGCCTTCGCCGACGGCCTGAGCGCGGCTGGGGCAGAGCTGACCAGTTTCGGGAACGCCGATCGCGCCGCCCGACAGCTCCTGCCCGCCTGCGGCCTGGCCGGCGCGAGTGCGGCCCGGCTGCCCGCCAACCGCCAGGCCAGCTGGTGGCGGCTGGGGCGCCGCTTGGCCCGGCCCACTCCTCTGCTGTTCGCCCAGGTTGGGGGAGTGCCGCTGCGGCGGCTGCTCGGCGCCCCGGACCAGGTCGATCGCCAGCTCGGGGAGCTGCTGGCCCACGACCCCGCCCTGGTGTCCGGGCCCATGGCCACTCTGCAGAGCGCCGGGGGCAAGCGGATCCGGGCCCGGTTGCTGCTGCTCGCCGGTGAGCTGGGGCCGGCGTACCGACCCGGGCCCCTCCACCAGGCGGCGGCGGCCATGGAGCTCCTCCACGCCGCCACCCTCTGTCACGACGACCTGGTGGACGGTGCCGCGTCCCGGCGGGGTGCCCCCACGGTTGCCGCCCTGGCCGGGCCGCTGGCGGCACTGGGGGTCGGCGACTACTACCTGGGGAGGTCGGCCGGGCTGATCGCCAGGCTGGGCGACACCAGGATCTCCCGCAGCGTCTCGCGAGCGCTGGTGGAGATCGCCGACGGCCAGCTCCGGGAGCTCGATGGGCGCTCGGCCTGGTCCGGCGAGCTGGCCTCCTACGTCCGGGTCGCCCAGGGCAAGACCGGGGCGCTGCTGGCGGCCTGCGCGGCGACCGGGGCCCGGCTCAGTGGGGCCAGCCGGGAGGAGCGCCAGGCGGTGGTCGGCTTCGCCCGCAAGCTCGGCCTCGCCTTTCAGGGGATCGACGACTGCCTGGACTTCAGCGACCCCGAGCGCACCGGCAAGCCGGCGGGGACGGACCTGCAGCAGGGGATCTGCGGCCTTCCGGTGCTCTGCGCCCTCCGTGGGCCCCAGCGCCGGGAGGCGGCCCCGCTGCTCCACGCCATGAGTTCCGCCGATCCTGACCAGGCGTGGAGGCTCCGGGACCAGGTGGTGGCTCTGGTGAGGGGGAGCGGGGCCCTGGCCAGCGCTCGCAGCCTCGCCGACCGCTGGAGCGCGGAGGCGGTCGCCTGCCTTGCTCCGCTCCGTCCCGGACCCCGGGTCCGGCTGGAGGAATTCGCCCAGCGGCTGACGCTCCGGGACAGCTGAATTCCGGCCGGCGCGGGCAGGGCCTTCGCGCTCCCATAAAATGACCGCCCGTGCCATCCCCATCCAGGACCAGGCCTGCCGGTCCCCGGTCGCGGTCGGTCGATCTGTCCCCCGCTAGCTGGCGCCGATGGTCGGAGTAGCCGCCGCCTGCGGCGTGGCCCTGGGATCGGCCATCGCCCTGCTGCTCCGCCGCGAGCGCCAGGTCCAGCTGGTGGCTTTGGGGATCCTCTCCCTGGCCCTGGCGGCGGCGTTCGCGCTTGCCAGAGCGACGCTTCCCGCCCTCGGCGAGCTGCTCCTGGGAGCCGTCGCCGAGGTGGTGCTGCTGGCTCCATCGGCCAGGGTCAAGCTGGAGGGGGAGGCGGCTCCGGGGCGGGGCTCACGTCTGGCAGCGCTGGTGTTGCCGTTTGCGGCCGGGGGGGGTGCCGCCGGGCTGCTGGTCGGGGCCGGGCTCGCCAGCCGCACCCAGCTGGTCGCCAGGCTGTCCAGTGCGCCGAGTCTCGCTGAGGTCGGCCACCAGCTGGTGATGGGAGCCGGGGTGGCGGCCGTGATCGTGGCCCTGCTGGCGGTCACCACCGTGGCCGGAGGCGCCGCCCTGAGTCAGAGGGACCCCCGGGAGGCGGCTGAGGAACAGCTCCAACTGGCTCGCCGCCGCCGCCTGGAGGCTCAGCGGCGGCGCCAGGCCCATCGGGAGGCGGCCAGGGCGGCGGCCCGGGCCGCCCGGCGCCGGGGCGGGCCATGACCGAGACCGCTGCGACCCTGCTGGTGGCCGCCGCCTGCCTCTTCGGCGTCGGGCTCTTCGCCCTGATCCACCGGCGGGATGCCATGGGCGCCGTGCTGGCGGTGATCCTGGGGTTCGACGCCTGCGCCTGCGGGCTGGTGGGGTTCGCCGGGGTTGCGTCGAGCCGGGCCGGGGCGGCCCAGCTCCAGGCCTTCGCGCTCGTGGTCGAGGTGACCGGCGCGCTCTTTGCCGCGGCTGGAGTCTCGCTGGCGGCGGTGCTGCGACGGCGCACTGGCGGAGCGGACCTCCTGGAACTGGCGCTGTTGGCGCCTCCGGCCGGTGCCGACGACCGGCCCGGCCAGGAGGACGCCGCGACCGCACGGGAGGAGGCTGAGGCCGGCCCCCAGATGCTCGCCGCAGTCGAGCCCGAGGATCCCCAGACGGATCCCGACCTGGACTCCGACGAGGAGGCCTGAGGTGGGCGTGTACGAGGTCGCCCTGGCGGTGCTGCTGCTACCCGTGGCGGGAATCGCCCTCAGCTACCTGGCTGAGAGCCGGCGAGGGGCGGCCGGCACCGTTCTGGCGAGCTCGTGGCTGGCCCTCCTGGCCTCCCTGGTGCTGCTGGGCGCGGTGGCGGCGGACAACCGGACCCTCCACTCGGAGACGATCACCTTCTGGTCCTTCCAGGTCGTCCAGAGCCCCTTCAACGCCGCCGCGACCACGGTGCTGGCCCAGACCTTCAAGGTTGGGGTCGGCTATGCCGCCACCCCCTCCGGGGCGATCCTGGCAGTGCTGGTGGCGCTGCTCACCCTCCTGGGCGAGCTGCAGCTGGCGATCCAATTCCGCCGTGACCACCGGCTGGCCACGCTGGCGCGGCTGGGCAACCTCCTCGGCTTCGGTGCCCTGCTGGTGGTGCTGGCCCCCGAGCTGTTCCAGGTGGTGTTGGGCTTCGAACTCTGTGGCCTGGCGGCGGCGCTGCTGGCGGGTGCGGCGGTTGGCCCCAGGGCGGGGAGTGCCGCTCGCAGCGGCTACCTGGTCTGGCGGCTGGGGGGACTCTCCCTGCTCCTGGGCGTGGCCTTCATCTACGTCAAGTTCTCCGGGCCGGTGGCCACCGCCGCGGCGGCCGCAGCGGCCAGGGCCGCCAAGCTCAAGCAGGTGCTGCCCACCCCGGATGGGCTCAACCTGGTCGCCCTCGACCACATCTGGGTGGCTGCCGCCAGGGGGCTGGCGACCGGCGTGGGGGGGCGGTCGCTGACCCTGGCCGCGGTGCTCCTCGTGGTGGCGGCGGCCTGCGCCTGCGGCCAGATTCCCCTGCATGGTCTCTGGCGCAGCCTGGGCAACGCCCCCGGGGCCGCCGCCGGGCTGGTGCTGTCGATCGCGGTGGTGGTGGTGGGGCCGGCGGTCCTGCTGGACAGCTACACCCTGCTCCGACTGGCCTCCGGGGTCCTGCCGGCCCTGGTGGTGCTGGCCACCCTCTCCAGCCTGGCGACCGCGACGCTGGCCCTGCGGGAGCACCGCCTCCGCCGGCTGGTGATCTGGATCGTGGCCAGCCAGACCGGGATGGTGCTGGTGGCCCTGGGGCTGGGTTCCCGGGCAGCCGCGGTCGCCCTGCTGCTCTCCTCGGCGCTCGCGGCCACGGCCCTGGTCGGGGTGGTGAGCCACCTGGGCCGAAACCTTCGGGTGGACTCGGTCTCCCAGCTGGGGGCGGCCTGGAGCCTGAACAGGCGCCCGGTGACGGCACTCCTGGCCGCCCTGGCGGCCGCCACCGGGGTGGTGGGCCTGGGAACCTTCTTCGGCCACGCCGATCTGCTGGCGATCGCCCTGGGCGGAGCCGGCCACGCCGGGCCCACCCCGCCTTCGATCTTCCGGGTGGTGGGCGCTGCGGGAGCGCTCCTGACCATGCTGCTGGTGGCCGCGGCCGGCGCCCGGGTGGCGCTGCTGGCGATCCAGGGTGAGGAGTCCAGCGATCCCCGCGAGGCTCGCCTGCTCCGTCGCCAGCTGGCCCAGGGGCAGGGGCTGCACCCGCTCTGGCCCAGCCTGGCCGCCACGGGGCTGGCCCTTCTCTGCGGCCTCGTGGCCATTCCCGGGGTCGGCTGGGGGCTGGGCGCGCTGATGGCGCCCCGGGCGGGGCGGACCCTGATCCCGGTCCAGGCGGTGGCGCTGGTGCTCAGCCTGGCGGTCCCGCTCCTGGGGCTGGGCGCGGTGGCGGTTTTCCGGGCCCGCCTGGGCGCGGCCGCCAGCCCTGACCCGAGCTGGCTGGCCTGGTTGGACGGCGGCCGGCTGGCGGTGGCCGCCGAGGCCTTCGCCATCGGGGGGGCGGCCAGGGCGGTGGAGATGGGCGAGTCTCGGGTGCTGGAGCCGGCCGGGGATGCCGTGGGCGCGGTGCTCGGGGATCTGCTGCAGCGGCCGCCTGGGCGCCTCGCGGGGCGGCTCAGCTGGAGCTGGACCAGTGGCTTGGTGGCGGTGGCCGGTCTGGCGCTCACCGTGGCCTTCGTGGTCTGGGTCGCCGCCAGCCACGCGGCCGGGCTGGGGTTGCCCTAGATGCCCAGCGACCTCAGCCTCAGCGTCATCGTCTTCGCCCCCCTGCTGGGAGCGCTGATCGTCCTGGCCCTGCCGGTGCGCAACGATCTCCATCGGTTCCGGGTGCGGACGACCGCCCTCTTCGCCACCGCGGTGCCCTTGGCGGTCGCCCTCTTCGACCTCCTGGGGGAGGTCAGCACCGCCGGCAACGGGTCGCTGCCCCAGCCTGCGATCGACGCGCCCTGGCTGAGGGGCTTCTTCTTCCAGCTTGACTACCACCTCGGGACCGACGGCCTCAACCTGCTCCTGCTGGTGGCGGTGACCGCGGTATTCGCGGCCCTGGTGCTGGCCAGCTGGCGTCAGCGGGAGCGCTACCGCACCTACTTCGCCCTGCTTCTGGTCACCGAGGTGGGGCTGACCGGGGCCTTCGCCACCCAGGACCTGGGGATGTTCATCGTCTTCTTCTGGTGGCCGATCGTGCCCCTGGCTCTGCTCCTGGCCTTGGGGGGTGCTCCCGGCGGCCGCGCCGCCGCCCGCCGCCTGCTGGTGGTCCAGAGCCTCTCCGCGGCGGCGCTGGTGGCGGGCACCCTGATACTTCTGTGGCGCACCGGGAACACCACCCTCAACTTCGCCACCCTGACCACGGTCAGGACTGCTACCGGCGCCCCCGGGCTAATCGTGGAGGTCCTGTTCCTGGCCGCCTTCGTGGCCCGCATGGGGGCCTTCCCCCTGCACCGCTGGTTCGTCGACGGGATCGCCGCCGCCAGCACCCCGGTGGGGATGCTGCTGGCGGTGAGCTCGCTCCCGGTGGGCGGGTACGGCCTGGTCCGGATCGCCCTAGCGATGGAGCCCAACGGCGCCCTCCAGCTGGTCCTGCCCCTTCTGGCGATCGCGCTGGCCACGCTCTTCTGGGGCGCCCTCAGGGCCCGAGCCGGGCACGATCTCCGCCGGATCGCAGCCTACTGCCTGATGGCGACCGGGGGGCTGGTGGTGCTGGGCGTCGTCACCTTCACCGAGACCTCGCTCAGCGGTGCTCTCTACCTGTGCTTCGCCTATCTCATCAGCGGCCCCCTGATGCTGCTGGTGGTGGGGGTCATCTGCGACCGGTCGCAGATGACCCAGATCGGGCCACTGTCCGGCGCCGCGGCCGCAGCTCCCCGGCTCCGGCTCTGCTTCTGGCTGGCCGCCGCCAGCCTCCTGGGAGTGCCGCTGCTGGTGGGGTTCCCCGGCCTCTTCGAAGTGGTGGTCTCGGGGCTGGTGGTCCACCGCTTCGCAACCGCTCTGGCACTCCTCGGCCTGCTGCTGCTCACCGTGGCGGTCTGGCGGGCGGGGCAGGCGCTCTTCGCCGGCAACCCCGACAGTGCTGAGGTGGAGAGCGTGACGGATGCCCGCGGCTCTGAGTTTTACGCGGCCTGGATCCTGGCGCTGGCGGCGGTGCTGTTCGGGCTGTTCGCCGGCTGGTTCGTCCCCTACACCGTTCAAGGCACAGCTCTGGTGTCGGCCAGGATCTCGGCGGCGGCCCCGGCCGTCTCTCCGTCGACGAAGTCATGAGCTGGGCTTTCCTCCAGGACTTCGGACCCATCGGGATGCTCCTGCTGGGGGCGGCCGCCTGTGCCGGCGTCGACCTGCGCGGGGCGGGCCGGGACGGGTCGGGAGCGGCCAGCCGCTGGGTGGCGCTGGCCGCTCTGGTGCTGGCCTTCGCCGCCAGCATCGGGTTCTGGCACTCCTCCTTCGGCCCCACCCCGCCCGACATCGAGCACGGCAGCCTGGTGGTCGACCGCTTCGCCCTCTTTTTCTACGCTGCCACCCTGGCGGCGGCTGCGGCGGTGCTGCTCTGCGGGGCCGACTCCGAGAGCGAGCTGGATCCCCACCGCGGCGTCTTCCACCTCCTGCTCCTGATGAGCACGGCCGGGGTGCTCTTCACCGCTTCCTCGGCCGACGTGATCTCGATGGCGGCCGGGCTGGCCCTGGCGCTCCTGCCCGTCGGGCTGGCGCAGGGACTGCACAAGACCGACCCCGACGCGGTTCGCAGTGCCGCCCGGGCGCTCTCGGTGAGCGGCTTCTCCCTGGCCACGCTGGTCGGGGGCCTGGTGCTGCTGGCGGGACTGGCCGGCACCACCAGCCTGCGGGAGATCCCGGTGGGGCTGCATCAGGTCGACCCCCTGCTGGTGGTGGCTGCGATCATGCTGGTGCTGGGGGCCGGTCTCCAGCTGGGGGTCTTCCCCTTCCTCTGGTGGCGTGCCGAGGAGGGGCCCCGGCCGCCGGCGGGCCCCTACCTGGCAGCCACCCTGCTGGGGTCACTGGCGGCGGCGGCGGCGTTGCTTCGCCTGCTCCCGGGGGCGCTGGCCGCCGCCCCCTCCACCTGGACCATGGCGGTCGCGGTGCTGGCGGGCGCGACCCTGGTGCTGGCCCCGCTGCTGGCGTGGCGCCAGCGGCGCTTGGGGAGGGCGGTCCTCTACCTGCTCGGGGCCCAGCTGGCGCTGGGGCTGGCCACCCTTCCCGAGATATCGCAGAGCGGCACCGCCACGATTCTCTACCTGCTCCTCTGCACCATTCCGTTGGGGGCGGCGTTGCTGGGGCTGTTGGGAGCGGTCTCGGCGCAGGGGGAGGGCGACGCGGTCTCCGACCTTCGCGGCCTCTGGGCCCGCTCCCCGGCGCTGGCCGGAGGCCTGGTGCTGCTGCTGCTGGGGCTGGCGGGGCTCCCCCCGACGGCCGGCTTCTTCGCCCGGCTCATGACCGCTGACAGTGCGCTCCACGCCGGGCTGGGCTGGCTCTCCTGGCTGGAGCTGCTCTCGGCGGTGCTCTGCATCCTGGTGGTCTTCCGCTGGCTCCTGACCATCCTCGACGCCCGGGCGGACGGGCCCGTGCTGGAGCTCCCCGGGCGCACCACTCTGGTCGGGATCGGGCTCTGCCTGGCGGCGGTGCTCAGCTTCGGAGTGCTGGTGGGGCCCCTGTTCGCCATCGCGTCCAGGGGCGCCCTGCCCCCACTGATCGGGCCCTAGTGGACTGTCTCGTGGGAACGTTGACGGTGTAGCGTGGCCAGGATCTCGTCGGCGGTCTTGACCCAGACGAAGGGCTTGCAGTCGTCGTTCCAGTGATCCAGGAAGCGCTGGATGGCGTCGATCAGGGCCCGAACGCTGGTGAAGGCGCCGCGGCGGATGGCCCGTCGGCTGAGGATCGAGAACCAGGTCTCGACCTGGTTCAGCCAGCTGGAGCCAGTAGGCGTGAAGTGGAGCTGGACGCGGCGGTGTCGAGCCAGCCAGGCCTGGACCTCGGGGGTCTTGTGGGTGGAGGCGTTGTCGACGATCACGTGCAGGCGGCGGCGAGGATAGGTCTTGGCCACCAGCTTCAGGAATTCGAGGAACTCTTCAGCCCGGTGCTTCTCATAGCAGCCGCCGGTCACCATCCCGGTGGCCAGATCGAGAGCGGCGAAGAGGGTGGTGGTGCCATGGCGGACGTAGTCGTGGGTGTGGCGCTCCACCTGGTGCGGCTTCATCGGCAGCAGCGGCTGGGTGCGATCGAGAGCCTGGATCTGGGTCTTCTCGTCGACGCTCAGCACGATCGCGTTCTCAGGCGGGTTCATGTACAGACCCACGACATCCTTGACCTTCTCCTCCAGGAGCGGATCGCGGCTGTACTTGAAGGTCCGGGTGAGATGGGGCTGGAGGCCGGCGTCCTGCATGATCCGATGCACCGTGGCGTGGCTGGCACCGACCTGCTGGGCCAGGCTCCGGGTACTCCAGTGGGTGCTGCCGTCGTCGGGTGGGCGGAGAGCCGTGGCGATCACCCGCTCCACGAACTCCTGGCCGTAGATGGGCTTGGGGCCCCGGCCCTCGGCCTCCTCGAGGCCGTCGATGCCCGCGTCCTGAAAACGGGCTCGCCACTTGAGAATACTGGGTCGGGAGGTACCCAGGCGCTCGGCGATCACTTGATTGGCCACGCCGTCCGCGGCCATCAGGACAATGCGGGCGCGCAGGACCTGACGATGGGGGACGACCCGGCTCCGCGACCACCCCTCCAGCTGCTCACGTTGACTGCCGGTGATCCGCAGCGGAGGCGCGGCGAGCGACATGCCACGATCATCTCTCAGTGCTGGCTTACCGTCAATCTATTCGTGTGACAGAAAACGAGCGGGCGACGAGGGCCGGCGTGGTCACGCCCCGGTGGCGGGGCTGACGGTCAGGACGACGTTCCCCGTCTTGTGCTTGGTCTCCACGTACCTGGTGGCCTCGACCACTCGCTCCAGCGGGCACTTCCGATCGATGACGGCCCGGTATTCCCCCGCCTCGATGAGCCCCCTGAGGAACACGACGTCCTTCTTCGTGAATCTAGGAGGTATCGAGAATCGCACCCGCTTGGGTCCGATCAGCGCCGTCCAAGGGCTGAGGACCAGGTTCCGAAACCCGTCGGTTGCAAGGTAGGCTCCGCCCCGCCCCAGCGAACCGCGACAATCGCGGAATCGCAGCGTGCCGACCGCGTCGAGGATGACGTCATAGGTCTGGCCGTTCCTCATGAAGTCCTGCTGTGTGTAGTCGATGACCTCGTCGGCACCGAGCGACCCCACCAGCTCCAGGTTCTTGGGGTCGCACACGGCGGTGACGCCGGCACCGAAGTGATGAGCCAGCTGCACCCCCGCGGTGCCGATGGATCCCGAAGCACCGTAGATGAGAATCCTCTGTCCCTTGCGGAGTTTCGCCGGTCTCAGCGCATTCAGTGCCAGGATCGCCCCGTCGCAGATCGCGGCCGCGTCCTCGAAAGGCATGCCGGACGGCATCTGCGACAGCGCGCCGCCGGCTCGCATGCAGAGGAGCTCGGCGTGCGCGCCGAACCTCCACGGATTGATGCCGAAGACCCGGTCACCGACCTCGAACTCGGTCACGTTTGCGCCGACCGCCTCGACCTCTCCGGACAGGTCGCTGCCGAGGATCCTCCGCCTCGGGTGCTGGAGACCGGTGGTGAGGCGGGCCACGAACGGCGACCCCTCGCGAAGGGCGCAGTCGGTCCGGCTCACCGTGGTTGCGTGGACCCTGACCCGGACCTCGTCGTCCTTGGGCACTGGCGGCTCGACGTCTTCGAGCCGGAGGACATCGGGCGGTCCGTACCTATCGTGGACCACGGCTCTCATGAGCCCCACTCTACGGCAGCGACCCCAGCCAGGTGACAGAGACCCCCGCGTCCGAGGTCGGTCGCGAGATGACCGTCCAGATCACCCGGCCTCGGGTCAGCGGGTGGGGATTCGGTTGTACAAGCTGCGCGCCCAGAGGTAGCCGCCCAGCTCCCCCTGAGTCAGCCAGCTGGATCCGGTGGGCGCGACGTGGAGCTGGACGCGGCGGTGTCGAGCCAGCCAGGCGACCTGGTTCTCGATCCTCGCCAGCTGGCTATCCGCCTCGGCGCCTACACCGGCGTTCGGGCCCTGATCGACGCCATCCAGCGCTTCCTGGATCACTGGAACGACGCCTGCAAGCCCTTCGTCTGGGTCAAGACCGCCGACGAGATCCTGGCCACGCTACACCGTCAACGTTCCCATGAGACAGTCCACTAGGTAGGCGCGGCGCCGCCCCTACCCCTAGGCCTGGTCATCCCCGTACCGGGACAGCAGCTGGTGGACTCGTGCGCTCATCGCCAGCGCCTGGTCCAGGGGTCGCTGCCACATGTTCCGACCGAAGATGAAGCCGGTGGCACCGGCGGCCATGCAGTCGTCGATCCGGCCCAGGAGCTCGTCGTCCTGGAGCTTGCTCCCACCGGCGAAGATCACCATCGAGCGGCCCGCGGAGCGAATCACTCGCGCCAGCATTTCGCGGCGGTCCTCCTCCAGGGAGTCGTAGGGGGCGGGCGAGTTGGCATCAGCGGCCGAGTGCTCCCGGGGGATGTTGAGCTTGATCACGTCGGCACCCATCTCGCTGGCGACCCGGGCGGCGTAGTCGATGGCGTAGAGGCTGTCCTGGCCCCCCTTCTTGGAGATCGAGGTGCCCCGCGGATAGGACCAGCAGATCAGCGGCATGCCGTAGCGGTCGCACTCCTGGCGAACCTCGTTCAGCTGGCGCAGGTCACGATCCTGGGCCGGGGAGCCCACGTAGCAGGTGTAGCCCACCGCCAGCGCT
>Ga0182014_10006333_pt1 | contig 12778 bp, 10 predicted proteins | sample 612S2DmetaG_FD_120489 | JGI IMG/M metagenome (GOLD analysis project Ga0182014, IMG submission 120489) | Permafrost microbial communities from Stordalen Mire, Sweden - 612S2D metaG | ecosystem: Environmental > Terrestrial > Soil > Wetlands > Permafrost | place: Sweden: Stordalen | collected... | reverse complement strand
GGACCGGCGAATCAATAAGTGTCGGATTTGGAATGTACTCCTCACGCTCCGCGTGAGGTTGTGGCGGCCCGCCCTCACGCGGAGCGTGAGGAGTACGACAGTAATTGATTCACCGATCCTTAGCCGGCCGTATGGGGACACGATAGTACTTCCAAACTCTCACGCTCTAATGGTTGTGGATTGACGCGATGAACACGAAGGACACAATGAACACGACGAAAACGAAGAACGGTTGTCTCCGGGGAATCGTCTGGGCTGTCCTCCTGGCTGTCCTCATAATGGTTGGCCTTTTCCTCGGTTGGAACCTTTTTTGGGATTGTGCGTTTACGCTCCATAAGGCGTCGGCCGACAAGCTCACGTTGGAACGCGTCTATTTCGTCCTATCCAAGTACCGCGAGACCCAGGGGCGATGGCCGGAAACCATAGACGAGGCGTGGCTGCCGGACCTGTCCATGCCCTACGGGGTGGACGCGATATTCCATCGTCCGTGGCTCTATTATCCAAATGCAAAGCCCGGCACGAAGGAGGTTCTGGCTGCCGTACCGGATGTGGTCCGAATGCATTGGCTTCCCTTTATCGGGTGGCAAGATGCGGTCCTTGCCGATGGAACGTTCGTTGACTTTCGCAGCAAGGGCATCAATCTGCAACGGTCAATTACAACACCGCGGACAGCAGCCGAATCACAGGCTCGAAGGATCCATTACCTCGACCAGCTGATTGCGGCTGAACCGCATTCTTGGCGGACGTGGAATGAGAAGTTCAAGTGCTTGCGGTCCATCCATCGCGACGACGAAGTCCTTGTCGCGTACAAAGCAGCGGCTGAAGCCATGCCAGAGTGGTGGAAGCCGAGATTGGCGCTGGCCATGTTTGGTGACGAGGCTTCGCGATCGCATGGGAAAATCTCCTTCGCGGCGTGGGTCCGAGAGCATCCAGCATTTATCCACTGGTGCTACCTCAGCCGATTGTATCGGGAGACGGCGCAAGATGCCGAGGCGCTCGACGCCCTGCGGCAGGCGGTGAAATATCCTTTGGAATCGGTGGACGTCGACGAGTGTTGGGTACCGCAAGCTTTCGCTTTCGACGCGGCCACTTTTGCCTGCAGGCAAAAGCAGTACGATCTCGTGCTAGAGATCACAGAAATCTGGTCCAAGCCGCGCGGAGTTTACAATTACTTCAACGACAACATTTACGCATTTCGCGCTGCCGCAGAACTGGCTCAGGGGCGTTTTGCTGCTGCAAAGGCTGACGCAGGCAAAGCGACTCGATCGCTTGGGGCGCGGAACATTGATGCTCTACAACGAGCTGCCGCTACCGAAAACAGGAGCTTCCGGTACGACGCCGACCCGAAAAACGAATTCACGAACTACTTGCCGTTTCAGGATTGAACGGCAGCGTGGCACTTCTTAATAGGAGGAGGCCGAATACCGAGGAAGTCGTCCCAATGCCTTGGATGAATCGTATTCGGGCATTCAGCCCACGGCCCGACAGGCCTGCTGATTCATTGACGGTAACGATCGATCAGATGGCGCGGCAGCGACGAACCAAAGGCATACTGAAGTTGCAGCAGCGCCGGACATATTGGAGAGGAGGGAGCGGCCACTTCTTCGGCCAAAATGCTGGCTGCTCGCGTCGCCGAAACAGCCCGCTTCGCACATCGCCATCGTCCGAAGTGCCGCGCGCTCCGTCCTTTCCCACGCATCGGATGCATCCGCGGCGGAAACAACACGTCTGTCGTCGCCGTCGTAGACGCCGAACACCTGGAACCTCGACAGTCCCGGCAGAACTATACCGGCCCAGCAGAACTATACCGGCCCAGCAGAACTATACCGGCCCAGCAGAACTATACCGGCCCGGCAGAACTATACCGGTTTGACGTTCTCGGCACACGGACCCTTCGGTCCTCGGCCTTCCGTGTAGGAGACCTTTTGGCCTTCACGCAGGTCCTGGAAACTAACACCTTCGAGGCTCGACGAGTGAAAAAACAGGTCTTTTGCGCCTCCTGTGTCGATGAATCCGAATCCCTTGTTGGTCAATTTCTTGATCGTGCCTTCGGCCATTTCTGCGTTTCCCGTAGTAATTGCTTGGACCGACGCCGCCCGGCTCACGATTGCCGGCTGGTCGCCGTCCGTCGATTAAAAGAAGTGTACACCATGACGGTGCTTTTACGCAAGGGGGGTGGCCGCAGCGGGGCAACCCGCATGGTGAACGTCGCCCCTGGCCGATCACGCTGGAAACGTCCCAAGAGCGTTTGTCACGCCCTCATGGGCCTTGCCCGTTCATCGTCTATCGATAGCGGCGGCGTCCCGAAGATCACAAACTCAAGCTCCTCTCCCTCCGAAGCTTCCAGCGAGTGCGTCACCCCGGCGGGAATGACCACCACACTGCCAGGCCGCAAGGGACTTGCCTTCCCGTCGAGCGTTACCGTGCCAGTCCCCGACGTCACGTAATACACTTCGTCATAGCCCGTATGAAAGAAGTGCGGCAGGCTCTTCGTCCTGGCAACGTGTACATTGGCAACCCCCCCCTCCCCACCGGTCAGAATGCGTTGCATTTGCCCCCAGGGCCAATCGGCGGGCGGTGTCTCATCGCGGTGACGGACGAGGGGTTGCTTGCTGGCGTCAGGCATGGTCTTCACGATTCCTCAAACGCGTCGAGTACCCGGACCGTGTGACCAGGGGGCTCCGGCGGCCATCAATGATAGCCTTTCCCCCCACCGCCACCAGCCAATAATACCGCCAATAATACCGCTGCAACAGCCCGGCGAGGGCCTATTGCGAAAGCGGTTGGCCACCTGCCGAGGGGGCCACCAACGCCAGGAAAACGGCTGTAACGTCACCAAAGTGTCCACCAGGTGGAACTTGCACTGGGCGTCGGAGTTTTGCAGCGTTTTTGCCTATGTAAAAAGGTCTCTTGCCGGGCGGCGTTGGTTGGATAGGATTCTCGCGGTGAGACAAAAGGGACTGTACACCAGGTGCGATAGTCGGAACGCTTGGTTCGTTTGACGGTCCCGTGTGTGGGCCGGTGTGATTAGATGATCGGGTTTTGCGTACCGACTCTTACGTGTATAGTCTGTCCACCAGGAAGCCCGTCTTCGAAGGCGGGCTTCCTCCTTTTTTGGGCCTTTTGGATTGGTTTCTGCTGCCGATCCGGTTGGAGGGGGCGTGTTTGTCCGCAGGAGAGGCGATAGCCCTAGGACTTGCCCCTTCCGACCATCGCCCGGGGAGTGTGTCCGGGCGCGTCTGATGCAAGTCCTTAATTTACAATGACATGCGTCACGTCAAGAAACAAGAAAGCCCGCAACAAGCAGGCTTACAGTGCCCCCCCTAGTGTGGAGTATAGCAGATAGCGGATTCCTCGGGAAATCAGGGGGTTGCCCTCCGAAGCGGTGCGGAATCCGGTGCATCTGCCGGCGATTCTGCCCCAATCGACCCCGACTTGATGGCCGTGGTTGCGGCATGGCCCACGCTGCCCGAGGTGGTGCGGCAGCAGGTGGTCAAGCTGGCCAAGCCAGCGGCCGGCGGCTGACCTGTACGGACACCGGGTAGAGGGCGTAGGGCGGTTTTGGGGCTAGCACCCGCGCCCACCAAACCGCGTTGGCCCGTGGCGCGTTTTTGGACGTAAAAACCGAAAATCATCTGGCCGCGACGCGTGCCGTGAATGGGACGCACCTCCGGGGAGCTTTTATGGCGATACGGCCCTCTTGTCGGGCTGGATACTCCGCAAGTACCCTAAGCTGGACCCGACGCCGCTACACGACATCTGTGCCGCTGTAGCAATCTGGCATGAGAGGCACAGCGCAGAAGGAATCCCGACAGATGCGGTTCTTTGGGCAACCTTGGAAAGGGCAGACTTGCTACTGCATCAGATCAAACTTGTCCTGCAATGTGAAGAGGTGGGGGTAGCTGTGGACGTTCCTCGCGTTTTCCGAGAATTGCCATCGGATAGCGGCGGTAGGTCACTCTCGGGCAACGCACTACTAAGCCGGCTGACGCAGCTTGGCCATTCGGAAGCGGCTGCCCGTGCAGCCCTGCAATTGATGGTAAGCGATGGTCGCCTGGAGGTTTGCGCGGACGCTACGCTGACAAAATCCCCCAAAGAGCAATGGCAAGCCGGTCGTGGTATCGCAACATCGGGCAACGCTAGATATACGGAAACGCCTCGACGGTGGGACCGGGAAGTGGGCACGCCCGAGCCGGCGGCCGATGACGCCCCGGTTGATTGCTTTGTCACGTTGCAACAGGTTGTGCGGTGTCTCACAGCGAACCGTATGGGGCTGGGCGACCAATGGCGCGTCGCCGCCCCCGCTGAAAATTGGCAAGGGCACGGTTCGCTATTCGAGGCGAGTTTATGAGCAATGGGTTGCGGCCGGCTGTTCACCTTGCCATAGACGGCGCACCGATGAAAACTAACTCAATCTGGCAACGTGTGAGCAAGCGACGCACCTGCCCGGTGTGCGGCAAGCCCGATTGGTGTCTCCGCACTGGCCCCGAGGATTCGCCCACGGCGGTTATCTGTCCGCGGACCGAATCGCCCAAGCGGCCCACCCAGGGGCGTTTACGCGGGCTGTGCGGGGTGTGCAACTAGGCAAGGGGGGATTGTAAAATGACCCAACGGTGCAAGATTGCAAGAGGGGACTTGACTAAAACAATCTAAAAGGCGATAATGTACATAATGAGGTGTTTTCAACGGGAGAAGAAACCATGATCGAAATTGGTGTTGCCGACATTCGGGCCAATCTGGCCGACGTGATTAACCGCGTCGCCTACGGTGGCGAGCGGATCGTTTTGCAGCGGAGAGGCAAGCAAGTGCTGGCCGTCGTGTCGATGGAAGACCTGGAGCTATTGAATGCTCTGGAGGATCGGGCGGACCTGAAAACCGCGCTGAAGGCCCGCAAGGAAAAGGGCGCTGTGCCCCTGGAGAAAATCAAGGCCCGGTTGGGAATGGAATAGGCCATGCACAACTACAAGGTCTTGTTCAAGCCGTCTGTCGATCGGGCGCTGCAAAAGCTGCCCCAGGACGTACAACGGCGGATCGTCGGCGAAGTGGCCATGCTGGCCCATGATCCGCGACCGGCGGGGGTGGTCAAACTGGCCGGCGATGATAATCTCTGGCGTATCAGGATCGGTAATTATCGCGTGGTGTACGAAATCCACGACGATCGGCTGATGGTGCTGGTGTTGCGAGTGGCGCACCGGAAGGATGTCTATCGGCAGTAGTTCGGAAAGACAGGTGACGTATGGCATCTATCACACGCGATCCCAACGGCCGGCGGACAATTCAGTTCCTTCGGGCTGCGGTTCGCAAGAGACTGTTTGCCGATAACCCGATACAAGACGTGAAAGCCCCGGCCCAAGTGAACACGGCGCGGGCGTTCTACGTTTCACGCGACGTGACGGAGCGAATCATAGCGGCCTGCCCTGATGCCGAGTAGCGGCTGATTGTGGCCCTGGCACGCTACGGCGGATTGCGGACACCCTCGGAAACCTTTGCGTTGACGTGGGCTGACGTGAATTCGGCGGAGAACCGCATCCGAATCCCTAGCCCCAAGACGGAGTGCCATGTGGGGCGGGAATCGAGGATGCTCCCCTTGTTCCCCGAGCTACGGCCCACCTGGAAACGGTCTTTGACGACGCCAAGCCGGGAACCATTCATGTCATTTCCAAGCATCGAATCACCAGCGCGAACCTGCGAACCACCTTGGAGCGGATATGCAACCGGGCAGGCGTCCAGTTGTGGGAGCGGGCTTTCCAGAACATGAGGGCGACCCAAGAGACGGAGTTGACCCGAGAGCATCCCTTGCACGTTGTAGTGGCGTGGCTGGGCAACAGCGCTCCCATTGCGGCGAGGCACTATCTGCAACTGACGGATGCCGACTTTGACCGGGCGGTCCAAAGCGGTGCGGAATCCGGTGCAGTTGCGGTGCAAAATCCGGTGCAGCAACCATCGGCAGGGAATCGCAGGGTTTCGCAAGAAACGACACAAGCCCCTGATAATCAAGGGCTTGTGCAACGCATTGCGAACCCTTGTAATTATGTACAAATGTCCATAGTACCCCCTAGGGGAGTCGAACCCCTGTTCTCGGGCTGAGAACCCGATGTCCTAGGCCACTAGACGAAGGGGGCAGGTTGTACTTGTTTCACTGACCCTGGGATCAACGAAACCTTAACATGTACCATCCGCGTCCGAAGCTGTCAACCGCCCTTGGGCATGCGTGCCCTTGGGCATGCGGGCACGCCTCTTCCATCGCGATGAGGCCGTTGACGCCCGTCAAATATTGAAATCCGTGATTCCCGGCATGGCCACCGGGTAGTTGCCCTTGGCGTCCGCTTTGACCGGCGGTTCCATGTCCAGACGCACGTCCTCCGGCTTGGGCAAGAAGACGAAGTTCGACTTGGAAACCTGGTCCCAGGTCAGTTCTTTGCCGCTATAACACGCCAATTGGCCCATCACGGCAACTAGGGTGCTGCGGGGCATGTGGTAGCCCGAGTTGACGGCCTTGCCGGAGCGAATGGCGGAGAACAGCACCTTGTGCTCGATGTCATAGGGATTGCCGCCGGGGCCCTTGTAATGCCACGGGTGTTCTCCCTCGATGCGGTGCTGGGACAAATAGCATCGCCCCTTGGTGCCCAGATAATAGCTACCGCCGTCGCCCCAACAACCGTTCTGCGTCCGGCAATGGGCGTACAATCGCACGCCATTGGCATACTCGTAGATGACCGTATGGTGATCGAACGTGTTGCCGTAAACCTCGCCGAACGAGGCGGAACGCCCGCCCAGTCCCCGCGCCGTGACCGGAGCCTGCTCTCGCATCACCCAGGTCGCGCGGTCCAGGTTGTGGACCAACGATTGCGCCACGTCGTCGCCGGACAGCCAGGTGAAATGCATTTGGGCGTTAAACTGCCACTCGACTTCGTTGAGCTTCGGATTGCGGTTGACCATGTTGTAGGGGCCGCGACAGAAATCCTCCTCGATGGCCACAACCTCGCCAATGGCCCCGTCGTGGATTCGCTGAACGGCCTCCTGATAGGCGGGATCGTGCCGGCTATGGAGCCCCGACATGACGCTTAGGTTCTTCTGCTTGGCCAACTCGCAGGCGGCGGCAATCTCCCGCACGCCCACCGGATCGATGGCGTTCGGCTTCTCGACAAACACGTGCTTGCCGGCCTCGACGGCCGCACGCAGATAGACGCTGTGATACTTCGCCGCGCAAGCCACCAGCACGACGTCACTGTACTCGATCACGTGCTTGTAACCGTCCAGGCCGGAAAAACAATGTGCCTCGTCCACCTGGACCTGCTCCGGCTTCTCCTTCTTGAGCATCTCGCGCCGACTCTGAACGTGGTCGGGGAAAATGTCGGCCATGGCGACCAGGCGGACGCCGGGGTCCACGTTCATGGCATTGGCCGCGGCGCCGGGGCCGCGGTTGCCGCAGCCGACCAGGCCGATGCGGATCACGTCGCTGCCGGCGGCATGGGCGCCGCGGGCCAGCGACAATCCACCGATCGTCGCCGCCGTGGCCGCTCCAACCATCGAAGTCTTCAGAAAATCACGACGATTCGGCTGTCGCGACGAGGGAAGTTTTTGGGGCTGAGTCATGGCAACGATCCTCAAGGCGGGTGAAGACGGGAGATGAAGGTGCAGGTGGTTGCAAAGGCGCTCGGCCCGCAACCGGTTGCCATACTAGCAAGTACTGGTGGCGTGTCAAGAGAGCCTCTTCGGCGATTGGCCTTCCGGCTCAGATCTTGAACTCCGTGATCCCCGGCCTGGGCACAGGATAGTCGCCGTGCGCGTCCGGCTTGACCGGCGGCTTCATGTCCAGACGCACGTCCTCGGGCTTGGGGAGATACGCGAAGTTCGACTTCGCGACCTGTTCCCAGGTCAGCTCTCGGCCGCTGTAGCAGGCCAGTTGGCCCATGATGGTGATCAAGGTGCCGGGCACCATGTAGTCGCCGGCGTTGACCGGGTTGCCGGAGCGGATGGCCGCGAAGAGGGCCGCGTGTTCCAGGTCGTAGGGGTTGCCGCCGCGGCCCTGGTAATGCCAGGGTTTCTCGCCCGTGATGGAGCAGCGGGTCAGATTGCACTGCCCCTTGGTTCCCAGGTAGATGCTGGAGTTGTCCTCGTAACAGCCAAGCTGCGTGCGGCACAGGGCGTACAAGCGCGCGCCGTCGTCGTACTGATAGACCACCGAATGATGGTCGAAGACGTTGCCGTAGACCTCGCCGAACGAGGCCGACCGTCCGCCGAGCCCTTGTGCCCGGACGGGCGTCTTCCCTTTCATCACCCAATTGGCCCGGTCCATGTTGTGCGTCAGCGTTTGCGGAACGTCGTCGCCCGAGAGCCAGGCGAAATGGTATTGGTTGCTGAATTGGAACTCGACTTCGGTCAGTTTCGGGTTGCGCTGGTTGAGGCCGTACGGACCGCGGAGCCAGGTTTCCTGGATGGCGACGATGTCGCCAATCGCGCCGTCGTGGATTCGCTTAACGGTCTCTCGATAGCCGGGATGATACCGGCTCTGGAGTCCGGACATCACGCTGAGCTTCTTCTGCTTGGCCAGGGCACACGCGGCGGCGATGCCACGCACGCCGACCGGATCGATGGCGTGCGGCTTTTCCACGAAGGCATGCTTGCCGGCCTCGATAGCCGCGCGCAAATAGACGGGGTGGTACTTGGCCGAACAGGCGATGAGCACCACGTCGGCGCTTTCGATCACGTGACGGTAGCCGTCCAAGCCCGAAAAGCAGTGCGCGTCGTCGACCTCGACCTGTTGCGGTTTTCCGTTCTTGAGCATTTGCCGCCGGCTTTGCACCCGGTCGGCGAAGATGTCGGCCATGGCCACCAACCGCACGCCGGGGTCGACGGTCATGGCGTTGATGGCCGCGCCCGGGCCACGGCCGCCGCAGCCAACCAGGCCGATGCGGATTACGTCGCTGCCGGCGGCATGGGCGCCGCGGGCCAGCGATAAGCCGCCGATGGTCGCCGCCGTGGCCGCTCCAACCATCGAGGCCTTCAGAAAATCGCGACGATTCGCACGTCCAGTAGAGGGGATTTTTTCCGGCGGAGTCATGGAAGCGATCCTTAAGGCGGGTGCAGACGGAGGGTCAACGGGCGGTGTGATCGTGAAACGATCACCCGGCCACCAGTCGCCATACTAGCAAGTATTGGTCGATTGTCAAGAGATTTCCGGAAGGCGGCGTCGACCGCAAGTCAGCCTCGTAGCGACGGCTTGCTAACCGGCGGGCACAGACTACCACATCCATTCCAGCCCTAGCGACACGCCTTGGGAGAAAATGGTGCCGTTGGTGTTGATGCGTTCGGTCGGGTTGGCCACAAACTGGAGTTGTTCCGGCGCCAAGGCAACGCCGGAAACCCACATGAAGTCCCACGCCGCGCGGGCCATCAGGTTCGGCCGGAACTTGTATATGGCTTGAAAACCGACCTCGCTGATGATGGCCGCGGTGTACCGGTCGCCTACCAGCCGCTGAGTAACATTCGGCAGAGACGGCCCGACCACTTGTCCGGAGATGGTGCTGTCCTCGTTGGAGAAGTTGATATAAGGGCCCGCTTTCGCCTGCACGCCCCACGCCCACTTGCATTTGCGAAAGGTCATGTCGGCACCGATCTGCAGCCCGAGCATGTCGTTGTGCGTGACAATATCGTAATCGCCGGTGCCGGTGTACCTAACCAGGTTGGGACTGGGCGTGAAGAATCCTTCGGTCTGGCTGTGGAAGGTGAAGTTTTCGTCGAGTTGCATGTACCTTAGCCCATACAAATACGACATGTACGTGCCCGGCTGGCACTCCTCCCGCCACCGGCCGTCGGGGTGCAAAACCAAGCGGTCGGGCTCGCCGCGCGGAACAATCCGGCCGTTGATCTCGAAGTTGTTGATGTTCGACCGGTAAGAAATGGCGTAACTGGTTCCGTTGTTGAAGGCCAGGCTCAGCGTCTGTTGCTGGGGCGTGGCTCCCGGCAATTGGTTGAGCTCGGGATAAGGAGTCCTCAAGTTGCCGTAGTTTTCGTTGGCCACAGTAGTCGGCACCACCGACCCCGCATTGATCTGGTTGACCTGATCCTGTGTATAGGCCACCGTCTCGTCGTAGGTCGGCACCAGGACGCCGTTGATCGTCTTCGAATCGGACCAGGAATTGAGGCCCCAGAAACTGAACTCCACGAAATGATCGTTGTTGTTTCGATCCCGACAAAAGTAATGGCCGATGGTCATGTCGTACCCCGGCGCTACGTTAAGGCCGATCGACTTGGTGTTCATGGCCTCGTAGCTTACGGTGGTCCCGGTGCTGGTCGTGACCGACGCGGTGGGCGTGGTCACGTTGACCACTTGGAACTCCGCGGTGGGCGAGCCGGTTACCTCTTGGACCGAAAAGAGGCCTGTCGAGGGTGCTTCGAAGGCGATGTTCAATGTCCTGGGTTTGCTGCGGCTGAGGATGCGGACCCCTTGCATGGTGTACCAGTCGGGCGGATTGGCATTGCCGCCGCCGCACTTCGAGCAGCCCGGCCCCACCATGGCACCCTCCCACAGTCCGTTGTCAACCAACGTCGGGCCACCCGCCGGTGCATAGGGCGCCGCACTGGGCGTAGCAGCCGACCCGTAGGCCGGCGTCTGGGCGTCAGGACTCGGCGTCTGACTGTCGGCCTGTCGCTGTGCGGCTGGGGCACTGGGCGAGACCGGCGAATCCGGTGTTGCAATCACCGGCACCGAAGCTCCATTTTGTGCCACGGCTGGGATGTTGCCCGTTAGGCCAATCCAGCCGAGTGCTACTAAGGCCGACATCAATGCAGTTTTCACTAAACCGTCCTCCTTACCCAATCATCCAGCAGCGTTCGCCTACGGTAACGACTGTAGATGATTACACGAACACACGGGAGAAAAAATCGGCCAATGTTGGCCCTTAGAATAGGAATAACCGTTAAATTCTCAAAATAATCCGCAGCTTGATTTACCGGCAAAGACAGGCACGCTTACCCATCTTCACACACAGCATCCCAAGCCGTTCTCTGCCGGCGGAAACAGGCCATAGAAGACCGAAAAAGGGGAAAGGGGCAAAATGGAAAGGCAAGGTTGTTTTCGTCCGGGAAAGACTTGAACATCGCCCTCGCTACGTATTTGGTGCATTCTCCTTCTTTTTTGTCGCCTCCTTCTTCATCCCTGTTTGCACTCGGCTGTCTGTTGTGGCGGGTCTTCCGAGTTTGATTTTAGTAAGAATCGTGCTAGAAATTACGATGTATGGTAGGCCGCCGCGTCGGCGGCCGCCCAATACGGTTTATTCACGAACGTCATCTTGAGCCAAGCGCAGGAGCTCGGCTGCCCCCAGACAGCACAGATTCTTCGCTACGCTCAGAATGATGCGCTACGCGTCTCGTTCGTGAATCATCCAGCCCAACGACTGCTAAGGATCGCTAATCATGCCCAACCCGATTGAATCGTTGCTGGCCACCGGAACCCGACTGTGGCTCGACTCGATTGACCCCGAGTTGGTCCGCACGAATCGGGCGATGGGGGCCACCGGTGCGACTTCCAACCCGATCATCGTGGCCGACCTGATCACCACCGGTCGGTTCGATGCGGACATCGCGCGACTACTGCGTCAGGGGCTCAACGATAGCCAAATCGCCTGGCAGATGACCGACCAATTGGTCCGCAATGCCCAGCAGGTCTTCCTGCCGGTCTGGCAGGAAACCCGAGGCGACGACGGTTACGTGAGCTTCGAGCTCGATCCGCTCTTGGAAGCGCCCGAGTTGAATGTGGCGCATGCGAAGCGGGTGAGCGAGTACGTGCGGTTGGGGCAAGAGTGGTCGAAGGGGCAGCAGAACCGGATGATTAAGGTGCCCGCCACGCCCGCCGGCCTGGATGCCTTGGAAGACCTGGTGGCTGCCGGCGTGACGGTCAACGTTACCTTGATTTTCACGTCCCGCCAGTACCAGTTGGCGCGGGACGCCGTGTGGCGGGGCGCCCAGCGCCGCAAGAGCCTCGACGGCTTCAAGAGCGTGTACAGCATCTTTGTTTCCCGGTTGGACGTGTACAGCGAGAAGGCGGTGCCGCAGCTCTCGCCGGCCGCCCAGGGCATGGTGGGAATCCTCAATGCCAAACGCCTTTGGGCCGAGAACCAACAGTTTTGGGCCCAGCGGCCGGGACGGCTGCGGCAGGAGATCGTTTTCGCCAGCACGGGCACGAAGAAGCCCTCCGATCCGCCTTGGAAGTATGTCGAGGCCTTTGCCGGCAGCGACATCCAGACCAATCCCCCGGCCACGAACGAGGCCGTGGCCCGCAGCGATCGCACGTTCACCCGGCAAGTCGACCAACTCCCCCCCACCGCCGTCGTCGACGAGATCGACCGGCTGGTCGACATGGAGAAGCTGGAAAGCACGCTGATGGCCGAGGGAATTGCCAAGTTCGCCAATCCGCAGCGGGCGCTATTGGCCACGGTGGCCAAGAAGCGGGCGCCGATCGCTTGACGCGACGCGGTGGGCGTGGCTAGAGTGGGATTGGGTGTTTGGCGTTCTCGTTTAGCCCTGGCGTCCACGCCAGGTGGCTCGCTGCGCGGACGCGGCGGCTAAACTATTTTCTGCCGATGCGCTAAACATCTTTTGGCTGACGTGCGAAACGTTTTCTCGCCAATGTAATGATAAGAACAACCATAATCGCAGTAACATCGGTTGCTCTTGTGTTGGCGGTGCTCACCATTCCGCCGCTTGCCGCCGCGGCCGTGGCCGTGGACGACGCCCGCGCGGCGGCAGCCGGGATTCGCAAACTGTCTGGTAAACG